>Ga0209166_10003005_pt1 | contig 12409 bp, 11 predicted proteins | sample Coa_R1_3_FD_187151 | JGI IMG/M metagenome (GOLD analysis project Ga0209166, IMG submission 187151) | Surface soil microbial communities from Centralia Pennsylvania, which are recovering from an underground coalmine fire - Coalmine... | ecosystem: Environmental > Terrestrial > Soil >... | reverse complement strand
TTCTTTTATCCGGAACCTTACGCTAATCGGAACCTTCTTCAGAGCCCTTCCACAACGCCATCAGGATGGGCAGCACCAGGGGCCGCATTTTCTCAGGAACCTGATTCATCAGCGAGGTTTCGAATCCGTCCACGATGCGGCGCGCTTTCGCGAGCAGCGCGCGCCCTGCGCCCGTCAATCTCATCGCCTGTGAACGCCCGTCGACCCTCGTGCGCTCGACCAACCCGCGCTTCTCCAGTCGCGCCACCAAAGGAGCCATGTTGGCGCGCTGGATATCGAGACGCCGCCCGGCGGCGCTTTGCGAGATGCCCGGCGACGAATCGATCAGCAGCAGGAACGCCACATCGGCATGCCGCAGCTTCAGCGGCTCGAGCCGTTGATTCAGTTCGGCCAAAGTGGCGGCGGAGGCGCGCCGCAGAACATAACCCGGCAGTTTGGCGAGCGGGTCCTTCATGCTGCGGGTGCACAGTGCCCGCAAGATCCTGCGGGTGCACAGGGCCCGCAAGATCCTGCGCCTGCCCAGGGCCTGCAAGATCTTGCAGCTGCACGGTCCCTGAAAGGAAGATTTCGGTTGCGGCTAGTTGTCATGGGCGGCGATAAAGATTTAAACTGTTATTGAGTATAGCAATCCGCTCGGTCTATTTTGGTGAATTTCACCGCTTCGATCCCGCGGCATTCGAGAACCTTCGAGGAGATGCGACCATGAGCGAAACAACCGAAGCCGATACAGTCGCCTGCAGCGTCAGGGACGGCATAGCCTGGGTCAAATTCAACCGCCCGGAAAAGCGCAATTGCATGAGCCCCAAACTCAACCGGCAGATGCTGCGCGTTCTCACCGACCTCGAGTTCCGCGCCGACGTAGGCGTGCTGGTGCTGAGCGGCGAAGGCTCGGCCTGGTCGGCCGGCATGGACCTCAAGGAATATTTCCGCGAGACCGAGGCATTGGGCCTCGCGGGCGTGCGCCACGCACAGCGCGAAGCCTACGCCTGGTGGGAGCGTCTGCGCTGGTTCCAGAAGGTCACCATCGCCATGGTCAACGGCTGGTGCTTCGGCGGGGGCTATGGACCCCTCTTCGCGTGCGACCTCGCAATCTGTTCGGATGACGCGCAGTTTGGACTGTCGGAGATCAACTGGGGCATTCTGCCCGGCGGCGGCGCGACCAAGGTGGCCGCGGAACTCATGCCCATGAGAAAAGCCATGTATCACGCCTTGCTCGGTGAGAACCTGACCGGCCGCCAGGCCGAGGCGGCGGGCTTGGTGAACGAATCCGTGCCCGCGACTGCGCTCGAAGCGCGCGTGGCCGAAGTGGCCAACAAGCTCTTGAAGAAGAATTGGGACACGCTCAAAGCCACCAAGGATGCGATGCGCCGGGTGCGCGAAATGACCTACGATAACGCCGAGGACTACCTCATCCGTGCCCAGGAAGCGCTCAACTGGCACGACAAGACCGATGGCCGGCACGCGGGTATGAAGCAGTTCCTGGATGAAAAGGCGTACAAGCCCGGGCTTGGCGAATATGACAAGGCCAAAGCTTAGCGGCCGCGCCGTCACCTCACGGCTCAGCCCCATCGTCGAAACACGGCTTGGCGGCAGCGCCGGGACATCACGGCGCAGGCCCACCGTCAAGTCACTGCGGCAGCCAAACCGCCGGCACTGGTCCACGGGACACGCATGACCCGTTTCGATCCCGTCGCCACTTACGCGCGCTCCAATCCCACGGGTCCCGCCGTGGTGGATCTGGAATCCGGCCGGCGCTTTAATTATGCCGAATTGAACGCGGCCGTCGACCGGCTCGCGGCATGGCTCGTTGCCGAGTTCGGCCCCGCGAGCGGCGCGCGGGTGGCCACGCTTGCCAAGAACTGCGCCGAGATGCTGATCCTGCAGCTGGCAGGAACGCGCGCCGGCACGATTTTCGTGCCCTTCAACTGGCGGCTGGCGCCGCCCGAGATCGACGTGCTGGCGGCGGATGCGCTGCCGGAAATCGTGTTCCACGATCCGCAATTCACGCCGCCCTCGGGGATCGGACGTGCGTTGCCGATCTCGGACATGCTTGCCCTCGGATCCGCTGGCGCAGTCCCACCCCGAGGCGCGCGCAGCCCATTCGATGCGGTTTCCACTTTGCTCTATACGTCGGGCACCAGCGGCCGGCCGAAGGGCGTGATGCTGTCCGAGGAGAATGGCTTCTGGGGATGCGCGAATTTCATCTACGGCAACGACGTGACCATGCGCAGCGTGTTCCTGTGCGACATGCCGCTGTTTCATACGGCGGGCTTGTACGCCGCCTCGCGGGTGCCCATTCAAGCGGGTGGATGCGTGCTCATCTCCAAGGGCTTTGATCCGCACAAGACGCTGGAGCGGCTGGCGGACCCCGCCCTCCAGGTCACGCACTACTTCTCAGTGCCGCAGATGGCGGCGACGATCTGGAACCAGCCCGGCTTCAAGCCCGAGATGCTGCACGGCCTCGTCGGCTGGGCCATCGGCGGCGCACCGAACCCCAAGGCCCAGACTCAGCGCTTCGTGAATGCCGGCATCAAGATCACCGAAGGCTTCGGCATGTCGGAGACCGGTTCCAATTTCGGCATGCCCACGCACGACATCGAGATTCTATGCAGCAAGGCGGGCAGCTGCGGCCTGCCCTTCATGACCATCGAGCCCAAGATCGTCGACGATGACGGCGGTGAAGTGCCCGTGGGCCAGGTCGGAGAACTCTGGCTGAGCGGGCCCTGCGTCGCCTCGGGTTACTGGAACCAGCCGGAGACGACGGCCAAAGCGTTCCGCGACGGCTGGTTCATGACCGGTGACGCCGCGATGGTGGACGAGGACGGCTTCTACTACATCGTGGACCGTCGGAAGGACATGTACATCTCGGGCGGTGAAAATGTGTATCCGGCGGAAGTCGAGGCCGCGCTCCACGAATTGGCGCAGGTCGCAGAATGCGCGGTGGTCGGTGTGCCGGATGAGCGCTGGGGAGAAGTCGGCCGGGTCTACGTCATTCCCGTGAACGGGCGGAGCATCACAGCGGAGGAGGTGCTCGCGCATTGCGCGCAGCGGCTCGCCAAGTTCAAGGTGCCGAAGAGCGCCGTCATCACCGACAGGCTGCCGCGCACGGCCTCGGGAAAGGTGCAGAAGCATCTGCTGAAACTGCGCGCTATTGAGGAATTGAGTGCCGGCTGATTTTGGTGGGCCACCGCAAGCCTGGTCACTCGAAGCCACCTGGCGTGGCTGCGTGCATCATGGCGCGTCGCTTTGGCCTACCCCGCGATCGATGCTGGCGGGTAGCGGCGGGAGTTAGCGCGTATTCCGTGGTAGCTTCCGACACCCCGATCTTGAACGGGTTTCGGACCGTCACCCCACTGTAGACCGCTCCGTCCTGCAAATCCTCGCTCAAAAGCAGCGGGCAGTTCTGCGCTTGCGCGGAGCCGACAATTAAACTGTCCCACCAGGCCAAACGATAGCGCCGCTCGATTTCTCGGGATCGCCTCAACACATCGATATCGATTGTTTGTGGATTCCATTGGAAAAGGCTCTGCACGATATCCCATGCGTCGTTCGCCGGCAGGGCCGGCCTGACTTTGTGCGTGAGAGTCCAGTAGCACTCGTTCAGCACCTGCACGCTGGTGCGTCCGCATTGTTCCCGCCACAGGCGCTCGAGCCATTGCTCGGCCAGCGCTTGCTTGATGGTTTCGCGGTTGTCGGACGCGTAAACGAATACGTTGGTGTCGACGAACACCGGAGCAATCATTTCGTTTCCTTTCGCGTCAGTTCGTCGCACACCAGATCTTCCCGTGCCCTGCTGCGATCGTTTATGTCCTCTCGCGTGGGGCGGCGGCCCCCTACCCATTCGAAATTGAACGGTTTGTGAGAAAAAAAACGCCGCATCGCTTCGTTGTAGTCGCGCGCCTCGCGCATGCGGTCATGCAATAGGTCGCCAATCAGACGCGATACGCTCGTCTTACGTTTGGCTGCCGCCATGCGCACCCAGGTGGCGGTTTGCTCGTCGAGAGAAATGGTGATGTTCTTCATGGTTGAACTCACGAGATCGGTGATTCGCACAATATACACTGACTCAGTGTAATTAAAACATCGGCAGCTGTATCTATTGTTCGAGCGTGAAAACCCAAGGCGGTAGCTCGATTGGCGCTGACAACACGGCAATATTGCACTCATAGGCGCGCCGCCGGTTACCCAAAGCGATAAGTTCTCGTCTCGGGTCGCGACGCGCGGCAGGTACAACGAGACGGAGACGTCGTATGAAGGGGCTCGAAGGCAGAATCGCGTTCGTCACCGGGGGCGCCAGCGGCATCGGACTCGGCATTGCCGGGGCGTTTTTGCAGTCCGGGATGCGGGTCATCATCGCCGACCGCCGGCAGGATCATATCGACGCGGCGATGGCGAGCCTGCAGCAATGGGTGACGTCGAAGCGTGTTCATGCCATATGCCTGGACGTGACGGACCGCGCCGCCATGGCGGCCGCAGCCGACGAAACCGAGCGCGTATTCGGCAAACTTCACGTTCTCGTCAACAACGCAGGCGTCGGCATCCAAGGACCGTTCAAGGGGATCACCTATGCCGACTGGGATTTTGGCCTTGGGGTCAACCTCGGGGGCGTCATCAACGGACTACAAACCTTCCTACCGCGCATTCGCGCACACGGCGAAGGCGGACACATCGTCAATACAGCCTCGCTGGCCACGCTCGTACCGATGCCCGCCGCCTATGTCGTTTACGTGACGGCAAAGGCCGCGGTCGTCGCCCTCTCGGAGACGATCCGGGCGGAGCTGTCGCAGGAGAATATCGGCGTGTCGGTGCTCTGCCCAGGTCCTGTGAGGACCAACATCCACGAGGTGTCGCAAAACCGGCCGCCGCAATTCGGCGTGGGCGAGGCCTACCGTGAGGCCGAGAGCGCAGGCGCAACAAAGGTACCGTTTCCGAGCATGCTGGAGCCGGCGGACGTTGGCGCGTTGGTATTGAATGCGGTGCGCAACGATGAACTCTATGTCATCACCCACGGTGAATGGCGTCCGATGGCCGCGGCGCGCCACGCCGCTGTGCTCGCCGCCATGCCCGAAAAGCTCGATCCGGCGCTCGTGGCGATGCTGCAGGGACGTCCGTAGACCTCATGAAGATTCGATCCCGCATCGCGGTCTGTGAATCGATCTTGATATTGGCCATCACGATGGGTTGGACGGTTCGCGCTGGCGAGCCACCGCCGCTGGCCTTGAAGGTCATCACCGCCCCGGAAACAAGCCTTTATACCAACATGACGTTGATCATGGGCAAAACCGATGCTGCCCTGATCGACGTGCCGTTCACGCGTGCCGACGGCTACCGGCTGGTTGCGGACATACTCGATACCGGGAAGACGCTGAAATTCGTCTTCATCACCCATGACCACCCCGATCACTTCATGAGCCTGGAAGTGCTGGCGGAGGCATTTCCCAATGCGCAACTGATCGCGGCGCCGGCGGTGGTGGCCGACATCTGGCGCTCCGTTCCCATCAAGCTGAAACGATGGGGACCGATGCTGGGTGCCAATGGGCCGCGCCGGCCGGTCGTGCCAACCGCCCTGACCCAATCCAGCTTCCAGATCGAGGGTCAGGAATTGCGCGTGCTTGGGCCCATGCAGGGGGATCACGTGCATGCTACCGCGGTGTATGTCCCGTCCCTCAACGCCTTGATTGCCGGCGATCTCGTGTTCCAGAACATCTATCCGTGGCTTGGGGAGCACACTGCCGAACGTCGCCACGAGTGGATCAAATCGCTCGACCAGCTGATCGCCATGAAGCCGTCGATCGTTGTGGCCGGTCATCAATTGCCCGGCGATACCCAAGATCCGGGCGCCATGAAGTTCACGCGTGACTACATCCGCGTGTTCGGCGAGGAAGCGGCAAAATCGGCGACCTCGGCGCAGCTGGCTGCCAGAATGCAGGCTGCATTTCCCAAGGCGAAGGACGTTCTCGGCGGCTTCATCCTCGGAAACTCGGCCAAGGTCGGGGTTGGCGAGATGCCTCCGTGGGATGAATAAAGTCCCGCGGCGGCAACCGACCTACTCGTGAATCCTGCCCAGCATTTCGATCAGCTTGGCGATCTCCTTTTTCGAAAACCGCGATTTGATCCATCGTTCATTCACCTGAATCGCCTTCTTGGCGGTGGCCAGCGCTTTGCGTCCCGAATCGGTGAGGTTGATGGTTTGCTTGCGTCCGTCGCTCTTCGATTGGCCCCGGACCAGGTACCCCTTGGACTCCAGCTTGTGCACGATCGTCATGGTGGTGGCACGGTCCATGCGCATCCGTTTGGCGAGATCCGTCTGGGCAATGTTCGGATGGTCGTCGGTCAGCCACAGAACCGACACCTGCTTTTGGGTCATGTCGAGGTGGGCAAACGTCTCGGTGAAATGCCGATAGAGGGCGCCGTACGCCAACCGGATATGGAACCCGACAATGTTGCGGATTTCGCCGATATCCTCATCGCCCTCCACATGCGGCGTGGTAATGGCGAGCGTTTCTTTTTGCCTTGGCATCGGACCACCTTGATATAATCGTCAGTGTAACGTACAAACCCCAGTCGAAGGAGAGGCGCAATGGCCCACTTTCCGCAAACGCCCAGCTTCACCGGCTTCAACACGCCGTCGCGGATCGAGGCGGACATCGTCGACCTCGCGCATCAGGGCACGATTCCGCCCGAGCTCGACGGCGCCTTTTTCCGCGTCCAGCCCGACCCGCAGTTCCCGCCGCGGCTGGGGGACGACATCGCATTCAACGGCGACGGCATGATCACCCGCTTCCATTTTCATCGCGGCCAATGCGACTTCAAACAGCGCTGGGCCCAAACCGACAAATGGAGGCTCGAAAGGGAGGCCGGAAAGGCCCTGTTCGGAGCCTATCGCAACCCACTGACCGATGACGAGTCCGTCAAGGGGGCGATCCGCGGCACTGCCAACACCAACGCATGGCTTCATGGCGGCAAGCTGTACGCCTTGAAGGAAGACTCGCCCGCGCTGGTCATGGATGCCGTCACGATGAAGACCGAAGGATACACCCGCTTCGGCGGCAAGATGACGGGGCAGACCTTCACGGCGCATCCCAAGGTCGATCCGAAGACCGGCAACATGGTCGCCTTCGGTTATGCATCGTCGGGGCTTTGCAGCGACGACTGTACCTACTACGAGGTGACGCCCGCCGGCGATCTCATCCGGGAATTGTGGTTCAAAGCACCCTACTACTGCATGATGCATGATTTCGCGATCACCGTGGACTACGCGCTGTTTCACATCGTGCCCTCGATCGGCAGTTGGGAGCGATTGAGAAAAGGGCTGCCGCACTTCGGATTCGACACCACCCTGCCCGTCTATCTGGGGGTGCTGCCGCGGCGCGAGGGAGCCGCGGCGGCGGATATCCGCTGGTTCAAGCGCGAGAATTGCTTTGCCAGCCATGTGCTCAATGCTTTCCAGGAAGGAACGAAGATCCACTTCGATACTCCCGAAGCCAGGAACAACATGTTCCCCTTCTTCCCGGACGTGCACGGCGCCCCGTTCAACGGTCGGGAGGCGATGAGCTATCTCACGCGCTGGACGGTGGACTTGGGATCGAAGGCCGACGGATTCGCGGGCATCGACCGGCTCACGCGCACCGCCGCGGAATTCCCGCGCATCGATGACCGCTTTGCCGGACTTCCCTATCGCCATGGCTGGCTGCTGGAGATGGACATGGCGCGTCCCGTGGAATTGCGCGGCGGCAGCGCCGGCGGGCTGCTCATGAATTGCCTCTTACACAAGGATCTGGCGACGGGCGCCGAGCAGCACTGGTGGTGCGGTCCGGTATCGAGCCTGCAGGAACCCTGCTTCATTCCGCGCAGCAAATCCGCTCCGGAGGGCGATGGGTGGATCGTGCAGATCTGCAACCGCTTGGACGAGCATCGCAGCGACCTGCTGCTGTTCGACGCCCTCGAGATCGGAAAAGGTCCGATTGCCACCATCGACATTCCCATTCGCATGCGATTCGGGCTGCATGGCAATTGGGTGGACGCGGCCGACATCGGCCTGGCGGCGGCTTGAGTGGTCTAAGTGCCTCAGTGGCCGGCGCTCTGGCGGCCTGAGTGATCTAAATGGCTTGGCGGCTTATGTGACGTGGTGGCGGCTGAGCGGCTGACGCCTCTAAGCGAACTGGCGCCATCCATGCCATCGTCTGGAATCAACCGGCCGCAGAGGGCCGAGCGTCCCCCGATCCGGGCTCGCCGCCCTGGCGGGCGTGCCGAACTTTGGACTCCTCGTCGCGATTCGCGCGGCGCGCGATCACCAACAGCATCAGCACGATCAGCGGCGCCACCCAATTGATGTCGAGAATGGCCGCCGCCAGGTTTCCGCCCTTGGCATCGGAAATCATGCCCACGGCGTACGGGCCGATGCCGAGACCAAAGATGGTCTGCACGATGATGTAGGTGCTCATGGTGATGCCGCGCATGCGGGGCATCACCTGCTCGAACATGATCGCGTACAGCGGCGGCAGCCATGCGGTGAGAATGACGCTGTAGAGGATGAACCGCGCATAGAAGCTCGATGCATCGGTCGAGCTGTAGACCCAGACTGCCACCAATGGCGAGGCCGCCAGGGCAAACAACGTGACATAGGCCCGCCCCGCGCCGGGGAAGCGCGCGTTGATCCGGTCCGACAAGGGACCGGCGATCAGCGGGCCGATCACGCCGATGGCGGCGGACAGCAGACCGAATTGCAGGCCGGTTCGCGTGGGCGACAAGCCGAAGCGCTGCATCAGAAAGGAGGGCGTGAATCCCATGACGCCATAATTGATCATGGTCTGCAGCGAACCGGTCGCCATGCACAGCAGCAGCGAGGGTGAGCGGGTGATCACCATGAACGTGGGCTTGTCCGACTGGCGCAGGCTCTGCAACAGGTTGACGACCACGAACGCGCCGAATCCGATGACGCCCCATTGCAGCGCGTGAGGATTCACGTCGAACGCCCCGAAGTGCAGCGGGGGCCGCGGCGAAAAGGCGGTGGTCAAGCGGGTCAAGCCCATCATCGCCGCCAGGAGCCCCACGAGGCAGGTCACGCTCAGTGCCCAGGCGTGCGCTCCGGCACGGCGGCGCGCCAGCGAGAGCCAGTTGAAGATCGGTGTCACGGAGACCAGCACGCCCAGGCTCGCGCGAAAGGGATGAGGATCAGGCGGCGATTCGATTCCATCCTGCAGGCCGCGCCTGGGCTCGGGCATCCGCCACAGCATCACCGCCAGGATGAACCCGGGGAGCGATGCGATCAGAAAAGCGAATTGCCAGCCTTTCAGGCCGGCCGGGGTGCTGCCCGCCGCTCGCATGCCGTCCCACCAGTCGGCGGCGACGCCGCCCAGCACCGAGGAGCCGCCAAGGCCCATGGCGATCGCGGCCGCGATCACCGCCATCGCGAAACCGCGGCGCGCCTTCGGAAAATGATCGAAGACCAGCGACGTGCCGGCGGGCCACGCCGCGCCCTCACCGATGCCCACGCCGAGGCGCGACAAGGCCAGCAGCGCAAAGCCATGTGCCCCCGCCGCAAGGGCGGTGGCGATCGACCAGAAAGCCAGCGCCAGCCCGAGCAGCCGGGTGCGCACCCAGCCATCGGCGAGGCGGCCGATCGGCAACGAGAACAACGCGTAGAACAGCGCGAACACCGTGCCGTATAGAAGTCCCATCTCCGCATCCCCGATGACGAGGTCCCGCTTGATGCGCGGCGCGAGAATGGCGAGGATGTTGCGGTCCAACAGGCTCATTCCGTTGGTGAGCGCGACCAGCGCCAGCGCGTACTTGGCGGCACGCGTGATTCGAGGTGCGCTCGAGGCGTCAATCGGCGCTGCGTCCGCAGCCGCAGACGTTGGCGCCAGTGGAAGATCCGCCATCAGTTCGTCCTTCGTTCCATCAGTTCGCCTTCCATTCCATCAGTTCGCTTCCGATTCCATCAGTCAGTTCGCCTTCTGTTCCATCAGTTCGCTCTTCCGTTCCATCCGCTCGACCTCGCGGCCATAGGGCCGGATTCCGCGAGAAATCGCGAAGGCGGCAAGCGGCATGAGGATCGATGCGGTCAACACCACGCTCTTCCACAAATCGGCGTCGGCGCGAAACACGCGTTGCGTCACCGTGCCGATCAGCTGGCTACCCAACGCCCCGAATACGATGAACATGAAGAGGTAGACGGCCGTGACCTGCCCCCGCATCTCGTTCGGAGTGACGCGCTGAATGGCGGCGTTCTGCGGTACGGCCGATGCGATTCCGCAGGCGCCCGCCACTCCCAGACACATGAGCGCAAGTCCGCCCGTCGGCATCAGCGGTGCCATGATCTCGAAGGGCGCCGCAATGGCAAACAGAATGGCCGATGCGCGCACATTGGCGTCCTTGTGCCGCTTGGAAAGCCACTCGACGAACAGCGTGCCGAGCGCGGCGCCGATCAGCGAGGAGGCAAGGAACATGAACCCCAGCCATCGGCCGATCTGGGCTTCGTTCCATCCATAGGTCCGGATCAGGAATGGCGCGCGCCACGGCAGCATGCCGATCGCCTGCGTGGCGCTGCAGGCGAGCCCGATGAACAGCGGCAGGTAGATCGCCTTGCGCGCGCGGATCTCGTGCAAGACCGCCCTCACCGGCAGCGGCTTTCCCTGCGCAGTGACGCCCTGCCGGGCGGGCTCTTGCACCAGCAGCAACAGTGCGGAGATCAGCAGTCCGGGCGCCCCCACCATCATCAGCACCCATTGCCAGCCATGCACCGTGAGTCCCATCCAATGGCTGATGGGCCACGCCGCGGCGAGGCTCACCAGCTGTCCGCCGAGAAAGATGCCGAGCGCGTTGCCGCCGATGAATCCGATCTGCAGGAAGCCGATGGCGCGCGGCAGCTTGGCGGGCGGAAAATAGTCGGAGAGCATCGAATACGCGCCCGGTGCGTGCGCCGATCCGCCGGCGCCCACCAGCATGCGGCTGGAGAACAATTGCCCGAAGCTCTGCGCCAGGCCGCCGAGCGCCGTGATGCCGCCGATCGCCGCGATTCCGCCGGCAAGCACGATCTTGCGCGGATAGATATCCACCAGCCGCGCCATGGGAATGCCGACCAGCACATAGAAGATGACATTGGCCGGTCCGATCAAGAAGCCCAGTTGTTCATCGGTCAATTTGAAATCGACCTTGATGCGTTGCGCCATCATGCCGAACACTTGCGCGTCGAGAAAATTCAGCATGGTGGCGAGAATGATGACCAACAGCGCGTAATACGCCGCGCCGCGCGATGGCCACGGCTGCGCGGCAGATCTTGCGCTCGCCACGGGCGCGACCGCGCTGAAAACTCCCCCAGTCACCATCGCTTTCCTCGTTCGGTCCGTTTTGCCATGCACTGATTGTATGTGTTGGATACAATATGATTTACGGCTGCTTGTCCAGCCTTTTAGCGGCACCACCACGGCGCGGCCCGTTGACAAGGGAAGCCCGCCATGCGGGCACGGGAAGCCATGCGGGCACGGGGAGGATTTAAACCATGAAAGATTTTGCGGGCCGAACGGCATTCGTCACCGGCGGCGCGAACGGCGTCGGCATCGGACTGGTCCGTGCACTCCTCGGGCAGGGATGCAATGTCGCGATCGCCGACATCCGCGGCGAGTCGATCGAGGCGGCATTGAAGTCGCTGCCGGGCCCGCGCGTGATGGGCGTGCAGGTGGACGTTTCCTCCCGCCAGGCGATGGCACGGGCGGCGGACCAGGTGGAGGCGAAGTTCGGCACGGTGAGCCTGCTGTTCAATAATGCGGGCGTGAACTTGTTCCAAACCATCGAGGAGTCGAGCTACGATGACTGGGACTGGGTGATGGGCGTCAATCTGCACGGCCCCATCAACGGTGTCGCGACCTTCGTACCGCGCATGATCGCCGCCGGCACGGGCGGCTATGTCGTCAACACCGCCTCGATGGCCGCCTTTCTCGCGGCCGGCAAACCGGGGATCTACAACACCACCAAGTTCGCCGTCCGCGGCATGTCCGAATCGCTGCGGGCGAGTCTTGCGCCGCATGGCATCGGCGTGTCGGTGCTGTGTCCCGGGCTGGTCAAGTCCTATATCTACGCCAGCGACGACATCCGGCCCGCGGATCTCAAGGCGGCCGCGAAGCCGGTGGACACCGAGAACGTCAAGCGGCTCGCCGAAGTCCACGAGTTCGGCATGGAGCCCGACGTGATCGCCGCGCGCGTGCTCGATGCGATGCGAGAAGATCGGTTTCACATTTTCTCGCATCCCGAGTTCAAGGACGAGCTGCGCGAGCTCTTCGATGAGATCCTGCAGGACTTCCGTGACTATCCCGCCGACCCCGGCCACGAAAAGCGGGTGGGCTTCGAGAAAATGCGCCGTGAAAGCTACAAGCAGCAGAGAAAGGGATTGAAGACGGGAGGGGTGACC
>Ga0209166_10003003_pt1 | contig 12416 bp, 9 predicted proteins | sample Coa_R1_3_FD_187151 | JGI IMG/M metagenome (GOLD analysis project Ga0209166, IMG submission 187151) | Surface soil microbial communities from Centralia Pennsylvania, which are recovering from an underground coalmine fire - Coalmine... | ecosystem: Environmental > Terrestrial > Soil > Unclassified... | reverse complement strand
CCAGGGCGGCGAGGATCTCGGGGCTTTGTGGGTCCGGGCCGGTGATCAGGATCCGGCTTCGCTTGCCGCCGAGATCCTCTCGCTCATCGAAGCGGACGGCTATGGGGTGTTCGACGGCCTGCCGGCGGCAGCCTCGCCCGCGCTCGGCAAGGAAGGCCGTGCCGCAATGCGCAGCCTTCTGCTCGAACGCCGGGGCGCGCTCAGCGGCGATCAGCTCCGCCGTCACAACTACAAGGCCAACTGGCTGCTGCCGGCGCTGGCCGACCTCGATGACGATGTCGATGCCTTCATCGCCACGGTCGATCCCGAGCGCCGCAACGCGCTGCTCAACGCCGAGGTCGCCGAGCGCCTCATCGCTCACGATCGGGCAACCGAGGCGCTCGAGTGGATCGATGCGCCGGCCGACCGAGGCTATAACGAGCGTCAGCTCGTCGACCTGCGCCTGAAGGCCCTGGAGACGCTTGGCCGGACGGAAGAGGCCCGCGCGCAACGACGGCAGATCTTCGAGCGCTGGCTCGACAGCGACAGCCTGCGCGCATGGCTGAAGTCGCTGCCCGACTTTGAGGATTTCGAGGCGGAGCAACAGGCGCTAGATTTCGTCGTCGGTCACCCCGATCCCGCGCTCGCGCTCCACTTCCTAATCGGCTGGCCGGAGCTGAAGCGTGCAGCGAAGCTGGTTCTCGAGCGCCTCGATCAGTTGGAGGGGCGCCGGTACGATATCCTGCGCCCCGCTGCGGCGGCGTTAGAAGCCGACTATCCCGGCGCTGCCACCCTGCTCTACCGGCGCCTGGTCGCTGGCGTCGTCGATCGGGCATCCTCCAAATATTATCCCTATGCCGCGCGCGACTATCATGCCGCCGCCGCGCTCGCCCATGCGATCGAGGGTGACCCGGCGGTGCCGTCGCACACCGACTGGACAGCGGAGCTGCGCCGCCAACACGGGCGCAAGATGGGCTTCTGGAGCCTCGTTGAAGGCAGGGTCTCGCGCTGACCGGAACGCCTGCCTCATAGAGAACTGGGTCTTCGCTCCGTTACGCGACGTTCCAGTCAGCCGTTCCGGGGCCGGCCTGTGGCGGCGGAGCGACCATATGAGAGGCCTGGATAGTTGCCAGGGGCATACGGCGATCCGGCTTTATCGGCCCCGAGCATTCTCGATGCGCCCCAGGACCGAGATCGGCCCGAAATCCTCACCATATCGCTCGAGCAGACCGGCTAGCCGGTCGAGACCCTGAGCCGTGGCATAGAGGACATCTGGCCGATTGGCTCCGCGCGCCGCTCGCATCATCGCCAAGTCGCCACGCTCGACCATTGCACGCAGGTCCTGCGTATAAGCGCGCCCACCCGGCACATCGAGCGGGAGACCGCCCTCCCGGACGGCCAGGCGCAAATAGGCGACGATCGCCTCGAGCGCGAGACGCGGGTCCTGGGTCATCACGACAGCCTCTTCACAGCCGCAGCATCACGGATTCCCACCATACACGTCTCCACGCTGCCGGCACGGACGTTGTCTCGTCAGTCCACACACGACCCCTTCTCCACCAGCGCGCACGCGCGACAACAACTCTCGGTCTCTACTTGCAGCTGGATGAATGTTTGGGGTCAGGTCACGCCGACCTAGAATTTCGGCCATGGAGGCTCAACAATAGGTGGTCACTTGGAACGGGGAACAAGAGAGACAACCATTCCAAGTCCCCGCTTCCGCGCAGCATCAGCGCGTTTCTGCACAGCCTCTTCGCCATTGAAATATCGCAAAGCGCCGTCACTGATTGGCAAGGAGAAGGCAATCGTCACCCAGCTGATCAAGATCGCGGCAGGCTGGGACGCCTATCACCTCGCCGCCGACGAATATAAGGCGCGTGCTATCGTCCAGAAGGCGCGCGAGGTCGGCCAAGCAGCGGCCGAGCAGGAGGAGCGTGCGCGGGTGGCGGCCGAAGCGCGTCAGCGCGAAGCAGCGGCCGCGCAAGCCGCCGAGCAGACAGCGTTGCTCAAGCAGCAAAGCGTGCTGCTGCTCAGCCAGTTCGACCATGCTCTCGCTCATACCATCTCTCCGAACGTGTCGCGGTACAGCATCTCGACCTGTCCGGCCTCCTCTTCGGTGAACGCCGCGAATTCCCGGGTGCGCGCGTGTTCGGACAGCTGCCCGCCATTCTGGCTCAGGAACTTCTGCAGGAGCTCGATCCGGTCGGCCGGCATGTCGACCATCTCCTGGACGCCAAGCGCGAAGCGGTCGAAGGCCTCCAGGAAGGCGACCTCCTTCGGCAGATCCTCCGCGATCGTCTGCTCGACGCACGCATAGAGAAACTCAGCGTGCGCGGTTGCGTCGAAATAGCGGTAATAGGCGGCCGTGTCGTTGGTGACCTCGACATTGCCCTGCTTCGTGCGATGCCATTCGATCACCTGGAGCAACGGCCGCGAATAGCCTTCGAGCACGCCGCGATAGGCATCGAGCTCGCGCAGGATCGCCGCGCTGATCGGAAAGACTAGCCCTGGCGGATTATAATAGGCGGCAGCGAGCGCATGGTGGATCAGCCAGCGATGTAGGCGGCCATTCCCGTCGACATACGGATGGATATAGACGAAACCGAAGGCGAGCGCGGCGGCGGCCGCGACCGGATCATAGCTGCCCCAGCGCGCGCGCGCGCCGAAGGCGACGATGCCGGCGAGCAGGCTTTCAAGATCCTGCGCGCGCGCGCTGATGTGGTCCGGAATGGGATCGCCGCTGTCGCGGTCATGCACGCCGATGAAGCCGCCTTCATCCCGGATACCGAGCTTCACGAAGCGCGCGTCACCGATGACGATGCGCTGCAGTCGGTCGAGCTCGCTCGTGCTGAGTTCGGTCTGGCCGGCTTCCGCGATGGCCTGCCCCCAGCGCACCGCGCGCGCGCCTGACGGACGTTCGCCCTCGATCGCAAAGGACGACTTGCTGTCATTGAGCAGCAGGAAGGCGGCGGCGCGCGAAATGAGATCGGGCCGCACGCGCCCGATCTCGGAGCGCGCGCGTGCGTCGAGGCCCTTGGCCGCCGCTTCGATGAGCGCGGGCGACCGCCAGACCATCGGGCAGAATTCGCGCGTGCCGGGCAAATTGTTGACGACACGGTGACGGGTGAAACCCTCCCCGTGTTCGAGCGCGAACTGCTGCTTGGGATCGACCACACCTACCATGCGGACCTTGCCCGCGTCGGGCAGGTCCAGCGTCGCGCCGGTCAGCCACTCATAGAGGAACCAGATCCGCCGCGCGAAGGCGCCGGTCGGTGTCGCCTGGACGAGCGCGACAATCTCGCCCGCGTTAATGACGCGGAAGAGCTGCGCCAGTACCGCGAGATCGACGCCCTCCCACTTGATCGCGAACGTCAGCTGCGCGGCGAGCCTCGGTTCCACCGCATGCCGGGGGGTGAGCATTATCCACTCATCGGTCGGCACCGGATGGTGGCGCTTCGCGATCGCCGCCAGGCGCGGCGGCAGCGGCACCGACAGGTCGAAGGCGTCGATCAGCGCGGCATAGCCGATCGGCGTCGCCGGCTCGGGCAGCCGTCGTCCGCGAAAATCCGTCACGACCTGCGAAGGCCAATCACCCATGCGCCACCTTGTGAAAAATCATCACCCGGGCCGCGACCGCGTGCGACTCGCGTTCACGACCCGTGAATAATTATCACAGTGATACAAATCCGTGAATAACCATCACTCGCCCATTTTGTGGACGGGATGAGCGGCGTCATCAACCGGCTGCTTTTCCAGCACGTCGCCAGACTGGGCGGCGGCGAGCGCCGCCGCCGTGAACGCGACCGTTCCGGAGAGCGTCAGTGTCAGATAGGCGATGGTGATCATTATCGTGACCCTGGAACCAGACCGGCCACATTTCGGCGCGTGCAGCAAGATGTACGTCCGTGTGCGGACGCCCCGTTGGAATTGGCGCCTTCCCGCTGGGCGGTTTCCTCGCGACACAGCGGCCCGGCACCACCATTGCGGACATTCATCGTGCAGCGCTATTTAGCGGCTGCGCGCTGGCGCGACCGGGGGCGGAAGATGCGGAATGCACGAGCGGGAGGCGTATCGGCGTCTGAGAGAGCGGCTCTGCTCCTCCGCCTGCTTCTGTCGTCGCTCTTTATTGCGCATCTCTATTGGAAGGTCGTGATTTTTCCCGGCGGGCTGGAGGCTTGGTGGGAAAATCTGCTTACGGCTGGATATCCGGCCTTCGCGCCTGTGTATGTCCTTTCGGCAGAACTGGCCGGCGCGATACTTCTAATTCCGGGCGTTCTGACCAGATATGTCGCCTGCTATGCCATGCCGATGATGCTGGGCGCGGCCCACTTCTGGATGATGCGCAATGGCTTCTTCTTCACGAAGGCTGGAGCCGAACTACCACTCGTTTGGCTGGCGCTTCTTGGTATTCAGGCTGTTGCGGGGGATGGCCCCTTCGCAGCGGTCCGGTCACCGGATCCGCGTCGCGCGCTGAAATGGTTGCGGCGTTGGCGCCTTTCCCTGAGCCCGTCGTCGTGACTTCTCGGCGCACCGTCCTCCTGGGCTTCGCCGCCGCGTCGCTCGCGATGCCAACGTCCACCAAAGGCCGGTTCGTCCCAGAGCAAGCCGTTCCGGGTCGCTGACAGTGCCTTAAATTGATGCTGAAGCCGACCGGCCGGATTCAGGAAAGGCCTAAGGGTGCGGGAACGGCCGGCTTTAGGCGCGTTCCCGAATGGCCGCTGCCCCGACGAACTCCAGTCGGTCGACAGCCGACCACGAGCCGGCGTTGGCGAGCGGGTAGCCTCAGACTCCTTCGGGATAGAGGCGGGGAAAGAGGATATCGAGCGTGTGGGCCGGGAAGCGCAGCGACACCGGCCCCTTCTCGGTAGTCGATGCGAGCAGTCCCTCTTCGGCCAGCGCTTTGAGCACACGTCGCGCTGATCGCTCGGGCAGCCCCGTAATGCGCGGCGCTTCGCCGCGATCGAAGACACCACGAATGAGCGCTTCCTGCAGCAGGCGGATGGCCTCCGCCGGAAGAGTTTCGTGCCGGTCGACATAGCGCTTGAGGCGCCCACCCAGGGTCCCGAGATCGAACAGCCCAGCCATATAGTCGAGTTGATCAACGCACACCCGCAGGAACCAGGCGGTGAACAGCTCCAGCCCCTTGAGCGACAGGTTGCCGCGCCCGTCGCGATCCCCCTGCCGTTGATCGTCGGCCCAGGCCATGTGCTGCTTGTATTCGGCGCGTCCCTCCGGCCCACTCGCCAGCCCTCGGGCCAGACCACGTGCGATCGACCACAGACCATGCGCTCCCACGCCCGCCGCGTGCGCCATCGCATGACTCATCAATCTGCTGACACGGCCGTTCCCGTCCGGGAAGGGGTGGATATAGTTGAAGCGGTGGTGCGCGGTCGCCATCGCGAAGAGACGGGCACTCCGGCTCCCGCCGACCGCCAGCATCGCCTCACGGGGTGCAGGCTCGAAGGCGAAGCGCCGATGGAAATAAGCCATGAAGTCAGGCACCCGATTGCTAGCGGGAGGCAGATGCCGCCCTACCTCAACATCCTGCTCCTGACCTTGCCGCCACTCGCCCGGCACCATGAGGAAGCTGTGAGCCTTCCCGGCGATCGTTAACATCTTCTCGGTAGCGCCGGCATAGAAGGCGCGATGCAACTGGCGGATGAAGTCCAGCGACGCCGGATCGGGCAGCGTACCGGCCGCCGCCTGCTCGTCGATGTCCTGCTGCACGCGATAGTGGGCGACAGCCTCAATCTTGAGATCGCGACGGTCATCCTCAGGCTTGATGCCACCCAGTGCCTGCTCGATCTCGCGGGGCCGCGTGTTGTGGCCTTCGATCAGGTTGCTGTAATAGGTGTTCATGATCCGGACGGTCCGCGCCAGCTGGCCAGCTGTTTCGGGATGGAGGGCGTGCCCAAGCAGCTCGGCTTTGGCAACGACCTCCAGCGAGAGATCGAGCAGTTCACCACTGGGGCTCTCTATGCGTGCCGGCTCGATCCGATCGGGCGCTTCAGGGATGGTCATTTTGGCCGATATCCGGTGTCCATATTTTCCACAGATTGCCACGGTTTTCTACAAAGTCCTACAGAATTTGGCCGATCTTTTGGCCGATCCAACCCGCGCAGTGGAGAGGGAAGGATAGTTTGAAGGGGAGGCGCTCGAAGACGACGATCAGTCGACAGATCGGCAGCTATACGGAGGCCGCTTACACCCTATCGCCCGGAAACGGGCAGTCTCCGATGTTTCCGAGCAAGCCGTTTCGGATCGTAGGCAGTGCTATCAATTGAAACGGGACCGGACCGACCGGAATCAGGGGCGGTCCAGAGCTATGGATATGGCCGGCTTTGCCGCCGAGCCGCTCTTTGACCTGACCTGGCCGTTTTCAGATGATCCGGAAGCATATCCTCGACCGTCCATTCCGACATGCAGACGGGCTTGTGACGCCGCCCGCACGGCCTGATCCGCCTCGTGCCCCGGCGAACCGGGGCACTCTGCGTCAAATCTCGAGCTGGCTGCCGAGCTCGACCACTTGGTTGGGCGGCAGCTTGAAGAACTCCATCGCGCTTTCGGAGTTACGGAGCATCCACGCGAACAGCTTCTCGCGCCAGATCGCCATGCCTGGCCGCTGCGAGGCGATCAGCGTCTGGCGCCCGAGGAAGAAGCTTGTCTCCATCAGCCGGAAGGGCGGGCCGCAATGCTCGGCACGAGCCAGCGCGGCGGGCACGTCAATCTCCTGCATGAAGCCGTAGCGCGCGACGATGCGGAAGAAATCCGGCCCCAGTTCGCGCACCTCGAGCCGGTTGGCGTCGTCGACCACCGGCTGGCCCATGATTTTCACCGTCAGGATGACGATCCGCTCATGCAGCACCTTGTTGTGCTTGAGGTTGTGCAGCAGCGCCGGCGGCGCCCCCTCCGGCGAGGTGGAGAGGAACACCGCGGTGCCGGGCACGCGCTGCACCGGCTTCATCGCGGACTTGATGAAGGCGTCGAGCGGCATCGCGTTCTCGAACAAGCGCTCGCGCATCAGCCGCCGCCCGGTCGCCCAGGTGGTGAGCAGCGTGAAGGCGCAGGCGCCGACCAGCAACGGGACCCAGCCTCCGTCAGGGATCTTGGTGAGGTTGGAGGCGAAATAGGCGCCGTCGACGATCAGGAAGGCGCCGATCATCAGCCCCGCCGCCCAGCGGTTCCACTTCCAGATCGTGAACACTAGCACGGCCAGCATACAGCTGGTGATGAACATCGTGCCGGTCACCGCGATGCCATAGGCCGAGGCGAGGCTGCCCGAGCTCTTGAAGCCCAGCACCAGCAGCAGCACGAAACCGAGCAGCGTCCAGTTGACGAGCGGGATATAGATCTGGCCGGCGGAGTGCGCGCTGGTGTGGGTGATGCGGAGGCGCGGCAGGAAGCCGAGCTGGATCGCCTGTTGCGTCACCGAATAGGCGCCCGAGATCACCGCCTGGCTGGCGATGACGGTGGCGAGGGTAGCAAGGCCGACCAGTGGCAGCCGGGCCCATTCCGGCGCCATGCGGAAGAAAGGATTGTCGATCGCGGACGGATCGTCGAGCAGCAGCGCCGACTGGCCGAGATAGTTGAGCAGCAGGCACGGGAAGGCAACATAGAGCCACGCCATGTTGATCGCCTTGCGGCCGAAATGGCCCATGTCGGCGTAGAGCGCCTCGGCGCCCGTCACCGCCAACACCACCGATCCGAGCGCGAGGAAAGCGAGCTTGGGATCGAGCACGAAGAAATTCGCTGCCCAGTAAGGATTGATCGCGCCCAGGATACGGGGATCGTGGATGATGCCGCCGACGCCCATCAGGCCGATGATCAGGAAGTAGAACAGCATGACCGGCCCGAACACGAGCCCCACCTTGGCCGTGCCGCGCGACTGGATGAGGAAGAGGCCGATCAGAACCACCAGCGAGGCCGGCACCACGAACGACGCGAAGCCGCTGTTCACCACTTCGAGCCCCTCGACCGCCGAGAGCACCGAGATCGCCGGCGTGAGGATCGCATCGCCGTAGAAGAGCGCGGTCGCCAACACACCGAGCAGCACGATGCCGCGCGTCCACTTGGCCTTGTCGCGGTGGCGGACGATCAGAGCGAGCAGCGCCAGGGTGCCGCCCTCGCCGTCATTGTCGGCGCGCATCGTGACGAGGACGTACTTGATCGTCACGACCAGCGTCATCGACCAGAAGATCAGGCTGAGCACACCGAAGATGTGCGGCTGGTCGATCAGCAACGGGTGCGGGCCCGCGAAGCTTTCCTTGAGTGCATAGAGGGGTGAGGTACCGATATCGCCGAACACCACGCCGACGGCGCCCAGCGCGAGCGGCACGAGCTTTTGCCCGCGGGAGTTGGTGTGCGAGGACTCCAGGGGGGATTGGCCGGCGGACAGGCTGACCATGGATGAGGACGCTACAGTCATACGAGTGAGGTGCCGTTCTTACTGCATCGCGGAATCAGTGCACGAAGCCTACCGCCCCGCCCCCATGGGATGGGGTAGGCATGGTTGCCGACCGCGCTCCTCAGCCAGCTTTTGGTTTCTTGGTGTGCATGCAGGTCCCGCCGGTCTTGTGCATGGCTGCGCAGTCGCCGGCCGCCGGGTCCTGCCGATCGGGCACCCAAACTCGGTGGCTGACCGGCAAGGGAGCGCGCGGACCGTAGGAGGGCGGGGTCTTCCACTCCCAGTGGCCGGCCTGGCGTGCATCGGTGTGAGGTTCTGCGCCAGCAACAGACACAGCAGAGATGGCGACCACGGCCGCCAGTATGATCATTTTCATGATGGGTGATCCGTTTTGAGAGGGTCGATCTGCTGCCGACTACGCCTCGAATCGTTTGTTTTCGAGAGTGAAGCCGCGCACCGCGCATAGACTTTTCATAGAGTTCTCGCTCGATCCGCCGGATTCATGCTCGCTTTAAGCGGAAATCCGCATCGCATTTGTGCGGATGCGACAAGGGCAGATAGTAGCATTTGATATCGATCAATACAGTCGAGGATGACGCGCAAACAAGCACTTAGCTTCAGTCGAGCATGGATCTCACCTGCCAGAGAGTAGGCACAAGCTGTTCTTATATGTCTTGAACGCTGATATCTTTATTTGATTTTTACGCATTCGGCATCGGTAGCGATAGAATCCTAACTCCCCCCACTGTTAGGTCATTGCTGCGTCGCAACAAGACGGTTGCGGAGTTCCATCAGACTCGCCGTCGGCGAACCGGCGGAGTTTGGCCGTTATCCCCAAGTCGCCCGCATGCCGGGCCGGGGTGAAGCCACACTCCCATCCACCGCGAAGTGGCCGGCCGAAAACGGCGAATCCCGGAGAAGTCTTGGGGATAACCAGTTTATGAAGCCGACCACCCAACTTGCCCTAGCCACCCTGATGGGGAGCACGGCGATAGCCTTCGCACCACAAGCGCATGCCGCTTCGGATGCTGCCGCTGCCCCACTGGCCACGGATTCGGAGATCATCGTCACTGCGTCCAAGCGCGCCTCCACGGTGCAGACGACACCGATCAGCATTACCGCCACCAGCGGCGCCGAACTCCAGCAGCGCGGTATCACGAGTTTCACCACCCTGGCCCAGTCCACGCCCAGTGTCTCGCTGAAGAGCGAGGGGCCGGGTCAGACCGAGATCGAGCTGCGCGGCATGACCTCCAGCGGCGGCAATTCGGCAACCGTCGGCTTCTATCTCGACGACATTCCGCTAACCGCACCGGCCGGCGCGCAGAACGGAAAGGTTGTCATCGACCCCACCCTGTACGACCTGAACCGCATCGAGGTGCTGCGCGGGCCGCAAGGCACGCTCTACGGCTCCGGGTCGATGGGCGGCACGGTCAGGCTGATCACCAATCAACCCGAGCTGACCAGATTTCACATGTCCGCGCAGAGCACTCTGTCAGGGACCGAGGGCGGCGGTTTCAATCACGCCAACAATGTGATGGTCAACATTCCTCTGGTACCGGACGAACTGGCGCTCCGTGTCGTCGGCTCCGAAACCTACACCAGCGGATGGATCGACCGGATCGTGGCGAGCCCCTACCCGCTGCCGAGCGTCAACGGGGCCACGCGCGGCGATGTCCAGGATGCTCCGGTCGAAAAGCGCTATTCGGGTGCGAACGACTCCCAGGCCTATGCCGTGCGTGCAACCCTGCGCTGGGAGCCGACCGATGCGCTGACGATCACGCCCTCCTTCTTCTACCAGACCAGCAAACAGCACGGGATCAGCGCCTATGACAGCGATCCCGGCACACTCGCGCATTACCAGCCCTTCGACATCGCCGAGCCGCTGACCGACAGGATCACCGCCTTCAGCCTGGACCTCAACTACAGCTTCGACGGGTTCGACGTGACCTCGAGCACAGCCCGGTGGAGCCGCCGGTCGATGCAGATCGAAGACGGCAGCGAGGACTTCAACAACCCGAACACCGGCGCGACCTTTGCCTCGAACAATGGCCTGCCCAATCCGGGCTATTATGGCCCCACAGGCTCCGGAATGGTCTCCGGAAAGGAGCACGATCCGTCCAAGCAGATCAGCGAAGAGCTGCGGCTCGCCTCGAAGGGCAGCGGCCCGTTCACCTGGGTCGCGGGCGCCTTCTACAGCGACTTCTCGGCCACCTGGAATTTCGACGGGCTGACCTCCAACCCCTCGGCCTACATGGACCTCGGCACGTTCGCGCCGGCGACGACGGACCAGTGGTTCATCGCCCGATCGCCGACGAAGCTGAAGCAATATGCGATCTTCGGCGAAGCGACCTACGCCATCACCAGCAAGCTCAAGGCCACCGCCGGCCTGCGCTGGTACAGCTACGACTATCATTTCTCGTCGAGCATCAGCGGCTGGGGATCGGGCCTTGGGGCCGCGACGCCGTCCGTTTCCGGCCTCATCAAGCAGTCCGAAAACGGCTTCAACCCGAAGTTCAATCTCTCCTACACGTTCGACAGGGACTTCATGGTCTACGCGACCGCAGCCAAGGGTTTTCGGCCCGGCGGTGGAAACGCGGTCTACCCCGTCACCGGCCCCTACTGGAGCGCGGTCTTTGCGCCCTACAATTTCTCGGGAGGCAAATGGCCATCCAGCTATAAATCCGACTCGGTCTGGAGCTATGAGATCGGCGAAAAGGCACGGCTATTCGACCGTCGCGTGACCTTGAACACGAGCTTCTACTACGAGGATTGGCAGCACATTCAGCTAGAGGCGCTACCCGGCGACTGGGCCCTCAACATCAACGGCAACAAGGCCCGGATCTACGGCGGCGAAGTCGAGGCCCGCGTGAACCTGGGCGGCGGTTTCCAGATCGATGGCGACGTCGGCTATACCCATGCGCGGGTGGATGCAGGTCCGCACTGGCAGATCACGCCGGCCGACAAGCTCTCGGACGTGGCGCCGGTGAACGCCAGCGTGAGCCTCAACTATTCCCGGGATATCGCCGACGGCTATACGCTGACGGCACGGCTCGACGATTCCTATGTCGGCCACCGCTACTCGCTGGCTTTCCCGTTCGGATATTCCCTCAACGGCAAATATATCCGGTTGCCGGGGTATAATCTCGCCAATCTCCGGGTCGGCCTTCAATCGGCGAACGGCTGGGGCGCATCGTTGTTCGTCAACAACCTGTTCAACAAGCACGCCCAACTGGAAAGTCTGTTCCAGGAGACGCTGCCCAGTGCGTCCTTCAACCGGGTCGTCACCAACCAGCCGCTGACGGCCGGTGTCGATCTCACCTGGCGCTACTGAGCCTGGCCGCGACCGCAAGCCATGATACAGATAATCGCAAAAAGGTGTCGTTCATTGAGGCCCATGTTGGTCATCGCAAATCGTCTTTTTGCCACGAGGCGACCTCTGCGGATTCCTGGATGATCGCGATCAGGATTCCTGAGTGATGGCGATCAGCAGCGGGGATGTTTTGGCGGTGTGATCCGGTCAGCGCAGGCTGCCTCCTTTTGCGGAGGAGCCGATGCCGACGGAGCGATTGCCGATGCGCAGCGGATCCGGCCGGCGCCGCCCTCGAGGCGAGGCCTTCTGCGACGGCAGCTTGCCCTCCTTGGCCAGGCGATAGGCGGTCGCCCTGCTGATGTCTGCCTTGGCTGCTGCCACAGGCACAGGGTCGCTTTGACGATGTTTCATGAAGAGATGCCTCATCTGATGATCGTTGACGTGTCGACCGCTCACCTGGGCTCTTCCCTCGCGGAAAAAGCCCGGGTGTAGGTCAGTCACGACCACCAAAGCCCTTCGAAGGGGCTTCCGTTTGGGAGTGTCGGCGTAGGGCGTAGCCCGGAGCCGACACTCCCAAACGGAGTATCATCTTGATTGGGTTCTTCCGCACTTTTGGTGCAGCAGGGATTCACGGACGAATCGAAAGAGTCCATAGAGTTGGGATTGCGAACAGCGATGGTGGCTGAGCGTGCTTGCCCATTCATTGGATGCAGTTGTCCCGCG
>Ga0209166_10003002_pt1 | contig 12417 bp, 6 predicted proteins | sample Coa_R1_3_FD_187151 | JGI IMG/M metagenome (GOLD analysis project Ga0209166, IMG submission 187151) | Surface soil microbial communities from Centralia Pennsylvania, which are recovering from an underground coalmine fire - Coalmine... | ecosystem: Environmental > Terrestrial > Soil > Unclassified... | reverse complement strand
GGTCTTGAAGGCGCGTTGCATTTTTTCCTGAAGATTCTCAAACATGGGCTCACTTATTTTAGCAGCGCGGGAGGGGGCGGGGTCAGTCTCAGTACCCAGTACTCGGTACTCAGTACTCTGTTGTCGGTTGCTGCGTTGGCCTCCTCTTCAGCGGCGATCCGTGAAGTGGGTTCCCTTTGGCTCGAAAAATGTGTGTAATTTCCTGCGAGCTGCAGCGTACTGCTTTATGGACGCCAAAAGGAACATGGCGAATGAACCGCAGCCCCGCGAGGGCGAGACCAGGCAACTGGAGGGGCTCGGTTTGGAAAGCGTAATCGAGCGCGCCCGGGGCCGCGATGCCGAGGCCTTGGGGGAGATCTATCACCGCTATGCCCGGCGCGTATTCGGATTGTGCCGTTACATGTTGAATTCACGGGAGAGCGCGGAAGATGCCACCAGCGAAGTCTTCCTCAAGTTGCAGCGCTCCATCGGGAGCTACGACGGTTCGATACCGTTCGCCAGGTGGCTGCTGCGGGTGGCTGGCAACCAGTGCATTGACGTTTTGCGGCGCCGGCAGCGTGGACTGAAGGTGTTTGTGGAAGTAGAAGACGGGGCCATCGGCACGGAGGCAACCAGTAAGGAGCCGTCGCCGTTGGGTGCTGTCATTAGCGCAGAAGAAAGAGCGCAGGTGAGGGATACCATCGCTCGCCTGCCGGAGAATTATCGCCTGCCGCTGATCCTGCGCTATTACGGCGAACTGAGTTATGACGAAATCGCGCAGGAGTTGGACCTGGAGAAGAATTACGTGGCGGCGCTGATATTTCGGGCCAAGAAGGAATTGCGCCGGAAACTCGACCTAGGGAGCAAGTGATCATGGAATGTTATTCAGAACAAACTTGCGCTCTTGCCGTGGACGGCGAACTGGCGGCGGACGAGGCGCGGCGCCTGCGAGAGCACCTGGCCACGTGCCGGCGCTGCCGGGAACTGGTGGACGCATTGCGAGCGGAGAACCGGGCTCTGAGCGAAAGTCTGCAAGAGCTTCCGGAGGAAGCAGCCATCCCGGCGGGCATCACTCCTCAGCGCAGGTCCTGGGTGTGGGGCGACCTGGCGCTGGTGACCGCGGTGCTGGCACTGGGTTCGATCAGTTCCATTTGGTTCGACCAACTAAGTATCCCGGCAGCGCTGGAATGGTTCAATCCGTTGAGCGCCAGCGGCCGCGCGAATCTGATGTTCACTCTTTTTGACCAGTTTGCAACCGGAGGCACTGCCATGCTGACTGACTATGCTGCTGTCGTAGGGTTTGTTTCTCTGCTATTGCTGGTGGGCGGCGGCGCACTGTTATTGGGACGAGGGCGGATACGCCAGCGTGGCTTGCAGTTGTTGATCGTACTGGTGGCTTTGTCGCTGAACAGCTTTGCGTTGGAACGGCGCCATGCCGAGTCTGTCACCGTGGCGGCGAACGAGACTGTGGACGACACGCTGATGGCCGCCGGCACCACGGTGCGCATGGAAGGCGTGATCAATGGCGACCTACTGGCTTTTGGCCGCACTGTAGAAGTACGCGGCACAGTCAAGGGCGATCTGGTGAGCTTTGCCAAGAGAACTGTGGTCAGCGGAACGGTGGAGGGCAGCATCTACACGTTTTCCGAGTCGCTCGATTTGGACGGCCAAGTGGCGCACAGCCTCTACGGCTTTGCTCAGTCCTTGCGAGTGGACGATCGGGGCCATGTAGGAGAGGGCATCCTGGCTGCGGCTGGAGACGTCGGCCTGGAGGGCGAGGTGAAACGCAGTGTGGACATCTTGACTAGTGGCAATGTCGACGTGAGCGGCAGTGTTGGCCGCGATCTGACCACGTCCGGAGTTAGCCTTACGCTGACTAACACCGCCCGGGTCGGCGGCAACCTGATCGCTCGTGTGCGCCAGTTGCAACAGGTGCATATCGCCGACGGCGCGACCATTGCGGGCAAACGCGACGTCCAGGTGCGGGTGAGAGAGAACCGGTTCGCGCGCCCTAGATTCTACTTCCACCAGGCGGTGTGGTTCGCTGCCGCCATGCTGGTGGGATGGCTGGGGCTGGTTTTGTTTCCCGGCTTCTTCCGGGCCACGACTCAAGCGGTCGGCGGAGGCTGGCTGAGCCTGGGGCTGGGGGTTGGGGTTTTGGCGGGCGTGCCGGTGGCCATGATCGTGATAGGCATTACTCTGATTGGCATCCCGATTTCAATGATGTTGCTCGCACTGTATCTGGTTGCGATCTATCTGGCCCAGGTTTGGGTTGGGGCCTTCCTGGGGCGGATCCTTCTGAAGTCCCCGGGAGCAACGAAGGGCGATTGGCTGCTGGGACTCTTCGTCGGGCTATTGATCCTGACGATCGTCAGGTTCATCCCGTATCTTGGCGGGTTGGTCCACTTTGGTGTGATTTGCCTGGGTTTGGGAGCGTTTGCCGCGCAGCTTTACCGGGCTTCACGACCGGCAATAACGGCTTGAAGAAACAAGCTCCGACGGACTCAGGTACAGGAAAATAACGACACGCGATTGGTAAACCTCGCCAATCCTGTAGTACCGAAGCGCGGTGTGTGAACGACAACCGCCCTCCTGTCCATCAGGTTCTCTCCTGACCAACGAGGAGGCCCAACAAATCATCTGAAAGGTTGGGCCGAGAATGACGTGTGCCCTGCCGCTTCGTGGCAACAACATTCGGAGGCATTTATGAGGAGAGTTTTACAAATAGCGGCGCTGGTGGCCGTATTCGCGGTACCGGCATTTTGCCAGTCCGGCCGGCTTTCGCCCGACGACCAGCACGAATTCGACAAGGCTTATACAAAATGGGTGAATGATACCCGCAAGAACGACCGTGACGATATCGCCAAAGATGTCCGCAAGATGCAGGAAATCATGGCGCGCAACAACATTCCCGCGAATGTTCCCTACGAACAGGTGGCGAGCACAGGAAATCGGTACCAGGGTCCGAGCTACCAGAGCCAACTTTCACCCCAGGACCAGCAAGAGTTCGACAAGTACTACACAAAATGGGTGAACGACACGCGCAAGAACGACCGCGACGACATCGATCGCGATGTGCGGAAGATGCAGGAGATCATGGCTCGCAACAACATTCCTGCGGACGTGCCATTCGACCAGGTTGCCAGCACTGGATCAGCGCCCAGCCGGTATGAGAACAATGCTCCTTATGCGCAGGCACCTTATGCGCAGAACCAGCCCTATCCGCAGAACGGCGGGGCGCGGCTCTCGCCTGAGGACCAGCGCGATTTCGACCGGTACTACTCGCAATGGGTGGATGACAGCCGCCGCAACGATCGCGACGACGCCGCGCGGGACATGCAACACATGCGGGACATCATGACGCGCAACAACATCCCGCCGAATGTTCCGTTCGAGCAGATCGCGACGGTCAACGGCCCGCCGAACAACGGCTATAACAACAATGCCTACTCGCGTGGAGGATACTTCGGCAACGGCCAGAACCGGCTGTCTCCCGACGATCAGCGTGAATTCGATAAGGCATATTCAAAGTGGGTAAAAGATAGCCGCAAGAACGACCGGGACGACATCGACAAGGACGCGCGAAAGATGCAGGACATCATGGCGCGTTACAACATTCCGTCGGACGTGCCGTACGATCAGATTGCTTCACCGAATGGCGAGTACGAGCACTGATCGAGCTAGTTTTAAAAAAAACTGGAGCACGGGTGAGCCGTGCTCCTTTTTTTGTGGCTGGGGAAAAACCCCACTCTCCCAGAATCGGGGAGAAGTGGGGCACCCTGTCGGAAGGCCTATGTTGGCACTCTCAGAACACGAAGCGCAGCGCGAACTGCATGAAGCGCGGCGTGGTTAGCGTCGAAAGATATTTGCCAAACTGGGTCGGGTCATACGAGAGTGAGGGTTGCGCGCCGCGCACGTCGTAGCGCACCGAGTTGAATGCGTTGAAAGCTTGCCAGCTGAACTCCAGGCGCCGCTGCTCGCCCAGAGAGAAATTCTTGCTAACACCGGTATCGATGTTGAACATGCCGTCGCCGATGACGTTGTTGCGCACGCCGGATTCACCGGGCCACTCTGGACGGAAAGCCGCTTCCGCCGCCGCGGGATCGGCAAAGATGTCAGGCCCGATGCCCACGCCGTTGACGACGGCGTTCTTGGGATTGCTCGCTTTCGGAGACGGACCGTTGGGCATGGCGTCACCTTCGATGTTCCAGTTGGTCGCCCAGGTGAAGCCATTGTCGATGGTGATGGGGAAGCCGCTGGTCCAACGGAAGATGCCGGAGACGTGCCAGCCGCCCACTAACTCGTTGAGCAGCGGACTCGCGGTGCCGAGGAATCTCTGGTTCTTCCCGAAAGGAAGTAGGTAGACTAGGTTCGCGTTGATCTGGTGGAAAGCGTTGAAATCAGAGAGTCCACGGAGCGACAACGGATCCCAGGAATTGATGACGATGCCGCCGCCATTCAAGTCACTACCCGTTCCACCAGTCCCTTCATAAGGGCCGACGCGCTCGGCCGCAGAGGCCTCATCGAACGACTTAGAAAAGGTGTAATTGAACTGGCCTTGCAGGTTTGATAGGCGCACGTTATAGCTCACCTGTAGCGCGTTGTAGTCAGAGGTACCGATGTTGCGCCAGGCGTAGAGGGAGCTGAACTGGTCGTGGAAGAAAGTGTATGGTCCATTCTTGCTGTTGGGAACGTTCAACTGGGTAATGGCGCCCGGCAAATCCATTTGGAACAAAGAGAAAGTTTCGTTATGCGGATAGCAAGTCCACAATTCGTAAATAGCTTGGGTGGCCGTCGCGCTAGCGGGGTAAGCGCCCGGTGCGCACTCGATGCCTTGTCCGCTGAGTTGGTTCTCAGGCATACCGGCCCATCCGGGGAAGATGTTTTCGAAAAACGGAATGGGTTGGATCGAATTTACGTCCGTGTTCGCGGCAGCGGCTTTAGACAGCATGGTGGCTGCGTCGAAATATTTCGTCTTACTTGTGGGGTCGGTTAAGTTGATGGGCATGGCCAAGTCAACCTGCATAGGTAGACGTCTGGCAATTGTCCCCACATACGCTACCTGCAGCGAGGAGCGCGATGAGAATTGGCGCGACAAGGAAAGATTGAACGCGTGGGTGTAGGGTGTCTTGAGAGTTTGGTCGAGACCCCAGTTGATGGCAAATGTTGTATTGCCTGGAGTGTACGGAAAACCGCCAGCCGGAGCAGGGCCGAACAGGCAACCCGGGTCATTGATTGATGCGCATGGTGTGGGTAGGCAGGACTGGCCAGCGGTCCCCGGCGTAAGACAGGTAAAACGCGGGGCATTCGCCGGAGACACCACTCCCGCGGGATTCCCGAGGACAGTCGAAAGGCCAAAAGAGCCCTTCTGATCGAATGTGTTTACGATGGGGATCCCGAAGTGGTCGTAAGTGATGCTGTAGCCACCCCGGATCGAAAACTCGTCTTTCTTGCCGAGGATCTTCGAGACCCAGCCCTCACCGGTATCTGGCGACCAGGCCACAGCGAAGCGCGGAGAAAAATCCTTGTGATCCCAGTTCCACAGCCCCGGACCATGGTTCTTGGGGCCGCCCAGAACAAACGTAATCTCCCCGGCGTCATTCGCTGGTTGTCCGGCATCTGCTAAAGCGGCACTGTGGTGAAACCAATCGGCTACGTTTTGATTGGTGCAGCCTCCACCTGTTGCCGCCACGCAAGGGGCAACCTGATATCCATTGGTTTCATAAGGCGGAGCTTCAAGTACCCAGCGCAGCCCGTACGTAACCGTCAAGCGAGGTGTTATACGCCAGCTATCCTGCCCGAAGAACTCATAATCATTGACGGCGTAACGGCGATTGATTGGCGTACCTTGCGCTAGCGCGCTGCCGTCACGCGCGAAGTTATAGATGCCATCGCCCTCAGGGAAAATCCCCATGACAATAGTAGCTGCGCTATCGTAATTGGGTCCGAAGTTGCCATCCACGGCCGGGAAGCCGTTCTGCGCGGGATCGAGTGGGCTGTTTGTGCCGGCAATTCCGCCGGTATTGAGATACACGGCATTCGTCCGAACGTCGGAGAACGAGTTCGCATAGCTGAGATGGTCGTTGCGAATCAGGAACAGATCGCCGCCGAACTGAAAAGTGTGGTTTTTCTTGGTCCAGTTGATCGACTCGGTGAACTGGTTGATGGGCACGGCAAAGCTGGTGGCGCGAGTGAAAGGAACGATGCTGTCGATTCCATCCAGAAAAACTCCGGGATACTGGGAAGTGCCGCCATTCTGACCTCCCTGGCGGATGAAGCCCCAGCGAAACTCGTTGACCAGCTTGGGAGAAAGAACAGAGGTCAGGCCGAGCGTAACACCTTTGCTATTGTCGAGTACCAGTGAAGCCGCAGGCTGGCCGGGAAACTGTTGCTGACCCGGTTCCCTGAAATTCTGCAGTTCTCCGCGCGCAAACAGGGTTTCCGAGCCGGTCGACGTGATGTGATAATCGAGCCGGGTAATGTAAGTGTTGAACTTGGAATCGGCATTCGATGCGAATCGATAACCGAGTGTGTTCGAACCGTCGCCGGCATTTTCATTGGACGCGGGGTACTGCTGCAGAATCCCCTGCACGGCAGGGCTTATACCGATTTTTAAAGGATCCATGTTTTGGATGTCACTCGGACCGAGTATCCAATATCCCGCGGGCGCCGTGTAGTTGTTTCCATCTGTACCCACGACGGTATTCCCGGTGCACTGGGTAGGGATTGCACACAAATAAACCAGAGCGCCTGCGCGGAGGGTTGCGCTCGGCACGGTTCGCAATGCGCTGCTCCCTTGAGCGTCGCGCCGCCCTTCATAATTGGCGAAGAAGAAGAGCCGGTTCTTCATGATCGGGCCGCCCGCCGTTACACCGAATACATTTCGCAACAACTTCGGCGCCTTGTTGGCTTCCCCGCTGCCCAGTTGCGATTCCTTCAGGAAAGGATCATTGGCGCTGAAGATCGTATTGCGGTTGTACTCATAGACCGAGCCATGAAAATTATTGGTGCCGCTCTTGGTGACCAGCGAAACCTGGGCTCCGCTGGAGTAGCCTGAGTCGGCATTTGAGTTGGCAGTGGTAACTCGGAATTCCTGCACGGAGTCGGGCGGCACATTCAGGACACTGGTAAAGGCGTAACCATTGTTCTGATCGTTAACTCCGATGCCATCGAGTGTGACGTTGGACTGGTCACTGCGCATGCCATTCACGGCACCACTGCGCGTATCCAAATCCTGGTTCAATTGATTGCCCAGATAGGCCACACCGGGTTGCAGGCTCAGCAACTGGACGACGTTGCGGTCGGCAATAGGCAACTCCGCAATCTGCGCTTCCTCGACCGTGTTGCCGAGCGTGGCGTCCGTACGATTTATGAGCGGCGCCTGGCCTTCCACGGTCACCGATGCTTCGACACCCGCAACTTGAAACTTAATATTGATGGTGGACGGCGTTTTGACGATGAGTGTGACCTTCGACGCCGAATACGGCGCGAAGCCCTTGGCGGCCGCCTCTAGCTTGTAATTGCCCGGAGGCACATCCAGGAATTGATATAGCCCGGTCGAGTTGCTGGTGGTGGTGCGCTGCAACCCGGTGGCCGAGTCAGTCAGAGTAATGGACGCGCCCGCAACTGTCGCGCCCGACGGATCAGTCACGCTGCCATTGAGCTGGCTGGTGGATTGCGCGGCCGCGAGCGAGGTCAACAATGCCAGCAGTGCGAATACCCAAAGAATGCACCTTGCCGCCCGCATCTTTCGAACACCGAATTCGGACCGCCGCTCCTGCTGACCGCTCGCATGGTGATGGATTCGCGTCATCGACTTAGCCTCCCGCAACAAGAGATGCCGGGTGAAACACGTCTGCGAAATTAGACGTGTGCTCGCGTCCGGCACGCTTGCGCCGTTTCAATTTCCCTGTGCGATCTGGGTAATAAATCGAAGTCCCCCGCCCAAGTGGCGCGGATTATATCCGAAGACCGTGCTGAAGTTCATGCAGAAAAATTTATTTGTTGGAAGAATTTTTCGGCGGTTCGGGGAGGATATGCAGCATGCCCGACGCGATCTTACCGATGAATGCACCACTAGCACTGTGTAACGATGGTCGGGTGTTCTGTCTTTGACGCGCTATTTTGTGACGGTAAAACTGGTCCAAGGATAGGCGTCCATGTCGCGCTGCAGCGGCTTTTGCCAGTCGTATTCCGGATGCGAACTGAGATGTTCTGCCGCTTTGAAGTTCTTCCCGCAGGCGTGACCGGCCGCTGCGTTGAAGGTCATTTTCGCGATCATGCCGGCATCGGCGGCCTTGTTCTGTACTGCGCCGGCAGTGCCGAAGGGTCCCACCCAGCCGCCCGAACCGCGGGGCGAAAGATCGACGTGGCCGTCGAGGGTGCGCTCATCGGCGTCTTCTTTCTTTTCGAAGGTGTCGTAGTGATCGGCGAGGAAGCGCTGCGCGAGGGTGACGTCGATCTTGCCCTTGTTCCCGGCCATCAACTGCTCCCAACGTGCGTGCCGGGCGACCGAGCTTTGGCCAGCGTCCTTGGGATTGAAGTCGGTTTCTTCGCGGATGAGTTTTTCGTTAATCGGGAAATTGGAGCCGACAAAATAGCCGTCGCTGGTACGCTCCAGCGTCACATTCTTCAAGCCAAGCTCGAGCCGTCCAATTTCGTTCTTGCGAGTGTCGGCAACCAGCCAGGTGTTGGCATAGCCGCCGTTGTTGCCGTCTTTCATGATGCGGGTGAAATCGTCAATCGAAGCTGAGTACTGTGCCGCCTTGCGCGCGCGCACGAATTCCGGAATCCCAGAGGTATCGAATCCGGAGAAGTGGCCGATGGTGGTTTCGGTGATTGCCATGCCGGCAGTATTAATGACGTAGTCGTCGGCACTGTGAATCACGCCCGGCAGGCCGTCCATCAGCATGCGATAGCCGTTGGCGGGAACGATGTCGTAGATGATGGTCCAGCGCTCGCCTTCGAGATAAGTGGACCAGTTGTTGTGCGCGATGACCGCCTTGCCGTCTTGGGTGTAGCTTCCGGTCGCGACAAAGGCGCTGCAATGCTCGGACACGGCCGCCGATGCCGTCTTGATGGCGTGCTCCTTGTCATATTGCGTGTTGTAGTAGCCCCACTCAGTAGAAGCGTTGATGCCTACGATGTCCCAGACGTCGATGCTGACCCCGTGGGCGGAGGCGCCATCGGCGATGCCCTGCAGCTCATCGCGGTATTCCTGCTCGATGCGCGGCCACATCATGTTCTGGGCGGCATCGCGAAAGAATGACCAGTCCTTTTTGTATTCGTGTTTGGTTTCGAGCATGACGACCTTCAGCGTGTCGTCAATTTCGGGGGCCAGCAGGTAGCCGTTCTGAAATCCGATCTCATGAGGCGTGCCTTGCAGATGCACGTAGGTCCAGCCGTTTTTCCCCGGAAGGCGGAAAGCACCCTGCAACTCGCCCGGGGCTTTGGCAGCGCGCGAAGAAGCTAGAGAAATCGCGAAAACGATCGTGATCAAGAACAACGCGAACAGGATAGCGAATCTTCGGCGCACGCGACGGCCTCCTGGCGTAAGGAGAGGAATTCTAACAGAGGCGAGCGCCCGGCCTCACATTGAGGGGCGCAAATACTGAACTGGCCTATAATTCTGAGCCTGAAGGAGCGAAATGATCAGAGCCAGCATCTTTGCAGGATTGCTACTGGCGTTGGCTGCGAACTGCTCCGCGCAGGAGCATCGGCATGCGAATAGCGAGAAGCTGGGAACGGTGCACTTTGCCACGTCGTGCAGCGACGGGGCGCAGCAGGAATTCGACCGGGCAGTAGCGCTGCTGCACTCGTTCCAGTTCAGCCGCGCCATCGAGGGATTCAATACGGTGATGGGAAAAGACGCGACGTGCGGAATCGCGTATTGGGGAATCGCGATTGCTGATTGGAGTAATCCTTTTGCACCCGGGATGAAAGATCAGAGCCAGTTGCAGGGTGGGCGGGAGAACGTAGAGCGCGGCACGACTGTGGGTGCAAAGACTGAGCGGGAACGGGCGTATCTGGCAGCCGTCGGCAAGTTGTACAACAACTACGAGAGCACGCCGCAGCGGGCGCGCCTGATCGCCTATCGCGACGCCATGGAAGAAGTCGCGGCGAAATATCCAGAGGATCATGAGGCGCAAATCTTCTACGCCCTGGCCATCGCGGCATCGGAAGATCCCGCCGACAAGACGTACGCCGGGCGGCTCAAGGCGGGAGTGATACTTGAAAAGTTATTTGAGGAAGAGCCGACGCATCCTGGACTCGCACATTACATCATCCATACGTACGACGTACCAGCACTAGCGGAGCGGGGGCTGGTAGCGGCGCGGCGTTACTCGGAAATTGCGCCCGATGCGCCGCATGCTCTGCACATGCCATCCCATACCTTCACGCGCACGGGGAACTGGCAGGAGTCGATCGAGAGCAACATTGCGGCGGCGACAGCGGCGCGGCGCGAAAAGCAGGCAGCAGAAGAGTTGCACGCCAGCGACTATGAAGTTTATGCCTACCTGCAAACGGGGCAGGATAAGGCGGCGCAGCGGATATTGGATACGTTGCCGGGGATCGCATCCCGCTTCGATCCAAAGCTAGTAGTGTCTGGCGCTGCGGGCCCGGCGGCGGCATATTTTGCGCTGGCGGCGATTCCAGCGCGGTACGCTCTGGAGCGCCAGGAATGGAAGCAGGCTGAGCAACTCACGCCGCGCGAGACACCATTTCCCTACACCGAAGCCATGACTTGGTTCGCTCGCGGATTAGGCGCTGGGCACCTGGAGCGGGCGCAGGCGGCGCGCCGGTCGGCTGCGGAGCTGAAGCAGATTCGCGAGCGCCTGTTGAAGGCTAGCGAAAACTACTGGGCACAGCAGGTGGAAATTCAGGAAATCGAGATTGAGGCATGGGCGGCGCTCGCTGAGGGCAAAAAAGAAGAAGCACTGCAAGGGATGAAGGCGGCAGCGGAACTGGAAGATAAGACGGAGAAGAGCGCGGTGACGCCCGGTCCGCTGGCCCCGGCACGCGAGTTACTGGCTGACATGCTGCTGGAAATGAAGCAGCCGGCGCAGGCGCTGGAGCAATTCGAAGCTACGCTGACGAAAGAGCCGGGACGCTTCCGGGCGCTTTATGGAGCAGCGCATGCCGCGCAACTGAGCGGAAATACCGAGGCCAGTCAGTGGTATTTTGGAGAGCTCTTAAAAATTTGCGAACATGCCGACAAGCCAGGGAGGCAGGAGCTATCGGATGCACTGAGGCCGATTCCGCAGAACTAGAAGTTGGTTCAAGTACCCGCGTCAAGTCAGCCGACAGGGAACGGGCTGGAGTGGGTCAAACAGTCCTTTAGCGATTTCCATCAGGTGGATTGCAGGCGGCAGCTATAATGTGCCAGCGCATGCCCCTGACCTCTGGCACGAAACTCGGACCCTACGAAATCCAATCCACGCTCGGCGCCGGTGGCATGGGCGAAGTGTACCGCGCGCTGGACACTCGCCTGAACCGTACCGTCGCGATCAAGGTTCTGGCCTCTCACCTTTCTGCCTCGCCAGAACTCAAGCAACGGATGGAGCGCGAGGCTCGCTCTATCTCATCGCTGAACCATCCCCACATCTGCCAGCTTTACGATATCGGATCGCAAGCCGGGACCGACTTCCTGGTGATGGAGTTTCTGGAAGGAGAGACTCTGGCCGAACGGCTGCGCAGGGGCGCGATCCCGCTAAATGAGATTTACAAAATCGGCATTGCAGTGGCCGAAGCGCTGGCGCTGGCGCACCGCCAGGGGATTGTGCATCGCGATCTGAAGCCGGGGAACATCATGCTGACGCAAAGCGGCGCTAAGCTGATGGACTTCGGCCTGGCGAAACCCCTGACTCTCGCCGCTTCAGGCTCTGCGTCTAAGTCGCCGCCGTCCTTCACCGCTGTCGCGACGCTGAGCGGACCCAGCCCGTTAAGCCCGCTCACTACTGCAGGTACCATCATCGGCACGATCCAGTACATGTCGCCGGAACAAATTGAGGGCAAGGAAGCCGACGCTCGCTCCGACATCTTTGCTTTCGGTGCGGTGCTCTACGAAATGGCCATCGGAAAGCGCCCTTTCGAGGGCAAGAGTCAAATTTCGCTGGCCTCCTCGATTCTGGAAAAAGATCCGGACCCGATCACTGCGGTTAAGCCTGAAACACCCGCAGCCTTTGATCATGTCGTGACCACGTGCCTGCAGAAAAATCCTGATGACCGTTTTCTGGCAGCGCATGACATCAAGCTCGAACTGCAATGGATCGCATCGGAGAAAGCATCGCCTCCGTTGCTAACATCGGTCCCAGCGCCTGAGAAGCAGCCGCGGCCGATTTGGATTGGCGCTCTGCTTGCGGCGATGGTCTTAGGAGCGGCCGCCGGATTCCTGCTCCACCGTCCCGCCGCGCCATCACCGTCCATCCGAAGCGTCAT
>Ga0209166_10003001_pt1 | contig 12419 bp, 8 predicted proteins | sample Coa_R1_3_FD_187151 | JGI IMG/M metagenome (GOLD analysis project Ga0209166, IMG submission 187151) | Surface soil microbial communities from Centralia Pennsylvania, which are recovering from an underground coalmine fire - Coalmine... | ecosystem: Environmental > Terrestrial > Soil > Unclassified... | reverse complement strand
TAACCGCCGCCCTGGCAGTGGCCCTGGCACCCGCGGTCGGCGGGAGCGGGCGCACTGCCCTGCGCACCGTGCTCCGCGACGGGGCCGCGCATCCCAGCCCGAACTCAGGTCCCTGCGAGGCCGCGTTCGCCGGGGCACTGGGGGTGCGTCTCGGCGGCACCAACGTCTACCAGGGCCGGGCCGAGCGCCGGGGGACCCTGGGTGACGGCCCGCCGCCCGGCCCCGCCGACATCGACCGCGCCATCCGGCTGTCCCGGCTGATCACCGCCGCCGCGGCCGCCTTGGCCGCACTGGCGGCGTACCTGCTCGGCGCGCGCGGCAGGGCGCGGCGACCCTGGCTGCCTGAACCTAGCCGCGCTGCCCCGATAGCCAGCGCAGGTGAACTCGGCGGCGAGGCCGGCCTGAGAGGGATCCTGGTCGCCGGGACGGCGGCGAGGCTGCCATGAAGGGGATCCTGGTTGCCGGGACGGCGTCGGAGGCGGGCAAGAGCGCGGTCACCGCGGGGATCTGCCGCTGGCTGGCCCGGCGCGGCGTCAAGGTGGCCCCGTTCAAGGCGCAGAACATGTCGCTGAACTCGGTGGTCACCCGGGACGGCGCGGAGATCGGCCGGGCCCAGGCCATGCAGGCCGCCGCGGCGGGCATCGCGCCCGAGGCCGCGCTGAACCCGGTCCTGCTCAAGCCCGGCGGCAACGGCACCAGCCAGGTGATGGTGCTCGGCAAGCCGGTCGCCGAGGCGGACGCGATGTCCTACCCCGCGCTCAAGCCGCGCCTGGCGGGCACCGTGCTGGCCTGCCTGACCGGGCTGGCGGACCGGTTCGACGCGGTCATCTGCGAGGGCGCGGGCAGCCCGGCCGAGATCAACCTGCGCGAGCACGACCTGGCCAACATGGGCCTGGCCCGGGCGGCGGGCCTGCCGGTGATCGTGGTCGCCGACATCGACCGGGGCGGCGCGCTGGCTGCCCTGTACGGCACGCTCGCCCTGCTCAGCGCCGAGGACCAGGCGCTGGTCGCCGGGTTCGTGGTGAACAAGTTCCGCGGCGACGCCGCGCTGCTGCGACCGGGCCTGGACCGGCTGGCCGAACTCACCGGCCGCCCGGTGCTCGGCGTGCTGCCGTGGACCGCCGGGCTGTGGCTGGACGCGGAGGACTCGCTGACCCTCGGCGCCGGGCCAGTGCAGGGGGAAGGGGAAGCGGGCGGGACCGCGCCCGGGCCAGGCGGGGAGGTGCTCCGGGTCGCGGTGGTCCGGCTTCCCCGGATCAGCAACTTCACCGACACCGACCCGCTGGCGGCCGAGCCCGGCGTGGCCGTCCGGTTCGTCACCTCGCCCGCCGAGATCGCCGACGCCGACCTGGTGATCCTGCCGGGCAGCCGGGCCACGGTGGCCGACCTGGCCTGGCTGCGCGAGCACGGGCTGGCCGTGGCCGTGGCCGCCCGTGCCGCGCGGGGCGGGCCGGTGCTCGGCATCTGCGGTGGTTACCAGATGCTCGCCCGCCAGATCCGCGATGACGTGGAGAGCGGCGCGGGCCTGGTGCCGGGGCTGGGCCTGCTGCCGGCCACGGTCACGTTCGGCGCCGCGAAGGTGCTCCGGCTGCGGCAGGAGACCTCCGGCGGCGAGCCGGTCACCGGGTACGAGATCCACCACGGCGTGGTCACCGCGGCCGGCGGGGAGCCGTTCCCGGGCGGGTGCACCGCCGGGGCGGTGCTGGGCACCACGTGGCACGGGATCTTCGAAAGCGACGGGTTCCGGCGCGCGCTGCTCCGCCGGGTCGCCGCGGCAGCCGGCCGGGCCTTCGAACCCGGTCACGTCACCTTCGCCAAGATCCGGGAGCGGAAGCTGGACACCCTGGCCGACCTGGTCGGCCGGCACCTCGACACTCCCGCCCTGTGTGACCTCATCGACCACGGCGCCCCACCGGGGCTTCCCTTCGTACCCCCAGGAACGCCATGAGCACCGAACCGGCCATTGTGCTGATTTCCGCGTCGGACACCGACCTGCTGGCGGCCCGGGCCAGCGGGGCACCGTGGCGCCTGGCCAACCCCGCGCGGACCGCGCCGGACGAGGTAGCAGGGCTGGTGGCCGGATCGTTTTGCGTGATCGTGCGGTTGCTGGGCGGCCGCAGGAGCTGGCCCGAGGGCCTGGCCGCCGTCCTGGCGCAGGGCCTGCCCACGGTGGTGCTCAGCGGTGAGGCGGCGCCGGACGCGGACCTGATGGCGGCGTCCACGGTGCCCGGCGGGGTGGCCGCGCAGGCGCTCGCCTACCTGCGCGAGGGCGGCCCCGCGAACCTGGCCGAGCTGGCCGCGTTCCTGTCCGACACGCTGCTGCTCACCGGGCACGGGTTCGCGCCGCCGGCGCCGCTGCCCGCCCAGGGCGTGCACGGCGACCGGGCCGCGGACCCGGGCCGCCCGACCGTGGGGATCGTGTTCTACCGGGCGCACGCGGTGTCGGGGAACACCGCCTTCGTGGACGCGCTGGCCGGCGCGGTCGAGGCGGGCGGCGGTAACGCCCGGTGCGTGTTCTGCTCGTCGCTGCGCGCCGCCGGGCCGGAGGTCTACGAGTTGCTGGCCGGGGCGGACGCACTGATCGTGACCGTGCTCGCGGCCGGCGGGACGGTGGCGGGCGAGGCGAGCGCGGGCGGGGACTCCGACGCCTGGGACGTGGCCGCGCTGGCCGCCCTGGACGTGCCCGTGCTCCAGGCGCTGTGCCTGACCTCCTCGCGCGCCGCGTGGGCCGCCTCGTCGGCGGCGCTCACCCCGATGGACGCCGCGATGCAGGTGGCGGTGCCGGAGTTCGACGGGCGGCTGATCACCGTGCCGTTCTCGTTCAAGGAGCCGGGGGCCGACGGGGTGCCGGAGTACGTGGTGGACCCGGAGCGGGCGGCGCGGGTGGCCGGGATCGCGCTGGCGCACGCCCGGCTGCGGCACGTCCCGCCCGCGCGGCGGCGGCTGGCGATCATGCTGTCGTCCTACCCGACCAAGCACGCACGGGTCGGCAACGCGGTCGGGCTGGACACCCCGGCGTCGGCCGTGGTGCTGCTGCAGGCGCTGCGCGGGGCAGGGTACGACCTCGGCGACGGGTTCCCCGAGGACGGCGACACGCTGATCCACGCGCTGATCGCGGCCGGCGGGCACGACGTCGAGTGGCTCACCGGGGAGCAGCTGGCCGCGGCGCCGATGCGGGTCCCGGCCGCGAAGTACAGCGCGTGGTTCGCGGCGCTGCCGGAGCCGCTGCGCGAGGCGGTGCGCGGGCACTGGGGCGAGCCGCCGGGCGAGCTGTACGTCGATGGGGATGAGATCGCGCTGGCCGGGCTGCGGTTCGGCAACGTGGTGCTGATGATCCAGCCGCCGCGGGGGTTCGGGGAGAACCCGGTGGCGATCTACCACGACCCGGACCTGCCGCCGTCGCACCACTACCTGGCGGCGTACCGGTGGCTGGAGGCGGAGTTCGGCGCGCACGCGGTGGTGCACCTGGGCAAGCACGGCACCTGCGAATGGCTGCCCGGCAAGGGGCTCGGCCTGTCCGCCGGGTGCGCCCCGGACGCGGTGCTCGGCGACCTGCCGCTGGTGTACCCGTTCATCGTCAACGACCCCGGCGAGGGGACCCAGGCCAAGCGGCGCGGCCATGCGACGATCATCGACCACCTGATCCCGCCGATGGCGCGCGCCGACAGCTACGGCGACCTGGCCAAGCTGGAACAGCTTTTGGACGAGTACGCGACGGTCAGCGCGCTGGACCCGGCCAAGCTGCCGGCCGTGCGGGCCCAGGTGTGGGAGCTGATCAGCGCCGCGCAGCTGCACCACGACCTGGCCGTGGACGCCGCCCCGGCGGCCGAGGAGTTCGACCGCTTCGTGCTGCACGTGGACGGGTACCTGTGCGAGATCAAGGACGCGGTGATCCGCGACGGGCTGCACGTGCTGGGCAGCGCGCCGGCCGGCGAGCAGCGGGCCGCCACGGTGCAGGCGATGCTGCGGGCCACGCAGCTCTGGGGCGGGCGCAGCGCGCTGCCGGGACTGCGGGCCGCCCTGGCCGCTCATTTCATGCTGAACGAAAGGGCCCTGCTGGCCGATCCCGGGCAGCCGGTCAAGGTGCCGGGTGATGTCCCCGGCCTGGCGGCCGGGGCCGCTCGCAGCGGGGCGGATGTGGTCGACGCGCTGGAGGCGCTCGCGGGCCGGCTGGTCGCGGGGCTGGACGACGCGGGCTGGCAGCCGGGCAAGGCCACGGCGGTGGCCGCCGGGATCCTCGGCGAGGCACCGCCGTCCGTGGTGGCCGTGCTGGAGTTCGCCGCCCGGGAGGTGGTGCCCCGGCTGGAACGAACCCCCGACGAGGTGGCCAACGTGCTCCGCGCGCTGGACGGCCGGTACGTGCCCGCCGGGCCGTCCGGCTCGCCGACCCGCGGCCTGGTGAACGTGCTTCCGACCGGGCGGAACTTCTACTCGGTGGACCCGAAGGCGATCCCGTCCCGCAACGCCTGGGACGTGGGCGCGGCGCTGGCCGAGTCGCTGGTGGCGCGGCACCTGGCCGACACCGGGGCCTACCCGCGGTCGGTCGGGCTGACCGTGTGGGGCACCTCGGCCATGCGCACGCAGGGCGACGACATCGCCGAGGTGCTGGCGCTGATCGGGTGCCGGCCGGTGTGGGACGACGCGTCCCGGCGGGTGACCGGGTTCGAGGTGACGCCGCTGGCCGAGCTGGGCCGGCCCCGGATCGACGTGACCGTGCGCATCTCCGGGTTCTTCCGTGACGCGTTCCCGCACGTGATCGCGCTGCTCGACGACGCGGTCGAGGCCGTGGCGGGCCTGGGCGAACCGGCAGAGCTGAATTTCGTCCGCGCGCATGCAGAGGCGGATGTGCGCGCGCACGGCGACCGGCGCCGGGCGACCACCCGGATCTTCGGGTCCAAGCCCGGCGCGTACGGGGCCGGGCTGCTGCCGCTGATCGACGCCCGGAACTGGCGCACCGACGCGGACCTGGCCGAGGTCTACGCGGTGTGGGGCGGGTACGCCTACGGCCGCGGCCTGGACGGCCGGGAGGCGCGCGCGGACATGCAGGCGGCGTTCGCGAGGATCGCGGTCGCGGCGAAGAACACCGACACCCGCGAGCACGACATCGCCGACTCCGACGACTACTTCCAGTTCCACGGCGGCATGGTGGCCATGGTGCGGCACCTGACCGGGACCTCCCCCGCCGCCTACATCGGTGACTCGGCCGTGCCGGAAGTGGTGCGAACCCGCACGCTGGCCGAGGAGACCCGGCGGGTGTTCCGGTCCCGTGTGGTCAACCCCCGGTGGCTGGCCGCGATGATGCGGCACGGGTACAAGGGCGCCTTCGAGATGGCCGCTACCGTGGACTACCTGTTCGGCTACGACGCGACCGCGGGCGTGGTGGAGGACTGGATGTACTCCCAGCTTGCCGCCTCGTACGTGTTCGACGACGAGACCAGCGCGTTCCTGCGCAAGTCGAACCCGTGGGCGCTGCGCGGCATCGCGGAACGGCTGCTGGAGGCTGCCGACCGCGGCCTGTGGGCCAGGCCGGACGACGGGACGCTGGAGAGGCTGAGGTCGGTGTACCTGGAACTGGAGGGCGAACTGGAGGGCGAGGACTCATGAGCCAGTTCCCGTTCAGTGCCGTGGTGGGCATGGAGGAACTGCGGCTGGGGCTGGCGCTCAACGCGGTGTCGCCGGGCATCGGCGGGGTCCTGGTGCGCGGCGAGAAGGGCACCGCGAAGTCGACCATGGTGCGCGCCCTGGCCGCGATCCTGCCCGGCGTGGAGGTGGTAGCCGGGTGCCGGTTCTCCTGCGACCCGGCCGCCCCGGACCCGTCCTGCCCGGACGGCCCGCACGAGCCGGGTGCCGGATCGGTCACCCGCCCGGCACGGCTGGTCGAGCTGCCGGTCGGCGCCAGCGAGGACCGGCTGGTCGGCGCCCTGGACATCGAGCGGGCGCTGACCGAGGGCGTCAAGGCGTACGAGCCGGGGCTGCTGGCCGCCGCGCACCGCGGCGTGCTGTACGTGGACGAGGTCAACCTGCTGCACGACCACCTGGTGGACCTGCTGCTGGACGCCGCCGCGCTGGGCACCTGCTATGTGGAGCGGGACGGGGTCTCGGTCCGGCACGCGGCCCGGTTCCTGCTGGTCGGCACGATGAACCCGGAGGAGGGCGAGCTGCGGCCGCAGCTGCTGGACCGGTTCGGGCTGACCGTGGAGGCCACCGCGCCGCGGGAACCGGGCCTGCGCGGTGAGGTGGTGCGGCGGCGGCTGGCCTACGACGCCGACCCCGCCGGGTTCGCCGGGACATGGCGGGACGCCGAGGCCGGGCTGGCGGAGCGGATCGTCGCAGCCCAGGCCCTGCTGCCCGGCGTGGTGCTGCCCGACGCCGCGCTGCGGCAGGTGGCGTCGGTGTGCGCGGCGTTCGACGTGGACGGACTGCGCGCGGACCTGGTGACCGCGCGGGCGGCGATCGCGCACGCCGCGTGGCAGGGCCGGGGCGAGGTCACCGCCGTGGACGTCCGGGCCGCCGCCCGGCTGGCGCTGCCGCACCGGCGGCGGCGGCAGCCGTTCGACGCGCCGCAACTGGACGAGTCCGAACTCGACAGGGCACTGGCCGGGGGCGGTGAGGATCCGGACGACGACCCTGGTCCCGGGGACGACGGGCCGGGCGGTGGGGAACCGGAGCCCAGCCACGAGACCACGCCGGGCCGGGACGACCCGGCACCACGGGGGGCCGCCGGCCCCGGACCCGGGCCCGCTCAGGGCTCACCGGCGGAGGCGCCCGGGCAGCCCCGGGCGGGCGCCGCGCCGGCCAGGCCGCCCGCGGCCCCGGGGCCGGTGTTCCGGGTCCGGCGGCTCGAAGTCCCCGGCTCCGGCAGCGGCGCGGCGGGCCGCAGGTCCCGGGCCCGCACGGACTCCGGGCACGTGACCGGGGCCCGGGCGCCGCGGGGCCGGATCGGCCGGGTGCACGTGCCCGCCACGTTCGCCGCAGCCGCGCCGTACCAGGTGGCCCGGGGCCGGGCCGCGGGCGGTGGCCTCGTGCTGCATCCCGGCGACCTGCGCGAGGCCCGCCACGAGGGGCGGGAGTCCAACCTGGTCCTGTTCGCGGTGGACGCGAGCGGCTCGATGGCAGCCCGGGCCCGGATGGGCGCGGTCAAGGGCGCGGTGCTGTCCCTGCTGCTGGACGCCTACCAGCGGCGGGACAAGGTCGGCATGGTCACGTTCCGGGGCAGTGGGGCCGAGGTGGCGCTGCCGCCGACGTTCTCTGTCGAGGCGGCGGCCGCCCGGCTGACCGCGGTGCCGACCGGCGGGCGGACCCCGCTCGCGGCGGGCCTGCTCCGGGCCGGGGAACTGCTGCGCACCGAGAGGATCCGGGATCCGCGCCGCCGTGCCCTGCTGGTGCTGGTCACCGACGGCCGGGCGACCGGCGGCCCGGACCCGGTGGCCGGCGCGCACCGGGCAGCGGCCCTGCTGGCGGCGGCCGGGGTACACAGCGTGGTCGTGGACTGCGAGTCCGGCCCGGTCCGGCTGGGCCTGGCGGCCACCCTGGCCCAGTCCCTCGGTGGCGTCCTGCTCCGCCTGGACCAGCTTGCCGCCGGGGCCTTGGCCGACTCGGTCCGAGTGTTGAGGGAGGCGGCGTAGCCATGCCGCAGGGGAACCCGCTGGTCGTCCCGGATGATGGGCTGACGACCCGGCAGCGCCGTAACCGGGCGCTCGTCGTGGTGCACACCGGCGAGATGAAGGGCAAGTCGACCGCGGCGTTCGGGCTCGCGCTGCGGGCCTGGAACCAGGGCTGGCCGATCGTGGTGTACCAGTTCGTGAAGAGCGCCAAGTGGAAGACCGGGGAGGAGTCCGCGCTGCGGGCACTGTCGCGGGTACACGAGCAGACCGGCGCGGGCGGCCCGGTGACGTGGCACAAGATGGGCGAGGGCTGGTCCTGGATCGCCCGGCCCGGCACCGAGGCCGGCCACGCCGCCAACGCAAGGGAGGGCTGGGAGCAGGTCAAGCGGGACCTCGCCGCGCAGGCCTACGGCTTCTACGTGCTGGACGAGTTCACCTACCCGATGAACTGGGGCTGGGTCGACGTGGCGGACGTGGTCGCCGCCCTGGCGGGCCGTCCCGGTCATCAGCACGTGGTCATCACCGGGCGTGATGCCGACCCGCTCCTTGTTGAGGCGGCCGACCTGGTGGTGCAGATGACCAAGGTCAAGCACCCGATGGACACCGGGCAGAAGGGCCAGAAGGGCATCGAGTGGTGAGCATCCCCCGGCTGGTGGTCGCCGCGCCCGCGTCCGGGCACGGCAAGACGACTGTGGCCACCGGGCTGATGGCGGCGCTGGCGGCGCGGGGGCTGGCGGTGTCCGGGCACAAGGTCGGCCCGGACTACATCGACCCTGGCTACCATGCGCTGGCGACCGGCCGGCCGGCCCGGAACCTGGACCCGGTGCTGTGTGGCGCGGACACCATCGCGCCGCTGTTCGCCCACGGCGCGGCGGGGGCGGACGTCGCGGTCATCGAGGGGGTCATGGGCCTGTTCGACGGGCGTGGCGCCACGGCGGACGGCTCCACCGCGCACGTCGCGCACCTGCTCGGCGCCCCCGTGGTGCTGGTGGTGGACGCCGCGGCGCAGGGCCGGTCGGTGGCCGCGCTGGTGTCCGGGTTCGCGTCGTTCGACCCGGGGCTGCGGCTGGCCGGGGTGATCTTGAACCGGGCCGGGTCCGCGCGGCACGAGGAGATCCTGCGCGACGCCCTGGCCGGGATCGGCATGCCGGTGCTGGGCGCGCTGCGCCGGGACGAGGGCATCGCCGCCCCGTCCCGGCACCTGGGCCTGGTGCCGGCCGCAGAACGGGAGGGCGCCGCCCGCCGCGCGGTAGGGCGGCTCGCGGCCCTGGTCGCCGGGGCCGTGGACCTGGACGCCGTCGTCACCCTGGCTCGCCAGGCCGACACCCGATCCGCCTTGCCCTGGGACCCGGTAACGGCCCTGGCTAACTCCGCCACAGGCGGCGTGACCATGACTTCGGGGGGCATAGAGGCCCGCCAAGCTCGTGATCACGATTGGGAGGAAGGTAGCAGCGCCATGCGGCCTGTGGTGGCGGTCGCGGGCGGGGCGGCGTTCACGTTCTGCTACACCGAGACGATGGAGTTGCTCACCGCCGCCGGCGCCGACGTGGTCACCGTCGACCCGTTGCGGGACGAGGCGCTGCCGCCCGGCACCGGTGCCCTGGTGCTCGGCGGCGGGTTCCCCGAGGTGCACGCCGGCGAGCTGTCCGCCAACGAACCGCTCCGCACGGACGTGGCCCGGCTGGCCGGCTCGGGTGCCCCGGTCGTGGCCGAGTGCGCCGGGCTGCTTTACCTGGCCCGGGAACTGGACGGGCTGCCCATGTGCGGTGTGGTCGACGCGACCGCGGCGATGACGCCCAGGCTCACCCTCGGTTACCGGGACGCGGTCGCGGCCGGCCCCTCGGTGCTCGCCCCCGCCGGGACCCCCGTCCGTGGTCACGAGTTCCACCGCACCACCGTGGTCCCGGGCAGCCCGGCGGCGCCGGCCTGGACGTTCGGCGGGCGAGAAGAGGGCTTCGTGCGGGCCGGGGTGCACGCCTCCTACCTGCACCTGCACTGGGCCGGCTACCCGGGCGTGGCCCGCCGCGTCGTGGCGGCGGCGGCATGAGCGGGCCGACCCTGGTGGGCGTGGGCATGGGGCCGGGGGATCCGGAACTGGTCACGGTGAAGGCGATGCGCGTGCTGCGCGAGGCCGACCTGGTGCTGGTGCCGGTGATGGCCACCGGCGAGCCGGGCCGGGCGGAGGCGACGGTGCGCGCGCACGTCACCCACGACCGGGTCGCCCGGGTGGCGTTCGCGCTGACCGAGGGTGCGGGCATGACCGAACGGGAGGCCGCGTGGGACGGCGCCGCGGACGCGGCCGTGGCGGCATTCGAGGGCGGCGCCGCGGTGGTCGCGTTCGCCACGATCGGCGACCCGAACGTCTACTCGACGTTCACCTACCTGGCCGCGACCGTCCGGCCCCGGGTCCCGGGGCTGACCGTGGCGACCGTGCCGGGCATCACCGCGATGCAGGACCTGGCGGCGCGCAGCGGCACCGTGCTGTGCGAGGGCCGGGAGACGCTGGCACTGCTGCCGCTGACCGCGGGGATCGGGCCGTTCAAGGCCGCGCTGGCCGGGTTCGACACCGTGGTCGGTTACAAGAGCGGCAGCCACCTGCCGGAGGTGCTCGCCGCGGTCCGGGACGCGGGCCGCCTGGACGGCGCGGTGCACGGCGCCAGCCTGGGCCTGCCCGGTGAGGACATCCGGCCCGCGGCCGAGGTCACCGGCCCGGCGCCGTACCTGTCCACGCTGCTCGTGCCCGGGCGGCGGACCCGCCGCGGAGGCAAGCTGTGACGGGCCCGGCGCAAGCAAAGGTGTGGTTCGTCGGGGCCGGGCCGGGTGCGGCGGACCTGCTCACGCTGCGCGCGGCGAAGGTCATAGCCGAAGCGGACGTGGTGATCTGGGCATCCAGCCTGGTCCAGGCGGAAGTGCTGGACCACGCCCGGCCGGGTGCGGAGATCGTGGACTCCGCCGCGCTGCCGCTGGAGGACGTGCGCGCCCTGTACCAGCGCGCCCTGGCGGAGGATCTCGTGGTGGCCCGGATCCACTCCGGGGACCCAGCGCTCTGGGGCGCGGTACAGGAACAGCGGGAACTGTGCGACCGGTTCGGCCTGCCACACGAGACCATCCCCGGAGTCAGCGCCTACTCCGCCGTGGCGGCGCTCGCCGGGCGGGAGCTCACCGTCCCCGAACTGGCTCAGTCGGTGATCCTCACCCGGCTCGGCGGCGGCAAGACCCCGATGCCCGCCGGGGAGGAGATCGCCGGCTTCGCCCGGCACGGCACCACGATGGCGGTGTTCCTGTCCGCCGCACGGTCCACGCAGCTTCAGGCGGAACTGCTGGCCGGCGGCTATTCGCCGGACACTCCGGTGCTGGTGGCCTACCGGGCGACCTGGCCCGACGAGCTGCTGGTGGAGTGCACCGTGGGCACCCTGGCCGGCACGGTCCGGGCCCGCAGGCTCTGGAAGCACACCCTGTTCCTGGTCGGGCCCGCGCTCGCGGCCAGCGGCACCCGCTCGCACCTCTACCACCCGGGCCACTTCCACGGGCACCGCCGGGCAAACCCACAGGCCCGCCGGGAACTGCGCACCGCCGACGAGGCTGTGCGGGGGCGGGCGCGAAGCGCGGGGGCGGGACAAGCAGAGCGCGAGGCGGGGCCATGACCCGCCCCGGCCCTCGCGCCGAACCCGAACTGACCGAGCCCGACCTGCCCCGCACCGCCAAGGTGCGGCCCAAGGCGCTGCGCACCGGCTGGACCACCGGCACGTGCGCGTCCGCCGCGGCGAAGGCCGCCACCACCGCGCTGCGGGACCAGGCCAGCCAGGAGACCGTGGAGGTCGGCCTGCCCAGCGGAAGGCGGGTCAGCTTCAAGGTCGAGTCCTGCGAGCACGACGCCACGAAGGCGACCGCGGTCGTGGTCAAGGACGCGGGAGACGACCCCGACGTCACCCACGGCGCCCACCTGACCGCGACCGTGCGCTGGCGCCCCGAGCCCGGCGTCGGCCTGGAAGGCGGCGAGGGGGTCGGCATCGTCACCAAGCCCGGTCTCGGCATCGAGGTCGGCGAGCCGGCCATCACCGCCACCCCGCGGGCGATGATCATCCAGGCCGTGGCCGAAGTGGCCGACCTGAGCGCACGCGGCGTGCGCGTGATTCTTTCAGTGCCTGGTGGAGAGAAGATGGCACGCAAGACCACCAACGCGCGCCTGGGCATCCTCGGCGGGATCTCGATCCTCGGCACTACCGGGATCGTCCGGCCGTTCTCCACCGCGTCCTGGCGGGCCAGCGTCGAGCAGGCGGTATCGGTGATGGCCGCGCAGGGTGAGCGGACGGTGGTGCTGTGCACCGGCGGGCGGACCGAGAGGGGGGCGATGGCGCTGCTGCCTGACCTGGCCGAGGTGTGCTTCGTCGAGGTCGGTGACTTCACCGGCGCGGCGCTGCGCCGTGCCCTGGCCGTGGGCCTGGACGGGGTGGTCTTCGTGGGCATGGCGGGCAAGCTGGCCAAGCTCGCGGCGGGCGTGCTGATGACGCACTACACCCGGTCCAAGGTGGACCTCGGGCTGCTCGGCGACGTCACCCTCGCGGCCGGCGGATCCGCGGCCGCTGCGGCGGAGGTCGCGGCCGCGAACACCGGGCGGCACGCGTACGAGATCTGGCAGCGGGAGGGGCTGCTGCGGCCCGCGGGAGACGAGTTGTGCCGGCGGGTCCGTTCGGTGCTGCTGCGGGCCGGCCAGGGCAAGCTGACCGCCGACGTGGCGATGGTGGACTTCAGCGGGTCCCGCGTCGTCGCGGCGACCCGGCCCGGGTGGGTGACCGCGGCATGATCACCGTCGTG
>Ga0209166_10003000_pt1 | contig 12420 bp, 7 predicted proteins | sample Coa_R1_3_FD_187151 | JGI IMG/M metagenome (GOLD analysis project Ga0209166, IMG submission 187151) | Surface soil microbial communities from Centralia Pennsylvania, which are recovering from an underground coalmine fire - Coalmine... | ecosystem: Environmental > Terrestrial > Soil > Unclassified... | reverse complement strand
AGCGCGGCTGCAATCACCATAGAGCTGCGGATTTTTTCTGCGTTCATCATCCATCCTCTAGCGCGGTTGCGTGTGAACGTCCACGAGCGCCGGCTCTCCACGTTTGACGACATCCAGCGCGCGGTGGATCGCTGGCCCAAGCTCTTTGGGGTCGGTAACCGGGCCTTCCGCATACATGCCGAGGCCTTGCGCGAGTTTTGCGTAGTCAATGCCCGGATCGTCTATGGTAGTGCCGATCTTGACGCGGTCAATGCCCCGGCTGTGGCGATCGGCCATGATCTGCACCTGCATCACTTCCTGGTGATAGGCGCGATTGTTGTGCATGATGGTGAGCAGCGGGATGCGGTGATGCGCGGCGGTCCAAAGTACGCCGGGAGCATACATCAGATCTCCATCGCACTGAATGTTCACGGACACCCGGCCGTGCTTCCGGTTGGCCAGAGCCGCGCCGACTGCGGAAGGCGCGCCATAGCCGATGCCGTAGCCGCCCGAGCCGCCGATAAATTGATAATATTTGTCAAAATTCCACAGCTTCATGGGCCAGCGGCTGACAAACTGGATGGTTGAAACCAGGGACCAATCTTCGTCTTTGATCTGAGCCCAGAGTTCCGCGCACATGCGGGCCGTGCTGATCGGGCTTGCATCCCAAGCATAGGTGGCCGATTCGCGCGCGTTTTGCAGAGTTTGCTGATGCGCGGCCGCGAGCCTTGCGCCGCGAGCCTGCAAAGCGCTTTTGCGGCTGTCGGGGAGCTGTTTTTTCACGGCTTCGATCAGCGCGGGCAAGGTGGCCTGGGCATCAGCGGCCATGTCGAGGTGCACTTCCGGGTAGCGCTGGAAATTCTGGTAATTGCTTTTGAAAAAGAGCCCCGTGGAGCTGATGCTGATCAACTTTGCGCCGGGTTTGGTTAGGGGCCGGGAAGTGCGCTCCATCTGGTCGCGGTAAGAATGGACGGCGCCCCAGAAGTCGGCCAGTTCGAGGCCGAGAATCACATCGGCGTTCCCAATTTCTTCGCGCGCCCGCCAGGTTTGGTTCAGCGGGTGGCGAGTCGGGAAATTCATGCGGCCGCCCATGTCCACAACCGGAGCCTGCAGCGCTTCGGCAAGTTCAACGAGAAGCGTCATGCCGGCCGCCGTGCGAGCCGCACGGTCCACGACTAAGACTGGATTTTCGGCGGCTGCGAGAAGACGCGCGGCCTCCGCGACCGCGGCGGAGTCTCCTTGCGGGGGCGTGGCCAGGGCGAGGCTTGGGATTCTCAATTTCGCATCGGCGGGTATGGGATTTTCCTGCAACTCGCCGTCGGCGATCAGCACCACGGGCATCATCGGCGGCGTCATGGCGATTTTGTAGGCGCGGACGGCGGACTCCGCAAATTGAGGGAGCGAAATCGGAAGGTCATCCCACTTGGTGTAATCGCGGAGCATGGCGGCGGCATCCTGCACGCTGTGCGTCCATTCGACGGGCGGCATTCGCTTCGTGGCGTCAATGATGTTTCCGCCGATCAAGATGAGGGGAACGTAATCGCAATACGCGTTATAGACGGCCATTGAGGCATGCTGCAGGCCGACCGTGCCGTGCGCGAAGACCAGCAGGGGCTTGCCTTCAATTTTGGCGTAGCCGTGCGCCATGCCCACGGCGGATTCTTCGTGCAGGCAGGTGATGAATTCGGGGTTTTTGTTTCCGCCGTAATTGATGACCGATTCATGCAGCCCGCGGAAACTGGAGCCGGGATTCGAGCAAATGTATTCGATGTCGAGCGACTTGATGACGTCAACCATGAAGTCGGAGCCGGTGCGGTCCGCGGTGAGCACTTCGGCGCGGGATGGGATTCCAACTTCAGCTTCCGGAGACATGGCCGGAGGAGTGTTTGCCCCGCGCTCTGGTGGCGGCTGTTTTGCCGGCGCGGTTGGAACTGCAGCGAGCGCCGCGGCACCCGCGGCTGCGTTGCGCAGAAAATCGCGGCGAGGAATGCCGTTGTTTTTTGGTTTTGCCATGGGTAAGACCCTTCTCGTGGGACAACTTTTATCACACGTCCCGGCTCGGGGCCAGCGAGAAGCAGAATCCTACACTTGCAGCACGTCGCCTTCCCGGGCGACGAGTTCGTAGAGGACCGGGTTGACGAAGAAGCCGAGGAACAAGCGGGACAGAAGGCCCGCGACGACGACGATGGCGAAGGGCTTTTGCGTATCGCTGCCAACCCCGGTGGACATGGCGGCGGGGAGAAGTCCGAGGCAGGCGACCAGCGCGGTCATCATGATCGGACGGAGGCGCAGCAGCGAGGCTTCGAGCGTGGCTTCCCGGACATTTTTTCCTTCAAGGCGCAGCTTGTTGATGTAGCTGACCAGAATGACGGCCGTTTCGACGGAGACGCCGAGCAGCGCGAGCAGTCCGAGCGCGCTGGATACGCTGAGCGGCGTGTGCGTCAGCTTCAGCGCGATCAAAGCGCCGACCGGTTCCGTGAGGATGACGCCCAGGGCGATGGTGATCGGGAATTTAAAATTGCCGTAAAGGGCAAAAAGAATCATGAAGATTAGGAAAATCGCCAGCGGGCCGATGATGTAAAGCTGCGCCTTGGCATCCAGCAATTCACTGTACTCGCCACCCCAGTCGAGGCGGTAGCCCTCCGGAAGCTTCACTTTATCGGCGATGGCCTGCTGGCCGGACTGGACGATGCCTTCGAGATTCCGCCCCTCGATCGAAAACTGGATGCCGATGTAGCGCGAATTGTTTTCGCGATAAATGAAGGAAGCCCCGGTGGATTCCTTGAGCGTGGCAAGTTCGGAGAGAGGAATCTGCTGCCCGGCGGGGGCGGGAACGAGCAGGTTGCCGATTTCACGGGCGTCGGAGCGGAACTTCGGATCCATGCGCACGACGAGGTCGAATAATTTTTCCCCTTGAATCACCTGGGTGGCGGCCTGGCCGCCGACCGCGGCTTGCACGACCGCCTGGACGTCGGCCACGTTGATGCCGTAACGGGCGATTTTTGCGCGATTCGCCTCGATAAGCAGGCTGGGCTGGCCGAGTTCGCGCACAACGGTGAGTTCCGTGAACCCCGGTGTCTTATCGAGAATATTCTTGATTTCGACAGCTTTTTTCTCAAGGACGTCGAGATCGGGGCCGAAGATTTTTACCGCCAGGGCGCTCTTAAGGCCGGTGAGAGCTTCATCCACGGCATCTTCCGCGGGCTGCGTGAAATTGAAAATCACGCCGGGGTAAGCGTCGAGCTTTTTCTGCAGATCGGCGACGAGTTGTTCTTTGGTGTGAATGGAATATTGGGACCACGACTTGTCATTGTAGGGCTTCAAGCCGACGTAAAATTCGCAGTTGAAAAAGCCCGTTGGGTCGGTGCCGTCGTCGGGCCGCCCGAGCTCGGAGCCGGTGACGGTGACCATCGGATACTTGATGAGCAGGTCGCGGACTTGCGGCGCAAATTTCGCCGCTTCTTCGAACGAAATCGTGTACGGCATGGTGGCGCGAACCCATACGGCGCCTTCGTCGAGGTGCGGAAGGAATTCCCCGCCGATAAGCGGAACGAGAAGGAGCGTGGCTCCGAAAATCGCCAGGGCCACGATGAGAGTGACCGCGGGGTGGTTGAGGCACCAGTGCAGCCGGCCGGCGTACTGATCGCGAATCCAGTTGTAGACCGGGTTTTGCTTTTCCTTCACGCCGCTCTTGAACCAGTAGGAAGCAAGCACGGGAACAACCGTAAGCGTGAGTACCAGCGCGCAGATAAGCGCGAAGCCCATGGTGTCCGCCATCGGATGGAAAAGTTTGCCCGCGGGGCCGGTGAGCGCGTAGATGGGCAGGTAACCCGCGACGATAACGGCAACGGAATAGAAAATCGGGCGGTCGACATCGCGCGCGGCCGCGAGGATGACGTCGGTCAATTTGTATTCGGTGCCGTGGCGCAGGCCGAGTTCGCGGTAGATGTTTTCGACCATGACGATGGTGCCGTCAATGATGATGCCGAAATCAATGGCGCCGATGGAGAGGAGGTTCGCGGCTTCGCCGGTCAGGTTGAGGAAGATGAACGCGAACAGGAGGGCAAGCGGAATCGTCAGCGCGGTAATGACGGCGGCGCGGAAACTGACCAGAAAGAAAATCAAGACGATGAGGACAAGAAGCATGCCGCGGAGCAGATTGCCTTCGACCGTGTCGGTGGTGATGCGGACGAGGTCGCTGCGGTCGTAGTAAGGGCGGACTTTCACATCCGGGGGCAGAAGAGTTTTGTTGATCTCGTCAGTTTTTTTCTCGACGCCTTCGAGGACGTTCTGGGTCTGCTCCCCGCGGCGCATCAGGATGACGCCTTCGACGGCATCGTCATCCTTTTTTTGCTTGGTCTGAAAGCCAAAGATGCCCAGGCGCGGTGCGTGGCCGATTTCGACGCGGCCAATATCCTTGATTCGAATCGGCACCCCGCTGGAGCTTCCGACCACGACTTCGCCGATGTCTTCGGTGCTTTTCACGAGGCCGAGGCCCCGGACGTAATAAAACTGGCCGCCCTGGGTGTAAAAGCCGCCGCCGGTATTGGAATTGTTGGCGTTCAGCGCGGTAAGCACCTGCATGACAGGCAAGTGATAGTTGTATAGCTTCACGGGATCGAGGAGGACGTGATACTCCATCGTCGGCCCGCCAAAACCGGAGTCATCGGCCACGCCCGGGACGCTTTTGTACGCCCGTTCGATGATCCAGTTTTCGTAGGTGTGCAGCTCCATCGGCGAGCGGTCCGGGCTTTCGAGCACATAGCGATAGACGAGGCCGCTGGGGCTGAAGAGCGGCGCCATGCTCGGCGTTACGCCCTGCGGCAGCGTGGCGTCGCTGATGCGTTGAAATACAATTTGCCGCGCAAAATAGGAGTCGACGCCCTCATCGAAGGTCAAGCGCACGTCGGAAAGTCCATAGAGCGAGATCGAACGCATCACTTTCAAGTGCGGCGAGCCATTCATCGCAAGTTCGAGCGGCAGCGTGGTGAGGCGTTCCACTTCTTCCGCGGCGTGGCCCGGCCATTGGGTGATCAGTTCGACCATCGGCGGCGAAAGGTCCGGGTAAGCATCCACCGGCATTTGGCGGAACGACCAGGCGCCCGCCACGGCGATCAATACCATCAGCATCAGCACCAGGAAGCGCTGCTGAAGAGCGAATTGGACGATGCGATGAATCATCGAGAAGTCTCCGGAGCGCCCTTCCTAGTGCTGGATGGAATTCTTGAATTGCAGGAACAAGCTGCCGTCGCCGACGACCTGTTCGGATTCTTTCAGTCCGCTGGTGATCTGCGTGCGATCCCTGACGCTCTGGCCAACAGTGACCACGCGACGCGCAAACCGGTTTGAATCCGTCTGCACGTAAACAAACGGCTGGTTTTCCGAATCGCGCAGGATGGCCGCGTCGGGAACAGTGATGGCGTCGGCGACAGACCCGGCCTTGACGGTCGCGGTCACGTACATGTCCTTCTTCAATTTCTTGCCGGGATTTTCGGTGACGATGCGGGCCTGCAGCGTGCGCGTGTTCGGATCGAGCGCCGGCGCAAGGTAGGAGATTTTCCCGTGGAACAGTTCCGGGTAAGTATCCGTGTTGATTTCGACTGCGTCTCCTACATGCACGAATGGAAGGTCGCTCTGGTAGACGTTTACGAGAACCCAGACGCTGTTGGTGTTGGAGATGGTGAAGCACTGGGTGACACCGGTCTGGAGCAACTGGCCAGGCCCGACAAGACGCTCCACGATTTCGCCGGTTACAGGAGCAAGCACCGGGCTTTCCGAGGTGGGCCGCGCGGAATTCTTGATTAGGGATTCGGGATCCTTCACGCCAAGCGCGCGCAGGGTGTCGGTGGAGGATTCCAGGTCCGCGTGCGCCTGATTTCGGACCGCTTCCGCCTGCTGCAGGTCGGCTTCGGAAATGGCGCCGTGGGCGAAGAGGTCCTGCGCCCGCGCAAACAGCTTGTCCGAAAGGGCGGAAGCTTCGCGCGCTTTGATGTACGCGGAGCGGGCCGCGGAGTAATCCGGACTGGTGACGGTGAGGAGCGGCTGGCCGGCGTGGACGAATTGCCCGGGCGCGACCAGAATTTCGTGTACCGGGCCGCCAATCGCGGCGAACACGGGCGTGGTTTCAAACGCGTTGTAGGCGACCGAGCCGGCGAGGCGAAGGGTCCGCGGAAGAGGGCCTTTCTCCGCCGGCACGATTTGCAGATGAGCCATCTGTTCCTTCGGTACAGTGAAAAGTTCGGCCGTGTCAGCCTTCGACTCGGAAGACGTGAACGAGGTCATCCTGGATTCCGCTTCGCCAGCGCCGGAACCGCAGCCCGAGAGCAGGGCGCCGAGCGGCACGGCGGCGAGCGCAATCATCAAGGAAAAGGTGACGCGGGTTTGTAGGCAGAGTTTCATGGCAGATTCCTTGTGCCTACGGCCTGGCGCATCTGTTCGAGCGCGAGCATGTAACTCGCAAGCGCCTGGCGGTAGGCAAGCTGATTGGCGCGATAGGTTCTTTCGGAATCGAGATAGTCGAGAAGGCTGGCGGCGCCCTTGCGGTAGGCGTATTCGCTGATGTCGCGGGACTGCTTGGCCTGGTCCACGTAGCCGCCCTGATAGAGCTGAATGATCTGGTCGTTGGTCTGCAGATTGGCGAAGGCCGTGACGACGTCGGTCAAGACCTGCTGCGCGGTTTCGCTGGCTTGCTGCTGCGCCTGGGTGATGCCAGATTGCGCGCGGGCAATTTCCCCCTGATTCCGGTTGAAGATGGGAAGTGGCATGTTGTAGAAAAACGAACCGCTGCTGGCGCCGGCCGTGTGGGAGTAGTCAAAGGTGCCGGTGATGTCCATCTTGCCGTTAGCCTTTTGCAGCGCCAGTTGGCTCTCGGCGGCGGTGACGGCTTGCTGGGCGGCGCGAAGATCGGGCCGGTTCGTGGCCGCGACGTTTTTCAGGTCTTTCAAGTCCGCGTGAACGGGCTGGTAGTCGAGCGTGCCCTGTACGTCGTAATCGTCGGGGACGGTTTCGAAGCCGAGCAACTGGCGCAGCGCCGCCAGGCTTTGCAGCTTGGCGAGTTTCGCGGCGCTGACGTCGCTCTGAAATTGCAGCAGCTGAAGTTTGATCTTCAGAAAATCGCCTTCGCTCATATCGCCCACTCGAAAACGCTCTTTGCTGATGTCCACGGTCTTCTGGAAGCTGTCGAGGTCCTGCTGCGCGAATTCGAGGGTGGACTCCGCGAGAAGCACATCCACGAATTGCTGGCTGACGTTGAAGACCAGTTGGCGTTCATTGTCGGAGACGAGCGAGCGGACGACGGCGGTCTGGTCCTTCGCGGCCTGCAGGCGGTGCTGGCGTTTTCTGCCGCGTTCGAAGAGATACCCGATGCCGGCGTCGAACTGCGCCGACTGGTCGAGATAGTCCGCATCGAGCTTGTTGGGCTGGAAGATGGGCAGGAACTGCGCGTCGAGGCCCAGCGTGGGATTCGGGCGAAGGTTGGCGGTGATTTCTTCCGCCAGGCTTTGCTGGATGGTCGAACGCAACGCCTGCAGTGCGTGGTTATGTTGGAGCGCCAGGCGGATGGCGTCGTCCAGGGAAATGCGAGCTGCGCTGGCTGTGGACGGAACTTGCGGTGCCGGCGCAGGGCTCTGCTGGCCAGCGGCGAACGCGGGCGACAAGAGCAATACGAAAACCAAAAGTTTTACTTGCCTCAAGGGAAGACTCCTCGTGCGTCACGGTGGCAGCGACGCACGACAATGATGATTGGGTGATTGGGCCGAGTGGGAACTACGAAACGGCGGGAGGCGCGCGGGGCGCGATACTGCGGGGAACCACAAGAGGAACGAAAACCACTACGCCGGAAACTTCCAGTCTGTTGATCGCCGGAGCCATCTCCACCATCAGGGAAGGAGTCGGGACGGCGGTGCCCGCAGCTGAGCAGATCGGGCAGACGTGCGAATCGAGTGACCGGGAGCTCAAATCAACGCAACAATGCAGTTGCGCGGCGAGGAGGATGCCCCCGAGCAGCAGCGCCAGAAAGAAGAAACGCTTTGATTTCCCAGGCATATTGCCAATATTCATGCGTTTGGCGTCCCGTTTATAGTACACCCTCTGGCGTTCGCATAACACCTGTTAACGCGGCCGGGTGCGCCAACCTGCACCGCCCTAGCCGTGGGCCGGGCCAGTCCAGTTGGCGGGAGGCTAACGAAGGGGGAAGGCCGCAGTTGACACGTCTTGGCGCGCTGGCGGATAGTGCCGCAGTCGGAGGTTGCCCATGACAGCGGTCGAGCGAACTCTTTCGCGTCGTAATCTGCTCAAGGTGCTTGGATGGACTGGCGGATGCTTGGCCGCCGGCGGATGGCCGAGGGGTGGCAATGTGATGGCTCAAGACCCGCCACGAGCCACGGCTCTTGCGACATTCACGGGGCCCGGCGCGAACCCCCACTGGAATTCGGTCGGCCCCTATCTGACTGAACCGCAGAAAGTGCCGCTGATTTTGTTGACGGACCGGCCCGTTCAGCTAGAAACGCCCCGCCACTATTTCCGGACGGCCTTTACGCCGAACGAGGCGTTTTATGTGCGCTGGCACCTGGAAGGAATTCCCAACCGCGTGGACCTGAAACAATGGAAATTGCAGGTGGCAGGGAACGTCAACAAGACGCTGGCGCTGAGCCTTGCCGACCTGACGGAGAAGTTCAAGCCGGTTTCGGTTGCGGCCGTCAACCAATGTTCGGGCAACAGCCGCAGCCGCCTGCAGCCTCGGGTGCCGGGAGCGCAGTGGGGAAATGGGGCGATGGGCAACGCGCTGTGGACCGGCGCGCGCCTGCGCGAAATTCTGGACATGGCAGGTGTGAAAAGCGGGTCGCTGCAATTGCAGTTTCAGGGACTGGAGACGGGGCAAGGGCCGGCGGGCACCGCCTCGAATATTTTTCTCAAATCGCTGGACCTGGCGAATCCGGTGGTGGACGAGTGCGTCGTCGCGTACTTGATGAACGGCGAGCCGCTCCCGATGCTCAATGGATTTCCGGTGCGCCTGGTAGTCCCCGGATACTTTGCGACTTACTGGACGAAATGCCTGACGTGGATTCGCGTGCTGGACGCGCCGGATGAGAATTATTGGATGAAGACGGCGTACCGGGTGCCGGATACGCCGCGAGGCGACACGAATCCAGAGGATGTGAAAGCCGGCAAAGTGAAGACGATTCCGGTCGAGCATTTTCCCGTGCGATCGTTTCTCATCTCGCCGGATGGATCGGCGAAAATCCCCACCGGACTGAGCGTCACGCTACGGGGGATTGCGTTCAGCGGATTTGGCCGCGTAAACCGGGTTGAAATTTCGGATGATGGCGGGAAGGCCTGGACGGAGGCAACTCTCGGAGAAGACCACGGCGCGTACTCCTTCCGCACTTGGGAAGCTCCGTGGAAGGCGAAAGCGCCGGGACGTTATTCATTGGCTGTGCGCGCGACCGACGAAAAGGGCAACACGCAGCCCGACGAGCCGGTCTGGAATCCCGGCGGATATTTGTGGAACCGCATCGAGCGGCAGGAACTGGTGGTGGGGAATGCCAGCTAAGGGGAGGGCCGCGATGAAGAACAGAGCCATGGCGATTTTTGTGATGGCATGGGGCGTGGCGCTTGCCGCCGGAGTTGTCTACGCGGATTTGAAAAAGGGCTACTACTCCCCCGATCAACTCGGCAGCATCCAGCAAACGGCTCCTGCCGCGATTTCACTGGACGCGGACTACGAGGTTTCCGCTTATCCTGTGCCCACACTGGAACTTGCTCCGGGCGATGGACGCCAAGAGGTGCAGATCTACTGCAACACCTGTCACAGCCCGCGCTACATCACCATGCAGCCGCCGCTCCCCGCAGCAACGTGGGAAGCTGAAGTGAACAAAATGAACAAAGCCTACGGCGCAGGAATTCCCGAGGACACCACCCGAAAAATCATCGCGTACCTGCAAACCCACTACACACCCGAGACCCGCAAGCTGTAGGCCAGTTCCATCCACCCGGCGCGAAAGTTGCGGCTCGAGACGGCGGGGCGATGAAAGCAGGCCCATTGAGACCTCTCTTCCCATTGCCCTTGGTTCGTGCGTAAACTGCCTGAGTCCGTTGTTGTGGAGGTTCTGGCAATGCTTTTGGATTTTTATGGATTGCGCGAGCAGCCGTTTGGGGTCACACCTGACCCGGCATATTTGTACGCGAGCCGCACGCATTGCGAAGCGCTGGACTCGCTCACCGAGGCGATTCTGGGCGACCGGGGATTTCTGGCCCTCATCGCTGAACCAGGCATGGGCAAGACGACTCTGCTGAATCAAGTGCTGGAGGGATTGCGCGAGACGGCTCGAGCGGTCTTCCTTTTCCAGACGCATTGCGACTCCCGTGAATTTTTTCAATACCTTATGAATGAGTTGGGGGTCGATTCCACGGGCATGGGGCTTGTGGCCATGCACAACAAACTGAATGAGATTCTGTTTGCCGAAATGCTGGCTGGCCGGCGTTTTGTCCTGATCGTCGATGAGGCACAGAACCTGGATGACTCTGTGCTCGAAACGATCCGTATGTTGTCGAACTTTGAGACGACACACTCCAAACTGGTGCAAATTATTCTGTCCGGACAACCGCAACTCGGGGAGAAACTGCAGGAGAATCAACTGGCCCAGCTGTTGCAGCGAATCACGGTCGTGCAATATCTCGAACCGTTCTCGCCGGAGGAGACGGCTGGCTACATCAGGCACCGTCTCAAAGTAGCAGGGTATAAAGGCGAATCGCTTTTCGAGCCGGGGGCTTTGGCGCTGATTGCCGAGCAAAGCCGAGGCATTCCCAGAAATATCAATAAGATCTGTTTCCGGTCATCGCTGGAAGGCTATGCCGCGGGGTCTCAGAATATATCTGCTGACCTCGTTGAAAAAGCGATTCGCAGACTTCAGTTCATGACCACGACGCGTCCGAAATCGATTTCGGTGCCAGTGTCATTCACCCTGCCTCCATCCAGCGATTCGCGCCAGACAGTAGCGCTTCCTTCGACGCCATCGCTTAGTTATCAGCCGCCCGCTGCTCTTCACCTGCATAGACGGGCGATTTGGATGGGCGTGGCCATCGCCGTGCTCTCGGCGGGAGGATTGATCCTCCCGCAGTCTTCGATGATGCAAATGGGCGAGGTGAGGCGTGGTGAATTGACCGCAGATACGAGCCTCGTGCAACGCGAAGGAGTGGAACAGAGCAGGTCAACCTCCAGCGTCCGGGAAGCAACAGACAGGGGTGAAGCTGCCGCAACAAAGATTGGCGAGCGAGGCATGCCCAGTGTGACTGCAATCCAGGCGTTTAGTACGGGCAACGATGCCCAGGTTGTCGTCGCGCTTGAGGAAGCAGTTCAGTACGAGTCGGCGCGGCTTGGCTCGCCCGATCGCATCTATTTCGATCTGCATAAAGCCAAACTTGGCCCATCCATTGAGCAAAAAATAGTTCCGATTGAGGATGGATTACTCAAGTGGGTGCGAGTCGCACAAAATAGTGATGACGTAGTCCGGCTGGTTCTCGATGCGGAAGGTGCCAAAGACTTTTCCGCGAAACTTCTTTCTGATCCGTACCGTCTGGTGATCGATGTTCGTGCCCAATCGCCGAGCTCCGGAAAGCAAGGGCAACTCTCCTTGGCGCGTGAATTGGGCCTAAAAATCAATCGTATCGCGATTGACCCGGGCCACGGAGGATATGACACAGGCACAATGGGACCGCACGGGCTGCTCGAAAAGGACCTTTGCCTGGATGTGGGCTTGCGCCTCGGCGAGTTGATCCGGGAAAACTTGCCGGGCACGGAAGTGGTCTATACCCGTAAAGACGACAGGCATGTGTCACTCGAGGAGCGAACGGCGATTGCGAACGATGCCAACGCGGACCTCTTCCTCTCGATCCATGCAAACTCGAGCGACAGTCGGGAAACACGCGGGGTCGAAACGTTTTACTTGAGTCTGGCAACCTCCCGAGAATCCAGGGCACTGGCTTCGCGCGAAAACGCACCTGCGGAATCCTCCCTTCACGATCTTCCGGACATGATCCAGAAGATTGCACGCAACGAGAAACTCACGGAATCAAAACAATTCGCCGTGGATGTCCAGCAAGCACTCGCAAAGCAACTCCAGCTAGTGAGTCGTCAGGAAGCAAACCGCGGGGTGAAGCAAGCGCCTTTTGTCGTTCTGACAGGGGCAAATATGCCCGCGGTGCTCTCGGAGATTTCCTTCGTCAGCAACGCAAACGATGAAAGTCTGCTGCTTGAGGGCAGCCAACGCCAACGCATTGCCGAGGGCCTCTACCGCGGCGTCGCCTCTTATCTCAATAGCGTGCCAGGCTCGCGGCCGGCAAAGCCGAAGCTCGCCGGCGAGAATCACTCTGTTGTTTCAACGGCTTCGCAATCCAGATAAGCGAAGTAAGTCGATCGTCCTTTCATCGGTGCGCGCGGGTCGA
>Ga0209166_10002998_pt1 | contig 12422 bp, 9 predicted proteins | sample Coa_R1_3_FD_187151 | JGI IMG/M metagenome (GOLD analysis project Ga0209166, IMG submission 187151) | Surface soil microbial communities from Centralia Pennsylvania, which are recovering from an underground coalmine fire - Coalmine... | ecosystem: Environmental > Terrestrial > Soil > Unclassified... | reverse complement strand
CAAGGCGGTCGCCGCCGCCATGCGCGAATGCCATGCACTGGCGGAGAAGCACCAGGATGCGGCGACCGCCGGCCTGCTCGAGACGTTCATCGACGGCACCGAGAAGCGCACCTGGTTCCTGTTCGAGGCGACCCGGGCGGCGGAGCGGTCGGGCCAATAGGTCCGCTATCGCTGCGGTGGCGGTGAAGCGGTGAGCCTGTGCTAGGGTCCGGCGCATCAGCGCAGGACCCTGCAATGACCCCTTCCCGCGAGATCGGCCGGCTTCTCGAAATCATGGCGGCGCTGCGTGCGCCCGGCACCGGCTGTCCGTGGGACTTGGCGCAGAATTTTTCCACCATCGCGCCGTATACGCTCGAAGAAGCCTACGAAGTCGCCGACGCGATTGCACGGGACGATCTCGCCGATCTGAAGGACGAACTCGGCGATCTGCTGCTCCAAGTCGTTTTTCACGCTCGCATGGCCGAGGAACAAGGCGCGTTCGACTTCGGCGACGTCGTTCAGGCGATCACCGAAAAGCTGATCCGCCGGCACCCGCACGTGTTCGGCGACGAGCAGTCGCGGACGCCGCAGGCGGTCGAAGGTTTGTGGGAGCGGATCAAGGCCGAAGAAAAGGCGGCGCGGAATGATGCGCGAGCGGAAGGCGCCCTCGCCGGCGTACCGGTGGCGTTGCCGGCGCTGACCCGGGCGCTCAAGCTACAGGAGAAGGCGGGCAAAGTCGGCTTTGATTGGAACGACGTGCGTGCCGTTCTGCACAAAATCCGCGAAGAGGCCGATGAGATCGAAGCGGCGCTGGGCGATGGCGCTGCCACAAACGCGCTACCCGCCTCCGAAGCCGCCGCGGAAGTCGGCGATCTATTATTTGCCGCCGTCAACCTCGCCCGCCACCTGCGCGCCGATCCCGAGTCGCTCCTTCGGCAAACCAACCAAAAATTCGAGCGCCGTTTTGCCGCCATCGAGCGTGCCCTCGCCGCCCAGGGCAAGACGCCGCGCGAGGCGACCTTGGCCGAGATGGACGCGCTATGGGAGGACGCGAAAGCCGAAGAGCGGCGAGTAGCGAGTAGCGAGTGACGAATGGTGCCCCGCTGGCGCCGATTCGCCATTCGCTACTCGCTATTCGCGAAACCTTGCCCGCACGGCCTCGGCCCGCCCCGCATCGGCGCGCACCGTCATGGCGATGCGGCCGGTTCGCTCGTCGAGGCCCTTGCGGATCACCTCGGTGTGACGGTGCAGCCAGCTCATGCCGGCACCGTCGGCCGGATCGACTTCAAGTTCGATCAACACGCGCCCGGCAGCGAGGTGCGCCTCGATCGTCGCCGAAAGATCCGCCATCCCCTCCCCGGTTGCTGCCGAAACCAGCACCGCGCGCTGCGCTGGCGGGCGGCGCTCGGCGACGTTGTGCAGCCGCGAGCGCTCCGCTTCGTCGAGCCGATCGATCTTGTTCCACACTTCGATGATCGCGCGCTTTTCAGTGGCGCCGTTTTCACGATCGATGCCGAGTTGGCGCAGCACGCTTTCGACATCGTGCAATTGTGCCTCGGCATCTTCGTGTGAAACATCGCGCACGTGCAGGATGACGTCGGCTTCGATGACTTCTTCGAGCGTGGCGCGGAAGGCGGCGACCAGCATCGTCGGCAGATCGGAGATAAAGCCGACGGTGTCGGAGACGATCACGCGGGCGCCATGCGGCAGGTCGACGGCCCGCAAGGTCGGATCGAGCGTGGCGAACAGCATGTCGGCCGACAGCACGGTCGCCTGGGTCAGGCGATTGAACAGCGTCGACTTGCCGGCATTGGTGTAGCCGACCAGCGCCACGATGGGATACGGCGCGCGGCGGCGGCTGTCGCGGTGCAGCGCGCGCGTGCGCTTGACCTTGGCAAGCTCGCTCTCGATGCGGGCGAGCCTTTCCTCGATCATGCGCCGGTCGGCTTCGAGCTGAGTTTCGCCGGGGCCGCCCAAAAAACCGAAGCCGCCGCGCTGGCGCTCAAGATGGGTCCAGGAACGCACCAGGCGGCTTTTCTGATAGGTCAGGTGGGCGTGCTCGACCTGCAGCGCCCCTTCGCGCGTGCGGGCGCGGCGGCCGAAAATCTCCAAAATGAGACCTGTGCGGTCGACGACCTTGGCATTCCAGGCCTTTTCCAGATTGCGCTGCTGCACGGGCGATAGCGCGCAGTCCATGACGACAATGCCGGCCTCCTGCGTTTTGACGAGACCAGCGATCTCTTCGACCTTGCCCTTGCCCAGATAGGTCGCGGGCCGCAGCGCGCTGAGCATGACAATGCCGGCTTGTGCCACGTCGAGATCGATGGCGCGTGCAAGCCCGACCGCCTCATCGAGTTTGGCCGCGGGCGTGCGCTCGACGGCTGCGAGCCGCGCCGCGCCGCGACTGCCGCTCCGCAGTACGGGCTCGAGGACCAGCGCACGGCCGGTCGCCGCGTCCGGTCGTGCCGGAGTGAGGCGGTCAGCCCGCGAATCGCGACGCCGTGGCTCCAATCAGACCTTTTCCCCAGCCGGCGGTTCTTCCGCGCCTTCGAACAGCTGCACCGGATGGCCCGGCATGATGGTGGAGATGGCATGCTTGTAGACCAGCTGCGAGTGCCCGTCGCGACGCAACAGCACGCAGAAATTATCGAACCATGTCACCACGCCTTGGAGCTTGACGCCGTTCACCAGGAAGATGGTCAACGGAATCTTGCTCTTGCGGACGTGATTGAGGAAGGTGTCTTGCAGATTTTGTGCGCGGTCGGCTGCCATGGCCGTTGTTTCCGTTCTTGCCTCGCGGGCCCCGGTCCCGCGGGTGGTTTCTCTGCTTTTTGCGCGCAGGGCGGCGCGGACCGGCGTAACCGGCAGCACGCGACGGGCTCCGGCGCCAAGCGCCTCGCCACCCCAGGCACTTCCATAAGTAAGGTGGATCGAGCGAAGCGAAACCCACCGAAGCCGCATTGCAAACGACGGGTTTGCCTCGCTCGACCCGTCCAAACTCCGTAACCCGGACGAAAACGCGCCGGGCGGGAATGTGGGCATTAGAAAACGCGGCAGGGAACTATGCAAGCCCGAGTCGGCCGGCAGGGGCAAAGTCGCGCCTAAGCTTAGCGATGGCTAAATTCAATCGATCTCGGCGAAGCGGTGGAATTCGCGCCGCAGCGCGGTTGCGACCGGGCCGGGTTTGCCGTCGCCAACGGCACGGCCGTCGATGCGGACGACCGGCATGACCGTCTGCGTCGCCGAGGTGATGAACGCCTCGCGCGCCGCGTGGGCCTCCTCGAGCGCGAACGGGCGCTGCTCGATGGTCAGGCCCTGTGCCTTGACCGCGTCGAACAGCACGCTGCGGGTAATGCCGCCGAGGATGGCGTGATCGGCGTGCCGTGTCACCAGCTTGCCGTCCTTGGTCACGATCCAGGCATTGGCGGAAGCGCCCTCGGTGATGGCACCGCTTTTGTCGACGAACCACGCTTCCCGCGCGCCCTGCTCGATCGCGGCTTGCCGCGCCAAGGCGTTGGGCAACAGTCCGACGGTTTTGATGTCGACTCGGCCCCAACGATTGTCCGGCACGCTCACGACGGCGATGCCGGCTGCCGCCGCCGCATCGATGCGCGCGCGATTGAGTGGCCGTGCGGTGACGACGACGCTCGGCGTCGGTTGCGGTACCGGAAAAGCGAGGTCGCGCCGCGCCACGCCGCGGCTGATCTGCAGATAGACGAGGCCGAAACCGATACGGTTTCTCGCCACCACTTCGCGCAGCACCACGCCGAGCGCGGCACGGCTGATCGGCGGGCGCAACTTGATCGCCGCAAGCGAGCGCTCGAGCCGATCGAGGTGGCGCCGCTCGTCGACCAAGTGCCCCGCCCTCACCTCGCACACTTCGTAAACCGCGTCGGCAAACTGATAGCCGCGATCCTCGACGTGCACCATGGCGTCGCGGAATGGCAGATAGCGGCCGTTGACGTATGCGTATCGGGACATCGGGAGTCAGGAATCAGTGGTCGGTAATCAGTAATCAGAGGTCTATGGGTATGATAGGCGGCATTCTGATTACCGACTACTGATTACTGATTCTTGGTCAATCGATGCCGAGGGCTTTGAGTTTACGGTGCAGCGCCGAGCGCTCCATGCCGACGAATTCGGCGGTGCGCGAGATGTTGCCGCCGAAGCGGTTGATCTGCGCCAACAGATATTCGCGCTCGAACACTTCGCGGGCCTCGCGCAGCGCCAGACTCATCAAATGCTCGCCGCCATTGCCGTTCGGCATGTTCGGAATCATCGAGCCGACGTCCTGCGGCAGCATCGCCGCGGTAATCACCGCCTCGGGGTCGCCGCCGGCGAGAATCATCAGCCGCTCCACGTTGTTACGCAGTTGCCGGACGTTGCCGGGCCAGTCGTGCGATTGCAGCACGGCCAGGGCATCGGCGCCGACCTTGCGCTTAGGCAGCCCGGTGGCGTGCGAAATCTGCTCCATGAAGTAGTCGACCAAATGCGGAATATCGTCGCGCCGCTCGGCGAGCGACGGCACGCGGATCGGCACCACTGAGAGCCGGTGATACAGATCCTCGCGGAATTTGCCGACCGCGATCTCGGCCTCGATGTTGCGGGCGGTCGAGGAAATGATGCGCACGTCCACGGTGACCTTGGTGCTGCCGCCGACGCGCTGGAAGGTCTGATCGACCAGCACGCGCAGGATCTTGTTCTGTGTCTCGCGCGGCATGTCGGCGATCTCGTCGATGAACAGTGTGCCGCCGTGCGCCTCCTCGAGCGCGCCGACCTTGCGCGCCTGGGTGCCGTTGCTCGCCTCGACGCCGAACAGTTCGATTTCCATGTGCTCCGGCGAGATCGCCGCGGCGTTGATCACCACGAACGGCCCATTGGCGCGCGCCGAATGGGCGTGAATGGTGCGCGCGGCAAGCTCTTTGCCGCTGCCGGAAGCGCCGACGATGAGGATGCGGCTATTGGTCGGCGCCACTTTTTCCACGGTCTGCCGCAGCTGATTGGCGGTCGGCGAATGGCCGATGATGACGGTCGGCAGCGGCGCGAATTGCTTGAGCTGCTTGACCTCGCGCTTGAGTCGCGAATTCTCCAGCGCGCGCTCGGCGACGAGCAGCAGCCGGTCGGCCTTGAACGGTTTTTCGATGAAATCGTAGGCGCCGCGCTTGATGGCCGACACGGCGGTCTCGATGTTGCCGTGGCCGGATATCATCACCACCGGCAGCTCGGGGTGCTCGAGCTTGAGCGAGTCGAGGAGTTGCAAGCCGTCGAGCCGGCTGCCCTGCAGCCAGATATCGAGGAACACGAGATTGGGCCGGCGCGCCACAACGGCGCCGAGCGCATCGTCGCTGTCGTGCGCTGTGCGCGTGTTGTAGCCTTCGTCTTGCAGAATGCCGGCGACCAGTTCGCGGATGTCGGCTTCGTCGTCGACGATGAGGATATCGGACGCCATGGTCAATTCACCGTCTGACTCTCTTGGATAGGTAGAGCCGCCGCCGCCGTCGCCGCCGCACCGGGCAGCGGCTCGGCCGTGAAGCGCAACTGCATCCAGGCGCCGCGCGCGCCGGGAATCTTTTCCGAAGCATCGCGCAGCTCGAGGCGGCCGCCGTGTTCCTCGAGAATGCGGCCAACGATGGCGAGCCCGAGGCCGGTGCCCTTTTCCCGCGTGGTCACATAGGGCTCGAGCAGACGCGCGCGGTTCTCCTTGGGCAGGCCGATGCCGTTGTCGATAACGTCGATCACCGCCTCCTTGCCCTCGCGCCGCGCGCTCACGACGATGCGGCCGCGGCCGAGCTCAGCCGGCGGCACCGCGCCGATCGCCTCGGTGGCATTCTTGACGATGTTGGTGAGCGCCTGCGAGATCAGTCGGCGGTCGAACCGCGCCGGCATGGCTTCGGCCGGCAGCTGCACGTCGAATTCGATGTCGGGATGACCGACGCGCAGCAGGAACACCACCTGTCGCACCGTGTCGGCGACGTCCTCATCGGCGATCACCGCCTTCGGCATCCGGGCAAAGCGCGAGAACTCGTCAACCATGCGTTTGATGTCGTCGACCTGGCGCACGATGGTATCGGTGCACTGCTCGAATACGGCGGCATCTTCGGTGATCAGTTTGCCGTATTTGCGGCGCAGCCGTTCGGCCGAGAGCTGGATCGGGGTCAGCGGATTCTTGATCTCGTGGGCGATGCGGCGCGCGATGTCGGCCCAGGCCGACGAGCGCTGCGCCAGAACGAGCTCGGTGATGTCGTCGATAGTGATGACATAGCCATGCTCGGATTCCGGCGCCTGCTCGCTGGTGACGCGGACCGAAAAATTGCGTTCCTGGCCGTCGCGCGTGATCGCGATCTGGCGCTGAACAAGGCGCTGGTTGCTGCGGCGCGCATCGGCAAAAACGTCGGCCAGTTCGGGGGCGATCTCGCGCAGCGGGCGGCCGAGCGCTTCGCTTTCGCTGCAGCCGGTCAAATGCTCGGCCGAGCGGTTGAGAATGGTGACGCGTCCTTCGGCATTGACGCCGATCACGCCGGCGCTGGCACCGGCCAGCACCGCCTCGGTGAAGCGGCGGCGGCTGTCGATGAGGTCGCGGGCGCGTATGATATCGTCGTGCTGCGTGCGCAGCTCTTGCGTCATCTTGTTGAACGTTTCGCCAAGCTGGGCCAGGTCACCCTCGGAGCGGTTCACCGGCACCTGGATGTTCAGATTGCCGGTCGACACCACATCGGCGGCGCCGATCAGCCGGCGGATCGGGGCGACCAGCCGGTTGGCAAAATCGAGACCGATCCAGGCCGCCGACAACAGCACGATCAGCGCGATCACGGCGAACATCAGCGCGAACGCCACTTGGATACCGAGCCGTCGTTGTTCCAGGGTGGCGTATTCGCTGATGCTCTCCTGGGTCGCAGCGAGTTGCTGTACGACCCGCGGGTCGAGCATTTGGGCGACGTAGAGGTACAGGTCGTCGTAGCTGCGCAGCTTTACCGCAGCGGCAACATGGTCGCCTTGCGGAATGAGCGCGACCTGCGGCTCGGTCTCGGTGATGCGCTTGAGAAGTTCGGCCGACGGCAGCACCACCGGTTTTTCCATTGTGACGTCGGCGCGCTCCACGGTCGAGGCGTCGGCGCCGATGATCATGGCTGCTGACAGGCCGCGGCCCTTCGCTTGCGCGGTGAAAAACTTGTGAAACTGGTCGCGGTTCTGGTCGAACAGAGGCTTGGCGCGGGCGATGTCGAACGCCATGGCCAAGCTCTCGCCGCGGATGATCTGGGCGTGATCGCTGACGTACGCGTTGGCCACGATCATCGACTGCTCGATCATGGCGCGCGTGCGGCTCGAGAAATAACGGTCGAGCGCGCGGTCGAGCGTGGTCGAGGCGACCACCGCCACTAGCACGGTCGGCACTGCCGCGATCACCGCGAACAGGCCGACGATCTGCACATGCAGCCGCGAGCCGGCGCGTCCGCGCTGCCGCGCTCGCACCACCGCCCAGACCTCGCGGCCAATGATGCCGAGCAGAAGCAGGCCGGTGACCACATTGCCGAGCAGAAGATCGACGACGACTTCGTGGACCGGCGCGATCGGCGTCAGCCCGGCCAAGACCAAAAACGTCGCGGTGGCCGATAAGAGCGCAATGCCGACGGCGAACGCGCCGATGAGCCGGGAAGCCAGCGGCATCGGTGTTGTCGCGGCCGGTTCGATCGCCGGGGGCGCCACTTGGTCGACGGTCGTCATGAGCGCCTGAGGCGACGCGGGACTGTTACGGAAAAGCGCTGGTCGAATGGAGCCCGGCCATTCGCCCTCCCCCAGTGAGGCATTTATACAACAATGTTGCCCGATTACGACAATTCCGGGGCGTGGCCGGGCGGATTTCGGCCTACGCTTTCCTTGAGCCCTGCGCGCTTTGGTACCGGATCGGAACTCCGGTACTAGCCACCCGTCCGATAGACCTGAATCTCCAGGTCGCGGATCTTCTTGCGCAGCGTATTGCGATTGACGCCGAGCAGGTCGGCGGCGCGGATTTGGTTGCCGCGGGTGGCGGTCAGGGCGGCCGAGAGCAGCGGGCCTTCGATCTCGCGCAAAATGCGGTGGTAGAGGCCGGGCGGCGGCAGACCATCGTCAAAGCCGGAGAAATAGCGCGCCAGATAGCGTTCGACGGCGCCCGAAAGATTGTCTTCGGCGCGGCCAGAATCGGTTGGAGCGACCAACGTCGGTTGCGCGAGTTCGGCGTCGATCACCGCGGCGGTGATGGTCTCCTGCGGATAAAGCGCAGCGAGGCGGCGCGCCAGGTTTTCCAGCTCGCGCACATTGCCGGGCCAGCGATGACGCTTGAGCCGATCGAGCGCGGCCTGATCGATTTGTTTGAGCGGCAGGCCCTCGCGCGCGACTAACGCGAAGAAATGGCGGATCAAGTCGGGAATGTCCTCCGTGCGCTCGCGCAGCGGTGGCAAACGCAGCGGCACGACGTTGAGCCGGAAGAACAGGTCCTCGCGGAACAGCCCCTGCTGGATGAGCTGGCGCAAATCCTTGTTAGTGGCGGCGATGATGCGCACGTCGGCCTTGATCGGCGTGCGCCCGCCGACCGTCGTGTACTCGCCCTGCTGCAGCACCCGCAAAAGGCGGGTCTGTGCCTCCATCGGCATGTCGCCGATCTCGTCGAGAAACAGCGTGCCGCCTTCGGCCTGCTCGAAACGTCCGGCGTTGCGCGCATTGGCGCCGGTGAACGCGCCCTTCTCATGGCCGAACAATTCGGACTCGATGAGGTCACGCGGAATGGCCGCCATATTGATGGCGACGAACGGCCCGCTGCGGCGCTTGCCGTAATCGTGCAGCGCGCGGGCCACCAATTCCTTGCCCGTGCCGGATTCGCCGGCGATCATCACGGTGAGATCGGTCTGCATCAGCCGCGCCAAGACGCGGTAAATTTCCTGCATGGCTGGCGACCGGCCGACCAGCGGAATGGATTCGAAATCGTCGGGCTTGGCGGGTTGCCGCGGCCGTTCCTTGGGTTCCGACAGCGCGCGGCCGACGATTGCAATGAGCTCCTTTAGGTCGAACGGCTTGGGCAAATATTCGTAGGCGCCGAGCTCGGAGGCGCGGATCGCCGTCATGAACGTGTTTTGTGCGCTCATGATGATGATCGGCAGGTCGGGCCGCGCCTTCTTGATGCGCGGCAACAGATCGAACGCGCTTTCGTCGGGCAGCAGCACGTCGCTGATGATCAGGTCGCCGTCGCTCTGACTGATCCAGCGCCACAAGGTCGCGGCGTTGCCGGTCGATCGCACCTCGTAGCCGGCGCGCGACAGCGCCTGATTAAGCACGGTCCGGATCGCCGCATCGTCGTCGGCGACGAGAATGCTTCCCGTGGGCATCGATGCTTCCTATTGTTTGCGGCCGCCGTCCGGCGCGGCGGCCGCTTCAGTTGCGGTGGATTTCGGCATGAGGATACGAAACGTGGTGCGGCGCGGCTGCGACTCGCATTCGATGATGCCGCCGTGATCGCCGACGATTTTGGCGACCAGCGCCAGGCCGAGGCCCGATCCTGTCGGTTTGGTGGTCACGAACGGATCGAACAGATGCGGCAGTAGCTCGTCGGGTACGCCGGGGCCATTGTCGCGGACGCAGAATTCGAGCGGCAGCGAGACGCGCGCCTTGGCGCCGGGCAGCGACAGCCGCACGCCCGGGCGAAATGCGGTGGTCAGCGTGATCTCGCCGCCGGCCGCGTTATCGCCGATCGATTCCGCGGCGTTCTTGATGAGGTTGAGAAAAACCTGAATGAGCTGATCGCGATTCGCCAGCACCGGCGGCAGCGACGGATCGTAATCCTCGACGAATTTGATGTTGCGGGCGAAGCCCGACTGCGCCAGCCGTTTGACGTGGTCGAGCACGACATGGATGTTGATCGGCTCGCGCTCGACCGGCCGCTCGTCGCCGAATACTTCCATGCGGTCGACCAGTTTTACGATGCGGTCGGCTTCATCGCAGATGAGCCGTGTAAGCGTGCGGTCGTCGTCCTCGACCGATTGCTCGAGCAGTTGCGCGGCACCGCGAATGCCGGACAACGGATTCTTGATCTCGTGCGCCAGCATGGCGGCGAGTGCGATCACCGAGCGCGCCGCACCGCGATGGGTGAGCTGGCGATCCATCTTGTCGGCGATGGTGCGCTCTTGGAGCATCACCACGACGGAATCGAGCTGCTCGGGCAACGGCGCGACGTGCAGGTCGACCAGCCGCTCACCCGGATTGCGCGGCGTACCGAGATCGACTTTGTATTCGTTGACCGCCGCGCCGCGGTTGCGCACCTGCTCGACCAGCGTCAGCAGAGGACTGCCGAATGGCACCAGGTCGCGCAGCGCCTGGCGGCGGATCAGCGGCAATGAGACTTCGAAAAAGGCTTCGGCGGCCGCATTGGCATCCATCACCTTGCCCTCAGGGCCCACAACGATGACCGGATGCGGCAGGGCGTTAAGCACCACCTCGGCGGGCGGAGCGATGAGCAAGGGTCCGGCGGCGCTCATGCGCGGAACCGCCCCGGCAGGCGCTCGGCTGCGGCCGAACAGCCCGGAGACCGAGCGATTTCGTCAGCTGCGTGTCCGCGAAGGAGCATGTGCACACGAAATAGGCGATTTCTCCAATTGCATAGAGTTTAGCCAAATCGTGTTCCAGTGCAAGTGCTGCAGTGCAATATTTCGGCTTGTGGAAATATCTTGATCGGCGGACGCATTGGCGGGCGGTTACGGCCCTTCGCACCTTGCCTCGACATGCGCTAAAGCGGCAGCGGCAAAGGGAAATGGAGCCTGGCGAATGGGCATGGTGGCGGCCGTTATTGTCGCGGCAGGTCGTGGCGAGCGCGCCGGCGGCGCGGTTCCGAAGCAATATCGGACCGTGGCCGGGGCGCCTGCCATTCGCGCGACGCTCGCCGCATTCTGCGGCCACCCCCAAATCGACCTTGTCCAGCCGGTGATCCATCTGGCCGATGCGGACCAGTTTGGCGCCGCCCGGGCCGGGTTAGGGAAGCTCGGACAACCCGTCGCGGGGGGCGCGACACGGCAGATTTCCGTCCGCTCCGGGCTCAACGCGCTGCAGGCGCACGCCCCCGAACTGGTCCTGATCCACGACGCGGCGCGGCCGTTTCTGACCGCCGCCTTGATCGACCGCGCCATCGAAGCGGGTCGGCGCCATGGCGCCGCGGTCCCGGGGCTTGCCATCGCTGACACGGTCAAGGTCGTGGACCGGGACGCCGCCGTCACCGAAACGCTCGACCGCAGCAGGCTGCGCACGGTTCAAACGCCACAGGCTTTCGGTTTTGCCCTGATCGCGGAAGCGCACCGTCGCGCCGAGGCGGCCGGACGCGACGACTTTACCGACGACGCGGCGCTGGCCGAATGGGCCGGCCATCGCGTCAGCGTCTTCGAAGGCGAGGCCGGCAACGTGAAGCTGACGACGAACGAGGACTTCGCCCGCGCTGAACTGATGCATTCCGCCGCGCTGGCCGATATCCGCACCGGCAACGGTTTTGACGTGCATGCTTTCGCCGACGGCGATCACGTCATGCTCGGCGGCGTGCGCATTCCCCATCGCCACGGCGTGACCGGGCATTCCGACGCCGACGTGGCGCTGCATGCGCTGGTCGACGCCATTTTGGGCGCGCTTGCCGAAGGCGACATCGGTCAACATTTTCCGCCAAGCGATCCGCAATGGCGCGGCGCCTCGTCGGACCGCTTCCTCGCCTTTGCTTGTGAACGCGTAAAGGCACGCGGCGGCATCATCGGCCATCTCGACGTGACGATCGTGTGCGAGGCACCGCGCGTGTCGCCGCATCGCGATGCCATGCGCGAGCGCATCGCCGCGATCGCCGGCATTTCGGCCGAGCGCGTTGCGGTGAAGGCCACGACCAGCGAGAAACTCGGCTTTACCGGACGCAGCGAGGGCATCGTCGCCATGGCGACGGCGACGGTGCGGCTGCCGTGGAGCAGCGCATGATCGAGCGCAAGCTGCGCGCGGCGGCTGTCGGTGTGCTCGAGGCTTGCCGAGCGCGCGGCTGGCGTGTCGCCACCGCGGAATCCTGCACCGGTGGCTTGGTGGCCGCGGCGCTGACCGAAATTGCCGGCTCCTCGGACGTCGTGGAATGCGGCTTCGTCGTTTATTCCAACGAGGCCAAGCAAGCGATGCTCGGCGTGCCGGCGGCGACGCTCAAGCGCTACGGCGCGGTGAGCGTCGAAACCGCGGTCGCCATGGCCGCCGGCGCGCTCAAGCGTTCGCCGGCCGAACTCGCCGTGTCGATCACCGGCATCGCCGGCCCGGGCGGCGGTAGCGCGCACAAGCCGGTCGGCCTCGTGCACTTTGCTGCCGCGAGCCGCGACGGGCGGCGGCTGCAGCGCCGCCGGCTGTTCGGCAAAATCGGCCGGCGTCGGGTGCGCGAGCGCTCGGTTGCCGAAGCTTTGGCGATGCTGCTT
>Ga0209166_10002996_pt1 | contig 12423 bp, 21 predicted proteins | sample Coa_R1_3_FD_187151 | JGI IMG/M metagenome (GOLD analysis project Ga0209166, IMG submission 187151) | Surface soil microbial communities from Centralia Pennsylvania, which are recovering from an underground coalmine fire - Coalmine... | ecosystem: Environmental > Terrestrial > Soil >... | reverse complement strand
GGCCCTTCAAGCTCACCACGATCGCATGACGATCAAACCCGTTGCCCACGTCACGAGGGCCGCGTAACATTCATTCCGGCAACGTCGGCCCGACGTAGTTCAACAGCGATCGGGACATCTCCATCGCGTGCGCAAGTATCCAGGCATCCTGGACCTTGGGGAACTGCTTTCTGAACAGTCTGAACATGGTGGACACCCTCGTAGGGGGCGGGAGTCTACCGGACTCTCAGTCTCGGGCGCGCCCATCGCTGCCGGGAGATACTTCTGATTGTATATCCACCATATGCGGTGGGCGACTCAATTTGATGCCTTGAAAAGAGCCAAAACACCCCTTGTCTGAACAATCGACGTCCGTTCGGACATCAACGGCCTTGGGGCGTCAACCTATGGCTTGAGTAATGAAAGAGGCCGCCTAGTACACCCATATCGAGGGCGAGGACATCCGCTTGCAGGTCATGAAATGGCGACGACGATGCTTTCAGTCGCGGCACACATAAGGCAAGCGTAAGTGCGCAAATCGAAGCCAGGTTTATCCGCAACGGGGAAGCAACTTTATGTTGCCGTTTGATCGCGATGACGTTCCCAAATGAGAAAAATGGTATGCGCGTCAAGCCACTCCTCGTTTCCAAGGATGCTGCGCAACGAAGCGGCGGTCTGCCGACGTTGATTCCGTTCAGATGATCCTCTCGGCCACGACCGAGCGTACCGGAGCATCTGGCGGCGCAACCGAAGAGGTTGCGAGTTGGTATATCGAGTCTGGCCGTCTACAAGCTTAAGCTGAAGTGATGGCATGATGCTTCGCCCTTGATCGGGCGGGAGCGCGACACTCTCACCGGTAGATGCCTATGCGGGGCGGTGATGCAACCAGCATGCTCCTGCAAGTTCGGAGTCGCTGGTCAATATCGCTCACTTCCAAAAGATTAATGAATTAGGAGGCACGCTCAAGGAACCTTCATCGGACTGACTCTATTTGCTCCCTGTCCAATACCGGACCGGAGGAGACACTATGAAAAACATTCTTTTAGCGACGGTTGCTATTTTCGCTTTCGCGGCACCTGCATTCGGGCAGGACAAAACTGACAAAACTATCGGTCAAGCGCCGCCATCAGGTGCTTCCTCTTTCTACCTGGCTCAAGATACCGCGACGATGAAATGCGAAGTTGTCAATGTCCAGCCTGCCGCTGGTGGCAACATGAAGGTTATCGGTACGGCACATCCGACGCACGCATCAGCGGAAACAGCTTTGAAGGCTGACAAAACTTGCAAGTAATGAAGTGACGACGCGAGTACAGGGGCGGGTCGATCGGTCCGACAAAACCACCGACCCGCCCCTAATTGTCGATACACACCGCACTGTCAAACTGCGCTTCCGAGTATTCGCTTGGTTCTGAAGTTTCGTGATCCGAGCAACCAGTCGGTTAGTTCTTGCCGGTTGAATCATCCCACTCTATCTCGGGCTGGCGGCCTTACTGTTGTTCCGGGTGAAGGGCGCACACCCGTCGGTGAGACCCAGCCGCCGATAAGACGGGCGGTTTCGATCTGCCGAAGCTTAAGTTCAAGCAAATTGCGCCGCGGGCCCGGGCCTGTGTTTTCCAATGCCGCTGTTATGAGGGCCTCTTCTGTGCTCAGCCTCTCATCGAATGTGTTAGGTTCGGATCGACGCCTCATGGCGCTCTCCTTTCCGCGAATGGAGGAAAATGAAGCAGGCCGACAACTGAGCCCCTACGTTGGCGCTCGCAATTCGCCCCGGAGCCAGCCTACTGCTTCCAGAGATTTCATCGGATCGACAAGCCCGACCACGCGCTGATGAACATGATCGCAAGCGGGGCATTCGAATGTTCTGATGTCAAAGCCGGATGGGCCAGGTGTAATCCGTGCCAGCATAGTTATCGCTTTGCATGTCGGACATGGTGGTCTGTAAAACGCGCTCATGATGTCGTCCCTTACATCAGGCGGGAGCACAATACTCTCAGTTACCGGTAGGTGCCGTTTTCGGGCCGGTGATGGGAATAGTCTTCCACGCCCGCGCCCCGACATGCTGGTCAATACAGACCACCTCTCGGAAAAGTTCGGTTCAGGAACTGGTGGTCAATATTGCTCACATCGGTAAAGGCGACGCTCACCACACAACGCATTCAGCGTCGTCGCACATCGCCGAAACTTCCTGATCAAGCCTATGCGATGAATTTAATCTGCGCTTGGAACGTTACACTACACATCATGTTGTCGCTGCGCACGAATGACCGTTGTGGTCGCCCCAATCATCCCTTGGAGTGTCAGATGAGCAAACGTAAACCGGCGACGGCGTCGACGCACGCCCACAACACGAAAATAGCCGCCCATCAGGCCAATCAGGCTATTATTAGAAGCCCGAAAGCCAGCCCCCCGCGCTCGGTTGCGGCAGGCTCGACTGAATCGCCCCCTGAGAGTCATAACGACTCAAAACAAGAGGCCCCCCTTGTTGAGAAACCGGAGGCTCCCCCTGTTGAGAAACCGGCGACAGCCTTACAAGATGACTGCAGACAGACGATGACGGACAACGATTCAAAGAAGGGGTTTGTTTTCCTTCAGCCACCGCAAACGTGCGGGCTTATCAAGCAAAGCTGCTGGAAATGGCACAAGCCAACATGCAATTGGCTTTTGAATTCGCCCAGAGGCTTGCGACGATTAAATCTCCCGTTGAAATTATCAGCGTCATTGCAGAATTTACAAGCAAGCGGATCGCCATGTTCCAGAAGTATTCGATAGAAATAGCTGAATTAGGTACCAAGCGGTGAAAAAGCATCCGTGACGGAATCCAGCGAGTCGATGTCAGCAAACAAGCGTGGCTGATGTCTCAGTTGGGTACCACTGAGAAGTCTGGACTTGGGAAGTCAGCTTTGCCTAAGTCGGCGGGCGGATTGATCTGTGTCCCTCAAAGACAAAGCCCAACTGGTTTCCTAGAAGCATCGTGAGACAGCGTCGCTATTCGCCGTGTCTCTCTCGTTCAAAGAAGTCACGCCGGTGATGTCTGTTCAAAATTGCTCACTTACCGGTATTTTCAAACTAGGTCACTGTCGTCGAAAACAGGCCAGTACCCACCGTCCGATGCCGACCGGACACCCGCAATTTGAAATTAGGATAGTGAGCAAAAGTGAGCAGCGCGCCGCTGTCGGATGTGGTCGGCTGCAACGGAAGCCGCAGCCACCCTGTGGTTTCCCTCAAGACCCCGACGGCCTCAGTGCTCCGCCCCCGCGCTGGGGCCGTTTCTTGATATTCGATCACCTTGCCAGCGCAGTCGAGCAGCGTGGACTAGCATTTGCAAGCCGACTTTCTGTGCGCGCGGGAACGGAAACTGACCTTGTCGGTTGGTTCTCGGGGACGTCATCTTAAGGAGTGCGTCATGGACAAGCATTGTGTTGCCGGCTCGGCGAAGGATTTCGCCGGTAAGGTCGAGGGCACTGTCGGCGATATCGCCGGCGACGCAAAGACCGAAGCAGCAGGGCGCGTTCGCGAGGCGACAGGTACAGCGCAGAACCTGTACGGCCAGGCCAGGGATGCAGCGCGCGAAGCTACGGATGCCGCGGTCAGCTACGCCAAAGACGCTTATGAGAACAGCGGCGATACTTTCCGTGACGGCTCGCAAGCGATTGCGAAGAAGGTGCAGGACAATCCGCTCGGTTCGATGTTGATCGCGGGCGGGATCGGCTTTGCGTTGGCGCTATTGATGACGCGTCCGCCGCGGCGCTAGCGATATTACGGTTAAGATGGCCATATCGGAACAATTCACGCTTTGATTGATTGGCTGTTTGTTGGCTTGGAGATTAAATCGTGAGTGATGACATCCCTCTGGCCCCTTTCGCCTACGAAGGCTTGGATCCCGTTTCAGAACCGAAATCCACCATCGCGGAAGTCTCCGAAGCTGTGAAAGGGACAGTCCATCGAGTTAGCGGCGCGATAGAAGCGGGTCGAAAGCCAGGGATGCCGTTGAGCATCCTGAGCAATATCGTGCGCGAGGCGCCTCTTGGTTCGCTGCTGGTCGCGTTCCTGCTGGGAGTTGCCGTCGCCCGCCGCCGATGATGGTTCGGGGCGCGCGCTGACCGTCCCGGTCCATTCAAAGGTCAGACCCGCCGGTTCAAGCCGACGGGTTTTTCTTTTGATGTTGGGTGAACGATCTGGCTCTGAATGACTCGTCATTCTAGGTGGGCGTTTTGTTTTTGAGGAAAGACACGCAAATGATGTTTAAAGAGACGATTATCGCCTTATGTGGTGTCGCTGCGGTTGGCCTGCTTTCGCCGACGATGGCGTCGGCCGGTCCTGAAGGTCATGGCGGTGGCGGAGGCGCAAGAGCTGCGATGCCCAGCGGCGGCGGAGGAGGCGGCGCAAGAGCTGCGGTGCCCAGCGGCGGCGGAGGTGGTGCAAGAGCTGCGATGCAGGGCGGCGGGTATCGCGGTGGTGGCGGGTATCGCGGTGGTGGCGGCTTCGGCGGAGCAGGCATTGCCGCGGGCGCCGTTGGCTTAGGGCTTGGCTTGGCAGCCGCTCCTTATGGCTATGGTGGTTATGGTGATGACTATGGTGGCTATGGTTACTCTTCCGGGTATGACAGCTATGCCTATGACGACGGTGGCTGCCATTTGGTCCGGCAGCGGGTATTGACACCCTACGGTTGGCGTCTGCGCCGGGTCCAAGTGTGTGACTGATAGCGATTGATCCAAAACCCGTCACCGCTAAGGACGTCGCGCGCCGAAACCTGGACAAAGAAGCAGTGGGATTCCATGCAACAGCAATGGGCCAAGGACAAGACAAGGTGGTCGGATTGCCAGAAACGATCCGGGGAAAAACACCTCGACGGCGAGGGTGTCCGAAAGGATGTGTAAGCAGGTTTCTGTGAGTTTACCTTATCGAGGAGACTCACATGACTGCGAGAACGATAACACCTGAACTTCTTGATCAACTGCTTGCTAACTATGAGAAGCCCGAAGACCTGACTGGCGAGAATGGGCTGTTCAAGCAGCTGAAGAAGGCCTTGATCGAGCGAGCGCTTGGGGCCGAGCTGACCGAGCATTTGGGCTACGAGAAGGGCGATCCCGCCGGCCGAGGCTCCGGCAACAGCCGCAACGGGACGAGCTCGAAGACGATCCTGACGGAGGATGGCGAGATCGAGATTACCATGCCTCGCGATCGCACCGGCAGCTTCGAGCCGCAGCTGATTGCCAAGGGGCAGACCCGGTTCGATCGCTTCGATGACAAGATCCTGAGCCTCTAGCACGCGGCATGACGGTGCGGGAGATCCAGGGCCACCTGGCCGAGCTCTACGGCGCCGAGATCTCGCCCGATCTCATCAGCCGGGTGACCGACGCCGTCCTCGAGGAGGTCCGGGAATGGCAGAGCCGGCCGCTCGACGCCGTGTACCCGATCGTCTTTTTCGACGCGCTGCGGGTCAAGATACGCGACGAAGGGCTGGTCAAGAATAAGGCGGTCTACGCCGCGCTCGCCTACAACGGCGACAGCGAGAAGGACGTGCTCGGGCTCTGGATCGAGCAGACCGAGGGCGCCAAGTCCTGGCTGCGGGTCATCAATGAGCTAAAGGCGCGCGGCGTCAACGATATCCTGATTGCCGTCGTCGACGGACTGAAGGGCTTCCCCGAGGCGATCACATCGGTCTATCCGCAAACGCTGGTGCAGACCTGCATCGTGCACCTGATCCGCAACAGCCTTGCCTTCGTCTCCTGGAAGGACCGTAAGGCGATTCTGCCCTCGATCAAGGCGATCTACCGGGCCGAGAGCGCCGACGCGGCGTTGCTGCGGCTTACCGAGTTCGAGGCCGAATGGGGCAAGCGCTACCCCGCCATCGGCCAGATCTGGCGCAATGCGTGGGAGCACGTGGTGCCGTTCTTCGCCTTCGCACCGGGCATCCGCAAGGTGATCTACACGACCAATGCGGTCGAGGCGCTGCATCGTTCGCTGCGCAAGATCATCAAGACCCGCGGCAGCTTCCCGACCGACGAGGCGGCACTCAAGCTGTTGTATCTCGCCATCAGGAACGCCGGCGTCCATTGGCGGCGGCCGGTCGAATGGACTGCCGCGATGGGGCAGTTCGCCATCCACTTCGGCGCGCGGTTTCCCGGAGCCGCGCGCTCATGATCGCAACCGACATCACGGCGCCGACGATGATCGCTTGGACCGAACCTTCGCCGTCAAGCCCGGCGCCTGCGGCGCACCGCTGCGCGGCTTCGGGGCTTGACCGCTCGGTCCGGCCAGGCAGAGTTGTCGGCCATGCCGTCGATGCCAGCCTTCAATGTCTCAAACACCAACCCGCCTTCACAGAAATCTCTTACACAAAACTTCGGACATTCCCTCGACGGCCGAAAGAGCTGGTCCTTCCTCTAAACCTGCATGACGAGCTGAAACGCGCGAGCTTAGTGAAACTTTTGCTCCACCTTCTTTGAGACGACAAAACACAAGCGGCCTCCCCGAAGGAAGGCCGCTTGTGTTTGGCAATTATTGATCAGTCGCGGTCGATAACAACCGGACGACGGCTATGGTCTCTGTCCCGGTCGTGGTCACGGTCCTTCCTGATAATAACCGTCTCGTCACGATCTCGGCGGTCCTGATCCCGAAAGTGTTCGCGGTCACGATCGCGATCACGGTCGCCACGACCTTCACCCACGGTCACGCCATGAGGACCTACACCGATTCCGACTTCTTCCGCTGCAGCAGGAATTGCGCTGCAAATACCCACCACGGCGGCCACTGCTACTGCGTACTTGATCATTACATGCTCCTATGAATGTGAAACTCAGGAGACAATCCCTTGCTATGACGAATGTTCCGGTTAGCGCCGAAGCAGTGAGGTCGCTCAATTGGCAATACCCCCAACCAGGCACACGACCTGGCATGTCAAACGCTTCTGAATATCGGTCAGCTAGAGGTGGATCGCGAGATCATTGCCGGGGGGATTTTGCAGGCTGCGGCGAGCGGGACGCCAACAAATTATGCGGGCGTGCCATCCATGGATCGACCGCGTACGACTATCGGCAGCATGGCGGCTAGGATACCTGACCAACTGGTTCGGGTGCGAAGACGGAGATACAAAGTCGGACGTAATCAGAGAAAGCCCCGCTAACCAGCGGGGCTTTCTGTTTCTTGGGAGTCTGCTCATCGAGCAAGCAGTCGGTCAGACTTTGCTGGTTGGATCATCCCGCTCTATCTCGGGCTTTTCATGCAAGACGGCGTTTAAGAGCGAATTATGAATCTCTATCTTTCCATTGTAGCTGATGAATCCAAGCTTGCGGAATTTGTTCATGAAGTAGCTGACGCGGGATCGGGTCGTCCCGATCATCTCAGCCAATGTTTCCTGGCTGATATCCACTAAAATAGGCTGAGGTATGCCTTCCGTTCCGAAATGCGCGAGCAGAAGAAGAAGGCGGGCGAGCCGTTTCTCGCTTGAATTAAAGAGCTGGTCGATCAAGTCCTCCTCAATCCGGCTGTTGCGTGTCAAAAGATACGCCATGAACAGCTCGGAAAATTTCGGCTCGGAACGAAGGGCGGCGATCATCGCTTCTTTGGTGATCGAGGTGATCACACATTCTTCCATCGCCGTCGTGGTCGCGATGCGCAATGAATGGCCGTTGAGGCAGCCCTCGCCGAAGAACTGGCCCGGTTCTAAAATTCCGACGACCGCTTCCTTGCCCTGCTCGGACAGGACAGTGAGCTTGACCCTGCCCTTTTGAAGGTAAAAAACCGTATCCGCCACCTCTCCTTGCTCGAAGACGTGCTGATTCTTTTTAATGTTCAGGATCGTTTTACCCGCCCCTACCCTGGCGAGAAAAGCTTTGGGATCGAACTCGTTGTTGGCTGGCTTTCCCAAGGGAGCCTCCCTTAGCTCCGATGAACGGGCGCGCCTCGTATTATAGCGATTCCAGCACCGAAATGAAGTAGTTGGTAATGAGGGAATTTGATCGGCAGGCGCTCCTCAATGCAGCGGCGCAAAATGCCCTCAAACACGCGACGGAAGAGATCGCTCTGCCGGAAACGGCCATGCCTGCTCTTGGAGAATGTCGAGTGATCCGGGACCGCGCCATCCAGACCAAGCCGGCAGAACCACCGGTAGGCCAAATTGAGATGGACACCTCATCGCACAGGCGCCGCTCCGATCGAATGCCGAAGCAGTAACCAATCAGGAGCATCCGGATCATCAGCTCGGGATCGATCGAAGGGCGACCGTTGCTGCTGTAGAAAGGCGCCAGGTCCTGCCTGACCTGTTCAAGATCGACAAATCTGTCGATCGAGCGCAGCAGGTGGTCCGTGGGGATATGTCTTTTCCAGCGAAAACTCATAGAACAACGCAGCCTGTTCGACTTTCCGGTTTCCCATCATGATCTTCAGTCCTGCCAGTTAGGCAGACTGAATCACTGATATCCCTGCGTCGCAACTGCCGCCCTTTTTCAACAGAATCCGCCAGAAGCGGCTGTTCACCCAGGATCCCCATTTTTAAGATCAAACAATAGAAGACAAAAGGCCACGCGGGCATTACACCGCATGGCCTTTGCGAGACTGTCCCCCTAGGCCCTCCAGAAGCTCCGTCTCGGGGCGCATAGTGTGCGGGTGGAGGTGTCTGTCTAGTGTGTGATGGAATTACCCACAGTTCAGGCGAACGAACACGCCTCAACCAACTCGTCCGCTTCAAACAGCATCTTTAGCAACCTTCAGGGGTGACGCCTTGACCGACTTGCTGGCTGGCTTGGCCGCGAACTCCATGGGCTCTTTCGTGAAAGGATTTACACCGCTGCGGGCTTCAGTAGCAGGCTTGTTCACGATCGACATTTTGATGAAGCCAGGAATGACGAACTCGCCGGTTTCATTCAGTTCCTTATAACCTACAGTCGCCATCTGCTCGATGACGGCCCTTACGTCTCCTTCGGAAACCTGCGTTCCTTCTGCAATTGCACCAATCAACTGATTCTTGGTCATAATGGATTCCTTTGTGGAGGCTCAGAACACGGAAAGGCACAGATTTTAAGGCCGCGTGGCCCCGCATTAACTATCGCGAAAGGTGGTCTGTATTGACCAGACGTCCGGGGATAAGTGTGGAAGGCTATTCCCCATCACCGCACCTTAACTGGCTTCGACCGGTGACTGAAAGTTCTGTAACGCTCCCGTCTGGTCCAAGGCGAAGCATCATGATCACGTTTTACGGGCCACCATATCCGAAGCACGAAACCATCGCGATGCTGCCACGGATCACTCCCGGCTCGTCCGGCTTTGACATCCGAACATTCGCTTGCGAGCACGTTCGTCGGCGCATGGTCGAGCTTGTCGATCCGATGAAATCTCTCGAAGCAGCAGACAGGCTCCGGGGTCTGCACGCGCCAACGTGGATGACCGGCGACCTAAACCTTCTCTATTTTTGCAGCAGCAGCGGCGGGCGCGATTGTCGCTTGCGGTGTCGTGATCATTGTAACCTTGTTGTCGTAAGGCTGATCTCAGTTGGCAGCCTCCTTCATTCGGGGATCCCGCTCCCCCACGCACAGCGTTTCAAAGTTCCAGCAGTGCGACATGGCATCAACGAACATGCGATGAATTTAATCTTAGTGACCTGCGTTTGGAACGTTACACCGCAACAGCATATTGTCTCTGCACGATGACCTTTGTGGTCGACCCAATCATCCCTTGGAGGGTCAAATGAGCAAACGTACACCCGCAACGGGGTCAAAGCACACCCACAGCCCGAAAATAGCCGCGAAGGCCCAACGGGCCGCTCAGGATATTGTTAGAAGCCCGAAAGACAGCCGTCTGCGCTCGGTCGAGACAGGCTCGACTGAATCGCTCCCGAAGCGTCATAACGACTCAAAACAAGAGGCTCCTCTTGTTGAGAATCCGGTGACAGCCTTACAACAAGAGGCTCCTCTCGCTGAAAATCCGGTGACAGCCTTACAAGATGACTGCAAACAGACGATGACGGATAACGATTCAAAGAAAGGGTTTGATTTTTCTTCAGCCACGGCAAACGTGCGGGCTTATCAAGCAAAGCTGCTGGAAATGGCACAAGCCAACATGCAATTTGCTTTTGAATTCGTCCAGAGGCTTGCGACGATTAGGTCGCCCGTTGAATTTCCCAATGTCATTGCAGAGTTCACAAGTAAGCGGATCGCCTTGTTCCAGAAGCATTCGAAAGAAATGGCTGAATTGAGTACCAAGCGGTGAACAGCCTAAGGCCAAGAGCGCCTACTTGCTGACACAGGCCTTGATAACTTTCATTCCACTCTCGGCTTCCGCTAGAGTCCTGCACCTTGCGTCACCGACGATCCTCAAGGTTTTAGTCTTCGGCTTTTGTCGGACAACAAAATATTCGGTCGATGACCTTGCCTCCGCAGCCGCCACTGTCACGGGAAGAACGGCCACGAGCAGCTGCGATCGAGCCTGCACGCTAGCAGTCGACGCCGACCCGCTCGTCATCCGCACTAATTTCGCGGTGTTGCTTGGTCGTACCATCGGACTTGACATGAACATGACTGGAGGCATGAGATGGATCTGGCAAACTAGAATTCTTCCGCCTGCCAAAACTGGTTCATCCGCAAATTCGGTGGATCAGGCAACCGAAGTATCGCTCTTCGGTGCTGTTCGAAAATGGACGGATGCGCTGCGCAATATCGGTGCTCCGCTCTTTGGCAATTCCGCAATCGCATTCGCCGCAATCGCGGCGACATCAGCTTTCGCCGCCAAGCCTCGTCAAGGCGAAACGCTTGCGAAACAATGTGCGCTGGCCGCCATCTAGTTGAACCTGAGCGGGAAAAGGCTCACGACCGAGTCAACGCTCTTTGCGACTTCGCAAAGCGTCACGGTGTCGATGCTGCGATTGGGTTGGTGGGGCCGTTTCTGTCGGGTGCTCGGGGCCGGAAATTGGGATAGTGTTCAAAATTGAACAGCGGCTGTGAGCTTGATGTGATTGGCTGTAGCCGATTGTCGCGAGCCGCCCTCGCGGCGTTCGGACGGCTCCAGATTGCCCAGCGCCGGGCTGGGGCCGGTTTTGGTGGGGGACACGCCATGACCGACCTTGAACGTAGATTGGATCGATTTGAGACCCTGGCTGCCGAGTGCGAACTGATTGCCAAGCTGGCGACGGATGGGGCGAAACGTGAGCTATATTTGCGGCTCGCTTTGCACTATCGCGAATTGGTCGCCGACATGCGCGAGGCGATTGCGATTAATGCCGCCGCATAGCGATAGTCAGCAACGCTTTCGCGTACCGTGAACATCTGCGATACCTTGGCTCGGGACGCCAGAAGGCCGGTTAGCATTTTGGGGCGATGATGGCCGCCTGCCCGGCTTCCAGCCTTCATAGCTTCCGATACTCGTTGAAGCCCCGGGCAGACAGGCGATCCCTCACAGAGATGCGTCGCTTCTCCGCAGTAGACGCCAAAGGCCCGCAATTCCGGATAGGAACACCCGGAGAGCGACGACTATCAGGGTGATCTGCAGCCAGATAAAGCCACCGATCTCCCGGAAGACGAACTCAATTCGAGGGCCCACGGAGGGGGAATGTTGTCGCCAACGATTTCCATGCCCCCTGAATCGCGCGTTGGATCCAGTAAGCAGTTCGGGTTTTTCGTAGAAAGCCGCCGCGATAAAAACCCACGCCAGAATGACCGTAAAAATCCGAAACGAATGAACTTTGGCATGATGCCTCAGGCCTGAATATCGATTTTCGCGGATCAGGGGATTCATTTGGCCTCGCCGTCCAGGCGTAAACGCCTTCGGTCAACGGAACACCAGACACTTTCGTTCCCCCCAGTACTCGAGCGGTACCGTGCAGCAATCGGAAAGCAATTTCTTACTCCCGCACCTGATGCGGCCTCAGTCAAATGGAAGCAAATGGCGGTAGCCGGCGGCAAACATCATTACACCGGCGTGAAGTCCGAGCGGATCGAACGCGCAATCGCCGACGATTTGGCATTTCTCGCCGCACATCCAGTGCGTCAATCAAACCGCAGATCGGCGAAGGACCAAGATGTAGCGCCGACGCCGGCCGCTTAGAGGAGGCGCAACCGCCAGCGGCTGGCGGCACATGGCAGACGGCTGAGACATTGAAGGGTGGAACGCGGGTTACCGAAAAACCTGCGTTCTACTTAAGCTCCCTAACGATGAACGACAGCGCTTATCGCTTGCTAAATGACGTTAGTGTAACGGCCATCGAGGGTTCGGCAAGTTCTTTTGCGAAGCAATCTCTGGAGAAAATCGTCGCCGAGTGCAGATAGCTTGGCAACTGACGATGCCGGTCGGAAGCTCGAACAACAATTTACCCGACGAGATCGCAAAGACGGGAGATGTCCCGATCGCTGTTGAACTACGTCGGGCCGACGTTGCCGGAATGAATGTTACGCGGCCCTCGTGACGTGGGCAACGGGTTTGATCGTCATGCGATCGTGGTGAGCTTGAAGGGCC
>Ga0209166_10002995_pt1 | contig 12423 bp, 20 predicted proteins | sample Coa_R1_3_FD_187151 | JGI IMG/M metagenome (GOLD analysis project Ga0209166, IMG submission 187151) | Surface soil microbial communities from Centralia Pennsylvania, which are recovering from an underground coalmine fire - Coalmine... | ecosystem: Environmental > Terrestrial > Soil >... | reverse complement strand
TTTGCGTACTATCTAATATGGCTTTGTCTTCCGGTGATACGCTTCCAAAAATAGAGGGTAAAGAATTTCGTAAAAGTAAGTAACCGCCGCCCAAAAGAGCAGCAGCGAATACTGTATCCTGTTCTAAACCATTTATTCTTTTACGTGCCATTAGTTACAAAATTCCTCTTCTATAAAGCCAGTCAATGCTCCAGGATAATCATTATTTTGGAACATCTTATACAAACTGTCATCTGTATTGACATAGATCAAACTGCTATCTGTTGGGGTTGCGGTCACCGGCGTTGCCGTGGTTTGCAAACTGGTATTAATGGCCGTGGTTCCCGTTGCTGTCAATGGTGCCTGAACTGATACGACGCTTGTCGTTGGCGTAGCAATTTGTTTAATTACGTTGTTAATGGTATTTAACAAATTACTGGTCGTAGACGGCTGCGTAGTTGCCAGGGGAGTAACCGGCGTTGCAGAAGTAACCGGAACAACAGCAGTTTGCTTCGGTTTAATAAACAGGAAATAAGCTGCCAATGCAGCACCACCCCAAAGTAAAAGATCGTTATTTTTCATATCACTTTTTACGTAACATACTTAATAGAAACTTGAATTGAGCCGGGTCATTATCGGCTAAATCAGCCAATAATAACAAATCGGTATCAATCCGGCAATGTGCGCTTAAACGGCCCAATGCTTCATTTAATATATCTTCACTGATCTCAATTTGTTCAACATTACCATTTTGATTTTCAGCAACTTCTTTTGTTTCGTCTGTCATGGCCATACCGTTAATTCTTATACCGGGATTAGGTACCGGCTGTGGTTTTAAAAAGTTTAATACCTGTCCAATAATACCCATGATTTGCGGGTTACTGGCAATTCCGGAAATTATTCCGATATATTTTTCAACCGGGTCAACCGGCTCAATGGGTTCAATTTCTTCATCTTCTATGCCTGATAACCTGGCAGTGAGTTTTTCTTCAATGATGGCATCTAACCTGGTAGGTAGCTCTTCCAGGGCTAAGCGCATCTTATAGTTATTATACCCTGTATCATTGGAACGATCACGCTCAATGCGCGGGCCTACTTCTACTCCCCTGATCTCTCCGTTTTCTGATTCTATTACGCAAATCGGCGTATTAGCAATTACATCTGTTTTAGAATTGATATACTTTGTCTTTTTATCCAAAGGATGAAATTTCAAGTACAGTAGATTATCGTTGCCGCTTTGCTCCATAGCTTTTAAGTTGCTTTCGAGATATTCACGGGCTTTGCGGGCATCTTCGCCAACATATTGAAAGGCTATATCTTTTTGACCATGCCAAACAGAAAAATAGTACTGACAGTCACCGTTGATGCTGTCATACGCTGACATGATATTTTCAACCCCGCAATATGTTGGACGCATTAATGCCATTTTTAATTATCTCCTTCATTACCCATATATCCGACATTCAGTACAAATGATGTATTGTTAGACGGCGGGGTAAAAGTTCCAAAAATTGTAATGAATGATTTTTCCCAAACAATGTTGCGCGGTATCATATTAAACAGGCCAAATACAAAAGGGTCTGTACCATTATTCAAACGGTGCAACGAAACCAGTGGTATTTGCTCTATCCATTGGCCTTGTGCGTTCGGGGCTTCGGGATTGTCCCCGTAGATCGTTAAAAACGACTGTTTCAATATAGCGGAGGAAATCACATCGTTACCCGATGGGCAAACCGTTATATCAGCCGTTGAAAGTACTTCAATAGAAACGATCTGTTTCAAACGCAAATAGTTTTGCGTGGGAAAATTAAATTGGTTCTTTGTTGAGCCTGCATTAATCGGGTTTTCGACTAACTGGCTTTTTATTGCTTTAAACTCCATTGCGTTACGTTTTTAAGGTTAAATATGTCGCATTCTGTCAGTATCCCGGCAGAATGCGACAAAATATAAATTAAGAGACAACAGTAACGTTTTGAGCTAGAATACCCTGCAATTTAATAATGCAGTAAGTATTTGCATCTAAGGCCGATATGTTGGACGGCAAATTAATAGTAATCACATTGCCTTTTGAGCCAATAAAATTAACCGTTGGTTGCCATAACCCGACCTGTGCAGGGTCAAATTGAGTTGCCGGGGTATTAGTTGCACCGGTACGCTGTGTTTGCGGTACCTGGTAAAAATTCATTACCGGGTAGTCAACTATGATCTGACTTTTATTAATGGTGATATTTAACCGGCCATTATAAAAAGTGTTCAAAGGTGCCGGTAAAGCACCACCCGTAGGAAACGTAATTACGTTAGGGTAAGTTTCCAAAGCAAAAGCCGTATCCGTTGCAGAAGCCGCTTTTGCCAGGTAAATACCAATATTATTACAAATAAACGCATCCTGTTGAGCAAGCCGCTTTTCAGTCGGACGAATAGCCGCCGCCCCCGATGCGTTATCCAAAATGGGAAAGGTAAACTGGTTCTGTGTAATATTTAACAATTGCTCCAGTCTTAACTCAGAGGGCGACAACACGGCGTTTTCAATATCCGCATGACTAAGGCCCGCATTCATTAACGTTTTACGCGCGTTATCAAATGCCGCCTGGAGACCGTACTGTGAAACTACGCCCGCTATTCGATCTGTACGAACTTTTATTTTTGGTAAAACAAATGGTAATACAATAAATGCACCTACCAGAGCAATTGTCTCTGTTCCCTGAACTCTGGCATCCAAAGGAACGATAAAGGCGAATAATAACGCCGGAATGAATAATAACAAATTTCTGATAAACGTTTTCATTGTTTTATTATTTGATTTAAAATTAATTTACTTTACTGCCTGCCACCCACCCTGGAGTTATATTTTATCCCCTCAATGAAATATTCCTGGTCTTCACCGCCGGAACTGCATTTGTCGGGTTATTGCTGATTCTTGTTGTCGGGCCGTTGATCACCGGCATGTTTGCTGTACCCCGGCCAATCACTTTCAAATTGCTTGTACCATTGATTCGGTAAGTCATTGTATCGTTTACGCCAGAAATCAGGCCTGTAGAAACAATTGTAACCATACCGCCGTTTGCAATCATACCGTCACCAACATTGGCCATGAACGCGCCTTTTACCATTTTAGGCAATACAAATCCCGCTGCCATCTGAATTAGACCTGACATCATTGGGGTTAAAGTCGGGAAGAACTTTACAGCCAGGGTATTGAGTTCACGGGCTGCGACCGCACCCACTACCAGGCCACCGGCCTTTTGAACCATACCACCCATATCATGCGCTCCGCTAACACGGCGGCGGCGTCTATGGTGCGTTTTCCGATGTGTCGCACCTACTTTTGATTTAGAGCGTTTACGCCCACTTAGTTTCCGTACCATAAGATTTTAATTTGTTAATGTTTTATGCCCAAAAAGCCCCGCATTTGTTTCAGTGCGAGGCCCCCATCATATGAAAAAACACCCTAGTCCTTTTTTATCTCAGGCCCTTTCTTTGGCATCGGTGCCCAGGCTGTAACCTGGTTCAAAAAGAATGCACCATCGGACACAAATATATTTCCCTTTTCATCGGCTCCCTCAGGAATATGTAAAGGAAAATACTGATACAGAAAACCGATCACATAACCGTATTTCTTGTCGTGAATAATTAAACGATCACTTTGTTTAAAAATACGATGTTCCTTTTCTTTTACCGATGGCAATACGTCAACAGGACGAAAATCAAACAGGTCAATTAAGCTCTTTGTCATTATGCTGATTTTTTTAAATTAACTAACTTCTTATGCAAAGTATTGATCTCCGCGTAATACAGATGCTTTAAATCTTTATTACTCACTTCTTTAGCTTTGGCTTCGAGTTTGTCAATCTCTTTTAATATTTGTACACCGCGCTGTATACGGGTTTTTACGCTACGTACTGTTACCCGGCTACTTCCAACGGGCTTTGCAGCTACACGCGCACGTTTTTTCCGTTTCGGGCCGGAAACAGCCGCTTTCGGTTTCGCGCCGGAAACTTTGTGTTTACCCTTTACTTTCTGAATGCATTCAGCCCAGGGAGTACGCGGATGTAATTTTTGGTATGCCTTTGCTTTCACAAAGATGTTTTCGCTCTTAGCCATATTATGAGTATTGAGTTAATAAAGCATTCATTCGTGTTTCTATAGCCCTGGTCAATATCGGGTCTGATTCTGCATATAAAGGCAAAATATCTTTTATGATTGCTGACATTGTAAAGAGAGCCTGACAATCGGCATCATTTAATTGTTCGTCCGGGCCTAACAGACCGATCACCGTTGTGGCGATTCCCAAAGCACTGGAAACCCAGGACGAACCGCCGCTACTACCTGAACTCGCTGTATTAACCGGCGGGGGAACATAATTGCCGTTCGATGTTGGTTGCAATGGCAAAAAGATTCGTTTTTCCGCACAACCATGATATTGCCAATGCACTTGTTCCGCTTGCTGCATCGTGGAAATCGTTTGACCGGATGGTGATTTCTTACCTATCCAAGTCGGAAGACCTTGCCGTAGATCCAAATAGTTCGCTAAATATTGATTCAGTTCAGCAGAGGTCATTTGATAGTTCGGGTTTCCTAAATTCGGATTAGCGGCCAATAGCTGATTATAATTCGACACGGTATAAAATGAACCCGTACTGTCGGTAATGCCTGAATTGATACCGATCAATCCCGTTGCTGTAGTTGAACCTGGTACACTAGTTGAAGTGGTACCAGGTGTTAATGAAGTGGTAGTGCCTGGTTTTAAAAACAAAAAGTATGCTGCTAAAGCACCACCACCATAAAGTAATATTTGATCTGTTTTCATACTTAACTGTTTATAAAACGCAGCAATTGGTTATAGTCAAAGTTTTTGCCGGTACAATAATTCCGCAAAGCCCCGTTTGTTATTGTCGGGTTTTCTTTTAAAAGCTGTTTAATCGAAAACATATTGCTGTTTACAGCCATTAAAAAAGAAGCCCATGCAACGTCCTTATTTACCGTCACATCGGGGGCCGGGGCTTGGTCTGTACCTATTCCTGAAATCCTTACTAAGCTCATTGGTTCTTTATCTATATGGTAAACATACTTTTTATGCTGATCGAAATTAGTTAGTACCGGGTCAATCCAAATTTCCTGATTATTATCATTAACCACAACGAATACATGGCCAACATCATCACCAGGATAGTAAGACACAAAGCGATAACACCAACTCCAGTCATCCCCCTCATTTCTTTTGATAGCATCCAATACACCGCCAATAAACAAAGAATAATGCTTGCAGTCAATATGCTCACCAGGATGTAAGATCGCCGATGGACTTTTAACCGATTGTTCACCGTCTGATTCTGCATTGTATCGTAAATTGTATTTTAAAAACTCCCAAATGTTACGGCTTGTATCATAAATATCACCGGTATCAAAGTACTGGTATATACGATCGTAATCAGTGGTATATAATTCGTGCGTTTTTAATATTTCCTTTATTATATCGTTAGTCCCCTGCCTCTCTTTAATAACCACCTTTTCATTGCGAAAGGGTGGTAAAGCATTCCTAACTGTTTGTAAACTAACCATTATAACGCCACTGTTTTAGTTAAATCAAAGGGCAATATCAATCCGTTAACATTGGCATTGCCGTTTACTTCAAAATCAACTGAACCACCAGGGTTATTTATTAATTGCTGCACTGCGAAAGGCAATGACAATAAATTAGGATTTACGATCACATTTATTATTTGTTGCGCCCTTGCTCCTATCGTTACCGGCTGAAAATCGGAAATATTACCAATCTGATTGCCGTCCATTGTAATAATACCACTCATTGCATTAACCGTACAAGAAATATTACTGATATTCTGTATCAGCAATTGAACGTTATAAGTTGTCAGTCCCGTTGCATTAACGCCCGCAAACTGAAACTGTACGGTTTGAGCCGCCGTTCCCAATTGCTGAAATTCATAAGCCGCCAATGCAGCCGCGCTAATCAATAAAACGGTGCCTGTCTTCATATTAAACTTAATAAACAAATCACAACAGCAGATAAAACGATCACTGTAATTACTAAAGCGCCTTTCTCCATTAACTTCATGATAATAAATTGTAGTAGGTTAAGAGTCCGTTATAGTACGTTTGCGGGTTTTCTGTGTAATAATGGTTCTGAATTAACCGGTTATTAAAATCAGAAAGGGTTCCGGCCCCAATCGGGTCACTCCCTTTTTGCAAAAACCCCAAATGAGCATCAACAAAATCGCTGATTGAATTATAAGAAGCATAACCACCGCCCATATCGGTCAATCCCGCATAATTATTTTGGTTCATTAACGAATAGTTTGCCACATCGGTAAACAAACCGCTTTCAAATAAATCTTGTGCTAATGCGTATTTAACCTGTTCTGTAGTCAATCCGCGTGAAAAATATTCTTTTTGGAGAGAATTGAACCTGTTTACGGCATCCTGGCCGAATTGGGTTGAGAGATAGCTTAAGTCAAATTGTGTAGCACCAGGAGCCGCGGCATTGGAAACCATGACCGCTAATAGTATAAACGCACTGATTGCTACAACTGACATTGCCTTTTGGTTCATTGTATAAGGTAATACGCTGATTCTCGGGAAATAAAGTTACAGTTTGTTTTTAAAAAACAAAATTATTTTTTGGGTGTATTCGTACCTTTGTGCATAGCTTCGCTATGCAGGGAACGCTAAGAGGTAGAAAAGGTATTAATATCAGGCTTTAACCGTTCATAAGAACGCATTTTATCAATGTGTTCGTGATAAAAAAGCCGGTCTCGGTAAGGTAAATAAGCGTATGCATCTGAGTGTGATTGATGTATTTCGTAAACCGTACATCGTTCGCACTCTGTTTTTTTCATCTCATTGAGTGCTACAGCTTGTGCAAGGCGGCTTGTTATATCGTGATAGGTTTCTATTTCAAAGAATGATACCTTGAGATTCTGAGAACAATCCCATACTTTACCCTCAATCGTTTCTTTGTTCTGATTTTTCTTTGCCATCTCCCCGCGAATAAGGTAATTATTTCGCAATTGCTGATATTTCTTCTTATCAGCGTATCTAACAATCTTTTTTTTCAGATATCCTATCAGGTTGCGTTTGTTGTGAACGGCGTGCACATCGGTGCTATTGGGGTTATAATGGCCGTATTTCTGATGATAGTACTCTAAGTAACCTGCCCGGCGTTGTAGATTATTCCAATAGGCGCGAAGTTCCTTATAATCTATATAAACATCTGTAGTGAGATGGTAATGTATTTGATGGCAATCTTTCCGTTTGCTTTGCAATTCTGCTTTCCAAACGTATGCCGTCATGCCTTTTGTACGCAACCAACGTAAAAGGGGCTCCAGGCATGTTTTATGCGCTTCCTTTCCAGGTACTTTACGGGCGAATGAGTATAATGTAAGAGTAACAAAATTGATCTTAAAATTATATTCCTTTCCGTCTGCTGTATATGCTTTTTTCCATTGCGCCACTTGTAGTAGATTTTCCAGTGAGCGAGTAAGTCTTTTCTGCGAACCATGCGTGACAAGGCCCGTATATGTCTCTTTTCCATCTGATTTAGTTGCATAAGCCAATAAGTTTTCAATTGATTTTTGTTTCTCGGCGGTGCGAAAATTGCTTTTACCCTGCCTTTTCCAATAGCAGAGAACTGATTTTGACCTGATTTGCAGTGTTAAGCCGCCTGGCATCGTGGTTTAAAGTTTTACATAGTTAATAAAACTTTTTAATTATAGCAAAAAAAAAACCCGCTTGCCTGGCGGGGTAAAGCGGGTTGATAGCCATTTGGGTGTGTTGGCACTCACAATATGCGTATCAAAGGTATGAACAATTCCGGATAAATAATAGTTTTTGATTATTTATTTTTTATTACAGCGACGAACCCCACGCGCTTTAAGGCCTGCATTACGAAACTATCGTAGAATGTCGAGCAATGGAACGTATGATAAACCAAGTAAGGGCCGGGCGTAGATTCCGCCTATCGGCGGGGGTGGAGCCATGCGCCTGGACAGGGTAACATAAAAAAAGCCGGGCGTTTTGCCTGGCTTAGAATTTGTTGTTTAGAATGATTATTGATTAAGTAAGTAATTACCCCATTGTTCAGCCATTGCTTTGGCTATGCCATTATATGTTTTTGATCTTAATTTTGATCTGTTTTCACTAGGTGGTAATCTCCAAATCCTTTCAGTACGGCCTGTTACAATATCCGTGGGGATAAGTTTAGGTAATCCTTTTAACCATAAACAGGTACTTTTTACTTCACCGTGCCCGAACTGCCAGGGATGTATTATCTGATCGGGTTTTCTAAAATGTGATGACATGATTCCAATCGGATTTTCAATAGCAATGTAAGAGCAATTATTAAAAGGAAACATCATAAAAAATGCTATTGACCGCTGTTGGTCGCCATTTTTTATTTTTTCAGGAAACCAACGGGCGCCGCTTACTGCTAAATCGGTACATGGCGGGAATGCTATAATCAGATCCCATTTTTGTCTGAGCAATTCAGTTACATCTGATTGTATATGCCATTGCGGATAGCCGCCACTACAGGGTAAAATATCACAGGAAACAGCTTCAAAACCTAATTTTCTAAATTCTATTGTTACAGCCTGACTTTCCTCACAGGCTATCAATATTTTATGTTTATGCATGTTAAAAAGGATATTTAGGTTCTTTATCTGTTTTGCCGCCTGGCAGCTTCGACTTTAAATTTTTAATTTTTGCCTGGTTACTGCTGATCTTCTTTGTCAGGTCGTCCAATCCTTGTTTCTTGCTGCTTAAAACGTAATGACTGTACTTTAAGTGATTCTTAAGAAGATCGTCTTTTTGCCGGGCTAATTGGCCGGTCAGTGATTCGGTTTGTGTTTCCAGGTAACCGATCTTTGCCCTGATTTCTGCGGGCGTGTCGGGAATTTTAAAGAAGATTTTTTTCATGATGCATATTGTGAGTTAATAATTAAACGATTAATCTGTATTCATCATTGACAGAAACCAGGATGTTAAAGGCCGGTATATCTGTTTGTTTTTGCCGTTCCCGTATCTTATCGGTTATATCTAATCTGATACCTAATTTGCGTTTGATACAGAACTTGACGCCCATAAAAGAAAATTCTAATACTTCTCTATCAGTATCGTAATTGAAGTTTTCCATTAGTTTAAGAGCCTGGACAATAATATCCGTTCTGCTTTTCTTATTAAAAGAACTGCTTTTTTTCGATACCAAGCCGTCTAATAAAGATAACTCATCACTGGAAATACGAAGATTAATTTGTTCAATTCTATTTGTTTTATAATTGCTCATACATATTGTGTTTTTAAGATCTTATCAAATGTATATACAATTAACGAGATCTCAAAATATTTATATACATTTTTTGCCGGCAAAAGTCTTATATACTTTTCCGATCGCAAATGTATAGCCATAAAAAAGCCTGTCGATCGGCCACGAAAGACAGGCAACGTAATGTTCCCATTACCAGGCATTAGCTTTATCGCTTCTACTTACACCCCTGTAAGTAGTCCTTTTCAAGCTAATTTCTTAAGCAGATTGTTTGACCTCTGCAAACTCTACTTTATTAAGTACCAGGTTGACCGGATAAAATATCTTAGTCACCTTAGTTTTTTCGTCGGTCTTCTCATACCGGCGGGAATTTACATAGACTGTTACTTTGGCTTTTCGACCAATAACGTTGTTTGCTAAACCAAGCTTTGCAATGCTATCTCCCATTACCGATAATTCCCATTGTTCATCTTCGCCTTTGATATCGCCGTATTCGTCCCGATATGCGGGCGTCTCGAAGATCACAACCTGTTTTAATGTTCCCTTTTCACCAACTGTTTGCACCGGCTCAATAGCCAAAAATGTTCCTTTTAATTCAATACGTGCCATAAATTTGAGTTTTTAAATATAAATGAAATTATTAATTGCTTGGTTCCTTTTTGATTACGCGAATGCGTTTCACCCATTCAATACACTGGAGAACTTCATCAATCATAGCCGCGCAATGCCTGACTTGCTCCAGGTACTCTTTTAATTCTTTTTGGATATTTGGATTCGGAAAATAATCGTGCTGCGATTGCAGCCGGTTTAATTTGAATTGAGCGAACTCTTTTGCGGTAAGGTAAGTCTCTAATTGCTTGTTAAGATAGGTTACGGTAATTTCTTTAGTGTGCATATTGTAAGTGTTTAAGTTTTAAGTATATAAATATAGTATACTTTTTAGAAAGTATACAAATTATCAGGTAAATAAATTTTCAATTGTTGCCCCGGCATCATAAGTGATTGTCCCGGTAACGGTATAAGTAACCGATACCGTTGTACCGCCCTTTACTTTCAAGATCGTTGCCGGGAAAGATGTAACCGGCGTAGCGACACCAATAGAGCCTAAGGTTGCAGTCCTGGCAGTACCTAACCTGTCAGTATATGCTACAGTTACGGCAACACTCCCGGTACCAGTGACATAAAAAGCATAAGCGTTTACACGAATGATGCTATCAGATAGTGGCGTATATGCGGGCGGGATGACCTGTGTCGTGGTTTGACCGGCTGTGTCCTGCGCGGCTGCATTAAATAGAGCAGAGGTAATGTTACCGTATTGCGCATACTGATCGGGAATGGCCGGGTTAACCGGGTAGACATTACCACCTGCTGTTATACCCACATTACTTGAAAAATCATTAACAACAATATGTGTGGAGTCTATAGACAATGTAGCACTGTTAAAAGAACTATCAACAACATTTAAAGTTATTTGGCTAGGCAATGTTGATGCAGTTGCCGTATTGCCGGCACCGTCACTCGAAAATAATTCACAGCGGCCAGTAGGGTCGGTTGCTATTAAATTATTACCTGCTAACATGCGTATTATGGTATTGTCAACTTGTAAAACAGGGTTTGTAAAAGTTGAATCGCCGATCAATAATTCATGCGTACCCACATCAATGTTTGTATCACCAGTTAATGCACCACCCAAAATAACTGGCGTGGCAACCGTTCCGTTTCCGGAAATACCACTTCCAGTATGAACTGACAAATTACCCGACTGCACATATTGTTTCGGATCTGATATTGCAAATAAAGCATTACCAATTAAACCTACATTATCAACTGTATCAGTGATAACAATACCTGAACCACCACCGCCGCGTGACATATGTACTCTTTTGGCGTTTGCACCGGAAGATAACTCCATATCAGCAGAAAGAACGCCACCTGAATTTAAAGTGGTAAAATCGGCTGCATCACTCGTTGCATCGTCGGTTGTTCCTGCAAATACTGAATTAGCACCTACATCTACTTCACTGGTAGACGTACCATTATTGGTAATAATAGTAAAACCGTGACCGGCACCATCAATAGCCGTATCACCCGTTAAAGCATTGCCCCCCAAAACTACGGGCGTGGCAACTGAACCATCCCCGGAAATGCCGTTGTTTGTGTGAACTATCATAGTACCTGATGAACCCCCGGTTCCATTTATTGAGAAGAATTGAATTGCCATTATCTATACATTTTACGAAACACCCAACAATTTTTGACGCCGGTACCAGTGAAACTAATTTGATACTTGGTCATATCAATTTCATTTTCATTACCATCGAATGAGATACCAAAACCCGGCTTGATAGTAAAACCCAATATCGTAACATTTTGACCTGTTGGCGTAGGAAAATTTCCGTCCCCTACATTCAGAAAAGCGATTTCAGCACATTCGCTGTCAACCCAATTATTCGCGTCTATCGTAACAAAAGTGTTGTAATATTGACGATCGGGCGCAACAGTCAATACCGCATTTGGCGTTCCTGTAGTAGATGAACTCGACAAAGTTGCCTGCTCAATAAGGCCCTCATAAAATATCTTGTTTGCCATTAGTCGGGTAAATTATTTAATCGGTTTACTTGTGCTGCCAAATCCGTAGGATTTAGTCCGTAAATCATTGGTATCGTTCCGTTCCTGATAGAATTGAATAACTTGTTTGCGCTTCCCCAGGCGTCCCCAGCTTCATAAGCCCATAATTCAGAGAGGGCGCCAACCTGCCATTTATTAGTTATCATACCAAGAGCCTGAATTGCTGATTCCTGATCGCCGGTAAACAGATGTCCGGTAACGGCGGCATGTAACTGATGGTAAATTACACAAATCAGATATAGCGGATTGTCAGGAGAAAGATTGCCATCCAAAAAAGCCCGGTAAGCAGCGAGATACATTGAGGGATAATCAGTAACGCCAAACTGATTTAATAACGATACCTCCGTATTACTAAACCAATCCTGATACGGTGTACTGGTTCCTAAAAAGATATTATCAGGAGTTAAATCTGTTTGCGTACTATCTAATATGGCTTTGTCTTCCGGTGATACGCTTCCAAAAATAGAGGGTAAAGAATTTCGTAAAAGTAAGTAACCGCCGCCCAAAAGAGCAGCAGCGAATACTGTATCCTGTTCTAA
>Ga0209166_10002994_pt1 | contig 12423 bp, 17 predicted proteins | sample Coa_R1_3_FD_187151 | JGI IMG/M metagenome (GOLD analysis project Ga0209166, IMG submission 187151) | Surface soil microbial communities from Centralia Pennsylvania, which are recovering from an underground coalmine fire - Coalmine... | ecosystem: Environmental > Terrestrial > Soil >... | reverse complement strand
TGCACAACCAGACCGTCTACGCGATCAAGACTGCGCTGCTCTTTCGGAAGAACGTTGTGGTGACCACCGTGCGGCACCATCTTCGGAAGTAGTCACGTTTCCCGCTTCCCGTTTCCCGTTTCCCGTCACTCCTTGTCTTCGTAGAGCGTCTTCAGCCTCTGCACCACCGCGGGATCGGCCAGCGTCGTCGTGTCTCCCAACGCGCGTCCCTCGGCGATGTCCTTCAACAGGCGCCGCATGATCTTTCCGCTTCGGGTCTTCGGGAGATCCGCGGCATAGATGATGTCGTCAGGGCGGGCGAGCGCGCCGATCTTCTTGGCGACGTGCGCTTTCAGCTCTTCCCGGAGCGCATCGGTGGCTTGCCGGCCTTCCTTGATGGTCACGAACGCGGCCAGCGCCTGGCCCTTGAGATCGTGTGTGCGTCCCACCACGGCCGCTTCGGCGACGGCGGGGTGGTCCACCAGGGCACTCTCGACCTCCATCGTACCGATGCGATGGCCCGCGACGTTGAGCACGTCGTCGACGCGGCCCAGAATCCAGAAGTACCCGTCGTCATCGCGCTTGGCGCCGTCTCCGGGGAAGTAGGTCTTCGGCCACCGGCTCCAGTAGACGTTCCGGTAGCGATCGTCATCCCCCCAGATGGTCCGCAGCATGCCGGGCCACGGGCTGGTGATCGCCAGGTACCCCCCACCGACCTTCACTTCCTTGCCGTCTCCATCCAGCAACACCGCGTCGATGCCGGGAAAGGGGACGGTACCGGAGCCGGGTTTCGTCGTCGTGATGCCCGGCAGGGGAGTGATCATGATCCCGCCCGTCTCCGTCTGCCACCACGTGTCGACGATCGGACAGCGTTTGCCGCCGATGTTTTCGTGGTACCAGATCCACGCCTCGGGGTTGATGGGCTCACCCACCGAGCCGAGGAGGCGGATTTTCGAGAGGTCGTGCCTGGCGGGCAGCTCGGTGCCCCACTTCATGAACGAGCGGATGGCGGTCGGCGCCGTGTAGAACACGGTGACGCCATGCTTGGCACAGAGGGCCCAGAATCGGTCCTTGGACGGGTGGTCGGGTGCGCCCTCATACATCAATTGTGTCACACCGACGGCGAGGGGGCCGTAGACCACGTACGAATGTCCCGTCACCCACCCCACGTCCGCCGTGCACCAGAACACGTCGGAGTCCTTGAGATCGAAGACCCACTTGGTGGTGGCGAAGACCTGGGTCAGATAGCCGCCGGTGGTGTGGAGAATGCCTTTCGGTTTCCCGGTGGTCCCCGACGTGTACAGGATGTACAGGGGATCCTCGGCGTCCATCGGCTCGGGGGCGCACTCTGGTGACTGCGGCGTGACGAGCGCGTCCCACCATTGATCACGCCCCGCCTTCATGCTCACGGCGTGTCCCGTGCGCTTCAGAACCACGACGTGCTGAATGGACGGGGTGTCCGTGAGTGCGTCATCCGCGTTCTGCTTGAGCGGGACATGGCCGCCCCGGCGGTATCCGCCATCGGCGGTGATCAGGACCTTGGCCTGAGCGTCGTTGATGCGGTCGCGGAGTGACTCAGACGAGAAGCCGCCGAAGACCACGGTGTGAACGGCGCCCAGGCGCGCGCAGGCGAGCATGGCCACCGCGACTTCGGGCACCATCGGCATGTAGATGGCGACGCGGTCCCCTTTTCTCACCCCCAGGGACTTGAGGCCGTTTGCACAGCGGCAGACGTCCTTGAGGAGGTCGCCATAGGTGATGTTGCGGACTTCGCCGGGTTCACCTTCCCAGATGAACGCGATCTTGTCCCGCTTGCCGGATTTGACGTGCCGGTCCAGGCAGTTGACGCTGGCGTTGAGCTTCCCGCCCAGGAACCACTTGGCGTGAGGGGGGGTCCATTCGAGCACTCGATCCCAGGGCTTCATCCATTCGAGCTGCCGGGCCCAATCGGCCCAATAACCCTCACGATCGGCCTTGGCCTTCTGATAGATCGAAGCGTCCCGGACATGGGCCTGGGCCGTGAAGCCGGCGGGCGGGGGGAACGTGCGCTGTTCGTCGAGGAGTGTCTCAATGCGGTCGGTCATGTGGTCGAACGTACCTCCCGCCTTGCACTTTGCGCCACCGCCCTCGGGTTGCGGTGGTAAACCGGAGTGAGCGGGGTCACGATGGCGAGCTAACATGTTGTATTAGTGGCTTTTGCAGCATTTGGCACCGATATCGCTTATAGGGGGGCATGACGCGGAGCCCAGGTTTTTTACAGGAGCTTTTGACGATGTCCTCGCGCTCGTCCGAAAAAACATTGGCCGCACCCGAGGCGCTCTCTCTCGAGAGCCGCACGGCGTTCCGGCGTACCGCCGTGGAGCTGCTCGATCAGCTTCCGGAGGGTGCCGGGCGGCTGGTGATCGACCTCTCGGCTACCCGCGCGGTGGACTCGGCCGGGCTCGGGACGCTCATGCTGATCCAGCGGCGAGCGGCGGAGCGACGGGTGGCCGTGGCCCTGCGGGGCGCGAACGAAGAGCTCCGGTTCCTGCTGGTGCTGACCAAGCTGGACGATCTCTTTGAATTGGAAGGCGGAGCAGGCTCGGGCGGTTGACGTATATTGTCGCCCATGCCGGTCGAGGCTCCTCCCCGCCGCCGAGTCCTCATCGTCGAGGATGAAGCGGCGCTCCGTTCTTCGTACGCACGCTTCTTCGAGGCGCGGTACGAAATGGCGTTCGCGCGCACGGGCGCCGAGGCGCTGCGGCAGCTGGAGTCGTTCGACCCCCAGGTGCTGATCCTGGACCTCCGCCTTCCGGACACCGACGGTATCGCCCTGCTGCAAAAGATCCGCGCGACGCACGCCACCCTGCCGGTCGTGGTCACCACGGCGTACGTGAGCATGGAGCCCCTGATGAAGGTCCTGGACCTGGGGCACTCGGGCTACCTGGTGAAACCCTTCGATCTCAACGAGCTCGCTGCCCGCATCGATGCTGTGGGCTGACGGCGTCCGCCATCGTTTTGGCGGGGTTCCCGCGCTCGACGACGTCTCCTTCACCCTACCAGCCGGACACACCCTCGCGCTTTTCGGACCGAACGGGTCCGGAAAGACGACTCTTCTGAAAGTTCTTGCGGGGTTGATCAAGCCGAGCCTCGGGCACGCCGGGGTACAGGGTGGCCGCGGCGCGATCGGCTGGATCGGGCATCAGTCGCTCCTCTACGGCCAGCTCACGGTGCGGGAGAACCTCCGGTTCTGGGGATCGCTCTATCGGGTTCGCACTCCCGTTCTGGATGCCCGGATCGCGAGTCTGACGGCGCGGGTCGATCTGCGGGAGCAGCTCGACCGCCGCGTCGGGACCCTGTCCCGGGGGCAGACCCAGCGTGCCGCCATCGCGCGCGCCCTGATCCATGATCCGTCGGTGCTGCTGTTGGACGAGCCCTTCACCGGCCTGGACCGCGTTGCCGCGTCGCAGCTGACCGCTCTGGTGAAGGAATTCGCGGGTGCCGGGGAGGGACGGGCAACCATTCTGGTGACTCACAACGTGGAGGAGGGGACCGAACTCGCCACGGACGTCGCCGTGCTGAAGACCGGCCGGCTCGTCGAATTCATGCCCCGGAACGCCCGGACCGCCGGGCAGATCGGCGCGCGCTACCGCGAGCTGGTGTCCTGATGGGTGAGATCCTGCGCGACGCGTGGGTGCTGGCGCGGAAGGATCTGGCCCTCGAGCTCAGGACCAAGACGGGCCTCGCGTCCGCGCTGGTGTTCACGGCATTGGTCCTGACGGTGTTCAACTTCGGTCGCGACCCGACGGCCGTGGCCGCGCTGGATCTGGCACCGAGCATCCTGTGGGTGACCTTCACGTTCGCGGCGGTGCTCAGCCTCAACCGCGCCTTCCAGCTCGAGCTCGAGAACCAGGCGCTCGACGGATTGCTGGTGTCGCCGGTCGACCGGCGCGCCCTCTACCTGGGGAAGCTCTTCGCCAATCTGTGTTTCGTGGGGTTCGTGGAGGCGGTGGGGCTGCCGCTCTTCGCGCTCTTCTTCAACATCTCCATCGTCCACGTGCTCCCGCCGCTCGCGGCGCTGATCGCCGTGGCGACGATCGGCTTCGTGGCCGTCGGGACCCTCCTGTCGGCGTTGGTGATTCGCGTCCGGTTCGCCGAGCTGATGCTGCCGGTCCTGTTGCTGCCATTCTTCATCCCGCCGCTGGTAGGCGCGGTGCAGGTGACGGCGCGGCTTTTCTCGGGCCGTCCCTTGAGCGAAGTCTCCGGCTGGCTTAGGTTGCTTCTCGCGTACGATCTCGTGTTCGTGTCGCTCGCGACGCTACTTTTTCCCACCACGGTGGACGAATGACCCTCAAGACCAGAGGCCGCGCAATCACGCTGCTGGGGCTCGTGTTCCTGGCGGGGGTTTACGTGCGCGCCATCTGGTTCACGCCGGTCGAGCGCTTGCAGGGGGGAGCGCAGAAGATCTTCTACGTCCACGTTCCCGCCGCGTGGTCGACGATGCTCGCGTTCAGCCTGGTAGGCTTGGCGAGCATCCTCTACTTGTTGATGAAAGACGAACGGTACGACCGTTTCGCGGCCGCGTCGGCCGAGGTGGGGACGGTGTTCGCGTGCGTGATGCTGACCACGGGACCGCTCTGGGCGAAGCCGATCTGGGGCACCTGGTGGACCTGGGATGCCCGGCTCACGAGTACGTTGTTTCTCTTCTTCCTCTTTATTGGGTATCTGCTCCTGCGGGGGGCCATCCCCGAAGCGGGCACCCGGGCCCGGTACTCGGCGGTGCTGGGGATCTTCGGAGCGGCCCTGGTCCCGTTCATTCATCTCACCGTCTACCTGTTCCGGACCTTGCACCCGCAGCCGATCGTCCTCAAGCCGAGCGCGCCCTCCCTCCCGGGCGACATGCTTGCGACGCTGCTCTTTTCCTTCTTCACGTTCACGATTCTCTACGTCGGATTCGTGACGCAGCGCTACGCACTGGGGAGGGGGGATTCGCATGTGGGCTGACGGCACGCCACTCACGGGCGGCTACGCGATCGCCGCGTACATCATCGCCGCGGCGCTCCTCCTGGGCTACTCGTTCATCTTGTTCCGGCGCGGTTCGAAAGCTCCCTGAACAGCCGCATCGCTTCCTCGGCGGCGGCGGTGTCTCCCGCCCGAGCCAGTGATTCCGCGTTCTGCCGCAGTGCCTCCGGTCCTCCTCCCGCCGCAAAGCCCCGGGCAAAACGCGCCGCTGCGTCGGCGTGCCTGCCGGCCCGTACATAGAGTGCCGCCGCGGCGAGGGCTGCATCGGCCCGCTCTTCGATCACCATCGCCTGTTCGTAGGCCGTCAACGCCTCCGCCTGCCGGAAGACGAGCTCCGCACCCTGGCCGGCGAGCATCCAGGCGTCGGCGGAGTGCGGAAACTTGACGATGGCGTTACGGGAAGCGCGGTAGGCGCCCATGCGGTCGCCGACACTGCGGGAGAGCTCGAAGAGACGGCGGTGAGGGAGCCCGAATTCGGGGGCCAGCCACGCGGCGAGACGAAGCCACCGGAGAGCACCGCGGGGGGACCGCGACTCGATCGCTGCCGCGCGTCGCGCGGCCGCCCCCGCGGCTCTACTCCGAAAGGATTCTGACGGCCTCAGCCGTCCTTGGGAAGCAGGATCTTGGTCCACACGAGGGCCGCGACCAGGGCGCCGAGCAGGGGCCCCAGCCAGTAGACCACATGACCCGTCAGCGTCCAGGAGACGATGGCGGGCCCGAAGGCGCGGGCGGGATTCATGATTGCTCCCGTCGTGTGACCACCGACCAGCGCGTCGACCAGAATCGCGACACCGACACCCCAGCCGGCGATCTTCGGTGCCTGCTTCGACACGATCGTGCCGAACACCGCGCTCACCAGGACGAAGGTGAGGATCGCTTCCATCACGACGCCGCGATCGAACGTGGTGAGGGACGAAAGGAGCGGCGTGCCATACGCCATCGCATCCACGGACGGTTTCGGGAACACGAAGGCGAGGAGGGCGGCCCCCACAATCGCGCCGAGGAGCTGGGCCACCACATACAGCCCGGCGAGCTTGGCATCGATCTTCTTCGCGATCCACAGGGCGAACGTCACCGCCGGATTCATGTGACCGCCGGAGATCGACAGAGTGGCGCTGACGATCAGACCCATCGCCAGCCCGTGCGCCAGCGCGATCCCGATGGCCCCGAGGCCGCCGGTGGTCATGCCGTTCGCGACCACGCTGCCGGCGCCGATGAAGACGAACAGCGCCACACCGATGAACTCGGCCACCAGGGGCCGCAGGGCTTGCGAATTCACAAGGGCGTCCTTTGGGAGGAGGGAAGCGGCGCCAATCTACCGACGGGACTACGCCCGCCGCAACACCAGTGACGCGTTGATGCCGCCGAAGCCGAACGAGTTGGAGACCACGCCCTCGGGCGTTCCGTCACGGCCCGCGCCGGGAAGGCAATCGAGGTCACACGCCGGATCGGGACGCTCGAGGTTGATGGTGGGAGGGAGCCACCCGTTCGACATGGCCAGCGCACAGATGGCCGCTTCGATGGCGCCGCTCGCGCCCAACGCGTGGCCGTAATAGCCCTTCGTGCCGCTCACCGCCAGCCGGTAGGCGTGATCGCCGAATACCTGCTTGAGGGCGGAGGTTTCGGTGGAATCGTTCAAGGGAGTGGAAGAGCCGTGCGCGTTGACGTACCCGATCTCGCCGGGCGTCACCCCACCGTCCGCGAGCGCGAGCTGCATGGCCCGCGCCGCCTGGCGGCCGTCCGGACGGGGCGCCGTCATGTGATACGCGTCATTGGTGAAGGCGTGTCCCACCACCTCGGCGTAGATCGGCGCGCCCCGCGCCAGCGCCCGGCTCCGCTCCTCCAGGACCAGCACGGCCGCCCCTTCGCCCATCACGAATCCGTCGCGGGTCGCGTCGAAGGGACGTGAGGCGTGGGCCGGATCGTCGTTTCGCGTGCTCATCGCCCGGATGTTCGAGAACGCGCCGAACGTGAGGGGAGCCAGGGGCGCCTCGGCTCCACCGGCCAGCATGATGTCGGCCCGGCCGTCGCGCACCACGTGGAACGCCTCACCCACCGCGATCGTCCCGGACGCGCAGCTCATCGCGTTGGTGGCGTTGGGACCCGTGCATCCGAACTCGATCGCGATGTTGCAGCTCGCGGCGCCGGCGAAGACCGACAGCGCCAGCCCGACGTCCATGCCCTTCACGCCCTCGCGCAAGTAATTCCCGACCTGCGACTCGGCGTACGACACGCCGCCCAGGGCGGAGCCCATCATGGTGCCGATGCGGTCGGGGTCTTCGCCCGCCATGTCGATCCGGGCGTCTTCCAGCGCCAGGCGTGCGCTGGTCACGGCGAGCTGCGAGAACCGGTCGAGCCGCTTCGCCCGCTTGGCGTCGAGATGGTCCTGCGGCCGGAAATCGGGGATCTCGGCCGCGATGTGGCTGCGGAACGGGGACGGGTCGAAGCGGGTGATGGTGCGTACCGCGGACGTGCGGCGCTGGAGGCCGTCCCAGAGCCCGGGCGCGCCGGTGCCGATCGGCGTCACGGCGCCGACGCCGGTGATGACGACACGACGATGTTCGTTCACGCGTTTCCCTTCTTCTCCAGATAGGCCTTGAGACCCGCGAGCGTTCGCGAAGCGATGCCGTGAACGAACAGGGGCCCGATCACCGCGGTGGCGGCGGCCGGTCCAATGACCGGCCATCGGGGTCCCGCCCACCGGTGTTCCAGCTCGATGGCGACGCCGGCCGACCCGGACGACATCCGCCACACGACATCCATTCCCGAGGTGATGCCCTGAACGTGCCGGTACCGGATTTCACGGGCCGGCCGGTTGACCGTCATCTCGGAGACCCACCAGGTGGGCCACTTGAGCGGTCCGAACGGACGCCACGCCGCCATTTCCACGAGGGCGCCATTGGGCCGGCGCTCGAGCGTCCGGACCCACCGGTAATGCGCGAGGATCTCGGGCCAGTTCTGCACGTCCGAGGCAACGGTGAAGACTCGGTCAAACGGCGCGCAGACCGCAATTCGGTCGATGGTCAACAAGCCGTCAGCTCTCAGCCATCAGCCGTCAGCCTGCTGATCGCTGACAGCTGATGGCTCCCACACGGCAACCAATCGAGCAATTGGATGCTGCGTAACCAAGGCGCTCATCCCGGCCATCCCAATCAAGTCTTGAAGTTCGCCTTTCGTGTACCCCCGCCGCAGCGAAAGCACGGCGTCACGGCGCGTAGCCGGATGAAGTCCTAACGGAAACGAGACAAGCCACACCGCGGCCATCGCCGTCCACGCGCGCCGCAGGTCGGCGATCACGACGGCGCGCCGGGCCACGCGGTCGAGCTCCCTGATCCACCGGGTCGCCACCTCCGGCTCCAGATGGTGGAGCACCTGACTCGCGATCACGAAGTCCACCGAGCGTGACGCGAGCGGCAACGAGCCTCCGTCGGAGACGATGGTCGGCAGGCCGGTGGTGACGGCGACGCGGGCCGCGAGCGGTGAGCGGTCGAGTCCAACCGCGGTGACGGTCACGCCGCGGCGCCGGGCGGCGCGGGCGACCGCGCGGGGGATGTCTCCCGAACCGGTCCCCACGTCCAGCAACGTGCACGAGCCACCCGGCGCGGGGAGGAGCGGCCGAAGCGCGCCGATCACGGCGCGGGTTCCTCCGAACCAGCGGTTCAGAAGAATGAGGTCCGTCAGCTCGGCCCGGACCAGTGCGGGATCGGCGGCCGGGTCATCCAGCACTTCGACGCCGATCATGAGCCGGACAGGTTCGCGTAGCCGCCGCGGTAATAGAGGAGAGGGCGCCCGTCGGTCACCGATCCGCCCGTCACCAACCCCAGGTACACGGTGTGGTCACCGGCGTCGACCGCCGAATGCTTGGTGCATTCGATGTGCGCCAGGACGCCATCGAGAATCGGGAGGCCGAGCTCGCCGGTGCGGTAACGAACGCCGTCGAAGCGTTTGTTCTCCAGCTCGGCGAACCGGCGGGAGATGGCCTCCTGATCGGCGGCCAGGACGTTGACGATGAAGTGGGAGGCTTTAGCCAGCGCCTGATGCATCACGTTCTTGCGGTCTACCGACACCAGGAGGAGGGGCGGCTCGAGGGACACGGAGGCGACCGAGCTCGCGGTCATGCCCTCCGGCTCGCCGGCGGCATTGCGCGTGGTGATCACGGTGACGCCGGTGGCGAAGCGTCCCAACAGCTGGCGGAAGAGTGCGGCGTCGACGCCCGTCATGGTCGTCCCGGGTTCAGGCGATGAGATCGGCCAGGGTGGCCGGGTGAAGGACCCGGCCTGCCGGAATAAAATTCCCCGTGGCGCCCACTAGAAGGTCCGCGAGGTCAGGGCGGCGTGCGAGCCGTCTGACGACGCGGGTGGCGAGGCCTGGGGAGCCGACCCCGAACCCGATGAGCCGTTCGAGCACCCATTTTCCCGCGAACGCGCGCCACCGCCCCCGCCGGTACGGCTCGAGGGCACGGGCGGGGAGGGGTCCATTCGTCTCCGTCTCCAGGGCTTCACCCACGACCCGCGCGGCCAGTTCCGCTCCCGTCAGTGCCGAATAGATCCCCTGTCCCGTGAAGGGATCGAAGAAATCGGCCGCGTCGCCGACCAGGAGGACGCCGTCGGCGACGGACCTTCTCGACCACTGCGCGAACGGGCCGGTCGCGAGGATGGGGCGGGTGAACCGGTCGGCGCGGTACCGCCCCCGGATTTTCGGAAATTCGTCGAGCGCCCGCACGAATCCCTCCGGCTGCGTCAGCTCCGGCGCGGCGCGCGCGGCGGGGACGACCAGCGCCACGGTCGCCTCGCCGTGGCCGATCGGTCCCATGCCGACGTAGCCTCGATCACGGGGGCCAATGTGCATTTCGCCGAGGTCGGTCACGCCGGAGACGTCCGCGACGTGCGCGCTGTACGCGATGCGCCGCGGGGGTCCGGAGCGACGGAATCCGAGTCTCCGAGCGACCACCGAGCGCAGCCCATCCGCACCGATCACCACGCGTGCACGGATCGCTTCCCGTTTCCCGTTTCCCGCTTCCCGAGCCTCTACGCCGCCAACGCTCCCGGATTCCCACAGGAGATCGTCAACCGCAGTCCCCTCCCGCAGTTCCACTCCCGCTCCCACCGCGGCCTCGACGAGCACCTGGTCGAAGGTGGTGCGCGGCAGCGCGAATGCGTAGGGACGGGGTGGCGCGTACCCCGGGCCCGGGCGGAAGCGGCCGACCGCCTCCGTGCCGTCGGGCGTCACGAGCTTCATGCCGGTGAGTCGCGCTGGGGCGTTCGCCTCGACGTCTCGGAGGATCCCGGCGCCGAGTCGATCGAGGACGCGAGTGGTTTCGGGCGTCAGGTATTCGGAGCAAGGCTTGTCGCGCGGAAAGCGCGCGCGATCGAGGAGCAGTACGCGGGCCCCCCGCCGGGCGAGGAGCATGGCGGTGACCGAGCCGGCCGGTCCCGCGCCGACGACGACGGCGTCCCAGCGGTTCACAGGTGGGTGAGGAGGTAAGCGGTACCGGCGCCGCTCACGGTGGCAGCGAAGTTGACGCCATCGTTGTCCAGGAACCTGCCCTGGATGGTAGCGCCCAACGCGGAGTCCACGAACATTCCCGCGACGCCGGCCCACACGACCGCCATGGCAGGCGCAAACAACAGTGCCGCGGAACCGGCGATGAAGAGCGCGCCGGAGACGCCTCCGGCGGTGCCGAGCAGGGTGACGCCTCCGTCGGTGCCTTTCGTGACGGGTTGCCAGGTCGTGACGAGGCGCGGGGCGCGCGGGGAAAACGAGCCGATCTCCGTGGCCCAGGTGTCGGCGGTGGCGGCCGCCAGGGCGCCTGCCGCGATGGGCCAGGACCCCAGCAGGCCGGCGAGGGCTGCGACGCCGCCATTCGCGAGCACCTGCCGGTAGTTTCGCTGGCCTCCGCTCCCGCCCGCGAGGCGGGTGAGGAGGGACCCGGAAATAAAGAAGGCGAAGAGCAGAACCACTCCTCGCCATCCCAATCCCCAGCCGGTGGCGCAGCCGACGGCGACCGCCGCGACGACGCCCCCCGTGGTCAACCACTTCATTCGTCGAAGAGCTCCCGCAGGATGCGTTGCTTCAATTCCGGAGGGCAGCCCTGGGCGCGGGTTCGGGCTTGAACGAACTTCTTGAAACCCGCCTCGAAATCGAACTTGGTGCCGCAGGGCGGGCAGTGCGACAGGTGGTCGCGAATCTCCGCCTCGACCGCGGGCGTCAGCTCGCGGTCCAGATACTCATAGAGATGTTCGATGCACTCGCGACACTTCATGGCTTCCGTCCCTTGATGTACCCGTTCCCGACGGCGTAGTCGTACAGCTTCCCCTGGAGCATCTGACGGGCGCGGAACAGCCTGGATTTCACGGTGCCCACGGGGATGCCGAGAATCTTGCCGATCTCCTGGTAGCTCATGCCTTCGACGTCCGACAGGACCACCGTCTCCCGGAAGGCTTCGGGGAGGCCGTCGATGGCCCGCAGTACCTCGTCGTCCACGATCTTGTCGAAGAAGGCCCCCTGCGGGTCCTCCTCCTGTATGTCTTGGAACACCGCGAACGGCTCAATTGTGTCCACGTCCACGGTTTCCGGGTGCCGGGTGCGGCGCCGGTACTCATTAATGAAGGAATTGCGCAGGATGGTGAGCAGCCAACCCTTGGCGTTGGTGCCGGGCTGGTACTGGTCCCAGGAGCGGTAGGCCTTGAGCATGGTCTCCTGCACCAGGTCGTCCGCGTCTGCGGCGTTCCCGGTGAGGCGGAGGCCCACCCGGTAGAGCGCGTCCAAATGCACCAGCGCTTCTTTTTCGAATGCCGACCGGCGGGAGGAGTCCGCGGGGGTGGGAGCCTGAGTCGCCATGGGGCTTTAAGCCTCGCCGGACCTCCCCCCTTCCGCAATGGGGCACTAAGTTACGCGCGCCGTGGTCCATAGCATCGTGCCACTCGCCGTTCTCGAGGCCATCCGGAACCTGGATACGCCCGTGGAAGACGGGCTCGCCGAATTCGCCGACGAGCTCCTGTCCAAACGTCTCGGAATGTCCGCTACCATCGCCATGCAGGTGAATGAGTACGAGGGGCTGGTGCGCCGGGACGCCAAGGTGGACCCCGCCAACGTCGAGGCACTGCTGCGGCTGGTGGGTCGCCGTCCCGATGCCGACCTGGTGTTCGCCGACGCCGGCCGGCGCGCGGCGCGGCGGGCGGCGGCGCGGACCGCGGGCGCCGCCAAGTGGATCGCGCGCGCCGGCCCCAAGGGCTTGGGGTATGTGGTGGCCCGCCGCGCCGCGCGCGTGGTCCTGAACGGTGATCTCCAGCGGGAACATGATCTGCCCATGGCGCGAATGAGCGAGACGCTCGCGATTCGTGCGACCCCGGACGGCGCCGCGTGCGGCCTGTACGGCGCCGCCTTCACCGAGCTCCTCCGATTGTTCGCCAACTTCGAAGGGTCGATGGTGCACATCAGCTG
>Ga0209166_10002992_pt1 | contig 12428 bp, 8 predicted proteins | sample Coa_R1_3_FD_187151 | JGI IMG/M metagenome (GOLD analysis project Ga0209166, IMG submission 187151) | Surface soil microbial communities from Centralia Pennsylvania, which are recovering from an underground coalmine fire - Coalmine... | ecosystem: Environmental > Terrestrial > Soil > Unclassified... | reverse complement strand
GATTTTCCATTGACTGAAAAAATAGAAGGAGTAAAACCATACTCGTTCTTTGACAACTTCTTAAGTTTTTCCGGTTGGTGCGGCGTCCGGGGCTCGAGCGAAGTCACTTTCCTGATCGAAAGATTGGGAAGGAGGGCAAGCGAGGGTCTATAGCAAAGCGCTGGTCGAGGAGAACAGGGAAGAACTGTTAAAGGCAGGATAGAGTTCCGAGGCGTAGGGTAGGTTTATCCGGTTGGCGGTGAGCCCGGAGCCCGAGCTATCGATCGCGCAGAGCGCCCCGCAAGGGAGGTTCTGAGAGCAGGTCGAGCAAGGGTCAAACGCGAGCTACTGGCCGAGACGAATGGACCCTACATCACCTCGGAACTCTCTTATTTTGGGCGTCAGGCGTCAGTGGTTGGTCGCTAGTCGCGAGTTTCGAGTCGCGAATCCCCACATCCCTCGCGAGCATCTTGTCTCGAGGACTCACAAGCTGGAGTCATCGGGACGAAGCCTCAGGCGCTAAAGCGCAAATCATTTTTGACCATGTGACGCGGCGCTAAAGCGCCGCTCTTCCACTGACGCTAAAGCGCCGCTCTTCCACTGGCGCTAAAGCGCCGCTCTTCCACTGACGCTAAAGCGCCGCTTCTTCCACTGACGCTAAAGCGCCGCTTCTTCCACGTTGCTTAGTTGGTCCTTCCGCATTAATCGACGTGCTCGCCTTCGGACATGAAACTTTGTTCGGCGGGAGGCAGGCGGTCTCCGGGGCGGGCCCAGAAGACATACAGGGTCGGCCAGAGGATTACGCTGACTAGAAGTTCGACGATCAGGCCGCCGACGATGACGATCGCGAATGGGCGTTGCGAGTCGGAGCCGATGTCGTGGGACATGGCGGCGGGAAGCAGGCCTAGGGTCGCCACCAGCATCGTCATCATGATGGGACGCAGCCGGAGGGATGCGCCTTCTTTGGCGGCGTCGCGAACGGGCATTCCACGAGTGCGGAGCTGGTTGATGTACTCGACCATGATCACGCCGATTTCGACCGAGACACCGATCAGCGCGAGGAATCCGAGGCCCGAGGAAACACTGAAGTGCGTTCCTGCGACGAGCAGGCTCAGGAACCCGCCGAGGGGTGATAGCGCAACCACCGCCAGAATCAGGCCAACCCACTTCCACGATCCGAACGCCGAATAGAGGATGAAGGACATCAGCAGAAGTGTGACGGGAACAATTATGGCAAGTCGGCGGTTGGCGCGCTGCTGGCTTTCGTATTCTCCGGTCCAATCGAGGTGATAGCCCTCTGGCAGTTTCACCTTCTGGCCGACCTCATCGATCGCCTGGCGAACGGTGCTGCCGAGATCGCGTCCGCGGACGCTGTATTTGATGGCGATGTAACGCTGATTGCCTTCGCGATAGATGGTGGAGGCGCCGTCGTCGAGGGTGATGTTGCTGAGCTGGCCGAGGGAGACGCGTTCTCCGGAAGGCGCGAGCAGGCGGATGTTAGAGATGTCTTCGACCGTCCGGCGATATTGCGGCTGGTAGCGGACCGTCATGTCGAAGCGCTGTTCGCCGATCAGGATCTGGCTGACGGCTTTGCCACCGACGGCGGTTTCGATGGCATCCTGGACATCGCTGACATTAATGCCGAAACGATCCGCGGCGGCGCGATCAACGTTCACATTGACGTTCGGCTGGCCGCGTACCTGGAAGGTGCCCAGGTCGGCGACGCCTGGAACCTGGCTCATGACGCCTTGCATCTCGTCGGCTTTCTGCTCGAGGACTTTCAGATCGCGGCCGAATAGTTTGACGGCCAGTTCGCCTTTGACGCCGCTCACGGCTTCTTCTACGTTGTCGGAAATTGGTTGGGAGAAGTTCCAATCGACGCCGGGGAACTGCTCGAGTTTTTTGTCCATGGCGGCGATCAATTCGTCTTTCGTGCCGTGGAATTCAGGACGCCAGGTTTCGCGCGGGCGCAGGTCAACGAAGAATTCCGTGTTGTAGAAGCCGCTGGCATCGCTGCCGTCGTCGGGGCGTCCCACCTGGCTGACGACTTGAGTGACTTCGGGGAAATCGGCGAGCACAAAGCGGGCTCGCTTCGCCATATCGATACTCGAAGAGGGGCCGGTGCTGGGCGCCAAAGTTCCACGGACCCAGATGGCGCCTTCGTCGAGATGTGGGAGGAATTCGGATCCGATGATGCCGCTGAGCGCGAGGAAGAGCATCAGACCTAGCGCGAGAAGTCCCATACCGAGCGTGAATTTCAGGTGGTCAAAGCACCAATCGAGGGAGCGCGCGTAATTACGGTTGAGCCACTCGAGGACTGGGTTGCGCCACTCGTGAATTCCTTCGCGGAAAAAATAGGCGCAGAGAACGGGTGCTATGAAGAGCGCGAACACCAACGCTCCGAGCAGAGCGAAGGCGACCGTCCAGGCCATGGGGCTGAAGAGGCGGCCTTCCACGCGTTGCAGGGTGAAGATTGGAAGGTAGGAAACAATAATGATGATGCGGGCGAAGAAGACGGGCTTCTGAACTTCGTGGGCCGCGACGGCGACTGTCTCTTTGAATGTTTTCTTGTGATCGGCAAACGTCGTGTGGCGGAGAATGTTCTCGACCATGACCACGGATCCGTCGACGACCATGCCGAAATCGAGCGCGCCGAGCGAAAGCAGGTTCGCGGGAATTTGACGAAGATCTAACAGGATGGCGGCGAAAAGTAATGAGAAAGGAATGGTAATGGCAACGATCAGGGCGCTGCGGACGTTGCCAAGAAACAGGAAGAGGACCAGAGTAACCAGCAGCACGCCATCGGTGAGATTGCGCAGGACGGTGTGCGTGGTGTGATGCATGAGTTGGCTGCGATCGAGGTGCGGTACCAGCTTCACGCCAGCGGGGAGCAGTCCAGCTTTGCCATTGATCCCGTTGAGCTGGTTAATTTTCTGATCGAGCGCAGCTAGCGTGCTTTCCGCAACCGCGCCCTTGCGCAGCAGGACGATGCCCTCGACTACATCGTCATCATTGATGATGGCGCCATCCTCTTTGCGGATCGTCTTTCCGAGTTGCCCGAGGCGAACTTTGGGAGCCTGCACTATGTCGCCGAGATCGCGCACTCGAACCGGAGTGCCGTTCTGTACTTTCACGACAGTGGCACCGATGTCATCGGTGCTCTGCATCAGGCCGACGGCGCGGACGTTCAGTGCTTGCTGCCCCCGCTCGATGAATCCGCCGCCGGCGTTGATGTTGTTGGCAATGAGCGCCTGCTCGACCTGCGGTAGAGACAAGCCGTACGACACCAGCTTTCCCGGATCGAGTTGAACCTGGTATTCGCGGGTCGGTCCTCCGAAGGGATTGACGTCGACAATGTTGGGGACGGACTTCAATTGATTGACGACAAACCAGTCGTTCAGTGCTTTGAGTTCCATCACGTCATATTTCGGATTGGTGCTGGTCAACGTGTAGAACATGATCTGGCCGATGGGGCTGTAGTCAGGACCGATACCGGGGTTTACGCCCGGAGGCAGAGTGACCATCTGCAGGCGATCGAGGACTTCCTGCCGAGCATTGAAGGTGGTGATGTCGTCGTCGTAGACGATGGTAATAACGGAAAGGCCCATCAGCGACACGGAGCGAAGGTGAGTGAGATGGGCGACGCCGTTGAGTTCTACTTCCAGAGGAACAGTGATCTGCTGCTCGACTTCTTCGGCGGCATGTCCAGGCCATTGACTGATGACTTGCGCGTAGGTGTCGGCGACGTCGGGATAAGCTTCGATCGGCAGGGCGTGAAAGGAGATCATGCCCCAGACGAACAGCACGAGCGCCCCGCCCAGGACCAGCAGGGGATTGGTTAAAGCGATGTCGATAGCCTTGCGCAGCATTGGCTACGCGCCGCCCTTCTTCTCAGCGACCTCGGTGGAAAACTCGAGTGCGTTGGTGACCAACTCATCCCCTGGTTTAACGCCTTGGCGAATTTCCTGCATGCCGTCGGGCGCGAGACCGTCCGCCTGAACCGGGATTTTGCGGAAACGCTTGTCAGCTTCTTTGCGGAAAACCCAGTCTTTGTCGTGCAGGCGCATGATGGCGGTCGCGGGAACGACGACGCGGTCCGTCAGTTTCCGTGAACGGAAGGTGGCCACGGCGAACATGCCGGGCCGGAGAGAACCGTCTTCATTGCCGAGTACGATGCGGACTTTCGCCGAACGTGTGTTGGGGTCGAGCACGCGGGAAATATCGACGACCTTGCCTTTAAAGATTCGATCGGGAAATGCATTCAGGCGAATCTCGGCGGCATCTCCGAGGTGAACTTCGCCGAGATCGTTTTCGAAGACGTCGGAGACAACCCAGACCTGCGCGAGGTCGGCAATCGTGAAGAGATTGGGAGAGTTGTCGAGGCTCTTGATTCCTTCCGAGCCGGCGACGTTCTGCTCGACGATTGTTCCGGAAACCGGAGCTTTTAATTCCAGGAGTGGGCCGGGATGCGCGGGATCACCGCCGAGGATTCGCACGCGGTGATCGGCGGTTTCCAGGTCGACCTTGGCTTTATCTTCGTTGTCCTGGGCTGCTTCGAGATCCTTGGCCGCGACAGCGCCACGGTCGAATAACATTTGGCTTCGGTCGAGAGCTTTGCGGGAAAGCACTTCATCGGCCTTTGCTTTTTCATAGTCCGCGAAGGCCGCCGCGAGATCGGGGCTGGATATCACCAAGAGAGTCTGACCTTTTGTGACCGTGTCGCCCAACTTCACCTTGAGATCCATCACACGCCCACCGCCGAGTGAGGTGACGTGAATTGTGCGATTTACGTCCGGTGAAACTGTGCCATTGGCCGTGACGACTGTAGGCAGTGCGCGCGTGACGGCTTTGGCGGTCTTGAAGAGTTCCGGGTGATCGGCGTCGAAGACATCGGGGTCGAGAGTTACGGGCGGCTTGCTGGCTGCGGCGGGGATTTCGCGGGAGCAGGCGGCGAGTGCGAGGCTGAGTAGGAGAGAGCCGAAGAGAGCAATGACTCGGGCCGTAGTAACTCCAACCGTCGACATTCCCAGGTCTCGCAAAGGCGGCGAGGCCTGGGGCACCCCCGACAACCATGCCAGCGATAAGAAGCGAGCTGTCGAGCTTCGCTCGACCGGACAGCCGAAGGCGGCTGTCCCTACATGTTTCGTGATGATAAGTGAATTGCGTTCGCTCATTGGATGACCTCGCGCCCTATCGCTTGGTTCATTTGTGCTGCTGCGGTCAGATACGCGCCGAGCAGGTTGACGTAGCTGAGTTCGACGGTGCGGTACTCGTTTTCCGCGTTCAGAAAATCGAGCAGCGAAGCGCCTCCATGCTGATATGAGAAGAAGACGGTATCGCGGACGCGGACGGCCTGATCGAGGTACTGGCGTTTATAGGGCCTTAGAAGATTGATATTGCTGTTCAGGGTGGCGTAGGCAGAGTCCACGTCGGCATAGACCTGGGTTTCGACGCCGTCGCGGAGTTTCTCGTTGCGCTTGATATCCAGTTTCGTGCGCAACTTCTCGCCTTGATTCGTATCGAAGATGCGTAGAGGGATGCTGACGCTGGCGCCGATCGTGTTGAGGGCATCAGGATTGTTGAAGGAACCGTTATGGGTGAACCAGACGCTAACGGTGGGATCGATGGAGCCGTTGGCCTGGGCCAGTTTGTAGTTGGTTTCCGCTTGTTGCACGGAGAGGGCGGCGGCTCTCAAATCGGGGCGGGCATCAAGAGCGTTCTTGCGGTAATCATCGAGCGAGAGCAGGTCCTCGCGGAAATCGAAGGGACCATCGACGTCGAAACTGTCCACGGGACGGCGATCATCGAGTAAAGCGAGGAGGTTGATCTTAGCGGTGCGGAGGTTAACGGTCGCGGTCTGGAGGTCAGACTCGTATTGCAGGCGCTGCAGTTCCAGGCGATCCAGATCGATGCGGGCGATGTCGCCGGCAGCGAAGCGGTCGCGGCTGACTTTCAGGATCTTATCGTAGTACTCGAGATTGTCTTGGGCGAGCTTCAGGACGGCCTTGGCCTGGAGTACCCCGACAAAGGCGCTGCGCAGGTTGAAGATCAGAGTGCGTTCGGTGTCAGATTGCTGGGCGGCACCGATGGCAGTACCCTGCTTGGCGGCTTCGTAGCGCAGGCCGCGTTTATTACGGCGCTCAAAGAGGTAGCTGATGCCGGGTGACACAAATGTGCCGGCGAAGGGCTGCCAAACGCCACGGCTCGGCGCGATTTGAGTGCCATCTGCGGAGAGAGTGAAATCAGGATTTGGACGGAGATGGGCTGTGATCTCCTGCGCCTTCAATTCGTCGATGTTCAACCTGGAGGCCATCAGGGTCGTATTGTTCAGTTCAAAGTGACCTTTGACCTGATCCCAAGTCCAGACGGTCGTGGGCGCGGAAGATGGCGTCTGGGCGCCCATAGTGGCAGCCGCCAAAAGAACGATCAAGCCCGCCCAAATTTTGGTCGAATGCTTCATGAACTCCATCCGAATCGCCACTGCCTATAGCATGGACATGCTTTTCGAAGCTGTTGGGCTTCGATGAAGTGGACTTCCACGCCAGCCAATCGTACGTACGGGTTGCGAAAAGAAAGACGCAAACCCCGCAATCTGTTTGCGCACTACATTGATCTGACCGATTAGCCCAGGCGGGAAGAGGGGGGAGCACGTCCGGTGGGGGCGTTGACCGCCATTGCGGAAAACCGAATTGAAAACGTTCCTACCGAATACGAAGCGATATGGTTAATCGAACAAGAAAAAGGAGTTGTTGCCAGAGGGGGCTGGCTCTGTCCTCTAGCGTTCAACCCCTTCTCAGCATTCTTGTTGCATAAGCTGTGCTTGCTGAGAGGAGACTCTTCCACCTCGGCACGGATGGCGATGAGATCGTCGCTTGCAGAGATTACAGGGAAGAGAATGAGCAGGAGACATCCCAATGCTAACAAACATTGCAGAGAGGTGAATCTGCGCTTAGCGGGCGCACTGAAGCGCTCCTGCCAGAGCAGGAATGCAGGAAGTGCTAATAGCAGCCATGCGAGATTGAGGAAAAGCTCCAGAAATCCACCCCGAGGAGTTAGTTTTCCAGAAGAATCGAATCTAAGTCAACGTGACTACAGTTTTGGGAAGCATTTGGCGCGCAAGACGGGACTGAGAGAACATTCTTACCCCAGGACGCCATTACTATGGGAGAGTAGGAGAAAGCAGCTTTTCAGAAGACCTGAGGGCCGAGCTGTGATGCCAAATGCAAAATCGTGTTAAAGCGCCATGGGTTGCTTTCTCCGTCGTCTTGGCGGTCTGTGCGAGCGTGCTGCCTGGATGCCAGTTCGACGTGGCCAGCGCAGCTCGGGATGGCGCGAGTGTACAAGACACACCGGTCCGAGAACAGTCTGGCGTTGTGATCGAGCACGACTCGGATCTGCCGGACACGTATCCGCGCGCTGTTTATGAACTGCAGTTTCGTGCGCATGGGGGCATCCCACCCTATCACTGGCGGTTGGAGAAAGGCGCCCTGCCACCGGGGCTCAAGCTCGAAGATCAGGGGCTGTTACATGGACAGCCGGAGCGGACAGGGGAGTTTCAGTTTACGCTGTCGGTGAGCGATGCGAGTCGCCAAGCGCCGGTGCAGAAGGGGTTTGTGTTGCGGGTGAGGTCGGCTCTGAGCCTCAACTGGAAAGACGTCGCACACGTCAACGGCAACCGGATCGAGGGGAGCGTGGAAGTTACGAATACGACTCCGGACGACATGGATCTGACCTTTATTGTCCTGGCGGTCGTAGGGAACGGCCGGGCGACGGCCATCGGATACCAGCACTTCCTTTTGCGGAGGGGTACGGCATCGAAAGAGCTCCCTTTTGGAGAGTCTCTCCCGAATGGTGGGTACGTTGTGCACGTCGACGCCATAGGCGAGGTGGCGGCGAAAAAGCTGATCTACCGCGACCGGATGGAGACCCCGTCGGCTCTGCAAGTGACGGTGGGACCGTAGACTCCTTAACGACGGCAAGACCGGGTTCCTGAGCCCTCAGGATGATGGCTGGCGTTATTAAAGTCACACCCAATAGTGATCCGAATCACGCACCCCAGTGCGGGAAATAACCCTAGCCGGCGAGTGTTGAATTTCCCACCAGTGCTCCCTAGCTAGGCTTGAGGTTGCTGATATCGTTTGTTTTCTGTGGTTTAGGTTGTGCATCGGTCAAATTTGTCCCTTGCAGCAGATTGGCGAGCGCCTTGCCCTTACCCATGCCGTGGGAGAGAGCAAACGCGGAGTTGAACGCGGCTCTAAAGGAGGTTTCCGATGCGGGCTCCTTATGGACTGAATATTCTTGATAACTGCCAGACCTGCCCAGTACGTGGCGAACATCTTTTCTGCAATCTTACGGTGCAGGCAGGACAACGATTGAATGAGATCAAATCGACCGCGGTCTATCCGAAGGGGGCGATGCTGTTCATTGAAGGGCAGCAACCACGAGGGGTGTTCGTACTCTGCACCGGCAAGGTGAAGTTATCGACAACGTCCCGAGATGGCAAAACGATCATTACGAAGATCTCTGAGCCGGGGGATATTCTCGGGCTGAATGCCGTGGTCTCCAATCGTCCCTATGAGGTGACAGCAGAAATGATGGAACCGGGGCAGGCCAACTTCATTCCGCGGGATTCGTTGACGCACTTCTTGAAGGAATTCCCCGAGGTATCGATGAAAGTGGCGCAACAGCTGAGCCGCAATTACTACAGTGCGTATGAAGAGATCCGGACGCTGGGACTGGCAGTGTCTCCCTCGGAGAAGTTTGCCAAGTTGTTGCTGGCCTGGTCGAGCAAGAGCGCGGCGGAAGATGGATCGGCGCAGGTGAAGCTGACGCTGACCCACGAGGAAGTGGCGGAGATGATCGGCACGACGCGGGAAACGGTCAGCCGGCTGTTCTCTGAGTTTAAGAAGAAACAACTGATGCAGTTGAAAGGGGCGACGCTGGTGATCCGCAGCCGGCCAGCGCTCGAAAAGATTGTGCAGTCTTAGGTCTTTGGGGTGTTGTTTTTTGTTGCTTGCGGCAAACACAATAAGTGGGTTCTGTGGGGCAGCAGTACGTTCTATGTTTGAGGTCTAATGATCGGTTGTCGAGGAGAGCGGGCCGGTAGGATCTCGCCGGATTTGAGTTGGCGAAGCCGGCCTGCAGGTGGGTGATTGACTACGGGCCGGCACGCTCCCACGTGCCGGCCTTTTTTTTGGACGCGGACTCCGCAAGAGAATCTCCGATCTATGGTTTCAGAACCTTTAACCGCAGAGATCCGCTGAGAAATGCCGCTGAGAACGCAGAGCAAGAAGAACCATGTTGAGATCCCGCCCGTGATTTCCAAGCCTTGCAATCCAGCCGTGTAAACAATGTGAGTGGTGATAGGATCATTCCGCTTGATCGCCTCAGATGGAGGGCTCGGGACATGATCAACCGCCGCACGTTTCTTATCGCAAGTGGAATGACTGCGCTCGCATCGACGCGAGTTTTCGGCGCCAACGATACTCTGCGCATCGGAGTCATCGGAGCCGGGCATCGCATGAAGGGGCTGCTCGACGCGGCGGACCAGACCGCGAATGCCTACCAGATTGCCGCCGTAAGCGATGTGTATGGTCCCAACCGCGACGCGGTTGTGGAACGGTCCCATGGGCTGGCAAGTGCGCACGCGGATTATCGCGAGGTTCTTGCCAAGGACCTGGATGCGGTGATCATTGCGTCGCCCGACCACTGGCATGTAGCGATGGCAGTCGATGCGCTCAAAGCGGGAAAAGATGTGTTTCTCGAAAAGCCGGTGACGCACACCATTGAAGAAGGGGCCGCCCTCACGCGAGCCGTCCGGTCAAGCAAGCAGGTGTTGCAGTGCGGGATGCAACAGCGCAGTTGGGCGCATTTTCGCGACGCGGTAGAGATGATTCAGGGAGGGAGCCTCGGCCGGGTTACTCAGGTGCGAACGTACTGGTGGCAGAACTATGGAAGGAATTGGAGAACGAAGCCGATCGATCAGCAGGCGCTGGATTGGAAAGCGTGGCTGGGATCCGCGCCGGATCAGGCATTCAGCGAGGAAAAGTTTGATCGGTGGCGATGGTTCTGGAATTTTGGCGGCGGCGCGATGACCGATCTCTTCACCCACTGGATCGACGTCGTGCATTGGGCCATGAAGGCCGACCAGCCGCGGCAGGTGTTTATGCTGGCGGACAAGTACATGTTCGATCAATGGGATTGCCCCGACACGGTGCAAGCGGCGCTGCGTTATCCCGGATTCGACGTCGTATACGAGGGCATGATGCACTCTTCGATCGACGATGGGGGCCTCGAGTTCCGCGGGACCGAAGCGACGCTGAAGATCAATCGCAGCGGCTTCAACATTTATCGCGAGCGCGTGGCGGAAGAGAAGAATCCCGCTGTGACGGCGCACAGCGTGCTGGATGGGACGATCTCGCATATGGACAATTTCTTCGACTGCATCAAGTCGCGTAAGGAGCCGAATGCGCCAGTGGAAACCGGGGTCGCGGCGGCGCGGGCTGGCCAGATCGCAAACCTGGCGCACCTGCGCGGGGCGCCGATCACCTGGCCCTTGAAGTCCTGAATGGAAGCCTGCACGGAACACCTGATGTACGGCTTGCCTCGAATTGGCATCTCATCGGCACCGGACGTAAGGAGAATTCCGGCCATGAGAGAGCGCGTCCATGCAGTGTCGGTTCCAACTCGTGACCTGCTTGATCCTGACTTTTGCCGGAGCGGTGGCTTCGTTCGGGCAGGCGAAGACGGATATTGAGAGTCCGGCGCATAAAGCCTGGGACATGTTGACGACCGCGGCATTCTCCAAGCGGGCCGGGGATCGGACCAACGGAATTCGAGCCCTTGGCCTGCTGCGGAATAATACTCGCGCACGGGAACTGGCAGAAAGCGCGTTAAAGGATCCGAACCTGAACGTCCGTGCTGCCGCAGCCACGTCGCTGGGACAGATGCATGCGAGCGAGTCTGTTCCCAAGCTCGAGAAAACGCTTTCCGATCCCAAGATCCCCGTTGTGATGGCGGCTGCGCAGGCCCTTCGCGAGCTTAAGGACGACAACTCGGCCTACGTCGTTTACTACGAATTGCTGACGGGAGAGCGCAAGAGCCACGACGGCATCGTTGCAGAACAATTGAAGACCCTGAAAGATCCGAAAGAGCTGGCGAAGATCGGGGTGTCGGAGGGAATTGGATATATCCCATTCGCCGGTATCGGATGGGACGCATATCGCACGCTGCGCAAGAAGGATCCGAATCCGGTGCGCGCGGTGGCGGCGAAGTTTCTCGCGAACGATCCGGATCCCGCGAGTGCCAAGGCATTGGTGAAAGCGACCAACGATAAAGACTGGATCGTGCGCGCGGCCGCTCTGGAGGCAATCGCACAGCGCGGGGATGCTTCGTTGTTGCCCAAAGTCGAGGGCAAACTCACCGACAAACAACAGAAGGTACGGTATAGTGCCGCGGCCGCAGTGATTCGTCTGAGTTACGAAGAGAAAACCAGGACAGCCAAAAAATAACCGTGGCGTGTATAGTGAGAGGAACAGAGCAGAGTTCCGTGCTATGAGGCGCCTTCCGCAGCTGCAGAAACCATTCATGATTGGAATGATGCTCGCTTTGACGGCGGCGCCCGGAGTCCTGGCGCAGGATAATTCAGGAAACTCCTCCTGGACTTCGAGCAGCCAGATCAGTGGCCCAAGCGGCACGACAAATCCCACGCGAACGACTCAATCTCACTCGGAATCGGGCGGGCGGGTGATCGATAAGACGACGACTGAAGCCACGGACTCCGACGGCCGATACCGGCCATACCAGGAAACGGAGAAAGAATCCGTACGGGTGAACGACACGACCACTCGCACCATTGAGCGAATCTATGGCAGAGATGCGGATGGGCGCCGGACATTGCTTCAGGAGCGACAGGAAGAAACGCGCAAGCTTGGCGACGAAGCTGAAAAAGTAACTCGCACGACTTCGACTCCGGATGCGGACGGAAGATTGCAGGTGTCACAGCGGGAGTTGGTGGATTCGCGTCAGGCGAGCCCGGGTGTGCGCGATACAAAGACCACTCTGTTCGCTGCCGATCCGGGCGGGGCCCTCGCTCCAAAGGTTCAAACCGAAGAACGCGAGACGAAGCGCGAGGGTGGCACAGTCGAATTCAAGAAATCGACTTCGATCGTGGATCTCTCCGGTAATTGGGCGCTGAGCGAGGTTCGTGAGGGCACAACGAAGCAATCGGGGGATGGAGGCGCCGTCAAAGAGGAGAACGTGCTGCGTCCGGATGCAAATGGACGAATGTCCGTCATCGAAAGGACGGTGACCCGAAATACGGACGCTGGTGGCGGCGAGACACGGGAGAGCGTGGAGACTTACTCGAACAGCGTCCCGGGGCAGGCTCTGGACGATCACTTGCAGCTCATACAGCGACAAACCACGGTTCATCAGAGTGGTCCTACAGG
>Ga0209166_10002991_pt1 | contig 12431 bp, 8 predicted proteins | sample Coa_R1_3_FD_187151 | JGI IMG/M metagenome (GOLD analysis project Ga0209166, IMG submission 187151) | Surface soil microbial communities from Centralia Pennsylvania, which are recovering from an underground coalmine fire - Coalmine... | ecosystem: Environmental > Terrestrial > Soil > Unclassified... | reverse complement strand
GCCTACGCAAAAGCGCCCCGCGCCCAGATGTGCTGGACACTGGGCATAACCGAACACCACAACGCGGTGGACAATGTGCTCGCGCTCATCAATCTCGCCCTTCTCACCGGACACGTCGGCCGCTATGGCAGCGGCATTAATCCGCTTCGTGGCCAGAATAATGTTCAAGGCGGCGGCGACATGGGCGCCATTCCGGACCGGTTCCCCGGTTTTCAACATGTCGAAAATGCGCAGCTCCGCGCCAAATTCGAAAAAGCCTGGGGCGCAAAAGTGGATCCCAAGGCGGGCTTGCACGTGACTGGGATGTTCGAAGCGATGGAGCACGGCAAGTTCACAACGCTCTACGTGTTGGGCGAAAACCCGATCGCCTCTGAAGCTGACGGCCACCGCGCACGCAAACTTATGCGCGGCCTCGAATTTCTGGTTGTGCAAGACCTTTTCTACACCGAGACCGCGCAGATTGCCGACGTCGTGCTCCCCGGCGCCGCCGGTTGGTGCGAGAGCGAAGGCACGGTTACCAATAGCGAGCGGCGCGTCCAGCGCGTGCGCGCCGCGGTTCCGCCGCCCCCCGGCGTGATGGACGACACCGCCATCCTGTTCGAACTGGCTCGCCGTTTCGGCCACAACTGGGGCGATCCCATCGCGCAAAACATCTGGGACGAATTGCGTCACCTAAGCCCGATGCACGCTGGCATGCGTTACGCGCGCCTCGAACAACTCGGCGGCATCCAGTGGCCGTGTTACGACGAATCGCATCCGGGCGAACAGTATCTTCACAGCCGGCTCTGGCAGGAACCTTTGCTCGGCCCGCGCGCCCCGTTTTCCTGCGTTGAGTTCGAACCTCCCGTTGATACGCTCACGCCGGAGTTTCCGATCCGCCTGACCACTGGACGCCGCCTGGATTCCTACAACACGGGCGTCCAAACCGGAAAATACTCTTCACCCTTGCGCCGTCCGGAAACGCTTGACCTGTCGCCCGAAGATGGCAAACGCTACGCTCTGCACGAAGGCGAACGAGTTCGCATCTGTTCCCGCCGCGGCGCCGTCGAAGCGCCGGTACATTTTGACGATGGCCTGCGTCCCGGACTCGCGTTCATGACACTTCACTTTCCCGATCAGGTGCGCACGAACGACCTTACGATTGAAGCCACCGACCCGAAATCCGGCACCTCCGAATTTAAAGCTTCCGCCGTCTCCATCGAAAAAATCGAGGTGAAGTGAGTGGAGCTCCATCTCACCAACGACGCAGCCACACAGGACGAACAATTTGCGGTGGATCTTATTCTCGGAGCGCCGGTTTCCCAGTGGGCCGGTTCACCGCGCGACGCCGGGCAGAATGAACAATTTTCCTCCGCGCAGCCCAATCGCCGGCACCTGCTGCTGCCGGTGCTTCATTCGGTGCAATCGCACATCGGCTGGCTGAGTCCCGGCGCTTTGAACTACGTCGCGGTTCGGCTGGATGTTCCGCCCGCGGAAGTTCACTCGGTGGCTTCCTTTTACGATCTCTTCAAGCTGCAACCGACTCCGGCAGTGACCCTTCACGTCTGCGACGACATTGCATGCAGAACAAAAGGCGCGGAATCCCTCTGCGCCGGTCTCGAAAAGTCTCTTGGGAAAGAGGGCTCGCCGTTCCTCAACGGCAAAGCCGCCTGGTTTCGCAGTCCGTGCCTCGGTCTTTGCGATCAGGCGCCAGTGGCGCTTCTGCGGTCATCAGGAAAATCGGAGAGGGAGTGGGTGATCGCGCAGGCCACCGCGGCATCCATCCGCGGAAACCTGCAAGACTGCGCCACAGGTGGCGAAGGATTGAAAGAATCGCGGCCGCTGTTGCGGGAATTTCTTCCGCAATTTGGCGACCCGCAACTGCGCCTGCTGCGCCGTGTGGGTAACGTCGATCCGGTGAACCTTCGGGAATATCTTCAGGCCGAAGGCTATCAGGCGCTTCGGCGCGCAATGGAGATGGGACCGGAAGCGGTGGTGCGCGAAGTGGCCGACTCGCGACTGCTAGGGCGGGGCGGAGCGGCATTCCCCACCGGCAAAAAATGGGAAGCGGTTTTTCGCCAGCGCCGGCCGGGCTCGGTTCACTATGTAATTTGTAACGCGGACGAGTCCGAGCCCGGCACGTTCAAGGATCGCGTCATCATGAAAGGCGACCCGTTCGCCCTAATCGAAGGATTGACGATCGCGGGCTTCGCCGTGGGCGCGGAGCAGGGTTACATCTATATCCGCGGAGAATATCCGGAATCGTTTCGCATCGTGTCGCAGGCCATCCAGGCCGCGCGTGAAAATCATTTTCTGGGTGAACATATTTTGGGCAGCTCTTTTGCCTTCGACATCGAAGTCCGCCGCGGCGCGGGCGCTTACATCTGTGGCGAAGAAACCGCGCTATTCAACTCGATCGAAGGTTTTCGAGGTGAGCCGCGCAACAAACCCCCGTTCCCCACGCAGTCGGGATTGTTCCGGCGGCCGACCATCGTGAACAATGTCGAAACCCTGATCAATATTCCCGAAATTATTTTGAACGGCGGCGCTGCCTACGCGCGAATCGGCACGCCGCAATCTACTGGCTGCCGATTATTTTGCCTTTCAGGCCATGTGGCGCGGCCGGGCACCTATGAGCTCGCGTTCGGGATCACACTGCGCAAACTCATCGAACTGGCCGGCGGCGTCGGAGGCACCGGGAAGCTGCAGGCAGTTCTCCTCGGCGGCGCAGCTGGAACCTTTGTCTCCCCGCAGGAACTGGATACCCCGCTCACGTTTGAAGGCGTGCGCGCCATCGGCGCCAGCCTCGGCTCCGGCGTGGTGATGCTGTTTGACGATTCCGTGGACTTGAAGGACATCCTGGCGCGCATCGCGAAATTCTTCCGCCATGAATCCTGCGGCCAGTGCGTTCCCTGCCGCGTCGGTACGATTCGCCAGGAAGAAATATTGCGCCGGCTGGCGGCCGGCACACCGAACGCTTCTATCAAAAGTGAAATTGCGCTGCTGAAAGAAGCAGCACAAGCGATGCGCGACGCCTCTATTTGCGGCTTGGGACAAACCGCGCCGGGCGCCCTCCTTTCTGCTATCGAACGCTGGAGCCTCTTTTCATGAGCGATCCCTCAAACGCGCCTTCCTCTTTAATCCCTGTTCCGAGAGGCCCGCTGCCGAGCGTGCCTCCCGCCGAACCGGTGCGCATGGTCGAAATCAAAATCGACGGCCAATCCCTTTTTGTAAGTGAAGGCGCAACGATTCTCGAAGCCGCTCGCCAACTGGGAATCGAGACGCCCACGCTCTGCTACCTCGAAAACCTGGCGCCGGTAAACGTCTGCCGCCTCTGCGTCGTGGAACTCGAAGGTTCGCGCGTCCTCGTCCCCGCCTGTTCGCGCAAGGTGGAAGCCGGAATGGTGATTCATACCGATTCCGAACGCGTGCGCCTCAGTCGAAAACTGGTCCTGGAATTTCTCGCGTCGTCCGTGGATCTTTCCACCTGGCCCGCGTTCTCCGAATTCAGCCGGCGCTATGGGGCGGATCCCGCCCGCTTCGGAAAAGACGCGGCCAACAACTCTCAACCCGTAAAGATCGATAACGAGCTGTACGTCCGCGACTACGCCAAATGCGTCCTCTGCTACAAATGTGTTCAAGCCTGCGGCGTCGAAGCCCAATACACCTTCGCGATCGCGGTGGCCGGGCGCGGTCAAGGCGCGCACATCTCCACCGAATTTGAAATTCCCCTGCCCGAATCGGCCTGCGTTTATTGCGGCAACTGCATCGGCGTCTGCCCCACGGGCGCGCTCATGTTCAAATCGGAATACGACATGCGCCAAGAGCGCACATGGGATGAATCACGCCAAATCAAAACGGATACGATTTGTCCCTACTGCGGCGTCGGCTGCGACCTCACCGTTCACGCGCAGGACGGCCAGATCGTGAAGGTGACTTCCCCGCTCGACCACTCCGTAACCAACGGCCACTTGTGCATCAAAGGCCGCTTCGGCTGGCAATTTGTGCAGATTCAGCCACCAGTTTCAGGCACTCGCTGAACTGCTGGATGAAACGCTCAGGCTCGTTTCGTTTCCTGCAGAATATTGCCGCCATCAACCACGAGAATCTGTCCGGTGATATACGAAGCCTCTCGCGAAGCCAGAAACGCCACGGCCGCCGCCACTTCTTCCGGCCTGCCCGCGCGTCCGAGCGGCGTGTACGTGGCCGCCACCAACTCTTCCGGCAGCGATGACCCGGTCTGAACCCAACCCGGCGCCACGCCATTGATCGTAATGCCATCCATTCCATGCTCGATCGCCACCGCGCGCATCAATCCGTCCATCGCGCCTTTGGCCGCGCCGTACGCGCCCGACCCGGAGTTGCTCACCAACGGGCCCGTCACTGACGTCACATTCACAATCCGCCCGTATTTTTGTTTTTTCATGATCGGTAAAACCGCCCGCGTCATCAGAAACGCCGTGTCCAGCGTCATTGCCAGCTGCCGCTGCCAATCCGCATAGCTGATTTGTTCGACCGTTGTGTTTCCCGGCTGCTGGCCGTTCTGCGCCATCCCGGCGTTGTTCACCAGAATATCGATCCGCCCCGTGCGTTTCGCAATCGTTCCCACAACCTCATGCACGCGTGCTTCCTCCGTCAAATCTGCAACGAACGGAAACACGCGCTCGCCGGATGGATCGAGCTGCTTAGCGGATTCGCGGATTCGCCCGGAAGTGGCGCCGATGGCAACGAACGCGCCTTCCAAAAAAAGCTGCCGGGCAATGGCGAAACCAATGCCCGTGGCGCTGCCGGCGCCCGTGACGATTGCCGTTTGGCCTTGCAAGGAAGAACTCATCGCAGGGAGGCGCTACGCCTTCACGCCGCCGATGCACAGATACTTGATCTCCAGAAATTCCTCGATTCCGTATTTCGAGCCTTCTCGCCCCAGGCCCGATTCCTTCACGCCGCCGAACGGCGCAACCTCGGTCGAAATAATTCCCGTGTTGATGCCGACGATTCCATACTCCAGCGCTTCGGCCACTCGCCATACGCGCGCCAGATCGCTTCCGTAAAAATACGCGGCCAGGCCAAACTCCGTATCGTTTGCCAGCGCAACTGCCTCCGCCTCCGTCTTAAAACGGAATAGGGGTGCGACAGGCCCAAATGTCTCCTCGCGAGCGACCGCCATCTGCGGAGTCGCATTTACCAGGATGGTTGGTTCGAAGAAACGCCCGCCCAGCGCGTGGCGATGCCCGCCGACAATCACCTTCGCTCCCTTCGAAACCGCATCCTTAATATGGCTTTCCACTTTTTCCACAGCCGCGTTGTCAATCAGCGGCCCCTGCGAAGCGCCCGCTTCCAGCCCCGGCGCCGGCTTCAGGTTTTTCACAGCCGTCACCAGCTTTTCCGCGAACGCATCGTAAACCGAATCCTGCACCAGCACACGGTTCGTGCACACGCACGTCTGCCCGGTATTACGATACTTCGAGGCGATCGCCCCTTCCACTGCCGCGTCCAGGTCCGCGTCCTCAAAAACGATGAACGGCGCATTTCCGCCGAGCTCCAACGAAAGTTTCTTGATCGTGGCCGCGCACTGCGCCATCAGCACTTTTCCGACTTCGGTCGAACCCGTGAACGAGAGCTTCCGCACAATCGGATTCGACGTCAACTCCGCGCCGATTTCCTTCGCCGAGCCGGTGATTACGTTCAGCACGCCCTTCGGAACACCCGCGCGCTCGGCAAGTTCCGCCAGCGCCAGCGCCGAAAAAGGCGTCTGCGCAGCCGGCTTGATCACCACCGTGCATCCCGCCGCCAGCGCCGGCCCCGCCTTGCGCGTAATCATCGCCAGCGGAAAATTCCACGGAGTGATGCATGCCACCACGCCAATGGGCTGCTTCAGAACAACGATCCGCTTGTCCGCCTGGTGGCCGGGGATCGTGTCGCCGTAAACGCGCTTCGCCTCTTCGCCAAACCATTCCAGAAACGCCGCGGCATACGCCACTTCCCCTCGCGATTCGGTCAGCGGTTTTCCCTGTTCCAGCGTCATCAGCCGCGCAAGGTCTTCCTGATTCTCCATCATCAGGTCGAACCACTTGCGCAACACGTTCGCGCGTTCCTTCGCGGTCCGCGCGCTCCACGATTTGAACGCTTCGTTTGCGACTTCAATCGCGTGTCGTGTTTCCGCCCCGCTCAATTTCGGAACTTTGCCGATGATTTCTCCGCTCGCGGGATTATCCACGCCAACCGTTCCGCCGCCAGCCGCCTGCACCCACTTCCCATCCACATAACAGGCTTCGCGAAACAATCGCATGTCCTTCAAATCAACCGCGGCAACCGCCGCATTTGTGGCCGTGCTCGACATAAATCACCTCATTCATTTCTAAACGCGCGAAAACGCCGGCTCGCCTTGAATGCGACCGGGCTCCCGCGAAAAAGTTTATGCGTGTAAAAGGGCAACCTGCTTTTGTTCGGAGACCAGCGCCAAGCCAGCTTCGAGCACATCTAGTCCTTCGTCAAGCTGTTCGTCCGTGACCACCAGCGGCACCAGGATGCGCACCACATTGCCATACGTCCCCGCAGTGATGGTGATCAAGCCATGCTCGTAAGCGTACTTCGAAAGCTCTTTCGTCTGCGCACCGGCCGGCGCGCGCGTCTCCCGGTTGCTGACCAGTTCAATCGCGCACATTCCGCCGAGGCCGCGCACGTTGCCAACAATCGGCCACTTCTGCTGCCAGGCCTTGGCACGCTCTTCAAAACGCTTTCCGATCGCCGTCGATCTCGCCAGCAATCCATCCTTCTCAATCGTTTCGATGGCGGCAAGTCCCGCCACGCAGGATGCGGGATTGCCGGCAAAGGTGCTGCCCAGCCCGCCGGGAATTGGCGAGTCCATAATTTCCGCCCGGCCAGTGACCGCGGCAATCGGCAGCCCACCGCCCAGCGATTTCGCGGTGATGAGCAGATCCGGCTCCACGCCGTAATGCTCGATGGCAAACATTTTTCCGGTGCGCCCGATACCGCTCTGCACTTCGTCCGCGATGAATACGATTCCATATTTGTCGCAAATCTCGCGAATCACCGGGAAAAATTCCTTTGGCGGAACCACGAAGCCGCCCTCGCCCAGCACCGGCTCCGCAATGATCGCCGCCACCTGATCCGCCGCGACCACGCGCTTAAACGTATCTTCCAGGTGATGCGCGCAAGTCATCTTGCAGGACGGATAGGTCAAACCGTACGAGCAGTGATAGCAATTGGCGTAGGGTATGCGGTAAATCTCCGGCGCAAACGGGCCGAAACCCACTTTGTAAGGGTTGGTCTTGCTGGTCAGCGACATCGTCAGCAGCGTGCGCCCGTGAAACGCATCCTCAAAACAGATCACCGCCGGCCGCTTGGTGTGCGCGCGCGCGATCTTCACCGCGTTCTCCACCGCTTCCGCGCCGGTGTTCACAAAAAACGTTTTCTTCGTTCCGCGCATCGGCGCCAGCGAATTCAGCTTTTCCGCAAGCGCGATATACGACTCATACGGCGTGACACCAAAGCAGGTGTGCAGAAATTTTTCCAACTGCGCGCGCACTGCGTTTTCCACCCGCGGGGCGCGGTGCCCGATATTCAGGCAGCCAATGCCTCCCGCAAAATCCAGATAACGGTTTCCATCCACGTCCTCAATCCACGCGCCTTCCGCCTTCGCGGTGAAAATCGGCGTAACCAGCTGCGGCCCACGTGGAATCGCGGCTTCGCGCCGCGCCACCAGCGCTTTGGATTTTGGCCCGGGAACTTCGGTGCGCAATTGAATCGTCTTCATGGCTCTCACTTCCCTCTTTTGAATTCAGAAAAGTTTTCCAGCTCAGTACCAGCCGATCGGAGTCTCGTCCAGATTGACGTACACCTGCTTGGTTTCCAGATATTCTTCCAGTCCCCAAGGCCCAAGCTCCCGTCCGAAACCCGACTGCTTGTAGCCGCCCCACGGCGCTTCCACGTAAGTTGGCTGCATATGATTGACCCAGATAATTCCCGCGCGCATCGCTTTTACGATGCGGAAAGCCTTATAAATGTCGCGTGTCCAGACCGCGCCGGCAAGGCCGTACGGCGTGTCGTTGGCAATCTTGATCGCGTCGGCCTCGTTCTCAAACGGAATCACCGATGCCACGGGGCCAAAAATTTCTTCACGGGCAATGCGCGCGCTGTTATCCACGTCGTAGAAAATCGTCGGCTCCACGTAAAATCCCTTGCCGAACGCCTTCGCACGTCCGCCGCCGATCGCCGTCTTTGCTTCCTTCTTCCCGATCTCCATGTACGACGTCACGCGGTCGTACTGCTCCTTGCTGACCAGCGGTCCCATCTTGGTGTCGCGGTCCAGCGGCGCGCCCAGCTTGATGCGCTTGGCCTTTTCCGTCATGGCCTCCACAAATTTCGAATAAATCTTTTTCTCAACCAGAATGCGGCTGCCCGCGGAGCATACTTCGCCCTGATTGATGAACACGCCAAACAGAGCTCCATCCACCGCGGCTTCCCAATCGGCATCGGCAAAAAATACGTTGGGAGATTTTCCGCCGAGTTCCAAGGTAACTCGCTTTAGCGTGTCGGCCGCGCTCTTCACGATGATCTTGCCCACCGCGGCGCTTCCCGTAAACGCGATCTTGTCCACTCCCGGATGCGCCACCAGCGCGGCCCCGGCAACTTCTCCGACGCCGTTCACCACATTTACCACGCCCGGCGGCAAGCCAACTTCCTCCACCCAGTTCGCAAATTCCAACGCCGTCAACGGTGTCTGCTCGGCCGGCTTCAGCACGCAAGTGCAACCCGCGGCAAGCGCCGGCGCCAGTTTCCACGCCGCCATCAGCAGCGGATAATTCCACGGAATAATCTGCCCCGCCACACCCACCGGCTCGCGCAGCGTAAAACTTAACGCATTCGCGGGAACCGGCATTACGCTCCCGTTCACCTTGTTCGCCAGGCCGCCGTAGTATTCGAAACACGTCGCCACGTCCGCGATGTCGTATTCCGCCTCGACAATCGGTTTCCCGGTGTTGCGAGATTCCAACTCGGCCAGCATCGGCGCGTTCTGCCGAATCTTTTCCGCAAGCCCGAAAAGAATGCGCCCGCGATCCTGAGCCGTCGTCGCCGGCCACGGCCCGGAGTCAAACGCCGCGCGCGCGGCCTTCACCGCTTTGTCCACGTCGCTCGCGCTTGCCGCCGCAACGTGCGCAATCACTTCTTCGGTGGAGGGATCGAACACAGGAAACGTCTCGCCCGTGGAACTCGATACCCACTGCCCGTTCACGTAATTCTGATGGGTTTTCACAGCGGTTTTTGCTGGACTGGACATAAATCTCCTCCCACTTCCAATTTCAGGCCGGCGTCGAGCCTTCGGCCAATTTCCGCGCCGCTTTCCGGCTGCCGTACACAAAAAAGAAAAACGCCGCCAAGCCGATGAACCCAAGCGTGCCGCCAAACATCCAGATCTCGTAGGAAAGTAGCGAAGTGATCTGCTGCGCCGGAAAGAACGCCAACGCAATCCCGAGCACCGTCGTCAACATCCCGCTAATGCCAGCAAACACCAGCATTCCCCGGCCATAGTGGCCGCGCACGAATTTTTCATCGAACGCGATTTTCAGCAACGCCCCAAACATATAGAGGAATGGAATCAGTTGCAGAACAACAGCGAGCGAAAGCAATTTCTGAAAAGTCTCCTGGACGCCGGAACCCGTCAGCGTAAAGTTCAGAATCACCAGAATCAGCGAGACACTCGCATGCACCAGCAGCGCCGGATACGGGGTCGCATACTTCGGATGAATCTTGCCTAGCCACGAAGGCAAATACGAATCGAGCCCAGCCACAAACGGAATACGCGCCGACCCGCCAAGCCACGCCGAACCAATACCCGCGATCGACAAACTCAGCATGAACGCGAACGGCGCCACAATCCACGACACTCCAACCTGCCCCGCCATGTGGCTGACCGCTTGCACAATTCCCTGCAGCACGCTGATGCTGTCCTTGCTGACGGCTACCAGCAGCGTCAAAGTCGCGCCGACATAAAGCAATCCCGAAAATAAACCGCCCCAGGCCACCGCGCCCGGCAAAGTCTTCCGCGGATTTTCAATCTCGTCGCCCATGATGGAGGCAAGCTCCAACCCGACCAATCCAAAACAAATCACGCCAAACGAATTCAGCACAAACCGGGGATTCGCCGGAATCCGAAAATCCGCCCAATGAATGGACGTGCCAAACCGCAGGCACACCACCACGCCCAGCCCCATCAGCAAAAACGCCGCCGCAAACGTGCCAATCCCGCCCAGATTATTGATCCACTTGCCCACGCCAAGTCCCATGATATTTAGGATCACCAGCACGCTGAGCAGCACCACGCTCGCCGCCAGCGCGAACGGCTTGTTGTCCCCCAGCGACGCATGGCTCGGTCCCAGCACAAAAACAGAAACGCCGACGAAATACAGCATGATCGTCGGCACGTACATCATGTTGTTGGTCCAATAACACCAACCCGAAAGAAATCCGTGGAAGTCGCCGAACACTTCCTTGGCCCAAAGATAGACCCCGCCTTCGCCGGGATACCGGTGCGCCAATTCGATCACCGCGATCCCCTGCGGCCAGAAAAACAAAATCAAAGAAATGATCCACAGCCAGAGGGTGACGCCGCCGTTTGCGGCAATCGAAGGCAGCACATTCAGGTTGAAAACGGCGACGACAAACAGGAGAACGAGGTCGCGCTTGCCGAGTACCCGCTTCAGGTGCGTGGTTCCGGTGGAGGAAGGCGAAACGCCAGCCTCCGCGAGCGCGGCCTCGTGACTCAAACTATGTTCTCCTTAGTGTCCGGCCGCGCCAACGAACTGCGCGCCGCGTTCCTGCTGGGCCTTTGCCAGGCCGGGAGCAACCTCTTCGAAAACAGCCAGGTGCTTATCAATGTCCGCTTCCGTGTGCTGCACGGAAATGGTCCACTGCTCGTCCCACCAGTAGGGCATCGCCAGCACACCGCGGTTGACCATGCCGAACCAGAATTGCCGCCAGATGTCGACGTCAATCTTCAACCAGTCGCGGTAATTGCGAATTTCCTGCGGATAGAACATCAGCGCGCCATTCACGCCCGCGCTGGCAACGTAGGCCTGCACGCCGTTTTTCTTGACGATCGCGCGATACCCGTCGGTCAGCTTCTGGCTGAGCTTGCCCACGTGCGCGTAGTTCTCGCGTGTAAGCACTTCGCGGAACACCGCAATACCCGCCGCCATCGCAAAGCGGTTGGTGTTGTACGTGCCGCCATGGAAAACCTTGTGCTGCACGATCAGGTCCATCACTTCGCGGCTCGCGCCAAACGCAGCCAGCGGCACGCCGCCGCCAATAGACTTCGCCAGCGTGATCATATCCGGCTTCACGCCGAAATATTCGCTTGCGCCGCCCCAGCCGAGCTTCGCGCCGGTCTTCACTTCGTCGAAAATCAGCAACGCGCCGTTCTTGGTACAGATCGCCCGCAGGCCTTCCAGGAACCCGGGCTGCGGCATGCACAGGCCGACGTTCATCAGGATGGGTTCCAGGATGATCGCCGCGATTTGTCCCGGAAACTGCTTGAACCGGTTTTCGACGCTCCCGAGGTCGTTGAAAGTAGCCACGGTAACGTTGTCGAGGACGGATTTAATCACACCAAGTCCGCCGGGAACAGAATTCGGCGCGTGAATGTCGCCGGCATCTTCCAGCTTCGGCTTGACGCTGACCAGCGCCGTGTCGTGCAGTCCGTGATACGCGCCCTCAAAGCGCAAAATTTTGTCGCGGCCCGTTGCGGCGCGTGCGATGCGGCAAGCGTGCATGGTGGCTTCGGTTCCGCTGTTGCCAAACCGAACCATCTCCACCGGATACCGCGCGCAAATCTCTTCCGCCAGTTCCAGTTCCATGCCATGCGGCATGCCAAACGTGGTGCCGCTGTCGGCCATCAGTTTCACCGCTTTGGCCACCGCCGGATGCCCGTGGCCAGCCATCAGCGTGCCAAAGCAAAGGTTGTGATCGATGTATTCGTTGCCGTCAATATCCTTGATCTTGCTGCCATGCCCCTCCGCCACAAAAATCGGATAGGGATCATACGCTCGGTAATTGCTGGCCACGCCGAGCGGAATGCGTTTCTGAGCCTTTATGTGCGCCTCCGCGGATTTCGGCGTGCGCTTCTCGTACAGGGCGATTTCCTTCTCAAGTATGTCGTGCATTTGCTGCTCCATCCAGGTAGGCCTGCCTAACGTGGTCACCTGTGGCAGGTCTATTCCCTGCGGTCAGTGTAAGGTCGGCCTTCTGCCGCCCCTGCGTGGGGCAGGCTTTTGCCGACTCTGTGTAGGGGCGGCTTTACGCCGCCCTTTCAGCGAGGTAAACAGCGCGGTTCCTGCGGCGAACTACGCTTACTAGTTTACGCTTCTTTCGCAACTTCCTGCAGCCGTGCGGGCGGTCTCCGCGGCCCCGTTTCAACTCTTCGCGCGGAAACG
>Ga0209166_10002990_pt1 | contig 12433 bp, 7 predicted proteins | sample Coa_R1_3_FD_187151 | JGI IMG/M metagenome (GOLD analysis project Ga0209166, IMG submission 187151) | Surface soil microbial communities from Centralia Pennsylvania, which are recovering from an underground coalmine fire - Coalmine... | ecosystem: Environmental > Terrestrial > Soil > Unclassified... | reverse complement strand
GCCCAAGTTCATCATCCTGGAGCACAACGCCGACCGCGCCGGCCTGGACACGATTGTCCTGGTGGGCAAAAGCGTCACCTTTGACTCGGGCGGCATCTCAATCAAACCAGCCGAAGGCATGGAGCGGATGCGCAGCGACATGGGCGGCGGCGCGGCGGTGATGGGCGCGATGCTGGCGATCTCGACCCTGGGGCTGCCCCTGCACGTGGTGGCGCTGCTACCGGCCACCGAAAACATGCCCGATGGGCGAGCGTTTCGGCCGGGCGATGTCTTGCGCATGATGAACGGCAAAACGGTCGAGGTGATCAGCACCGACGCTGAGGGCCGCTTGATCCTCGGCGACGCGCTGTGCTATGCCGCCCGCTATGCGCCCAAGGCTGTGATCGATATCGCCACGCTGACGGGCGCCCGCACCGTCGCGCTGGGCGACCAGGCGATCGGGCTGTTCAGCAACGACGAGGCGCTCGTCGCGCGCTTTGTGGCGGCGGGCCAACAGACGTGGGAACGGGTCTGGCGGCTGCCGCTTTTTGACGAGTACGCCGACAAGCTAAAAAGCTTCGCCGCCGATATGAAGAACACGGGCGGGAGGGATGGCGGCGCCTGCATCGCGGCGGCTTTCCTGAATCAGTTTGTGAGTTACCCCTGGGTTCACCTGGACGTGGCCGGGCTGGTTTCGACCGAAACCGCCCGGCCCTACACGCCGCCCTGGGCCACCGGGCTGGGCGCGCGGCTGCTCACCCAGTTCCTGCGGGACTGGGCTGGCGAGAGGAGACTGTCATGAAGACCATGTACGAATCGCTGACGTGGCATGAAGCCAAGCTGACCGGCCACGCGGCGGCCCGGATGATCCCGCTGGTATACGGCGAGGTGGGCACGGAAGGCCAGCTGGTGACCATGGTCGCCGGCACCCACGGCGATGAAGGCCCCTGGTCGGCCCTGGCGATGAAAGCCCTGCTGCAGCACCCGCTCAGCGAGCTGCACGGGCGTCTGCGGGTGATCTTTACCGCCAACGCCCTGGCGGCCGAGGTGAACGCTCGCAATGCGTGGATCGATTCGCCTAACTCGTTCGACCTGGATAGCTGTTTTCCGGGCAACGCCAATGGCTCGCATACCGAGCGGGTGGCGGCGGCCATCACCCCGCTGCTAACCGACAGCCAGGCGATCCTTGACCTGCACGGCGGCGGCAGCTGGTGCGTGAACGCCTTCGTCAAGCGCTTCGCCGGGTCGGAAAGCCTGGCCGAGGATATGGAGGCGCCGTTCATCTCCAGCGCACCCAACAAGCCGGGCGGCCTGACCAGCTATGCCAAGACGCTGGGCATCAAGGTCACCAACATTGAAATGGGCGGCCGCTCGAAAGACGAGATGCTGTGGTGCGGGCGGATTGTCAGCGGGCTGGAGCGGGTGCTGCACAACCTGGGCGTGCTGGCCCTGGCCAAGCCCCCCGCCCCGGCCAAAAAGGCCATCGAAGTTGGCAAGACCGAGGCCGTGCGGTCGCGCATGGGCGGCATTTTCGTCCCCACGCTGCGCGAAGAGGCGGTGGGCACCATCGTGCCGGCCGGCACCGAGATGGGCAAGGTGCTTGACCTGCACACCCTGGAAGAGCTACAAGTATTCACCGCGCCCTACGCCCAGACGGCCATGATGCTCTTGCGGCCGGAAGTGTGCGTGGTGGAGGGCTCGGCACTCATCTACGTAACCGCCGCGCCGGTGTAGCCGCTGCCGGGCGCGCCGCGGTCGCCCGTGGCGCGTTATACAGGAATGCCGAGACAGGCGGTCCGGCCAGATGCCAACTGGCCGGGCCGCCCTGTTGCGCCAAGCATAGACGCATTGCAGCTTGCGACTGCTGCCATTCGTCGTGCCGCTGGTCAATAACTGGCGCCGGCGCATGCTGCGCGAGCGCGACCTGCTCGACAGCATGTTTTAGCGCGGGCCTGTTCTTATCAGCACCGCCGGCCCGCGCGATCGGATCGCGGGGCCGGCCCGCGTTCTTTAGGCCGGACCATCTGACTCACCCGCCACTCATCTTCACAAACCATTTTCCTATATCATCCACTTGAGCCAGCCCTTATCATAGGCTACCAACCAAGCTGTTGTTAAGCAGTTGCTTGAAATTCGCCATTTCGCCCAACGTCGGGCGAAACGGGCCTCTCGCGTCGTTGCCCGCGCTCTATCGGTTCTATGCGCGCAGCGTCGCTCGATCTGCCTGTGCCGGCGTCTTGCTGACGCGCGTGCCGGTTTCCGTTCGGCACGTCTACGCCAGGCCTTACCAGCAGTCTTACCTTGCCAATTGAGTCATACACGCCGCGGGCGAGCTGGGCCGGCCCACTCGTCTCGCGCGCGAACACCTCGGGGAAGGGGCCGACCAGCGCTGCCCGCCGCAATGGCAGGCGGCTGGCCTGGCCGAAACCAGGGGCAAGAGCCAACGCCTGGGCTCATATTTAAAGTTTCGGGAGACAAGCATGAAAATCGGAAGCCAAAAGATAGGTCGGGTCATCAGCGCGCTGGCGGTCCTGCTGGTTGGATTGGCCACCGCGGTCAATGCCCCGGCCATCCTGGCCCATTCGGCGGCCGTCACCAACAGCGCGCGGCCGGCCCTGGTCAGCCAAACCGTGTTGGCCAGCCTGCCAACGGTCGATCCGGCCATCCTGGGCACCTGTACTGCTGCCATCCACGACCGCTACACCGTGGTGGGGCCGGACGGACAGACCTATCGCACCTGGCACCCGCAGGTGGTGCCGATCGATCCGAACAACCCGGGGGCGGGCACCTGCAAGTTTGCCCACGAGCATGGCGATAACCCGGCCACGAGCCTGGCCAACCCCAACCCGCCGGCTTTTGGCTATATCGGACAGATGGTGGGCGACCTGGAGGCGCACGAGGGCTTTAAGGTTTTCGTGGTCAACCAGGGCGCGGTCAACAACGAGGGCGGCGTGGCGCAGAATTCGACGCGGCTGGTGTTCCACCAGGGCACGGGCGGGGTGAAGCGCTTCGACACCCGCACCCACTCGATGATGTTTGACCTGGTGGCATCTGACGGGCACTACGTGCACGTACAGGGCATGGCCGATACCGGCAGCGTCGGCTCAATCTGCGCCAACCCGCGGCAGGGCCGGACCGTGGTGGTGACCACCGGCTGCTCGCTCACCAGCCTGTATGAAATCTGGGCGCTGACGTTCAACGCCGGCGGCCGCGCCACGATCAACGCCTCGGTGGGCGTCTTCGATCCGATCACGGTGCTCGACCCAAACAGCCTGCCGGGTCAGCGGCCAACCATTTACACCGCTAACGTCTTTTCGAAGTTCGCGCCGGCTTTCTATGGCTGCGACCGCGAGGCTTACTCCGGCCCCATCTACTGGTACAACGCGAATGGGCCGACCACCTTCTACACCGACGCCTATGGCCACCCGGCGGCCAGCGGCCTCAAGCAGCAAGTATCGGCCAACAACTCGATTGGTATCCGTATGAGCAGCCTTGATCTATACCAGATGAAGCTGCACCGGTCGCAGTGCGTATCGGGGCTTGGGTTGAAGAACTAAAAGAGCGGCCGGGCCCCTGGGCGGCATGCCCGAGGGGCCCGGCTGTGCGGGATGAGGCGATGTTGCAGGCGCGGCGGGCGCGCCTGGCCCGGGCGGCTTCAGCCCGCCGAGGGCGCGGCGACCGCCTCCGGGCAGCTTTCCGCGACGGCGGCACACCAGGGGCCGGCATCGACGCACCGGGCCTGGGCGGCCTCGCGGATGCGGGTCGCCCAGCGCAGCGCATCCAGACCATCGCGGGCCGTCACCTCGGGCGCTTTGCCCTGCACGATGCAGGCCACAAAACACTGCAGCTCCAGCATGAGCGATTCAGAGTTGGGCACGAAGATGCGCTCGACCACGCTCTCCTGGCGATACTTGAAGCCGCGGTGATTGTGGTTCTGATACTCGCCGATGGTGCTGCGGTGAACCAGGATCGAGCGGCCCAGCAGGTCACACTCGACATAGCCATCGCGCGCCGTGACCTCGATCGAGCGGATTTTCTGTTCGGTCAGGCGCGAGGCCGTCAGGCTGACCAGCGGCCCGTTGGCAAACCACATCTGCGCGGCCACGTGGTCCAGCGTGCCGCTGTCGGCGCGCAGGCCGTAGGCGCCCACCGCGTCAGGCCGCGCGCCGACCAGGTCGAGCACGAGGTTGATATCATGGATCATCAAATCCAACACCACATCCACATCGGTGTTGCTGCCCTCGAAGGGGCTCAGGCGGCGCAGGTTAATCGCGAGCGGCCGCGCCTGCTCCAGGACGTTCTTTAGCTCCAGGTAGGCCGGGTTGTAACGCTCGACATGGCCCACCTGCACCACGCGGCCGCAGCCATCGGCCGCCCGCGCCAGCGCCTCGCCCTGGTCGAGCGTCTGGGCGATCGGCTTCTCAATGAGCACGTGCCGCCCGCGCTGCAGGCACAGCATGGCCTGCTCAAAGTGGAAGGGCGTGGGGCTGGCCACCACCACCGCCTCCACGTCATCCAACAGTTCGTCCAGGCGCTCGTACGGCCTGGCATCAAAGCGGGCGGCCACCTGCCGCCCGATGGATTGGTCCTGGTCGTAGATGCCGTGCAGCTCCGTCCAGCGCAGGTTCGACAATACACGACAGTGGCGCTGGCCCATTCGCCCGGCGCCGATGACTCCCACCCTCACCGTGTCTGTCATCATACTGTTCCTTTTTGGGACTGCACTTTTCACGCGCGGTGCACACCATTTCCAAGGCGCGGGCGCTGGCTGGCAGTCTTGCGCCACACTGAGGCTAGCGTCCCGGGGCAAAGATTTAGTGAGGGTACAGTGAAAGATGGCCGATTTCTTGGAACATTTGAGTTTAGTCAGATTCAAAGACATAATCACGGGTGATGCTTATACCTAATGTCCTATTGTCCGTCTCAATTGTTTGAATAAACTCCCTTCATACGTCAAGAGCAAGTTAAAACACATAATCCGTTGGTTCCGGTCGCGGCCTAACGGCCCGCCCTGCCCGAAACATAGGTGAGGTCATGCATTTTCCCGACAATCGGTCGAGGGCTATCTTCAGGCTGAGTCTGGTCGTGGGCGCTGTCGCGCTCGCGGTCGCTATCGGCATGGCGGTCACCGCCTATGCTTCCGTGGTCGCGAACAGAACCGTCTACTTGCCTGTCGTGGCTGCCTCGGGCCCCAGCAAGGTGCCACTGGTCTTTGTCTCGCGCCAGATCCCGGACAAGGGCAGCATTTATTGGAATGTGGCCCGCGACCTGCCGGGCGTTGGCACCCACAGCCGCTTCCGCGTGGCCGCGCCCGGCCAGCTATTGGTGCTGGAGTCGAACGGCTCGGTGCGGGTGCTGGTCGACGGCTCGAAGCCCACGTCCGCCTCGCTCAACTTGATCGACGTAAACGCGCCGGACGTCTCGTATGACGGTCAGACGATTGCGTTCGCAGGGCTGCCCGCCGGCAGCTACGACCCAGGTCCAAACAACAACCCGGGCGCCTGGCGCCTGTATACCATCGGCGCCAATGGCCAGGGCTTGCGCCAGGTGACCTTCAGCGACCAGCACCTGGACATGAGCCAATTCGGCCCGGCCGCCAATGGGCTGACCGCCTATGACGATACCGACCCGGCCTGGCTGCCGAACGGCATGCTCGTGTTTTCGTCCACCCGCTGGCCCAGCTTTGCCCAATACACCGGGGCCCGCACGTCGAACCTGTACGTGGTGCGGCCGGACGGCAGCGGTCTACGTCGCATCACCTCCGAGCGCAACGGCGCCGACCGGCCGCTGGTTGACCCGCTGACCGGCAAGATTGTTTACTCGCGCTGGTGGCGCAACCAGTATTTCCCGCTGAATGACCTGTCGACCGTGCTGAACCCCAGCGGCGGGTTCATGCAGAAGGATGGCCTGAGCGCCGAGCGCGATCTGGAGCTCGACGACAGCCCGGGCACCGCGAACTACCTCTGGCGCAATGCCTGGCAGGCCGCCACCATCAACCCCGACGGGACCGGGCTGGCGCTGTGGGCCGGCACTTTCCGCGACGAGGTGGCCAACAGCGTCTATGGCGGCGCCTTCACGCCCAGCGGCGACCTCATCGCCAACTTTTTCCCCATGTACAACATGGCCGAGGCGGCCGGCTTTGGCGGGGTGCGCCGCTATAGCCGCGGGGCTGGCACCTATACCCCCGTGCTGGGCGTTACGGACCTGAACCTGAACTACGCCCATGCCCAGAACCCGACTTCCTTCGGTATTTTCCAGGGCAGCTATGCGGCCGAACCAGAAGTGCTGCCCGACGGGAGCCTGGTCGTATCGTGGGCGCCAGACGTGAACCAGGACTACGGTTTGTATACGGCCAATGCCGATGGCAGTGGCTTGAAGCTGCTGTATGACCGGCCCGGCACCAGCGAGCTGCGCGCCCGCGCCATCCGGAGCCGCCCGCTGCCGCCCATCTTGGGCGGCCCGACGGGGCCCGCGCCCTCCCTGCTACCCCCGGTGCAGGCGCCATACATCCAGGACGGCACGTTCGTCTTTGATGCGCTCAACGTTTACTTCAACGCGCCCGTCGACTCGCCCATCGTCAGCGCCCCGGCGGTCGGCTCAGCCGCCACCATCCGGTTCTTCACGGACCCGCAGCGCGTCAGCCCGGGCTCGTTCCCCAGCCTGGATTGGCCCATCCTGTTGGCCACGCGCACGGTCAGCCCGCAGGGCGCGGTCAGCAACGTGGCCCCGGCCAACCTGCCGCTGTTCGAGCAGCTGCGCACGCCGGCCGGCACGGTGCCCCTGACCCAGGACCCGATTGGGAACGACGGGGCCGCCCACGTCGCCGGCTACAACTTTGGCGCGCCGGGCACGGTGGTGCGCTGCGTGGGCTGCCACGCCGGTCACAGTCTCATCCCGGTGCCGGCCAACGATGCCGATGCGCAGTGGACAAACCTGGCGCCCGGCGCGCAGGTGATCGTCTCATCCACGCGCGACCCCAAGTCCAATCGCGGGCTGAATGACCGGCGGGTGCTGACTGGCGAAATATGGCGGTATTGGACGAGCCTCCCCGGCCAGCCGCAAAACGGCCAGTGGGCCAGCCTGGTGTTCCCGGTGTCCATCACGGTGCGCACGGTGCGGCTCTACAATCCGCGCGCGGGTGATGAGGCACACTCCACGCTGCAAGTGAACAGCGCCAGGGTCGATCTCTGCGGCGACGCGGCCTGCGCCACGGTGCTCGCCACGCAGCCGGCCGGCTCACTGGCCGTGAGCGGCACCAGCCTGTCGTTTGCCGATGTGGCGGGCGTGCGGGCGGTGCGCGTCACGCTGAACAACGTGACCGGCACCTTCTATGGCGCGGCGGTGGCCGGCCTGGCAGAGGTGGAGGTGATCGGCAAGGGGCAATAAAAACGGCCGGGGCGGATAAGCCCCAGCCGCCACAGCTCAGCTGAAGGCTGTATCAGTCTTAGCTGCCCGCCCCGGCCGGCTTGACGTTGCGATCGTGAGGGGCCGTGGCCTCGACGGAAGAAGGAGCGGCCAGTGGCTGCTGGTCGGGGCCAGCAGATGACGAGGGCACGGCGACGAGGCCGCTCAGCGCGATGGTGCTCGCAACTGCGGTCAGCAGGGCCAGGTCGTCGCCGGCAAAGTAGCCAGCCTGCACCTTGGCCAGGGTCAGCACCCCGATCATCCCGTTTGAGAGCACGATCGGAACACTGACCACGGCGCGCGCCGCCCCATCCGGCTCGTCCCACGGCCGCCTGAGCCAGCGCGGGTCGTCAGTGGTGTTGGCAACCAGGGCGCCCTGGCGATGAGCGGCGACCCAGCCAGCCAGGCCCGCGTGAGCCACTTCAGCCAGCGGCTCGGCCAGCCCGGTGCGCACCTTGCCCTTGTAAGCCACCAGGCCATCGACCACGGTGCCGCCGGCATCGAGCAGCAGCAGGCCGCCGCTGGTGGCGCCCATGCGCTCCACGGTCAATTGGAGGAGGTCTTTCCACAGATCGTGCGCGCTGGCCCGGCTGCTCAATAGACGGCTGACCGCCGTCAGCAGCTCCAGCGAAGCCTGCTCTTGCCGCTGCGGGGCACGCCGGTCTTTGGGCCGGCCCTTCTCCGTCGGCCGCGCTTCGGCCGTGTAGCCGGCCATATAGGCCCCGCCGTATCCATAGCCGGCGGCGGCGCGCGGCAGACGATTAAGCGCGACGCCAATCACGCGTGCGCCGCTGCGTTTGAGCTGCGACAGCATGGCCCGCGCCGGCTCGCGATGGGTGTGGCCCGGGCGCACGACTACCAGCACAGCATCCACCTTGGCGGCCAGCACCCAGGCATCCGCCACGATGAACGGCGCGGAATCGATGATGACCCAGTCGGCCAGCTCCTTCAGGCGGACCAGGACTTCATCCATTTTGCCCGAAGCGATCAGCTCAGCCGGGTTGGGGGCCGGCGTGCCGCTGGTGATAATGCCCAGGTTCTCTTCAACCGGCCACTGATTAACCGCATTCGGCACGCTGATGGCGCCCAGGAAGATGTCGCTCAGCCCGCTGGAATTCGACAGGCCAAAGGATTTATGGATGCCCGGCACGCGCAGGTCGGAGTCCAGCAAGATGACCTTCTTGCCCGCCCGGGCCAGCACAAACGCAAGGTTGCTCGCCAGCAGCGTCTTGCCGTCGCCGCTCTCGGCGCTGGTCACCAGCAGCGTGCGGATCGGCCGGTCGACTGCGGCAAACTCCAGGTTCGTCTTGAGCGAACGGAAGGCCTCGGTCGTCATGGAGCGCGGGTTCTCGGCCACGTAGATCTGCCCGCTGCGCCAGTGCTCCAGCTCGGCGATGTTGCCGATGACCGGGTAGGGCAGCAGGCGGCTGACATCCTCGCGCCTGAGGGTGTTGTCGAGATATTCAATCAGGTAGGCCGCACCACCCGCCAGCACCAGCCCGCTGAGGACGGCCAGCAGGATAATAAGAGGCTTGTTGGGCCCAATCGGCTTGACCGGCGTGGAGGCAGCCTCGAACAGGCTGATGGTATTGAGCTGGCCTTGCTGGCTGCTGGCCAGCAGATTGGCATAGTTGGTTTCCAGCGCGGTCAGCTTCACCTGCAGCGCGTCGATTTCTGTTTGAGCGTTGGCGATATCAACGGCGCTGCTCAGGCCGGCCAGCGCTTTCTGTTTGTTGACGATGTCGGCCTTGGTCTGGGTGATCTGGGCCTGGGCCTCGTCGAGCTGCTGATTGACGAAGGACTGCCGGCCGCCGTCGGTCTGCTGGCCGCTGGCCGGGCTGACCACGATCAGCTGGTTGGCCAGCTCATTGGCCACGGCCTGGGCCAGCTTCGGGTCGGAATGCGTGACCGAGATTTCGACAAAGTACCCGTTGGCCTGCACGTCATAAGTGGGGAGCTTGCTGAGGCCCAGCGCGGCCATCGTGGCCGCCTGCACGGGCTCACGGGTGGCCACGTCGGCGTAGGCCGAGGCCAGCTGCTGGCTGACCCCGATCTCGTTGCCGGTGGGGTTGGGGTCGTTGATGCCGCGGCCTACCAGCAGCGTAGCCCTGGCCTGGTAGACCGACGGCAGCGAGCGCGTGGCCCAATAGGCTGTGGCGCCCGTGACCAGCGCGGCCAAAATCAGCAGCCACCACCACTTCAGCAGCGGGGAGAAATAGTCGCGTAGTCTCAAGAGATGACCTGACCCGGGAGTACGCTCGTGGCCGGCAAACGCCGGGCCGCCCGGCGGCCGGCACAATGCCCGGCTAATGATATCACGCGCGTCTTTCCTTGACTAAGGCCGGCGCCGGGAGAAGCTCCTTATGCCGGCTGAGCTAGGCTGGCGGCGGCAGGCTGGGCGACGGCCTCGGCGCCGCGCCGGGCCGTCTGTTCAGCCGCCCGGTGGTAGGCCACCGTCCGGGTCAGCCCATCTTCCAGGCTGACGGACGGAGACCATCCCAATTCCCGCTGGGCTTTGCGGGCGTCCAGGTAGATGGCGCGCGTTTCGCCTAGCTTGGCCGGCCGGTGGATGACCTCGCGCTGATAGCCCGTTATCGGCCGCAGGGCCTCGAAAATCTCGTTGACCGTCGTGCCGCGGCCCGAGCCGAGGTTGTAAATGCCGCTATCGGTGTTCTGGGTCAGCGCCAGCAGGTTGGCGCGGGCGCAGTCGCCCACGTAGACAAAGTCCCGCTGCTGCTCGCCGTCGCCATTGATGGCCACTTGCTCGCCGGCCAGCATCTGGCCGGTGAAGATGGCCACCACCCCCGCCTCACCGTGCGGGTCCTGGCGCGGACCGTACACGTTCGGGTAGCGCAGCACGGTGTAGTTCAGCCCGTAATTGACATGGTACATGAACAAGTAATGCTCGACGGTGTGCTTGCTGGCCCCGTACTGGCAGATGGGGTTGATCGGGTGGTTCTCGTCGCACGGCACGTATTCCGGCTCGCCAAACACCGCGCCGCCGGTGGAGATGTAGACCATGCGCTTGACCTGGTAGCGCTTGGCGCACTCGATCACGTTGATCGAGCCCAAGATATTGACGTCCGCATCGAACAAGGGCTGAGCCACCGAGCGCCGCACGTCCATCTGGGCGGCGTGGTGGTTCACATAGTCGGGCCGCTCCTTTTCAAAGACTTCCGCCAGCTTGGGGCTGCGGATATCAAGCTGATAAAAAGTGGCGGCCGGGTTCAGGTTTGAGGCGCGGCCGGTCGACAGGTCGTCGACGATGACGACCTTGTAGCCATTCTGCAAGTACAGGTCCACCACATGCGAGGCGATAAATCCGGCGCCGCCGGTGACAAGGATTTTCATGGTTGATAGCCTCCGTTGCGCTAGCGCTGTCTGGTCTCGTCCACGCCCGGCGTTGGCAGATAGTCTCCAGCGCCAGGCCGCTTATCCGCCGAAAGCGGGTCAGTACGCGCCATGCCCGTTGATCACGACGGGGATGGTTTGCATCAGCAGCTGCAGGTCCAGCCATATAGTCCAGTTGCGGATGTAGTGCATATCCAGGCGGACCCGCTCGGCGTACGTCACATCCGACCGGCCGCTCACCTGCCACAGCCCGGTGATGCCCGGCTTGACGGTCAGCAGGTTCAAGCCCCACTGCTGATACATCTCCATTTCGGCCGGCGAGATCATCCGCGGGCCAACCAGCGACATCTCGCCGCGCAGCACGTTGAATATTTGCGGCAGCTCATCCAGGCTGAGCTTGCGCAGGAACCGGCCCACGCGCGTGATGCGCGGGTCGTTCTTCAGCTTATGGGTCCGGGCCAGCTCGGCCTGCAGCTCTGGGTGCGCGGCCAGCACTTCGTCGCCATTGGTCACCATGGTGCGGAACTTGTAGGCGTCGAAGAAGCGCCCGTTCACGCCCATCACGCGCCGCCGGTGGATCACTGGGCCGGGCGAGTCAAACTTGATCACCAGCGCAATCAGCAGGTAAACCGGCCAGGTGAACAGCAGCACCAGGCTGGCCAGGGTATAGTCCAGCAGGAACTTGAGCAGCCGATCGGTGCCCGTCAGGCGAACCTTGTTGATGCCGACAAAGGGCACGCAGGCGAACTGGTGGACGGTCAGGCCGGTGGCCATGATCTCATACAGCCCCGACGAGAGGTGGACGTTCACGGCGCTGGAGACGCCGTAGCGCCGGAACAGCTCCATCAAATTGTTGCGGCAGGAGATGGCGCTGGAAGCCAGGAAAATATCCTCCACGCCGTACTCCCGGATAATCTCGTCCAGCTGCTCCACCACCCCCAGGACCGGCAGGTTGCGCGTGACGACCGTGCCGGCCGGGTATTTCTCATCAACGAAGCCGACGATCCGCAAGCCTGAGGCGCGCGCGTCGAGCAGCTGGGCGGCCACGTGCCGGCCCTCCTCATTCGCCCCCACGATGACCGCCGGCGCCATGAAATAACCGCGCTCGCGCAGAGAATAGGCTACCCGCCGCAGCGCAAAACGGCCGGCGCCGACGAACAAAAAGATCAGGCCCCAGGCCAGCACCAGCCAGCCGCGGGCGATGTCAAGCCCATGCCCCAGGAAACCGGCGACGATGACGATCAGCAGGCTGACGGTCGTGGTGCGAAAGACCAGCGAATACTCCTCGGTGCCGCCCAGCAGGTGCTGCCGGTCATACAGGCCGGCGATCTTGAAGGCGGCCAGCCAGAGCAGCACCAGAAACGTCGTCAGCGTCTGGTAGTAGGCCAGCGAAGGTGTGACGTCGAGCTGGAAGACTGGCAGCGGCCGCTCGAAGCGGATGAAGTACGCGGCGCGGAAGGCCAGCCCGATCATCAGGGCATCCACCACGACCAGGCTGAATATGAAAACCTTCCACTGGAGCTGGCGCGAAAGCCGGCCGGCGGTTTTTGCGCCAGCGGGCACCGGCAGGCTAGGAGCGAGACTGTTGACGTTTGGCACCCACGAGTTCATCGTAATAACTCTCCAATTGAATCGCTACACTGTCCCAACGATGATGCTGCTCGACATACTGCCTCCCGGCCGCGCCGACCTGGCGCTG
>Ga0209166_10002989_pt1 | contig 12434 bp, 9 predicted proteins | sample Coa_R1_3_FD_187151 | JGI IMG/M metagenome (GOLD analysis project Ga0209166, IMG submission 187151) | Surface soil microbial communities from Centralia Pennsylvania, which are recovering from an underground coalmine fire - Coalmine... | ecosystem: Environmental > Terrestrial > Soil > Unclassified... | reverse complement strand
ACCGCGCTGGCTCGGCTCAGGAGAGCTAGTGTGCCGCCTGGCCCATCTGCCAGCCCCAGAACGCCAGCAGGGCTGCCACTACCAGCGCCAGCGCAGTACCAAGTTCCCAGGGGATGCTCTGGCGCTTGAGGGCGAAAGCCAGCGCCAGGCAGCCGAAGCCGATAGCCACGAGCAGGCCAGGCCGCGCCCAGGAACGTCCAGCGAAATCCTTCAGCAAAATAGCTGCCCCCAAGACTGCGCTTGTTGCGGCAAAATAGAGCAGCGGCCAGGCGGAAGAAGGGTCGATGGCAAACAGCCCAAAAAGGTAGAGATCGCCTGCCAGAAGGCTACCAGCTAGCGCCAGAAGCCAGGGGGTATTTTGCCAGTAAGCGATGCTAATAGTGAGCAACACTCCCGCGCTGAGTATGATGGTAAGGGGTGGGCCATTGGGCGTCTGCGCTGTCGATTGATCGGCTATTGGCAGGATGGCGAGCAAACACAACACGAGCGAGAAGCTATCCAGCAGGATGCACAGCCCCCAGGCTTCTGGCTGGTTGCTGGCTTTGAGCGCCAGGGTTGCGCGCATCCACCCCCGCCGCTGCGTGAGCAGGCGCCAGATGGCAGGGCGGCCTGCTGGCGCCAGGTCTGGCAGCCAAAGCCGCAGGGGATAGGCGCCAGCATGACAGGTCAGAGCCACCACGAGCAGCGTCAGCGCCAGCAGTTCTCCTGTGCTGGGATCGCCAATAGCGGTGGCATTGAGAACAAGCGCGACGGCAAGCTGTACTGTCAAAATCGCTGTGAGCGCCAGCGGCAGGAGACGGCGGCGGAGCAGCGCCCACAGCAGTGATCCCACAAACAGCAGCAGCGAGGAGATGACGAATGAACCGTGTAGCGCGTTGGCATCCCCCGCCAGCAGCGGTATCCCTTGAGACGCGAAGATGTACGCGAGAATCACCTGCCCCAATTCCCAGACTGCCCCAACTCCAGCCACGAACGGGGCGCTCGACTCCAGCGCGGCGCGCCAACTGGCGGCGGATTGCCCAGGGAGGAGCGCCGCCAGCGGCACGTAGGCCACACCGAGCGCGACCAACCCAAGCGGCCACCACCAATTGAGGACATCCTGCCAGATAAGCGCGGCAGTCAGCGCTCCCCCTAGTTCGGTTAAGCCGAGCGCTGCCCAGCCGACGGAGCGCCGCCAGGCGCCCATCGCCAGGGACACGCCTCCGCTTACGAGCCAGCCCAGCATTAGGGCAACGGGTAGCGAGGCGCTAGCCAGAATGAGTCCAAAAAAGACTGCCATCAGGATTAGCAGCGCTGTCAGGGCCGGCGCCATCGCGGACCAGAGATGTCGTGTCATTGCCTGTCGTTCCTCCGCATTGTGGTCTTGCTCTCTGAAGTATAGCAAAAACCACTCATGCAGGTGGGAACCGTTCTCTCGAGGAAAACATCTCTTGCTAGAGAAGAAGTTGCGCGCTATACTGGACGCACGTTTCTCAGCGAGCAGGGTTCCTTGCGCCTGCCAGGCGCAAGAGATGGGTGTGCCAGGCTAGCAGTGGACAGAGATGAGGCGCTTCAGTGGCTGGACTGACCATTGCGGGCTTTCAATGAGGAGGTTTTGTGGTGAGAGCTTCGAGCGCATCAAAACGGCAGGAATCGCAGGTCTCGATAGAAGATACCTCGCAGGATGTATTCCATGAGCCTGACATCCAATGGCGTGCTATCAGCGAGTTGCGCTGGCGACCGAGGACGGGACAGCACCTCATCTTTATAGCTGATTGGTCCACAGCAGGAAGCAAACAAATGCAGCAGGCTTCGTCGGGAGAAGCCAGCATCCAGGCGGATCAGAGCGATCAGCAGGCGCGCGCACAGACGCTTCAGGCTGAAGATGCTCAGCAACTGACCAGGCTGCTCCCTCCGTTGGAGGTGTTGCAAACGCTAGCGGATCGCTGGCTGTCGGTCACAGGGGATGATCCTGGCGCCCACCCTGCCCTCTTCTCCTTTCGCGTTGCTGGCGCGTTAGGGCCGGAGGAGTTGGCGCGCTGGTCTCCTGGAGCGACGGCGCGCCTCTATACACTGGGCGGCCAGGTTGCGCCGCTGCCAGATGGCGCGCTCAGCGTGGCGCCGCTGGCGAACTTCAACGTGGTGCGCGCGCCGAATATGAGCTTCTGGCCGCACCTGCGTGCGCTGATTGAGGAGCAAGAGCGCGAGTCGCCGGGGCTGGAGCTATGGGAAGACCTGGAGCGTGACCTGGCTCTGCTGGAGCAGGAGCTTGCCTGGTGGATCGCCAGTCCCCAAGGGCTGGTTTTGAATCTCTATGAGGGCGAAGACCTTGTGGGGCATCTCTCGCTGGCGCGGCAGGAGGATGAAACCGAGGGATGCAATGGATGGGGCATTCTCGCCCTGCATATCGCGCCGCGCGCGCGCGGCCAGCGCCTGGGAACCCTCCTTCAGCGCATCGCAGCAACATTGATTGTGACGCGACGGTCGGCGCGCCGCAGTGCGCTATCGGCTGCTTTAGCAGCCGAAGAGGAAGCCGCAGAAGATGGCTTCCAGGCAGAGCAGGTTGCCACCCCAGAGGCGTCGGAATGGCCGTACCTCTTTGGCTTTGTCGCGGCCCAGAATATTCCGGCTTTGCGCGGGGCCTACGCCGCCGGACGGCGCATCATCGGTACCTATGTAGATATTCCGGTAGAATCTCTGGAGCTTTCCGGCAGCGATCTGCAAGCTGCATGTGAGGAGCAGCCTACAAGGCTGAATCATTCCGCTGATCCAACCGATGGATGATCGCTCTCAGCTTGCTCATACTCCTGGCGGCGCTCGTCGCGTTTTTCCTGGCCGGTGAAGGCAAAATAAATCACTAGGGCGGCGTTCACAGCCACGCTGGCCCAGACGCTGAGAAAGCCCAGCGCAAAGGCGATCAGATAGAAGAGCGGGCCAAAACGATACTCCTTCGTGATCCGCTCGACCTGTGCCGAACTCACCTTTTTGCTGAGCAAGCGATGGTTGAACGCTGCGTAGCGCCACAGCACATTATAGAAAATGGCGATCAGGATGAACGTTCCGCTATACAGGAGCGCGGCAAATTTTTGCTCGTCTGGATTGCTGCTCTGAATGTAGCTGGCGAGAACTGCCGTTGGGTAATTCACGAAGGTGATGAGCATCAAGAGTAACCCATTCAGGATCATAAAGAGATGGTTGGTGCGATGAATCAGCTTGAAGAGGGCATGATGGATGCTCCACATGATGAGGATGGTCATGAAGCTGATCACATAGGCCAGGAAAGAAGGCCACTGTTTAATCACCTGCTCCTGCAAGCTGTCTTTCCCGTTCCCAATCTGGGGGATGGCGATCCCCAATACCAGGAGCGTGATAGCGATGGCAAAGACGCCATCGCTGAATGCCTCCAAGCGGCCTGTTTCTTTTTCGTCACTGGCCTCATGCTTGTTATAGATCATGGGCTGATTTGCTCCGCCTTATACAGCTATCATCTCTGTGGTCTTGATTGGCCGCCTTCTGCTGTTCTTCACCAGTATAGGACAAGTACCCATAACTGGTAATGCCTGTTGGGAGAGGAAATGCCCTGGCAAAATGGGTAGGTCTTGTTGAGGGTCTCCTCATATCCCTGCTGCTTAATGGTTCTATATGACTTGACGTGAATAGCACGTCTGTTCTATAATGAGGGATGCACCTGAATGGGCGCTCAGCAAGCAACAAAGCGAGGGGAGCCGGAATGCCACAAGAGAATATTATGGTGCGCGGGGCGCGCGAACACAATCTGAAGAATATCGATGTGATGATTCCGCGCGATCAGTTGGTGGTGATTACGGGGCTTTCTGGCTCAGGCAAGAGCAGCCTGGCCTTTGATACGATCTTTGCCGAGGGGCAGCGGCGCTATCTTGAATCGCTCTCAGCCTATGCCCGCAACTTTGTCGGGCAGATGGAAAAGCCGGATGTGGACCACATTGATGGCCTCTCGCCTGCTATCTCCATTGACCAGAAAAGTACCTCTCATAATCCCCGTTCGACTGTCGGCACAGTGACGGAGATTTACGACTATCTGCGCCTCCTCTATGCGCGCGCCGGGCATCCGCACTGCCCGAACTGCGGGCGCGAGGTGAGCCAGCAGACGCCGCAGCAGATGGTGGACGCGATTCTGGACCTGCCCGAAGGTACGCGGCTGCTGCTGCTGGCCCCGCTGGTGCGCAGCCGCAAGGGCGAGTATCGCCAGCTTTTTGAGGATTTGCGCAAGTCGGGCTATGTGCGCGTGCGCGTGAACGGGCAGATTCGGGATGTCAACGAAGATATTGAACTGGACCGCTACAAGCAGCACACTATCGAGGTGGTCGTTGATCGGCTGGTCGTGCGGCATTCCGCCCTGGATGCGCAGGAAGATGGTGAGGAGAGCGATGCGAGCAGCGCCGACGATGAGGCGAACTTGCGCTTCGTGGCGGAGCGCCGCAGCCTCTACGATGTGCGCCCGCTTGAGCTGGTTGAGGGCGAAGAAGATGCTGACCAGCCAACCCGGCGCAAGGCTGCGAAGAAGCGCGACACGTCGTTTCGCCAGCGCGTAGCCGATTCTGTCGAGACGACGCTGAAGTTGGGCAACGGAACGCTGCTGGTCTCGGTCATCGATGGGGAGGAGCGGCTGTATTCTGAGAAGTTCGCCTGTGTCTATTGCGGCATCAGCATCGATGAGATTGCGCCGCGCACGTTTAGCTTCAACAGCCCGCATGGCGCCTGCCCGGAATGTACCGGCCTGGGCACCAAGCAAGAGCTTGATGAAGAATTGATCGTGACTAACCCGAACCTGAGTCTGGCCGAGGGCGCAATTCTGCCCTGGAGCCGCTTTGGCAGCTCCAGCACCTGGTACTCCTCGCAGCTTGAGGCGGTGGCGAAACAGTATGGTTTTCATCTCAACACCCCCTGGAAGAAGCTCGACCCGCAGCAGCGCAAGCTGATTCTTCACGGCACAGATGAAGAGGTAACGTTCTCCTATGAGAACCGGCAGGGGCAGAAGCGCCAGCACAGCCGGGTCTTTGAGGGCGTCGTGCCCAATCTGGAGCGCCGCTTCCGCGAGTCTTCCTCGGAGTCGATGCGCGAAGAGATTGCTCAATACATGTCCGACCGGCCCTGCCCGGTCTGTAAGGGCGCGCGGCTGAAGCCTGCGGCGCTGGCGGTGACGGTGGGTGGCGCTAATATCGTGGGAGTCTGCCAGCTACCTATCAACCGGGCGCTTCAATTCTTTCTGGAACTGGAGGGCGCCCATCAGGAGGCGCAGGGTCAAACGCCACAAAGCCGCTGGAGCGCTGGGGAAGAGATAGGTAAGAATGGGCATGGGGCTGCCAATGGCGCCACTCCGCTGGGCCAGGAAAGCCTACCAGGAGCGAACGGCGCGAACGGCACAGCCTCGCCAGCGCACCCAACCCCGTTATCTGAGCGTGAGCGGATTATCGCTCGGCAGATTCTGAAAGAGATTAAGGCGCGGCTTGGCTTCCTGGTGGATGTCGGGCTAGATTACTTGACGCTCTGGCGCTCGGCTACGACCCTTTCTGGGGGCGAGGCCCAGCGCATTCGCCTGGCGACCCAGATCGGGTCGAGCCTGATGGGCGTCCTCTATATCCTGGACGAGCCGAGCATTGGCCTGCATCAGCGCGACAACGCCCGGCTGATTCGCACACTGCTGCGCCTGCGCGACCTGGGCAATACCCTGCTGGTCGTCGAGCATGACGAGGAGATGATGCGCTCCGCCGATTACATCATCGACATCGGCCCCGGCGCGGGCGAGCATGGCGGGCGCGTCGTAGCCGCCGGACCCATCGAGACGATTATGGCGACCCCCGCTTCGCTGACCGGGCAGTACCTCTCCAGCCAGAAGCAGATCGAGACACCTCGCCAGCGGCGCGCGGGCAACGGCAAAGCGCTGGTCATTCGGGGCGCACGCGAGAATAACCTGCGGCATATCGATGTCACCATTCCACTGGGGAAGTTCGTGGCGATCACAGGCGTCTCCGGGTCGGGCAAAAGCTCGCTGGTGAACGAGATTCTCTATAAGCGGCTGGCCCAGCATATCTACAGGGCGCACGATAAGCCAGGGGCGCATGATGACCTGGAAGGCATGGAGCAGCTTGATAAGGTGATTAATATCGATCAGTCGCCGATTGGTCGGACGCCGCGCTCCAACCCTGCCACCTATACCGGCGCGTTTACCAACATCCGCGAAATCTTTGCCCAGATACCGGAGGCGCGCGCGCGTGGCTATCAGGCCGGACGTTTCTCATTTAACATCAAGGGTGGGCGTTGTGAGGCATGCCAGGGCGCGGGCATCATCCAGATTGAGATGCAGTTTCTCCCGGATGTGTATGTCGCTTGTGAGGTCTGCAAGGGGCGCCGCTATAACCGCGAGACGCTGGAGATGCACTACAAGGGCAAGAGCATCTCCGACGTGCTAGACATGACTGTCGAAGAGGCGACACGCTTCTTTGAGCATATCCCCTCGATCTATAACAAGATGGCGACTCTGAACGACGTGGGCCTGGGCTATATCCATCTGGGCCAGCCCGCCACGACGCTTTCCGGCGGCGAAGCGCAGCGCATCAAGCTGGCGACAGAACTGTCGCGTCGGGCGACCGGACGCACGCTCTACATTCTCGATGAGCCAACGACCGGCCTACATTTTGCAGACGTGGCCCGGCTGTTGGATGTCTTGCAGCGGCTGGTGGATATGGGCAACTCAGTGGTAGTCATCGAGCATAACCTGGACATCATCAAGAACGCCGATTGGATTATCGACCTGGGGCCGGAGGGTGGCAATGGGGGTGGCCTGGTAATCGCCGAGGGCACGCCGGAGGGTGTAGCGCAGATGGGGCATTCCTTCACCGGCCAGTTCCTGACACACGCCCTGGATCAGACCCAGCCAGTAGCAGGCAGCGCCCGGTAGGAAGGCCGGGCGCTGTTCTAGCGTTGTAAGCGTTCGATGATTTGTTTCAGCCGTCGGGTCTCGCTCTCATACTGCTCGCGCACGCGCCCCAGCTCGGATTCCATCTCGGCCTGCATCTGCTCCATGCGGTCGCGCATGTGCAAGATCGCCTCGACCCCGGCCAGGTTGACGCCGAGGTCTTGCATCAGTCGGCGAATATGAATCACGCGCTCAATATCTCTATCGGAGTACAGACGCGGGCTATGTGGGCTGGGGCCTTTGCGCGCAGGGGTAATCAGCCCCAGACGCTCATAGTGGCGCAAGGTTTGCTCATGAACACTGGCCTTCTGCGCTGCCACGCTAATAATGTACCAGGCGCCGTCTTCAGATCGCTCTTCCATCTCAGCCTCCTTCCGGGCGTCAGCGCCGCATGCGGTTCCCCCCATTGTTGGCTTATCGTACTCGCGCCCTGCCTACCCGCTACCACTGCGTCCACGCGCCAGTTCAGCAAAAAGTTCGCGTTCATGTGGTGTCAGCCTGGTGGGGAGCATGACCCGCAGGCGCGCGTAGAGGTTGCCTCGGTTGCCGGTGCGTAGATTGGGCATCCCTTTGCCGGTCAGGCGGAACTCCTGGCCGTTTTGGGTCTCTGGCGGAATGGTCAGTAAGAGCCGCTTCCCGTCGGGCAGCGTAACGGGAGCCTCCCCACCCAGCATGGCCGTCGTGAGGTCTATCGGAACTTCGGCAATCAGATCGTCGCCCTTACGTTCATAGCTCGGATCGAGGCGCACGCTGATAATCAGGAACAGGTCGCCACGCGGACCGCCGCCGATGCCCGGCTGCCCCTCACCAGCCACGCGCACCCTGGAGCCGTTATCCACACCCGGCGGAATACGCACTTCGATATGCTTGGTGCGTGTCGTCTGGCCCTGGCCCTGGCAGGTTGGGCAGGTCTTGCCATTCACTTCACCGATGCCCAGGCAGGTACCGCATACCTCAGGGGATTGCACTACAAATTTGCGCGAACCACCACTATAGGCTTCCTGCAACGTGACCTCAACCGGCTGCTCAATATTATCCCCTTGCCGCTGACGAAGCTGATCGGTGGTTGTGGTCGAGGTGCGCCCAGTTCGGGTACTGGCGCCTGCGCCTGTACCCGCGCGCCCAAAGAGCGTCTCGAAAAAGTCTGAAAAGTGCGTGGGGTCAGAGTCGAAATCAAACGGGATGTTCCCGCTCCCGCTGTGCCCGGTACGAGCGCCCGTACTCGTGCGGCTGCGCCCAAAGGGGCCAGCGCCACCTGCCCCAAAGCCGAACTGCTCTTGCCAGTTGGGGCCAAGAGTATCGTATTTCTGGCGCTTCTCTGGGTCCGAGAGAACTTCATATGCCTCGTTGATCTCTTTGAAGCGCTCTTCCGCTTTTTTATCCCCAGGGTTGACATCGGGATGATGTTTGCGCGCCAGCTTGCGGAACGCTTTTTTAATGTCATCCTGGCTGGCGCTACGCTGAACCCCCAGGATTTTATAGTAATCTTTGTAATCCATGTGTGCCTTCCTCAGCCCAAAACTCAAACTGATCTGAGGTTTATCCCTCGTTACGGCTGGCGCTGACTTTGACACGAGCAGGGCGGAGCATATCGTCGCCCATCATATAGCCCTTCTGAATTTCCTCGACGACCATGCCCTCTGGCTGATCGCTAGCCTCCACCGTTTCCACTGCCTCGTGAATATGCGGGTCGAAAGGCTGACCCACAGTGGGCACAGGGGTGAGTCCTTCCGTGCGCAGGATTTCGTTCAGTTGCCACTGCACCATGCGCAGACCTTGCTGCAACCCCTCGCGGTTCATCGAATCTTGATAGTTGATCGCCCGCTCCAGGTTGTCCATGACAGCCACCACTTTTTCCAGCAGATCTTTCTTATAGTGCTTTACCCGGTCTTCACGCAGGCGTTCCTGGCGCTTGCGGAAGTTGTCCATCTCGGCAACCTGACGAATGTATTTGTCCCAGTTGTTTGCCGCCTCCTGGCGCGACGTATTGAGCGCTGCATCCATCTCTTTGAGTTGGCTCTCCAGTTGGGCGATACGCTCCTGAAGTTCCTGGGCGCCTGGCTCGTGTGCTGCTTCTTGTGGCTGGGTTTCTTGCTCTGCCATAGGTTCCTCTCAGATTTCTCGAAATTCGGCGTCGATAGCATTATCATGGCCCTGCCTGCTTCGGCTGGCGGATGTGCCAGGAGCCGCGCTGCCAGGCGCGTGGCCGTTGCCACCACTGCCGGTATAGATAAACTCGCCTATATGCTGGGCTGTCTTCATGAGATCAGTCAGTGCATGACGGATCGCCTCGGATGATGTCCCCTCCAGTTCCCTGCGCAGCCGGGCAATGGCCTGCTCAACGGCGCTGCGCACGAACGCGGGTAAACGATCCTTTAGCTCATGCAAACTCCGCTCGATCTGATACACGGATATGTTGGCCTGATTGCGCAGGTGCGCCTCATCGCGCCGTTGGCGGTCCTCCTGCGCAAAGTGTTCCGCGTCCCGCACCAGCCGGTCGATTTCTTCTTTGCTCAGATGGGCGCTGCCGCTCAGCGTCACGCGCTGCTCGCGGCCAGTCGCCCGGTCACGCGCCGAGACGCTCACAATGCCATTGGCATCGATGTCAAATGTGACTTCAATCTTAGGAACGCCGCGCGGCGCTGCTCGGATACCCTCCAGATGGAAGCGTCCGAGTGGAGTATTATCCCGCGCCATGTCGCGCTCACCCTGCAAGACATGCACTTCTACCGATGTCTGGTTATCTTCAGCGGTAGAAAATACCTCCGTTTTGCGCGTTGGGATCGTGGTGTTGCGCTCGATCAGCCTGGTCATCACGCCCCCCAGCGTCTCCACGCCCAGGCTGAGCGGGGTCACATCCAGCAGCACCACATCCTGTATCTCGCCTGCCAGCACTGCTGCCTGGATAGCCGCCCCCAGTGCTACGACCTCATCGGGGTTGACCCCCTGATGCGGGTCTTTGCCAGTGAGCCTGCGCGCCAGTTGCTGAATCGCAGGCATGCGCGTCGCGCCGCCAACCAGCACAATCTCATCAAGCTGCTGGGGCGTCAATTTGGCGTCAGCCAGGGCAGCGCGAAAGGGGCCAATGGTGCGCTCGGTCAGGTCGGCGGTAATCTCCTCAAAGGTCGCGCGAGTGAGGGTGCTATCCAGATGCCTGGGGCCGCTGGCATCCGCCGTAATGAACGGTAGATTGATCGTCGTCCGATAGACGCTGGAAAGCTCCATCTTGGCCTTCTCAGCGGCCTCCAGCAACCGTTGCAGCGCCTGCCGGTCCAGGCGCAGATCGATGCCCTGCTCCTGATAGAATTGATCGGCGACCCACCTGACAATGCGCTGATCGTAATCATCTCCGCCCAGGTGGGTATCGCCATTGGTGGATTGAACCTCAAAGACACCCTCGCCCACTTCCAGGATGGAGACATCAAAAGTGCCGCCACCCAGATCCCAGACGAGAATCGTCCGCGTTTCCTTCTGAGTTAGCCCATAGGCCAGCGCGGCGGCAGTGGGTTCATTCAGGATGCGCAGTACGTCCAGCCCGGCGATCTTGCCAGCGTCTTTCGTTGCCTGGCGCTGAGCGTCGGTAAAATAGGCTGGCACGGTCAGAACGGCTTTCGTCACTGGCTCGCCCAGAAAAGCTTCTGCATCGGTCTTGAGCTTTTGCAGGATCATCGCCGAGATTTCCTGGGGCGTAGAGTGCCGACCACCCGCCCAGAAGCGCTTATCGGTACCCATTTTCCGCTTGATCGAACTGATCGTCTGGTCGGGGTTGAGAACCGCTTGCCGCCGGGCGATCTGACCCACCAGACGCTCGCCCTCTCTGCTGAAGGCGACTACCGAGGGGGTGGTACGACTCCCTTCAGCATTGGGGATCACCAGGGGCGCGCCGCTCTCCATGACAGCCACGACCGAGTTGGTAGTACCCAGGTCAATGCCGACTACTTTTGGCATGCTACTTCTTCCTGGAACAGAGCCTCAACGAATGCAGAGAATGACCATCCGATCTGCTGACAGGTGGGCACAGCAGTGATTTCCAGTATTCTAATGTTGGTAGTATACATTTTGAGTCACCTGTTGTCAAATTTTTATGATGTTGGTCCTATCATCAGTTCTGTGCAGGCTGGCCTTCTCTCTGTGCTTGTGGTATGATAACGCCGCCACAGGTGGTTGTGGGTGTTTTGGCAGCGAGAGGGGCAGGTGCGTTGATGCGCTACGCGATTATCTCAGATATTCACGCCAATCAAGAAGCCTTCCACGCTGTTCTCAAGGAATTGAGCCACATCGCGCGCCGCTCTGGTCTCTCCTTCGACGGTCTTTGGTGCCTGGGCGATCTGGTGGGCTATGGGCCTGACCCTGAGAAATGTGTTGATCTGGTGCGCTCCCATACCACGCTCGTCATCGCTGGCAATCACGATCAGGCCGTCGCAGGCATGCTGCCGGTGGAACATTTCAATGACAGCGCCCAGGTGACGGCGGATTGGACCCGCGAGCGACTCTCTCAGGAACATCTCCGCTACCTGGCCGAACTGGCCGAACGGATGGTCATGGGTGATTGCACGCTCGTGCATGGGAGTCCGCGTAATCCGGTCTGGGAATATCTGACCTCGGCTGAAGTTGCCACCTTGAGCTTTCCCTCTTTCTCGACTCCCCTCTCCTTTGTGGGCCATACCCACGTCCCAGCCATCTTTCTTCAGCGAGAAGAGTCAGGCGCCCTGGTGACGGGCATGGCCGAGGGGATCGAGCGTCAAGGGCAGGTAGGCCAGAGCGCGCTGCCTGAAGAACTGCTTGGCCTGGAAACGCTGGATCGGCTGGCAGCAGAGCAGGAAGCGCTGATTCAAGGCGTTGTGACGCCCTGCGAGATGCTGCTGCCAGGGGAAGGGCATTGGATGCTCCCTCCCGGCTATCGGGCCATTGTGAATCCTGGCAGTGTCGGGCAGCCGCGCGATGGCGATCCCCGCGCGGCCTTCATGGTCTATGATACCGAGCGGGGATGCGAATTCCACCGGGTAGCGTATCCTCTGGAGCAGACCCAGCGGAAAATCTGGCGGTCGGGTCTCCCGGCGCGGATGGCGCTCCGCTTGAGCTATGGAATCTAACGTCGCCAGCGCCTATGGCGTCGGATAGGGCTGCTGCCCCCCAGGGAATTGCGGGGTGCGCGGCCTTCTTGCCATTCCTGGCACGTATTCTTGCAGGAGCATATAAGCCCCCACGCCCAGCGCCACAACGGTGATCGCTAACGTGAGCCAGAATCCCCAGGAAACCCCGTAGAGTCGCTGATTGAGCGTGCCACCTGCGACAGACTCAAAAAAGCTCTGGATCGAATTGGCCTGGATCAGAAAGAACACCTCCAGAAGCAGGGCAAAGAGAGAAAGGGTCGTCATCAGAATGGCCGCAACACGCAGACTGATGCGCCCTAAACCGAGCAGCACAGCGAGAACAATCAGCGCCAGGGCGCTTACCAGCACCAGCCACAGGTGTGGGAAAAGAGAGATCGAGGCATTGC
>Ga0209166_10002987_pt1 | contig 12442 bp, 9 predicted proteins | sample Coa_R1_3_FD_187151 | JGI IMG/M metagenome (GOLD analysis project Ga0209166, IMG submission 187151) | Surface soil microbial communities from Centralia Pennsylvania, which are recovering from an underground coalmine fire - Coalmine... | ecosystem: Environmental > Terrestrial > Soil > Unclassified... | reverse complement strand
GAAGAACCGTTTCTTTGCCTCAAGGCGTGGATGCTAGGGCGTGAATGCTGGCAGGTTCCGTCGGTACTCCATGCGCACTTTTTGACTCGCGGAGCTCACGCCGCTGAGGTCGACAACTTAAGGCATAACCTTCAGTCGGTAGCGTATTTAATCGGTGGAGAAGAGAAGTCCGGAGGGCGGTGTTGCCCTAATCCGGAATTTATAAACGAGCGGCAACGAATTCGCGAAGGTCCGTTTAAGGGCGACTTGAAGTTACTTCGAAAGCATCTCGATGAAATCGGGGCAATAAGTTAGTGGCTGATCCTACCCAACTAGAGATTCACGGCGCACAATCGGGCTCGCGGTTTACCCCGTTGGCCACGGTGAAGTTTATCGGCGGCCTACAGACCCAGCGTTCGCCGTTCGCCTCGATCGATACGCGCTACAACTCTCGGTTTTTGGGCGGTAAACCCGACGCGTTGATTGACGGCTCCAACGTCGAAATTTCTAACTCGTTAACCTTGCAACGCCGCTTCGGAATATCGGCGTTTGGTACGCCGCAAATTCCGCCGCCGCTGGCGTTCTTCGCGTGGACCCCGACGTCTCCGCCGAGTATCCAGCTCGTCGTCGATACGCCGTCGGCCGTCTATAACTATAGCCCTACGGCCGCGGGAATATTTTTTTACAAGAGCCCTGGCGCGGGACAAACCAATTTTTGGGACGTTGTCAATACGCTGTATTGCGGCAACGGGGTCGATTTATTTAAGATCGTCGGCCCCAACCTCCTGGTGTGGTCAAACACCTTTACGAATCCAATCTGGCGAACGATTGGAACCGGTTCAATATCGTTCGCTACTGGCGGCCAGTTCGATCCTTTTGGCGGAACGCAGGCCGTTCAAGCGACGTTTAGCTCGAGCGTAGTTTCTCTCGATCAGAAGGCGGCGTTTTTTAATACGCCTATCGCCAGCAATACCTTTACGTTTTCAGTTTATCTTCGGGCGGTTAGCGACTCGCCGACGATAAGCCTCGGAGTTACCGACGAGACGGGAGCTCCGGCGGCCTTGGGCAGTTCTACGATAGCCTTGACGCAAACGTGGACGAGGTATCAGGTTACGGCCTCGTCGTTGGCGGGCACGGCGGCCGTGGGCGTATTTATCGGCTCGATTAGCAACCCGGCGATTGCGGTTCAAATGTATGGAGCACAGCTCGAGGTGGGTGGCCCGGCGACACCGCTTCAAAATACGACGAACCAACCCTTGGGCGTCTATCAGTGGGGCATTAACGCCCCAACGGTTGCTCCGGTGGTTTCGTCGTCACCCGTCGGGCTAGCGTGGCAGTCGGGGCACGTTTATAGCCTGGGCGACCAGATTACGGACCCGAATGGAAATCTCGAAACCGTTACGACGGCTGGGACCTCGGGCGGCTCGATCCCGACCTTTGCGACGCTTCCTAGTCAAACGACTACCGATAACACCGTTGTGTGGACGAACGGCGGTCCAAACGGCTTAACCCCGCAGCAGGGTTACCAGTGGTACTTTGCCTATATCGATCAATATACGGGGCAACCGTCGAACGTTTCACCGATAAGTCCGAGCACGACGACGCTTCCGAATAACCTAGGCGTGGCGTATACGCTCACTGGCCCGGGTTCGCCCGATCCGCAGGTGAATCAGGTAGGTCTCTACCGAAATACGGACGGCGGCCCGTTCTTCTTTCAGGTGGCGGTTTTCGCCAACCCCCCGAACGGTGGAACGTGGTCGTACGTCGATACGATGCAGGATACGGGGCTGAATAGTCGCATCTACGCGCCTATCGGGCTCCTAAATACGCCACCCCCGGCTGGGGCGGTTAACCCCACGTGGCACAAGTCGAGGTTCTGGGTTAGCGTTGGGGCGAATTTGTATTACTCGGCCGGCCCGGACAATGCGGCGTTGTTGAATATCAACCTGAATGCCGTAACGGCAGAGTCGTTTCCTCCGGCGAACGTCATTCCGCTCGACGAGCCGATCGTTCGGCATCGCTCGATATCGTCCGGCTTGATGGTTTGGACGACGAACGATATTTGGTTGATCGTAGGCAGCGACTTGACGACCTTCGACCCGGTTAAGATTCTCGAGGGACACGGAATTAGAAGCTTTAACGCCGTAACGTTCGACGGTAGTACGTCGTGGATGCACACTTCCGACCGACAGTTCTTGACCCTTAGTCCTAGTTCGGGATCCTTGGAGATTGGCTTTCCGGTTGGCGACCTTATCACCAATAACTTCGATCCGTCGAAGGTTTACGTCGCCCGGCACGTGGGCGGCTCCTTAGACAATGCGGCGTACCTCGCTGACGGCGCGACGGGTTGGCTGAGGGTTAACCCGAACCAGGTAGGCGCGAGTGTTTCGGGTGAGCCGTCCCCGGTATTTTCACCCTTCGCAACGATAACTAACGGCGCAGGCGCCGTCGCTTCGATCGAAACGACCCCGGGAATTAAGAAACTTTTGATCGGCGCTCCGGTACTATCGTCCTCGGCCGTTCTTTCCCTCGGCCAGAACGCCGGCTCGGGGGCTAATTTTGGTTCAGGAACGGCCTGGACTAGTCCGTCGAACGTCACGTCGAATAACCCAGCCACGCCTGCGTCGGTTATATTGAACGTGGCGACGAGCTCAGGCGTCGACGTAAAGGGTGGTGCGCAGGGTTCGAGTACGACACCTTCGTCGGGCTCGTTGACTACGACTCAAAACAACGAACTCGCCTTTACGGCGATTATGGGCAATAACGTCAACGGTGGAACCTCGACGGTTACGGCAGGTTCGGGTTGGACGGTCGACTATTCCCCGTCGGCTTTTTATAAGTCTCAGTCGATTCCGTACGACGGTACGATATCCTTTTACTACGTCTTTGGCGCCGAGCACCAGGCGTTACCGACGGCAGGCGCGTTTACGGGCAACGCGACCTTATCTCGCTCGAATTCGTGGTCGGTAAGTACGGCTAGCTTCGTCGCGGGAAGCGGTTCAGCTCCGACGATAGTTCAGCAAAAGAACGTCGGGGGCTCGAGCTCAAATCCTATTTTTAGCGTCGCAGGTACTTTAAGCTCGAACGTAACCCTTGGAAATTATTTGGTGGTCGTCGCAGGCTCATTAGGCGGCGGTAACTCAATCTCCGTTACGGATTCACTCGGCAATTTATTTACCGCAATTCGTCAAGATTCGTTAACGGCGATATTTTTGGCGCCGATAACGACGGCCGGGGCAGATACCGTTACGGTTAGCAGTGCCTCGTCGACCAACGTTATTCAGGCTACGGTCTACGAAATAACCTTGCCTATTTCGGCGGCGACGTTGAATTCTCAGTTCCTCCAGGCGGAAAATTTCAACCTTAACGTTCCGACGAACAACATCACCGGCGTTCGGGTCTTGGTTACGGGAAGTCAATCGACTCAAAATCCCGATGCCGTTTTAACGGTGGGTTGGATAAGTCCGGTAGGCGCTTCGCCGGTTTACACGTTTCAGTTGCCATTGACGAGTGGGGTAGTTTCCTTCGGTAGCTCTCAGTCGACCTGGGGGCAGACTCTGAATCAGACGACCCTCAACTCGTCGTCGTTCGGTTTTCAAGTAAAGGCTTTCGTAACGACGTCGACCAACGTTACGTTTAACGTTTCGGCGATTCAAGTTCAGGTATCGTATGTCAACGGCACGATTGCGACTTTTCCTATCTTCGTTCGCGACCTATCGACCTTCGCGGATAACGGAACACTATTTTCGTGGTCGGCGACGCTTGGAAGTTTGGTACTAGCCTCCTCTGGGACGTTAGCCGAGGTTGAGTCGATTACGACTGAAACTAAAGCGGCGAGTGGCATACAGCCAGGAGTATCGGTACTCCTCGACGAAATTTCGGGTACGTTTGAGAGCCTACCGAAGTTCGTCCCCGATCCGCCGCAGCTTATTCCGAGTTCGTCGGTAATAGCTAATCGATTCTACTTGAGCCAAGGAGCTACGCCCCCGCTTTGTAAGCATTTGCAAATTAAGTTATCGGGCGGGGCGACGAATACCAAGGATGAGCTCCTCTCGTTAACCATTCGCGGCGCATTGGTTCCGGAGCAAACGTGATGCCGACGATCGCTGATGCGGTAAAAAATAATCAGAATTTTCGGGCGCAATTCGGGGAGCTATTGCCGGTGCCGGTTACCGCCGATGCCTTTAACCTGGGCGGAGGAGTTAGTGGTGGCGGGGCGCTAAACCTGCCGATTCGAGGAACTCTTCCGGCGAACTTCGTCGACGGGGTAAATTTTTACAACACGACCTTGATTGGTCGAAACGGACGGTCATCGGTTTCGTTGCCTCCGGTTATCGAGCAACAGACGCAGCCGAGGCCCTCGAAGCCGGCATCACCTGAGACGCTGTCTAATAAGAATTTGCAGAAGACTCGAATAGGAAATGGCACGGTACTTAACCGGTATAACCGGATAGCCGCTAACTTGATTTTTTCGAGTGTCGGTTCAAATTCGCAGGCTACCCAGACGTTTAGTATTTCGGGTGTGCAATCGAGTGATATTATTTCGGGTTTTCAGTGGAGTAAAAAGCAGACGTCCCCGGTCGTTATTTTAGGAATGCGCGTCGTAGGTACGAATAGCGTGGCCGTAGATTTGGCGAACAATACGGTGGCGCCAGCAACGCCTACGGGTGGATCGGTAATACTTTTTTTGTTTCAATAGGAACAGTATGACGCCCGGCGAATTAGCGATCGTGGCTCCCATATCGGCAGGAATTGGAGCGGTAGCCCGTGAGATTTTTAAATACGGTATCAAGAAAATTTTACGGATGGACGAGCCCACGGTCAGCGTAAGCGTTACGGCTCCACCGGTAAATGCCGTTCCAGGCGGAACCAACGGTATTTCGTCGTCGTATCGCCGGGAGGTCAAGGAGGTTTTCGAGGATACGTTGAAAGCCGATGTTTTGCCGATCCTCGAGAACCAAACGAGAATTTTACAGTCGATGGGAGATTCCCAAAAGGATATCCGCGATGGAATTTTAAAGCTGGGGGCACTTTACGAAGCGGCCCCAGGGAGAAAGAAACGATGAACAACGTGTGGGTTCGGCCGTACGTAGCGCGCGTTAAAAATCTTAACGGAAACTGGGTACCGTCGGACGAAGCTAAGTTGCTTTTAGAGTGGCTTTACGCCAGTCGCCAATTAAATCGTTTCGACCCAGCCTTGTTCGAGACTGACCGCGACGGAAACTTCGTTCGTTGTGCCGTTTGGACGTGCTTTAACGAGGATGGGATCGTCGGATTTATACCGGTAACGATTACGTACCTGCTCGAATCGATGGCGTTTAAACCCGGGCTATCTCCCATAGTTGAAGGGCGGGCCCTTCAGGCGATGCAACACCACCTCGTTTTTGAGGCTAACAAGCAAAAAATTTCGGATGCATTTTTTATTACGATTGACACCGAAGTAGTTGAATTTGCGAAACGTTACGGCTGGAAGTTAGCCGACGTACCGGTTTTAAACCTGCACTTTAAGGATTTGGAGAGTAAAAATGGGCGGACCGAGCCAACAGAGCAAGGATAATGCGAAGGCCCAAGCGGACTTTTATAAGCAGGCGACGGCCGAGCAATCGCAGGTTTTCAGCGAGGATCAGGCACTACTTCAAAAGGTTGAAGCCGTAGCGATCCCGATACTTAACCTCGGTCCGAATCAGTTCGGTTTCAGCGATGCCGAGTGGAAGGACCTGCAATCGTCGATTATCTCGAACGTGAGCAAAGGCACTGCCGATGCGATAAACGCGATGCAGCTTTCAGAGCGGCAGAAGGCGGGCGGAGCCCAGGTGTTGCCTGCGGGCGCGGAGGAGCAATTGGAGACTCAAGCGAATATCATCGGCGCCCAAAACAAAGCGAATCAACTCACCTCGGAGCGCTTGACCGGATATAACATCGGTCGACAAAATTACCAGATGGCCCTTGGGGCTCTAACGGGTGAACAACAGATGCTAAACCCGTCGACCTACACCTCCGCTGCTACGGGTGCGGGCGAAAGTGCTACGAAAGCGATACAGCTTCAGGATTCAGAACGGTCAAACCTATTGTCGAGCGTTCTCGGCGGAGTAATCGGGGCTGGCGAGAGCTTCTTGACGGGCGGTTTGAGTAACATTACGAAGGGCGGTAGCTTCTTAACCCCGCCATGATAGGAGAATTTTAATGCGGCGTATCGAAGCGTTGGTGGACGCGTTGGCGAAGTTGTATGGAGGTTTGAGCGACCCGCTCAGCGACGCGTATAAGCTTCGCAATCCTATCATGCTCAAGGCTTTCAACCCGAAGCACGAACGGGACGACAAGGGCTACCGACGCTTCAAGCACCTGGTGGCAGGCTACGAGAACGCGATCCTCGACGTCAAGATTAAGTGCTCGGGTCGCTCGCGCTCGCATCTTCAACCGGTAGACCCCCTGTGGAAATTGGTTTGTCTCTACGGAAATCCTCGAGCGGCGACGAGGACGGTGGTAAAATTTTTACGCCATGCGTTAAACGACGATACGATCCCTGAGGACGTAACGTTGAGCTACTTTATTGAGGGAGAAATCGATGCCCGATCCAGCAACTGACAACGCACCTGATATTTCTAATCCGCCGACTCCAACCGGGGCGATCGGAGCGCTGGGCGATAATCCTCCGGCTCAACCCGCTCCTCCTCCGAAGGAGAGCTTCAGGCAGGGTTTCGCGCGGGGCGGCTCAGGTGAGCAATACGCTACTGACGCCCAGGGCAACGTGGTTAATACCCGAGCGACCCGGCCGTCGATCCGCGGCTCGCTGGGTTCGATCCTCGCCGGCGCGGCGCTCGGGGCCCTTCATGGCGCGACCGCCGCTCGGCCGGGCGGGATTCCGAGCTCGGAGCTTAAGGGTGGCGTCGGCGAAGGAGCCCAGGCCTCGGAAAAGTTCTTTAAGGACCGCGACGTTCAAAATCGGGAGAAGGCGCAACAGAACCTCGAAAACCGAGTTAAGGTTCAAAAGGCTACGAACGAGGACCTCGAATCGAAGGCTCGGATTCACATCGCTAACCTCGAGGCCGTTAAGATCGCCCACGACCTCGACGTCGCGCAGCGGGAGGATCCGTATCGCTTCTCCCAGCTTCAAAACGCCGCGACGCTTGCCAACCTCCAGGTGGAGTCCGAGGCGACGAACCTAGGCCTGATAAATCCTCGCGAGTACCGAGACTACAGTGAGGTACCGCAGGCCGACATCGACAAGTTTAACCGCCATGAGGTTAAGATCGTGACGTTGCCCAGTGGCGGCGTGAAGGTCTGGGATCGCACGTTCGACCCGAAGTCAACCCCGAATAAAAATGACTTTGAGGTCCGGGACCTCACCGGTTTTGGAACCGACGGTAAGCCCCAGTGGACGGTGTCGGGGCACGTTAAGGCTGGGCAAGGGACGGTCGCGCAGCAGGAGGCGGAGCTCGATAAGGAGACGAAGCAGATTTACGACACGTCGTATAAGAACGCCGAGACGGAGAAGAATAAGGCCGAGGCCGGTAAGCTTCGGGCCGAAACCACGTTGACGATGGAGCAGGTTAAGAACCTTAAGAACTTCGGCTTTAACTCTAACAACCCGAATGCCACGGCGCCGACCGGGGCGCTTCAGATGTCGAGCGGGGACCTCGGTAAGGCGCTCGCGACGCAAGGCGTGCAGGTTCCGAACAACTTCGAGTCGCTCTACGCCGCCGCGCACTACAAGGCCGACCCGAATACGTTCCCAACGCGGACGTTTAACAAGCCTGGTTCCCTTCCACAGATGGACCGGCAGACGGCGGTTAGCTTCATTCGTCGGTTTATTAACCCTAACTACGACGAATCGAACTTCAGCGCCGTCAAGAAGCTCGAGGGGGAGTTCGCCTCGACCAAGCCGGGATCGGCGGGTGGTAACCTCGTCTCGTTTAACGCTGCCGTCGGGCACCTCGGGCAGCTCTATGAGATATCCCAGCAGCTTCAAAACGGGCAGGTTCCGGCGTGGAACGAGATCGCCAACGCCCTCAGTCAGCAAACCGGTAAGGCCGTCAAGCCGAACTATGAGGCCATTCGTGCGGTGCTCGTTGGTGAGGCGGGCCGGTTGTTCAAGCAAGCGGCGCCAGACGTCAAGGAGATGGAGGAGATTAACAAATCTCTTTCCAGCGCGTCATCGCCCGAGCAGTTTAAGGGCGTGACGTCGGCTTACGCTCACGCGTTCCTAACCAAGGGCAGCGAGCAGATTCAACACTACGTCGATTACACCGGGGAGCTGCCTCGGTCGACGTTTAGCCCGAACGCTCGCAAGGTCCTAAACGACCTAGGGATCGACGTTAATAGCATCTTGCCGCAAGGTGCGAAGCTCCCGGGCGACGCGGCGGGCGGTTCGCGACAACCCGCGGCTAACGTTCCGGTTCCGGTGCAGAAGGCTCTGTCGGGCGTCGGTCCGGGTCGGCACACGCTGAGCGACGGTTCGGTGTGGGATAAGGACCCGTCGGGGGGCGTTACGTTGATTCAGCCGGCTAACCCGCCGCAACGGCCGGGAGGAGTGAAGTAAATGGCCGACGAGCTATCGGTTACGAGTAGCCAGCCCTTGCCCCAACAGGCTCCCCAATCGCCGGGGGATCTTTCGGTCGTGAGCTCCGTCGACCAGTCGCCCGAGGCCGTAGCCGCGCGACACGCTCGCTCTCGCGAGGGCCGCGTTACCATCAACCCAGGCGCTCCAGGCGGTTCTACCGGTGAGTTTGGACTCGACTCGAATAACCCCATTGAGAAAGGACTCGAAGGCGCGGGCAAGTCAGCTCTCGAGTCGACGCTGGGGCTCGCGAAGATGACGGGTTTATACGACGTTTTGCCGAAGGACGTTAGGCACTTAGCGGAGCACACCGACCTCGAACCGCGAGGCACCGCAGAAAACGTCGGGGCGGGCGTCGAAACGGGTTTGGAGTTTGCGGCGGGCGACGAGGCGCTGAAGGGCGCGACGAGCTTCCTAAAGGTAGCGCAGCGCTTCCCCCGCGTGATTGCCCTCATGGACAAGTACCCGAAGGCGGCTAAGATCCTGATGAGTACGTTGCGCGGTGGCGCGGTCGGCGGCGCGCAAGGCGCGGTAAAGGAGTCGGTCCCGGGAGGTAAGGGAGCGGCCGAGGGTGCGAAGGGCGGAGCAGCCGGTGGAGCGGCCGGCGCGGGGCTCGGTGAGAGCGTCGTACAGTCGGTTAAGCCTGTCGCCCGGATCCTCGGTCTCGGCGGTTTGTCGGCCGAGGAGGCGATGACGAAGGCGGGTCGCCCCTACGTCGGGGAGATAAATTGGAAGGATAGCGTCGAGAGATCGTTGCCGACGCTCGTCAAGCTTCAGGATAAGTTTAAAAACATCGGGGAGTTCGTCGACGTTTTGGGTGACGAGCAGCAGAACCTGTGGACGAAGACGATTCAGCCGGAGATCGACAAGAACGCTACGAAGATTATTGACGGCACCGACGTCGCTAAGTCGATTCGAGCCGTTAAGAACCCCGCCTGGACGGCGATGCCGAATACATTTAAGAACGAGACGGCTGCGGTGGAGAGCATCGCGCAGGACTTCGATAACTTTAACTTCAACCTCAAGGACGCGAACGGCTACCTAAAAACGTTGAACGCTAAGCTCTCGGACTTTTACAAGTTAGATCCGGTGGCGCGGCGCGCGGCGGGCGTTACCGACGGTGAGCTGGCCGGCCTCGAGGCCGCGGCCGACGGGTTGCGCTCGAAGATTTACGCCGCGATCGACCAGACTCCGGGCGCGGTGCCCGGCGCCCACGCTGAGGCGCGGCAGCTCTACGGCTCCTTGAAGGACCTGGCCCGGGTGTTCGGAAAGCGGGCGACGGTCGAGGAGCGTCAAGCCCCGATGTCGCTGCCCATGGTCATCGGTCTGGCGCGAGCGGGCGAGGGTGCGCTGGACATGTTGAACACCGACTTTGGAACGGGTTTGAAGAAGATTTTTGGCGGGGCGGTCCCGGCTTTGACGAAGGCGAAACAGTCGTCAGCCTCGCTCTTGAAACAAGGAATTTCAGCCGCGGAGCGCGAGGCGGGCGGGCAACCCGTTCGCTCGGCGATCAAAAAAGGAGCGTCAAACTTGGTTACGAAGGGCGCAGGCGCGGCGGGTGAGGCTGCTGGCCGCGAGGCGCTGCCGGCGCGGGAGGAGGGCTTCGTTCGCTTTCGGGCGAGCGACGGCTCGATCCACGACGTTCCGCAGGAGCACCTCGATAAGGCGAAGGAGATCGACCCACAGTTAGAGGTTCTCGAGTAGATGCCCGACGAAAATCAGCCTATATCGCCGAGTCCCCAGCCTACCAGCGGCCCGCGGCACGATGTGTTCTCCCGCCTTTCGGGGGCGCTTAACGACGCGCTAAATTACTACGTGCACTCGTCGATAGGTAAGGCCTTGACGTTCGGTCCCACGCCCGAGGAGGGCGGTGGCGCGGCGAACCTGGAGTACTTGAAAGACGTCGCTCGAAAAGGGGAGAAGCAAGCTCCGCTCGAGGGGCACTCGATGGAGTCCGAGACCCCCGTCGATCCTAACTCTCGAATTAACAAACCGTTTCACCAATTTCGGCAGGGCTTGAATAATATGGCGTCGGACCTCCACCGCTGGGCCGACGACAATCGGCCGAGCCTGACACCGCTGGCGCACGCAACGGTGCACAGCCTGGCGGGGATGATGGAGTTTACGCCCGTCGGCGATACGGCGCTCGAAACCGGAGCGATGTTGGTTCCGGGCGGGGAGTTTGGAAAGCTGGAGAAGGCCGAGCAGTTGACGCTACGTGAGGAGCTCGAGGCGGCGGCGAAGAAGCACGAGGTTGAGTACCGCGGAATTCAGGAGGGCGTGAGCGGTAAGTATCCCGACCTCGCAATCTTCCAGGACCCGAAGACGCAGACGAGCGTGGGGGTAAAGCTGAACGAGTGGAGCCCCGAAAAATTGAAGGAGCACCTCGATGCGGCTCGTGATAGAATAAAGGAAGGAGGGACTTCAACTCCTTCCTTTGAGTCTATTCCGGGACACAAGCCGGCGGCGCCCGCTCCTAGCCTCCAGTCGGAGCTGCTAAAGGCGCAGCTAGCGCAGAAGTACGGTAACGTCGAAAAGAAGGCGGCGGCCTTACCTACCGGCAAGGTTACGGAGCCTCCGGCTCCCAAGCCGGGGGTTAAGACCAGTCCTGATAAATTAGACTTTAGCTCTATTTCAGGCCACATCGAGCAGGCTCCACGTGAAAGTGCTCTAATTGAGGGACCTAAAACACAAAGTAAACTTGAGGTTAATAAACCTACTTATAACGGACCGGTCGATCGTAAAGGCTTTCAAAAATCGCTCGAAAAGACTCATCAGGTACTAACGGACAATGGTTGGAAGTATGATCATTCGTTCCCTGGTGATTTTCATCATTATCTTAAGACCGATCCTGAAGGTGGAAAACATCTGGCGCTAATTTCTGATTCAGGCGAACTTACTCACCAACGTCCGGATATTAAGACGAAAGGAAGTAATAAGCTTCTTGAGCATGTTTACGGCGGGCACAAGGACACACGAGAATACATTAACTCAGAAACCTTAAGTAAAGGAAAGCAAGGCGGCCACGCCGGGGGAGGCGTAGCGTCTGAAGAGGAGCTCGCTCGCTCTGAGGTCTTCGTCAAGTACTCCCGGTCAGGGCAACCGACGTACCTCGGCAAGCAACCCGACGCGAACCTCAAGGCCGGCGAGGCCGTCATCGCGGTCAACCCCAAGACGGGTGCGACGCGGGTGCAGAATAGCGCGGCCGGCGTCGATACGGCCAAGTTTGAGAAACACGCGAAGGAAACGTACGCAAAAACCTCGGAGAAAAAGTAAATGAAAAAGCTACTCACGGCGCTAATCACGCTCGTCGTCTTACTACTGCCCACCGGGTCTCGGGCGCAGCAAGCTCCAGGCGCAACGGTCAATACCTTCGACGACGCTGGCGGTTTCCTCTACTACACGACCCAATCGGGCGTCCTGAAGCGCTACTCCGTCCTGCCCTTGGAGTTCGCCACCAACCCGACGGGCTTGTGTTTCGACCGGACGTTCGCCGTAAACGTATCGACGCAGACGCTGTTCTTCTGCGCCGGAACGGCCTGGGTGCAGATCGCTGGGGGTGGCGGGGGAGGCTCGGGGACGGTAACCAATACCCCCGGTCCCCTCTCGAACAACGCCTTAATGACCGGCAACGGCGGCAACGACTCTAAAACGCTAGGCTCGCTCGGTACGACGACGACGGTGCTTCACGGAAACGCGACGGGAGCTCCGAGCTTCGGTTCCGTCGTGAGCGCCGACCTTAACATCACGACCACCTCTTGTACGAACCAATTCCTAACGGCTATCAGTTCGGGCGGCATCGGAACGTGCAGCACCGTAACCTTAACCTCGGCTCAGTTCGCCAACCAAGGCACGACGACGACCGTTCTCCACGGAAACGCGGCCGGCAACCCGTCCTTCAGCGCC
>Ga0209166_10002986_pt1 | contig 12443 bp, 18 predicted proteins | sample Coa_R1_3_FD_187151 | JGI IMG/M metagenome (GOLD analysis project Ga0209166, IMG submission 187151) | Surface soil microbial communities from Centralia Pennsylvania, which are recovering from an underground coalmine fire - Coalmine... | ecosystem: Environmental > Terrestrial > Soil >... | reverse complement strand
TATAGATATCGGCTTTGCGCTTGAGGGCATCTAGACGCTGCGCAGGAGTGCCGGCTAATGACACAATGCGAAGGTCTTTGAACGGTTCCCATTTTGCGACTTCTTCGGGCCATGTGTCGCGAGCGACGCGCGCAGGGCCGATGACGAGGGTTGGTACATCAATTTGACCTTGTAATTTGAGCATGTCTAATGCAAATAACGCGGCGGAACTCTTGCCGATACCCATACCGGCGTACAAAGAGCAACGTTTGTTTTCGGCCATCCAATCAACCATCGGAATCTGCGGTGCGCGCAGGGTGAATGGCCTCAAAACGGCACCGGAGCGTAATCCCGAATGTAGTCATCAACTTGCTTTTTGGTCCAGAGCACAAAGACGAACGCATTTCGCTTACGCAAGTCCTCGTGATACCGCTCCTGCCAGGATTCTAGTTTGCCGCCGATGGTCTTTAGTTCCACGAAATGTACTCGCGCGAAGGCGTAGCACGGCCAAATGGCGGTGCGATCTGGGAAGCCCTTCCGGCCCTGATCGATGAGCTTCGGCGCCAAACCCCCGCAGCGCGTGACTTCACGGACGAAGTAATCCTCGATGACGTGCTCTAACAGCCGGCCGCGTTTCAATTTGCTGGCGCTCATTTGCGGTACCTGTATGTGGAAAAACCCTTGGCAGCCAAGGGAAGGCCGTTCGCCCAGAGACTTGAAGTAACCAGTAATCGGCTGAGTTCTTTGTCGTCATACTGATCCTCGTCGGGCGGTTCGGTAATTGCTTCGTCGTGGACTGACATTACGCAGTTAAATCCCGCTTCATCAGCAGCAAGTAATCCATCCATGAGGATATCAGCCGACCCTCCTTGTACGATATTTTCAGCACGCTTCCCAGAGTAGGTGCTGATTCGCTTCCATTGCTTGGTGTATGGATCGACGCCAAGAAAGCTCGATGTATAATCGTCTCCACGAGGCGCTGGATAGGAGAGATATCTTCCGCTGGGGAGTTTGATCCTAAGCCAATTTGCTTTACGGTCAACCACGATAAATTGTCCAACTTTGTACTCAGTATTCGGCACTTTAGTTGCCATCTTCGTCGCCCGATCCAATTCTGCCCAGAAGTTGCAAATTGCAGGGTGCGCAGCGCGCCACATCAAGACGAGCGCATGGCATACGGTCCAGACCCGTTCGTCAAGGTCAAAGGTCCGCTTGCGCTTTACCGCTTTTGTCCAGGCAGTCCGAGCATCGCTCTTAAAATTCGCTGGGATGACAGGCCAAGCGGATTTGGCAAGGTCGTCCAGTCGTAAACCGTAGGTTTCGGCCATTGAGCAGAAGGCGCCAACTCCCCCGAAATACTGCAAAGCGAGCTCCGAAACCTTGCCCCACATATAACGGGGGTCGAGTGGGTCTTTATCACCGTCTTGCCCTCCTATGTCGTTAACGTCAACGTCCAACGCTTTGGCGATAGCCAGTTTATATAGACTAGGGCCTTCCTTCCGATCATACGCCGCAAAGGCGTCTAGTTTCCACTGCTCACCAGCCACCCATGCCATAAAACGGCCTTCGATATTTGCTAGGTCGGAGACAACCAGCTTTTTGCCAGGAGCAGCAACGATAAGCCCACGCAAAGCGCTGCTAGCCAAGCCCAAAATGTCATCTGGGGCGTAATCTTCAATCGTACCCTCGTGGAATCGGGATATGGCATGTTCGATATCCCATCGCTCGTGCTTCGGGCGAGGCAGGTTGTGAGGCTGTAGTGTCCGTCCCGCCCAACGACCAGTTCTTGCAGCCCCGCAGAAGACCAATAGATTATACAGTCGGCCATCGACGTGCTGGTTGAGAACGCGCTGATACTTAGCGGTTGATGCTTTGCTGGCTTGCTGTCTGACACGAAGTAGCTCCTTGATGTGATGAGGTAACGATTCATCCTCTAACCGTCGCTCAACGGTATCGGCGGTGAGATCGGGCAAATCCACGCCGTAGTCTGCCATATAGGCAAGCATCCGGTTGCGTTGCTGGGTCGTCTCCACTTCGCCGTCGGTTAATTCCTCAGTGCGCTTCGCCATGCGCCGCTTGGCTTTGGTAGTGGCGTCCACGGCGCCTTGCGCGAGCTTCAAGTCCATCGCAACGCCGCGAGCGTTCATGCGCTGGTCTAGGTGCCAGATAGCCCACATGCGAGGCGTCGCGTTCCACTTCGGTGAATTGCGGTGAACTTCGCGCATAGCGCGGACATCGCCACCGCCGTACTTCAAGAACTCCGCCCATCCCTTGGGGTGAGAGTGACGGTCGTTGAACGTGCCATCGGCTTTAGGCGTTGAGAACAAAGCAATCCACGTCTTGCCATTCGCATCTTTCGCGTTGCTGGCGTCGATCTTGTAAATCTCGCAGAGTTTCTGCAAGCCGCCAGGGAGACCGTGCATACGGCTCAAGGCGGCGGTGCATCGCCATCGTTCTAGTTCGATCAACGGCCACCACGGAGTAGTCTCTAGCATCGTGCGATCGAAACTCGCCTCGTGCGCCCATATCTCATCGGCGCATTCCGCCGCGCGAATCAAAGCGGCCGATGGTTTTGTGGCAGTCAGGTCTTCCACATAAACTTCGCCATCGTCTATAGCCCATTGCGCCATGATAATTTCAACAGACTGGGCATACTTCGCATTGCCATATTTGAAGTTCTGGCCGCGCGTCTCGATGTCAATCCAAAGTTTTATGACTTTACTCCGACATCACTAGTAGAGCGTCGGCGCGTGACGATTCCTAGTCTGTTGATAGTCTCATACGCCATATAATTCTCGCGCCTTAACCTCGTCTGGATTCAACGCTCTAGACGGCGTGCCTTTAATGATTCGCTGCGGCTTCTCGCAAACAACAACCCACGGATAGCGCGTCTGGATTTGCGGATGGGGATCGAGCAATGGGTATCCGTTATGGCAATCCTCGATCAGATACACGCCGCGGGTCTCAGGCCACAAATGACGGTAGGTAATAGACTGATGCGCGGAGACGTGCGAGCCGTCATCGATGACGATATCAAAGTAGTCTTTTATCCGGACATTGCACTGATCGTCAATCCAAATGGTGATTTGATCTTCCGCGTATTCTTGGCATGCCGGGTTGATATCAACCCCAACAATCTCGGCCTTCGGCCCGAAGTATTCTTTCCACATCTGGAGAGAGCCGCCGTGATCGACGCCGATCTCAAGCACTTTGACTGACTGCCCTACGTATTTAGCGAAGTGACGTTCGTAGATATCGAAGTAATGGCGCCACTTGTCTATCTGCCGGCCGCGATGTGCCTGAAAGACTTCCCACACGGTGGGGTTGCGGAAACCATCATGGACTTTCGACATAAGTGCCTCGCAGTTTCTGCTTGCGGATTGTCGTGCGCCGAATTGTACAGCACCTACAGGCGACGGTATTCGGCCATCGGTAATCGCGATAGGTGTTCTCTGGCGTCAACGGATGGCCCTTCGCGCAATGCGTGCGCAGCGGCCGGCGCTTAGGCGAGACAGCGACTTTGATGCCTGCGCCGAGTGATAGTGTGGGGATCATGACAGCAACTGTATGAGGCGTTTTTCGGAATCGCCTTGGCGAGGCGCCTCAACCAATCGCTGCGCCAGTGTGAAAATGGCGAACGCTGCTCCCAATGCGACTGCCGAATCCTTGGGGTTATCGCGCTGGAGCCGCGTGAAGGTATTCTCCAACGCGACTGCTGCCGCCTTGGCGCGGCGGCGGTGCTGCGGGGTAATCCCTGCAAGCAACTCGCGCAGGGTCTCAATATTGGAATCTATTGAATCTGTGAACACGGAGGGGGACTCCTAAGTTAAAAACAAGGGTTTTCGCGGATGACCCATAACCGTATGGGTTAAGCGTTAAGGTCTGCGCCTTCCTCATCGGGCGCCGCGATATCGTCAAACTCGTCGGCGTCTGCCGGCCGGCTGCCGCCCGCGAAGGCATCGCCGTCGCGCAAGAATTGCACGCCGCGGAGTTGCGCGTTGATGCGCTTCCCGAAGCTATTGTCCTGCGCCCAGAGTTCAATACTGGCGTTGACGTAACACCCGCTGTACGGCTTGCCGTCCGCTTCGGACAATTCCTGCCGCTGCTGGTCGAACACTGACGGCCGGGTCTTAGAGCGCGCGGAAACAAACTTGTTTCCCTCGAACCCTTCGTACTCTGCCTTGGCGTCGCCATCGTGCAAGCAGAGTTTATCCGCCGCCTCAAGCGCTTTGTAAACTGCATCGGCCTTAGTCGCCCACTTCTCTTCGGCAAGCGCCTTGAACGCTGCCTTAAGCTCAGGCAATTGCTTGTGGTTTTTCGGGATCAGGAAGGAAGCCGAGAAGGCTGCTTCGCCGCCCGTCTTCGGCGCTGTAGCTTTCCACAACTGAGGGAAAGCCAATCGAACATCGCGTAACATGATTCGCACTAGTTGCTCCTGGTTGATAAATATGCGCTTTGAGCGCGAAGCGGACTATAGCGATTATAACCGCCGACCGCAACTCGGCACGCGGCGCAGTAGATGTGCCCTTTCACCGGAAGATTGCGGCACTTCTCGCCGGAGGGTTCCGATGAGGAATTGGCACAGGTACGGATAAAGGTCATCGCGCGCCGACCCGCCAGAAGTCAAGGCCCATGATCCCGGCCCAGTCGTAAGCTTCACGCGCGGTGGGGAAGTGCTTTGCGTCTCGGACTTTGGTTGTCGTCTCTATGAACGTGTTTTTAAGATTGGGTTTGTCATCGACATAGACTTCGCGATAGTGCTCGACGGTGGGGTCTTCGTTAAATATTACATAGCGTTTCATGATAGTAGTTCCTGATTAGCGGTCTATTTGGTTTTGCATTGCGTTGCATACCCAAATAAAGTCGACGATTGTGAGAAAGATAATACAAATTGCGCCGACTACAGTGAGAAAATTTATCATTCTGTGGCTCTTAGTTCATCGAAATCATTGGCATCGGCCGCGCCCGTGAACGGCGGCCGAGGGTCGCTGCCTAGCGCGAGTACCGGCTTGCCGGGTGGCTTCTTAATCAGCGGCTCGAATACGTCAGCCCAAATCGCTTTGGTCGCCTTCTTGTCCAGGAGCTTAGCCGCCTGGGGTGCCGTGATGATCTTCTGGGGAGCATAGGCTTTATCCGGCCCTAGTTGCCCTAGGAGCGCCGATTCGGCTTGGGTGGTGTCAGACCATGCCCGGCTGCCCTCTTTCCCTTCCACCAGGCGATACGGCAGCCCGTCAGGACCTATGACCTTAGTGCCTGCGGATACTAACGCATTCAATTCCGCCCGCACCGCGCGGCACCAATCTTCGATGAGAGGGACTGCCATATAAGCTAGCCCAAGTTTGTCGGTGCCGCGCGGCGCGATCGGAGGTTCGGCTTGAATCGTCTCGAAATCGCAGCGGACGGACTCCGCGACGTGTTTGGATAACGCAGGGCAAACGGCCTTAGCCCTACACCAACGGCATTGCTTTTCGCCAGGGTTCAAGTAGGCGTCCGACCCGTCGGAGGATTGGGTCAATGCGATGCTGGCTTGGTTACGAGCGAGTAGTGCGGCTTGTCCAAAGCAAAGAAGGTCTTTAACCGTGAGCGTGCATTCGTCAATGTGCCCTAGCCGTGGCTGGCAGATGACTCCAGTCACTTCCTCTACTTCATAACCTAACATCTCAACGTCTTTAAGCGCACCCAAGAGGTATAGCCCAAGTTGTGGATTGATTTCGCCATCAATCCTTGCATAGACCTTTTCGCCTGTGCCGTATTTCAGGTCTTCGACGATCAGATGCTTGGCTGCTGGGAGATAGATCAGAGCGTCAGCCGTGCCGCCACTCTCTTCCGCATCAAGGATATCGGATAGATCGACGTGTTGCTCGACAAACAGCGTACCGCCGATCGCGCGGCGTCGAACGTCGTCTAGGTAGACCTGTATGAACGACGCTCGCGATTCGTCCATCGTGTATATAGCGCCGTTGATCTCTTTGACGCTGCCGATGAACAACTCCGCATCCTTGCCAGAGTTCAAGCACAATGCTGCCCACTCGTGGCTCGCCGTGCCGTCATCGGCAAACGTACTAGAGCCGCCTTGCTCTTGGTTTTGAGAGAAGGCCATCGATCCTGGGCAGGAAATCCAGCGATGGGCAGAGGACGGAGAGAAGAGGGAATGGCTCATTGGTCTATCGCGTCTATAAGAAGCAATGCGACTACGACGATTGCCAGCAGCCAAAGGAAGCCAGCCATCATGTCTTTCCCGCCATCTGCGCACAGCCGCGCTCGAATATCATTTGTTTGGTGTCGCCCGTTAGGTGTGATGCGCGATGAATGATCGCGAGTTCCGCCATGATGGCCGGATGCCCGCGGTAGTTGCGCAACAGATTCCGGCGCATTGCACGGCGCTGGCGGTGCATGGGATCGAGTTTTGTAGCTGTTGACATTTGATGTTCATAGCCCCTCTCCCACGCGCTGCTTGCAGACTTCTACTGCTTGATGCGACACAAAGGCACAGCAGCGCGCGGGCGGGACTCGTTATAAACCCAGTAAAATCTCTTCCGCGCCGTCGAGGAACTTCTGCATGGCTTCCTCGCCTTGCTCGATGAGGCTGGTCTTGGACTTCGCCCCATTGAAGCTCGCCAAGAGCGCGATGGCTTCCTTGCGCTTGTTAGCCTTCAGCATGGACTCGATCGCCTTTTCGACTTTCGGCTCAAGGCTTTCGGCAACGGGCTCTACGACTTTGGGTTCAGCCTTCGGCTCTGCCTTGCCCTTAATGGCCTTCGGCTTTTCGTTTTGCGAGATCAGCGGAGCCGGACTGCGGTCAGGTCCGCGCTCAAGGGCTAATGCGATTCGTTCGAGGATTGATTCAAGGGACATTTCTACGGTCTCCGTTTTGGGGTGGTGGATCATATGCTACTCAAGTTTTCAAGTCAACAACATTTCCGCTGAGGTATTCCATGATGTCTTTGCCGGTGGCGCTATAGAGCGAAGTACCCCTCAAAAACACACAGCGGTAGAGCGCTTGCCCTACGCGAAATACTTTGGTCTGGCCGTTAAACGGTGGTCCGCAGAGGATTTTGCCAATTTTGTCATTCGAGGGCTTGACAGCGCAGTTCCGCCTGACATAGTCCCCGACTTCGCGTGTCAGTACCACGTCTTTAGCCAAGGGCTCTGCGATTTCCTCGAACGCTGTCTGCAACAACTCAACGTCCAGAGAGATTGACGACTCGATCATTTCCTGTCTCGCGCTGGTGCGCGGCGCGTCTTCATTGGGGTTGAACATTGTTATCGGCACATTCATGAAATAATGCCGCAGGACTGCCCTTGCACGCGGCAAGCGCAAGAATTCCTCGAAAATCCAAGTTTTTTCCGCTTTGGTCATCGGCGGCGCGTTCAGCCGATGCACGGCCCACTTGCGGTTATTATCATCAATCTGCGCTGCGTCGTCCGCATTGGTGCTCGCGGTAACGACAAGATGGTTGGGTGCCGAGTATCCCCGGCCGCCCTTGACCGTGACGTTGAGCATATCGTCCGCAATCCATTCCTCTGTCTTTTTGCTGATCGCCGCTCGCTCGCCGCGCGTGCCAGCGCGGAACTCCGTCAGCGCCACTACCCATTTCCCGATGAGGTAATCGTTGAAATCACTATTCAGCGCGCTTTGATTGACGCCGATGTAATAGTCCGCGCCCGCCAGGAGTTTAGGTATCGTGTGAGCAATCGTGGATTTACCGTTGCCTTCGGTCTTTGACCAAATCAACGGCGCTGTGCGAATCTTAAGCGCCGGGTGCTGCACCATGTGTGCGTAGAACTCGCGCAGCCATTCGCGGTAGAACGGGTCATCGATGCGGTTGAATAACCATTCGATCTTCTCTAATTCCAGCGCAGTAGGCTCAAGAGGCTCCGGTATACTTGATGCAAAGAACGTATTAGCATATCGCTTGCCCTCAAATTCAAATATGGCCTTCTCGCCAGGGTGAAACGCCATCGCCTCAACGTCGGTCTTCTTCGGCGTTCGCATGAGCATATCGACAGGATCAGCCAGCCGGCCGTTCTTGCGCGGCATATAGGGGGTCAGTAAATGGCGGATGGCTTTATCGCCGATCAAGGCATTGCGCTCAGCGTCGAAATATTCTTGGTTCCAGATGACGAACACGAACCGCTCATAGAGCGCGTCCAGCGCCGATAGCCGTTTGGCTTCCGCCTCGTTAACCGGTGCGGGTGCGTCGTCTACTGCCTCAATCGGAAACTCATCCGCCTCGGCGGGTAGCTCCGCCGCCAGCGCGGCGCCTGTCGCGACGCGCTTGCCGGGTGCGGAGTGAAACGAAAGCCAATGAGTCTTAAGGAGTGCGTCTCCGGGGTAGGGCGCACGCTTGATGCTTTTGGACCAAGCTGCCCACGCATCGAATCCTTCCTGAGCGCCTCCTGTACCTTGATGCATCTTCATGCCGAGGGATATCCACTCGTCATACTCGCAATCAGGGGAATGTTTCGCTAATGCCTTGCGCAGTTTCTCCAGGTCCACGCTAGGTGCGGGCTCGGCTTGTGCTGGTAAGTCTTCGCAGTCGCCCTCAGCCAGTTCGCGCCAGAGCGATAGCAGCGCGGATGGGATCGCGGGCAACGATCTCCAATCGCCTAGAAGACCAAACTCCCATCGGTATGGTTTGCCTGTGACTGGATGGATACTAGGCGGCAAGACATCCTGCACGGACGCCAAGTTAGCCGTCGCGCATCGCAGCTCTAACCCGCTTGCCTTGGGCTTAAACGTCCGGAGTGGCTTCGCCATGCGGTAGAGCAGCTTCGCCCTGCCATGACGCCCTGATTCGATCCTAACGGCATAGTCATCAGCAAGCAGCGCATCGAGATAGACGTTGCGCTCGGCAAGCCACGGTCTAGCCGCGTCAATGTTATCGATGTCTAGTGCGGCTGTGCCGCTCAAGGCATGCAATAGGCCGGCGCCGTCTAAGCCATCCGCCGCATCCGCCGGTATCGGCTTGGTGTTCCACTGGGGATAGTCAGGTAGCTTACCGCCGCGTTTGATCGCACACAATTTCCAACCGTGCGCCGCGTATTCCTTAAACACTTAGATAGGCTTCAATGAACTGCGCCGCTTGCTTCGGGACGATTGCATTGCCATCGCTCATCGACATCACCTTCTACAATGTGCCCACACAGAATCAAATCGCGCAGCCATGCCGCCGCTTTGGGATCGTTTTCGTTGTAATACGCTGTCACTGTGCGAAGGGACAGTTACCGCACGCGACGCACAGTTCTCTTTGATCGAGTATCAAGTCTTGGTAATCGCCTATGGATAAACTCGCATGAGCCAAGCGTTGAGCAAGGTCCGCACTCACTGCGCGCCGCCCCGCTGCGATATGCCGTAGGTGGGCGACGCTGGTATCGGCCGCCTTAGCAAGCTCTCTGGCTTGATTTGGCGTAGCCGCTTGCAGCCAATTGCGCATTGTGGTATTGGGGCGACGCATAGAGAGCTCCGCGTTGAGGAAAGGGCGTGATGGTATCAGATGCTTGCGCGTTGCGGCAATTTAGCAGTTAATAGTAAGATCGCTGTGTAACATACTCATGCTTCCATAGCCCAGAACGCGAGGAACCACAGCGCAATCATTCCCGCTATAACCAAGCAGCCGAGGGTCATGCCGATGAGTAGCAGGATGCGGATGATTAGGGTCATGTGCTCACCAGACACGGCATGACGTAGATGTCAGTCAGCGGCGCCGAATCGAGCCACGCCATTAACTGCTTTGCGCCGGCTAGGTCAATCTTGATGTTGGTAAAGCGCTTGACTTCGTTAGTCGCCAAGACGGCCCAGACGACAACCGGCTTACCGCATTGGACTACGCCGAATGCAGCTTTAGGTGGCGCTGGCAATTCCTGCGCAGCTGGCGGCGCAGCGACAAGTACATCAGCTTTCGCCGCGATAATTGATCCGATGGTAAAGGCTAAGAGGATTCGTGTGATAAGACTCATTGACACTCCAGGAATAGGTTCTCGACATATAGCGCAATTCGTCCGTCAGGGCAATTATCTTTCGATGGATTCTGGCCTTGACCCCAGTTGGTCAGAGAATCAACCGGCCTATGCGGCAGCGTCTTAGGCGCGCATTGACTGGAACCGAAGCACAGAACTGCGAGGACTAGGAATCCGAACACTGCATAAGAGCCTTCTTTCAAGTGTCATCTCCTAAAAACTTTTTTAGAAATTCGATTAGTTGGGCTGCGGTCTCTTTATCAATATCGATACTGCATTCACGCCCGAAGCCAGTTTCACTATCTCCGGCCCAAGGCTCATCTATCTTCACTGTTAGTTTCGTGCCTGATGGTTTTATCGTCAATAAATCCTCCGTGCTGTATTCACCGTCAACGCAGAAGACTCCATTTCGGATTATAGCTTTCACGATTGAACCTCCAGTATGTAATAGGCGATGAACGCCCAGAAGATTATAAACGCCGTGACGATGTTTAGCCCGATCATGAAGCTAACGGCGCGGTCGTAGAGTGTCATGTACCAAAGGCTACAAGAATTTTAGACAAAAAGAAAGGGCCGCAGCGAGCGGCCCTTTAAGTCTGCGAATTGCTTGATGTTTTAGGTCTTGTGTAATTGCCTCCAGAACTTGCTGATTGCGGTCGTGAGTAAAAATTCCTCATTCGCGCAAGCCAGAATCGCCTCGCGTACATGCCCATTGCCATGCGTTAGTTCCCTCTCTTGCAATTGCATCTTCCGTGTAATCACTTCATCTCTGGCCGCTCGCGCGACACGTAATACGCGCTCTATCTCAATCTTTGAGAGATGGTCGCTCGGATCATCTAGAGGGATACTCATGACGGCTTGCTCCGCTGCTCGATAACCTGCGTCGCGGTCGGGATAAAGACCATCTTCTTGACTCGCAACGGCCGCCTTTCGCGCATGGCCGTAGCCATGTCCGTCGTGGCGCCACTCGTGGAGAGTTCCAGTAATTGCGTCGTGATTTGATCCATGAGCAATTGCAGTTCCTCGATGGCCTTTGTCTTGTCCGCATCCGCCAGCGCCATGATCGTGACTACCAGCGCCTTACTATCGCGCTCCGCGCGTGTCGCTAGTGCCTGGGCACTGACTGCACGCGGCGTTGCAGCAACCGCCAATTGCGCCTTGGTCACGGCCTTGGGGATCAGCGCGGTTACATCATTGCCGACCTTAATCCATCGTCGCACGACGCTCATTGCCGTACGCGCGAAGTTGGTCTTGCGGTTGATCTCCAATGCCCGATCCTTGCCGGCGGGCACTGCGGCGCTCACGACCTTGGTCACGACCGCGTAAAACCGCTCATGCACGTCGCTAAGGGCCTTGAGCTGCTTGGCCGTGCCGTCCTCGTCTAACTTGGGCTGTTTGCCGCTCTGGCGCTTCCTAGGCTCTGTCCCAAGGGCTTGTATGGTATTGGCTACCAGCATCTTGAGATAGTTGCCGCGGCCCGCCTCAATGGCCTGAGTAGCTCCTACGATGCTCTGCGTGACTTGCTCAACGTCCGAGTCCGCTGCGATGTAGCCTTTGGCTTCAATTGATACTGCGTTCATTGCTGTTTCCCCTATGGTTAATGTGATATCGACGATAGGAGTGTATCAATTGCTATGAATTTAACAGTATAAGAAAGTTGCATTATGTAGTAGGTGGAGTCCTACAGCGTGTTATGAATTTATGGCGGCGAAAGTCAAAAGAAAAGCGCCGGTTGCGCGGCGCTTTATGGGAGTTACAGGAGGAATACTGCGTAGAGCACGGCGAACGCGCCGAGGATTGCGATGAAGACGCATAGTGCCCAGGCAATTTCGATTTCTTTTTCCCAGTCGCGGCGTTTCACAAATCCTCCTCGGGGCCTGCTCATATCAAAAATTCCCTGGTTGATTGCGAGTAATAGCCGGCCGCCAGCGTTGCTCATACGTCTGGCGGCGTTTGCGAAATAATTTAAGCAAGTAACGGATCATGGTTGACTCCTACGTATCGCGTACCGTCCCATCGTTCAAGCGTTATGACGGTATCAGTGCTGCGCCCTGCTTCGCGCATTGCGTCTGCATCGTCTTTAGCGCCAATCATTATCCAACCGTATCGACCTTTCGCTCGATAACTAATAAAACTGCGATCAGCGCAAGGCTTTTCGTGATGCGGAATCGCGCGCTCTGCCGCATGCTCAGTGGTCCATCGGTCATGGACGCGTTGCCATTCGCAGTGCTCGCATTGACAATCAGGTTTGTGCAGCTTCATTGAGTATCCCTGCGAATTTCGCATCGACTACCGCTTGCAGCCTGTCGCGGGATTGCTTTTTGCTTTTCTGTCTGGCGGCGGCGGCGGCGGCGTCGGCGGCGTCGGCGGCGTCGGCGGCGTCGGCGGCGGCGGCGTAGGCGGCGTAGGCGGCGGCGGTGTAGGCGGCGTAGGCGGCGACGTCGGCGGCGGCGTCGGCGGCGTCGGCGGCGTCGGCGGCGTCGGCGGCGGCGGCGTAGGCGGCG
>Ga0209166_10002985_pt1 | contig 12445 bp, 8 predicted proteins | sample Coa_R1_3_FD_187151 | JGI IMG/M metagenome (GOLD analysis project Ga0209166, IMG submission 187151) | Surface soil microbial communities from Centralia Pennsylvania, which are recovering from an underground coalmine fire - Coalmine... | ecosystem: Environmental > Terrestrial > Soil > Unclassified... | reverse complement strand
AGGCCGTACCTGAAAATTGCCGCTGGAGGCTGCTAAGGCGAGAGGCATGTCACCCTCGTAGAAACCTGCGGGAAGGTCGTGGGGCGATCCGCGTCAGGCAAACCGCCAGAGCACCTAGATGAGACTGACGGTAGAATTGTAGCATGGGCAACGCAGATCCACTTCTTGGGCGGCAGTTGGCCAGCTTTCGCATCGACCGTGTGCTGGGGCGCGGCGGCATGGCCACCGTCTATTACGGCTGGGATGTGAAGCTGGAGCGGCCGGTGGCGGTCAAGGTCATCGACGCCCGCTACCAGGGCGACCCGGCCTACGCGCTGCGTTTTGTCAACGAGGCCCGGTCCATCGCCGCCTGGCATCATCCCAATATCATCCAGGTCTACTACGCCGACGACGCCGATGGTTTTTACTATTTCGCCATGGAATATGTGGCCGGGCTGGACCTGGGCGCGCTGCTCGACGCACAGGATCGCGCCGGCCGGCGGCTGCCGCTGCCGGAGGTGATGCGCATTGGGCGCGCCATCGCCAACGGCCTCGACTACGCCCACGCGCGCGGGGTCATCCACCGCGACGTTAAGCCCACGAATGTGATGGTGGCCGAGGATGGCCGTATTGTGGTGATGGATTTTGGCCTGGCCATGAACGTGGCGCAGGGCACGCTGGGCACCGTGTTTGGCAGCCCGCAGTATTTCGCGCCCGAGCAGGCGCGCAGCTCGGCCGATGTGGTGCCGCAGTCCGATCTGTATTCGCTGGGCATCATGCTGTATGAGATGCTCACGGGCCGGCTGCCCTTTGACGACCCCGACCCGCTGGCTCTGGCCCGCCAGCACTTGGAGCAGCCGCCCCCGCCGCCGCGCCAATTCAATCCGTCGCTCAGCCCAGGTGTGGAGGCCGTTCTGCTCAAGGCGCTCCAAAAAGCGCCCCAGGACCGCTATCAAACCGGCCAGGCCCTGATGGGCGCCCTGGGCCGCGCGCTGGACGAACCCGAGCCGACCTTGCCCTATTTGAATCAGCCCGGCAAACCGCTGGCGGCCCCGGCTGCGGTTACGGCCGCTGTCGCGGCCACCGCTCCGGTGGCGCCAGTCGTGGGCCGGGCCCTGGCGGGCGCGCAGGCTGTGGGCGGGGCCGTCAAACAGAGGGCGCTTGTGGCCGGTGGCGCCGCCAAACAGGGAGCGCTCCTGGCCGGTGGCGCTGTCAAACAGGGCGCCAGGGCGGCGGGCAGCTTTGCCCACCGGCGCGTGTTCGTCCCGCTGGTCGCCGGCCTGGCGGCGCTGTGGGCAGCCGCCCGGCGCCGGCCGGCCACTGGCGCCGTCATCCGATTCCTCGAGCAGCACCGGCCCGCCCGTTGGGGCGCGGGCGCCGTGCTGCTGCTGCTGGCAGTGGAGATCATCTGGCTGGCGGGATTTAGTTTCAAGCTCGGCCAGGAGGCCAGGAACAGACAGGCAATTGCTGCCGGCGTGGCCACCGCCGTTGCCGCGGCGCAAACGCCGGCGCCAACGCAAGCGGCCCCGGCCACCAAGGCGCCGGCCACCAAACCCCCGGCCGCGTCGCCGGCCACGCCGTCAGCCTCACCCGCGGCCACGTCCCCGCCGCCCACCGCCCCCGCCACCCTTGGGCCCGACGAGGGCGACCACTTCTTTCTGGATTACGATGACACGGCGCTGTATATCAAGAATGACTCTGAGAACGACCGCCCCATCAGCCCGCTGGCCTTCGAGCGGCTGGACGCCGCGGGCAATCCTCTCAACCGCTGGGACGGGTCACGCTGGAGCCAGTTCTACTCCACCTTCCGGGCGGGCTTTTGCCTGGTCGCGCAGATCATTGACTACCGGCATCACAAGGATCCGCCGGAATGCAAAAATCGCGATCTGGTCGTGCGCACGCCGTCCCTCTCGGACCCGGGTATCTTCTGGACGGCCCAGCAGGGCAGCACCCAATTCCGCGTGTTGTGGAACAATGTGGAAGTCGGGCGCTGCACCATCGCGGCCCAGAAGTGCGACGTCTATCTGCCATAGTATCCAAAAACGAGTATGGCCGTCACGCAGTGACGGCCATACTCGTTTTTGGATAACACAAACTAATTAGAACTCGTCAAACAAAATCTGCGTCGGCGGCACCTCGAACTCTTTGAGCATGTCGCGAGCGGCCTGCACCATCAGCGGCGGGCCGCACAGGAAGTAATCAATCGACTGCGGGTCGGGGTGTAAATCGAGATAGTGTTCCTTGAAAACCTCGTGGATATAGCCGGTGTATGACTCCCACTGATCGCCGGGCTGCGGCTCGGACAGCGCCACATGGAAGGTGAAGTTGGGGCAGCGCCGGGCCAGACCTTCAAAGTAGTCCTGGTAAAACAGCTCCTGCCGCGAGCGCGCGCCGTACCAATAGCTGACGCGGCGGGTGGTCTTTTGCGTTTCCAGCAGATACGACAGGTGCGAGCGCAGCGGGGCCATGCCGGCCCCCCCGCCCAGGTAAACCATTTCGCGCTCGTCGTCCTTGATGTGAAACTCGCCAAACGGGCCGATGGCGGTGACCGTGTCGCCCGGCTTGAGCCCAAAGATGTACGACGAGCCGCTGCCGGCGTTGCAGGCCTGGCCGCGCGGCGGGGTGGCAATGCGCACGTTGAAGCGCAGGACGCCATCCACGGCCGGGTTGGTGGCAAAGGAATAGTTGCGCCGGCACGGGATGGGGTTGGCGGCCACCGACTCATAGACGTGCATGGCCTGCCACACGTCGGCAAAGGGCTTTTCGATCTCGACGCCCTTCAGCGTCGTGTCGCGGTAAGCGGGGATGTCGATCTGCAGATAGTCGCCCGGCCGGTAGGCCAGGGCCGGTGTGCCCGGGGCCGGCTCCAGCACCAACTCCTTGATAAACGTAGCCACATTGTGGTTGCTGACCACCCGGAAATTGAGGGTGGCTGGCTGGGCCTGCACGCCCGCGCCGCCGACCGAGTTCAAATTGAAGAACAGCTTGCCGTCGGTCTCGCGCACCTGGTAGGTCTTGAGGCCCACGCACACCGGCAGCCGCACCGGCGAGCCGTCGCGGATGTCGTAGCGGCCGTTGTGCTTGGCGCACTCGACCACATCGCCCTTGACCATGCCATCCGCCAGGTGGGCGTTGCCGTGGGTGCACAGCCCGTCCGAGGCATACACCTTGCCATCGGCGGCGCGGTAGACGGCGTAGGTGCGCTGGTCGTGGTCAAAGCGCACCACATCGGCCTTGAGCAGCTTGGTGCTGTCGCACACTTCCACCCAGCCATCCACCACCGGCTTGCCCACGGCGGTGAAAGCCACAGCCGTGCCGGGCGCGTCGTTGCGGTTGGTGGGCGTGGGCAGCTTGCGCTTGACGTGATAGCCAGGGTCTTTGGTCTGGCGCAGGATGGTGGGGATGATCTCGCGGTAGGCCTCCAGCAGCCCGTTGTAAGGCGTGGGCATGTCGGCCTTGACCAGCGCGTGCAGCGCGGGCAGGTTGTGATAGGGCACCAGCGGGAACATGTGGTGCTCGACGTGGTAATTCATGTTCAAGTACAAAAAGCGGTTGATCGGGTTCATGTAGACCGTGCGGCAGTTGAGCCGGTGGTCCAGCACGTTCTCGGCCAGGCCGGCGTGCTGCGTGAGGCCGTAAGTCGGCGCCAGCCAGGCGCCATACAAGTTGGGCAGGCCGACAAACAGCAGCGGCAAAATGCTGCGGGTGTAAATGGCCAGGCCGATGACGCCGAGGTAGATCAGGGCGTAGATGCGGGCCGCGAAATAGACCTTGTTGTATTCGAATTCGGGGATGTAGGTCTTCTCCTCCGGCGTCATGCGGCCGAAGCAATGCAGGACCACATTGCGGAAGTATTTGGGGAAGACCTTGAGGTTGAAGAAGCCCATCACAATGAGCTTCAGGTCCGGCGGGCGCGGCACGGCAATCTCCGGGTCGCGGCCCACGATGATGGTGTCGCTGTGGTGGCGGGTATGGCTCCAGCGCCAGGGGGTGGATTCGCGCAGCACCATGAATGAGGCGATCTCATACATGCTGTTGTTCATCCAATCGGTCTTGAAGGCGGTGCCGTGGCCGTTTTCGTGCCAGCGGGCGTCGGAGGTAGAGCCATACAGCACGCCATAGATGGCAAACGGGAGGACGCACCACGGGCTGGGCCACAGCTTGTAGGCCAGCAGCCCAAAGCCGATCAGCAGCGCAAACCACAACAGTGTGTCGCGGATGGCGGGCGCGTCGCGGCGCTGGAGCAGCTCGCGCATCTTCTCCTTGGGCACCGGCGAGGCGTACCAGGTGGCCTCGGCCAGTCCCTTCTGAATGGCCGCCTCCGAATCCTTTCCGACCAGGCTGTAGTCACTCAAGCGAATTCGGCTGGCAACGTTCGCGCTCATGTCAACTCCATAGGTGCCCGTAGCGCCGGCGATGTCTTTTCCAATGTGACGTATTATGGGCCGAATCAGGAAACTCGGCTACCCCAATAGGATAACACTCATGACCAAGATCGCGGAGCTATTTTATCCCTATCCCACCCGCTTGTGGCATTTGGCCAAACAACTGGGCGTCAATCACGCCGTGACCGTGCTGCCGTATGAGGCGCCCAGCCCGGAGCAAAATTATCCCCGCTCGTGGGAAAGCTGTCACGGCAAACTGCCGCTGGCCGATGTGCCGCGCGACGCCGAGGGCGCCTGGCCCTGGGAATATGCCTCGCTGGCGCGGGTGAAAGCGCGCTATGCCGCCGCCGGGCTGGAGCTGGACGTGATCGAAAGCAGCCCGTCGATGGAAAAAGTTCGGCTGGGGCTGCCGGGGCGCGATGAGGAAATCGAGCAGATCAATGTCATGCTGCGGGCCATGGGTCAGCTGGGCATTGGGGTGTGGTGCTACAACTTCCTGGCCGTATCGTCGTGGGCCCGCACCGTGAAGGACCTGCCCACGCGCGGTGGCGCGCTGGTGACCGCCTTCCGCGAGGCCGATGTGCCGCCGGTTAGCTTGCCGGCCGGCCTGAGCCTGACGCATGCAGGGCTATGGGACAACCTGCGCTACTTTTTGGAGCGGGTGCTGCCCGTGGCCGAGGCCGCCGGGGTGAAGCTGGCGGTGCACCCGGATGACCCGCCACTGGCCTGGTTGGGCGGCGTGCCGCGCATCCTCAACACGGTCGAGGACTTTAATAAGCTGCTGGATCTGGCGCCCAGCCCCTCTAACGGCCTGACGCTGTGTCAAGGTAATTTTGCCTTGATGACGCCCGATCTGCCGGGCACTATCCGTCATTTTGGCGAGCAGGGGAAAATCTTCTTCGTGCACTTCCGCGATGTGCGCGGCACCCCCGCCGACTTCCAGGAGACCTTCCACGACGACGGGCAGACCGATTTGCTGGCCTGCCTGCGCGCCTACCGCGACATCGGCTTCGACGGTGTGATGCGGCCCGACCACGTGCCCACCCTGGCCGGCGAGCCCAACGACTCGCCCGGCTACGCGTCGCTGGGCCGGCTGCACGCCATCGGCTATATCCGCGGGCTGAGCGAGGCGGTGAACGGACGGGGGTAATAGTGATTTGGAAAGCAATAATGGGGCGGGCAGCTATGCTGCCCGCCCTATTATTGCTTTCCTTACGCAGTCTTTACTGTCGCGCTGCGTGTGGCCTGTTTCGACGCCATGACCTTTCGCTCAAGCCGCGCCAAGTGTCACCCTGAGCGCAGTCGCAATCGCTTGACAATAAGGACCGGCAGGCGCGCGAAGGGTCTCGGGTTGGTTGATATAGGTCAAGGTCATGAGCAGCGCGCACGCAATCGCTCGAGGTGACACACACGGTCGCGCGCGAAGAGTCTCCCGGCCGGCCAAAGCGCCTATGTGTCGTAAGCAGCGCGAACGAATCCAGCAGGGCCAACCACGCGATTGGGGGCAATTTGGACTCAGCCCTCCATAACCCAGCCGGGTGACTCTTCGCGCTCATGGCGGCGATTACTATCCAGCGATTGGGACTGCGCATCACCCTAATGGCTGAACTGTTGTTCCCCCGCCGGCACCGCGAACGCCAACCTGTTTTCACGCGGGGCCAGCGGGCACACCCAGCGGGCGTCATAGGCGCAGGAGGGGTTGTAGGCGAAGTTGAAATCCAGCACGATCTCGGTCGGGGTCACGCCCAGGTCGGCGCCCTTGATCGTGTCAAACAAATAGCGCCCCCCGCCATAGGTGCCGGCGCTGTTGGTAGCATCATTGAACGGCAGGAACAAGCCCCCGCCATAGCCTTCAATCCAAAATAGGCTCAGGCACGCCGCCTGGCCGCCAACCGTGAAGCCGGCCTGCGCGATGCGCGTGTAGTGGATGCGCCCATCCGCCGGCAGATCCAGGTTGAACGTCTCCACCGTCACCGGCCGGTCCACACGGCCGGTCAGCCGCCAGCGTGGGTCATACGGGTAATAGCTCAGCCCCTGAAAAGCCGGAAGTGAGTCCGCGGCGAGCGGCGTCTGCGGGTGCGTCTTGAACAGCATGTCGCGAACGGCGCGCCACTCGCGCCAGGCGCGCTCGGGGTCGCTGGCCGCCACCTGGCGCGCGGCGGCATAAGTCTCGGCGATGGTGCGGCGCCACCCGGCCAGGGTCAGCGGGTCGTTAGGGGTCATGGCTGGGCGGGTCTCATGCACTGTCTCCCATATGTTGCGAGCTGGATTGGGTCCCCCTGGAGGCGGGAGTATAGCACCTTGAGGAATGAATAATCCAAAAAAGAGACAGCGCCGGAACGAAGTTCCGGCGCTGTCTCTTTTTTGGAAAACATATAGCCTATGGCGTGAGGTAGTACAATCAGGGCCAACACCCTACCCGAAAGGCACAACGATGGCGAAGCAATTCCAATGGGGCCTGCTCAGCACGGCCAAAATCAACCGCCAGATCCTGAACGCCATGCCCAATTCTGGGCGCGGCGAAATGCTGGCGGTGGGGTCGCGCGACCTGGACAAAGCCAAGGCCTACGCGGCCGAAAACAATATCCCGCGCGCCTATGGCAGCTATGAGGCGCTGCTGGCCGACCCGGAGGTCGCGATCGTCTACATTGGCCTGCCGAACGGCCTGCACGCTGAGTGGACCATCAAGGCACTGCAAGCCGGCAAGCACGTGCTGTGCGAGAAGCCCTTCGCGCTGACCCTGGCCGAGGTGGACGCCATGCACGCCGCCGCCCAGGCCGCCGGCCGGGTGGTGGCCGAGGCCTTCATGTATCGCCACCATCCCATGGTCATCCGCGCCAGGGAGCTGGCGGAGTCGGGCGCCATCGGCCGGCCGCGCTACCTGCGCGCCTCGTTCTCCTTTTACCTCGACCGGGCCTATAACGTGCGCTGGGACCCCGCTATCGGCGGCGGCGCGCTGTGGGACGTGGGCGGTTACCCCGTGAGCCTGGCGCGCTATTTCTTTGGCGCGCCCGAGCGGGTGGAGGGCTGGCAGGTGCTCTCGCCCAGCGGCGTGGACGATACCCTGGTGGGCACGCTCTATTTCCCCGGCGAGCGCGTGGCGCAGATCGACTGCTCGTTCCGCATGCCCTATCGCACCGTGGCCGAGATCGTGGGCGAGAGCGGCAGCCTGGTGCTCAGCCATCCCTTTCACAGCGACAACCCCGCCGCCACGCTGACGCTGCGCCAGGGCGATGAGAGGGAATCTGTCCCCACCCCCCAGGCCGAGCGCTATTTGTTAGAGATCGAGGACATGCACGACGCCATCATCGACAATCGGCCGCCGCTGGTCACGCCGGCCGAGACGCGCGGCCATATCGAAACCATCCTGGACCTGTACCAGTCGGCGCGGGCCAAATCGGCACAACTTCCGACAAACGACACTGGAGGCTGAAAGATGAGCAACACCCGTTTGAGCGAGCAGCAACTGGCGCAATTTGAAACCTTCGGCTACCTGGGCTTCCCCGGCCTGCTGGCCGACCGGGCGGACGCGATCATCGCCGAGTTCGAGGCGCTGTGGGCCAAACACGGTGGTGGCCACGCCGGCAAGCCGCACGATGGCCAGGCGCGCTCGGCCATGGTGCAGTTCCTCGACCAGAGCGAGTACCTGTGCACCCTGCTCGACGACCCGCGCGTGCACGATATCGCCGCCAGCATTTTGGGCGACGATTTCAACTACATGGGCAGCGACGGCAATTTCTACGCTGGCGACACCCGCTGGCACTCGGATGGCTATGGCGGGCGCGGCGGCCCGCGCCACATCAAGCTCGCGTTTTATCTCGACCCGCTCACCCGCGACACCGGCGCCCTGCGGGTGATCCCCGGCAGCCACCGCATCGGCGACCCGTATGCCGACCAGCTCGAGCGCGACCTGCGCAACAGCGAAAATTTGTGGGGCATTCCCGGCAGCCAGGTGCCGGCGGTGGCGCTGGAGACCGTGGCCGGCGACGTGGTGGTGTTCAACCACGATTGCAAACACTCGGCCTGGGGCGGCTCCAAGCGCCGGCGCATGTTCACCATGAACTGCTGCCAGCGCTATCCCGACGACAAGCTGGACATCTTGCGCGAGTACATCGGGCAGGCCTCGCGCTTCTGGATCGAGCGCGCCTACGACGACACCATCGTGCGCACCGCCAGCCCGGCGCGCATGGTGCACCTGGAGCAGGTGCTGGCCAACGACGGTCACCTGGCCGAGCTCAGCCGCCAGCGCCGCCTGGCCGAACCCGAGCCCGCGCGGGGGTGACAATGACATGGGAAGCGAATTAACGGTACAGCGCTCGGGTTCAGCACAACGCGTGGGTGTGGATTAGAGTTTCACGCAGGCAGATCAAAAAATAGAGCCGGGTGCGTTTCGCACCCGGCTCTATTTTTGGGATTACCCGTGACAGTCAGTCTCCAGCCGAGGCGGAAGGCACGGCCATCGAGCCCGGGGCCAGCTTGCGGGCCTCTTCCACCGACTTGGGCGTGCCGTCTTTCCCATGCGTCACGAACTCGGGGTAGGCCGGCGCGCCGTGCTCGTGAATATCCATGCCTTCAATCTCACCGGCCATCGAGATGCGCAGGGTGCCGGTCGCTTTGACGGCGTACATCAGCACGAAGGTCACCGCGATGGTGGCCAGGGTCACTGCGCCGCTGCCGATGGCCTGCGCGATCAACTGGCCGAAGCCGCCGCCATACAGCAGGCCGGTGACCACGGTGCTGGTGTCAAAACCCGTGGCGGTGGGCACGCCGTAAGCCCCGCTGGCAAACAGGCCCAGCGAGAGCGTGCCCCAGATGCCGGCCACCATGTGCACCGGCACCGCGCCGATGGGGTCGTCGATGCGGAACCATTCCAGCAGATCGATGCCCCAGATCACCACGATGCCGCCGCCGATACCGATGAAGAACGCGCCAACCGGGTCTACCCAATAGCACGGGCAGGTGATGGCCACCAGGCCGGCCAGGAAACCGTTGACCGAGAGGCCCAGGTCCCACTTTTTCCCGCGCAGGTAAGAGATGATGAGCGCGGTCATGCCGGCCGAGCAAGCCGCCAGGGTGGTGTTGAACGAGACGCGGCCGATGCCCTGAATGTCCATGGCCGAGAGCGTGCTGCCCGGGTTGAAACCGTACCAGCCGAACCACAGGATCAGGCCGCCGCAGGCGCCGATGATGATATCGTGCGCCGGCATGGGGCCGCCGCCATCGCGCTTGAAGATGCGGCCCAGCCTTGGGCCGAGCACGATGGCGCCCACCAGCGAGATGGCACCGCCGATGGTGTGCACCACCGTCGAGCCGGCGAAGTCGCGGAAGCCGAGCGGCTGCATGACGGCCAGCCAGCCATCCGGGCCCCAGGCCCAGTGGCCGATGATCGGGTAAATGAAGCCGGTGACGCCCACGCTGTAGAGCAAATCGCCAATGAAGCCGGTGCGGCCAACCATGGCGCCGGAAGTGACGGTGGAGCAGGTGTCGGCGAAGGCGAACTGGAACACCCAGAAGGCCAGCACCGGCACGCCGGTGGCGCCGTAGGTGGCGGGCAGACCCAGCAGGAAAAAGCCGCTGGTGCCGATGAGCGGGGTGCCCGACATGAACATGAAGGCAAAGCCCCAGGCCCAGAAGGTGATGCCGCAGATGCAGGTGTCGGCGATGCCTTCCACCAGGATGTTCACCGCCTCGCGCGAGCGGGCAAACCCGGCCTCGAGCATTTCAAATCCCACCTGCATGCAGAAGACCAGGAAAGCGGCGATCAGCGTCCAGGCCGTGTTGATGGCGTTGATCTCGGGCGTGGGCGCGTCCGCCAGGCCGGCGGCGTGCACGGCCCGCGGGACCACGGTGGTGATGATCATCAGGACGAGGCCCAGCCCAATGAGCTTGCCCACCATCAGGATGGCCACCTTCTTCCGCAACCTGGGGTCGCGGGCATTGCTGACAAACCGGCGGCTTAGTCGCGACAGTGTTTGAACCATTCGCCTTCCTCCTTAAGAGAGACAGATAAGACCCGACAAGATCAAGGCCGAACCGCAAGACGCCCTCAGCTTTATGTCAGCCAAGGGTGTCGTGGCCCAAAAATGAATTACCGAAGTATTTGGTTGGTTGTGTGGCAGGAATCTTTATTTGTTCTTTATTTCCGTGCAAGGATAAGCCAGCCAGCGACATCCGGAAACACCCGGACAGACCATCTCTAGCAATCCAGCCTGGCCCCACTGCAACCCCCAGATGGCCCACAGGGAGACATTATTGGAAAATTAGATTGGGAGGGCAGCTTTGCTGCCCGCCCAATCTAATTTTCCCAAAACTGGAAGAAGCTGGTCCCGCTCTTGCGCGCCGCCGGCCACGAGGTCTACACCCCCACGCTCACCGGCGTGGGCGAGCGGGCACACCTGCTGACGCGGGCCGTCAAAGTGGACACGCACGTGCAGGATGTGCTGGCCGTGCTGGCCTGCGAAGACCTGCGCGAGGTGACCCTGGTGGGCCACAGCTACGCCGGGCTGCTGCTGCCGGTGATCGCCAACGCCGCGCCCGAGCGCCTGCAGCGGCTGGGCTATCTGGATGGCACCGTGGCCCAGAGCGGGCTGGCACTATTTGATCGCTATCCCCAGTCGCGCGAGCAAACGGCCGAATCCGTCCGCACGGTGGGCGAGGGCTGGCGCGTGCCGCCCCCGGAATGGGACTTTGGCGTCACCGACCCGGCCGACCTGGCCTGGCTGCGGCCGCAGCCGCTGGCGCCCTGCGAGCAGCCCGCTCACTATGCCCGCGACCCGCGCACCTTTTTGCCCTGCACCTATATTGCCTGCATCGGCGACAAAGCGCCCGGCGAGCGCTTCCCGGAGGGGGAAGGCATGACCTACTTCGAGCTGGGCACCGGCCATGACGCCATGATCACCGCGCCGCGCGAGCTGGCACAACTGCTGTTGCAGCCCAAGGCGTGAAATAAAACGGGCGGGCAGCTTTGCTGCCCGCCCGTTTTATTTCACGCCAGCTCAATGCGACGGCCGCACCACGTGAACGGACGTGCGCTGCACCTGACTGTTGACTGTGGGCGCCTCCACCAGGCCCGGGCACGAGGCCACCAGGCATTTGCGCAAGAGCAGATCGTCCACGAACGCGCCGTTGGCCAGGTTGGTGCTGGCATTGGTTTGGAAGAGCACCGCCACCGACAAACCGGACTGGCCGCGCAGATCGCCCAGGGTGTGGACGTTGCTGAGGTCGAGGCGTTCCGGAACAAACGCATTGCCGGAGTTGCCGCTATAGCAATCGCCGAAATAGTTGTTGTCGTCGTTGGAGGCCAGCAGGCAGGCTGTGTCGACACTGGGCTGCGTATTGAGCCACAGTTGTAGGTTGAACTGGGCGGCGGTGGCGCCGACCAGGCTGAAGTCTCCATACACAGCCCAGGAATTGGCGTTGTTGATGTAATTCGCGCCGCAGGGCAGCGCAGAGCCGCCGGAACCGGCGCCCATCGCCCACAAACTGTTGAGGCCGCTGGCGGCGCGGCAGTTGCGCTTGCCCCAGATGAAGGTATTGGAGCCAAAGTCGCTTACCAGCCAGCCCGTGCTCGGAAAGGCGCCCTCAAAGCCCTCCTGCATAATGGTCGTCCAGCTCGCCGGAGCGGATGAGCTGATGGAGACGAGCGGCAAATAGACGAAATGCTGTACGTTGGTCGACCCGCAACCGGGGTAGCGGATTGAGCCGATGCGGGTTTGCCAGTTGCCGCCGGTGGTGCCGTAGTATTCGGTGGTGTACCAGAAGGTGCAGTCGTCCACCGGGTCCACCGTCATGCCGGAGTAATCTCCCCAGCGAATGCAGGTGCTGCCGCCGCAGTTGCCGGTCTGGCCCCCGCCGCCCGCGATGAGCGTGGCTTCCGGGCTCAGGCTATTGAGCGTGTCGGTGATCAGCCGGCCGGCATAGTTGATGGCCGGATGCATGCTGGCGCTGGACACGCTGTAGCCGATGAGCATATCGCCGAACTTGTCGACCGCCAGGCTGGGAAGCCAGCGAAAGCTGGAGTCGGGCTTGTAGGTGCTTTGCTGCACCGGCGTCGTGGTCACCGTGCCGCCGGTGACGTCAAG
>Ga0209166_10002983_pt1 | contig 12447 bp, 8 predicted proteins | sample Coa_R1_3_FD_187151 | JGI IMG/M metagenome (GOLD analysis project Ga0209166, IMG submission 187151) | Surface soil microbial communities from Centralia Pennsylvania, which are recovering from an underground coalmine fire - Coalmine... | ecosystem: Environmental > Terrestrial > Soil > Unclassified... | reverse complement strand
CGCGGGCTATTTCTGGTCGCGGGACAGCAAGTACGTCCTCTTCGTCAAGGACAAAGATGGCGATGAAAATTTCAACGTCTATGCCGTGGATCCCGGCGCCAAACCTGCTCCCGGCGCGGACGCCCCCGAGGCGCGCGACCTCACCGGACTCAAAGGTGTGCAGGTGCACATTTATTCTCTGCCGAAAAATGATCCTGACGCTGTCTATATCGGGCTGAATGATCGTGACAAAGCCTGGCACGATCTTTACCGGCTCAGGCTTTCGACCGGCGAAAAGACTCTGCTGCGCAAGAATACCGACCGCATTGCCGGATGGGAGTTTGATCTGAGCGGCCAGCTGCGCCTGGCCACGCGCTCCGCCGAAAACGGTGACACCGAGATTTTGCGTGTGGACGCTGATCAGCTCACTAAAATCTATTCCTGCAATGTGTTTGAAAACTGCGGCGTCGCCCGCTTCCAGAAAGACGGAAAAAAGGCTTACATCGAGACCAACAAAGGCGCGGACATCAACCTGACATCACTGGCCCTTCTGGATCCGGCCACGGGGAAGACCGAACTGGTGGAGTCCGATCCGCTGAACAAAGTCGATTTTGGCGGAGCAGTCTTCTCCGAAGTGACCGACCAGCTGGTTATAACCAGCTATGAAGACGATCGCGAGCGGCGCTATTTCAAAGACAAGGCGTTTGAAAGCGACTACAAGTGGTTGCAGTCTCAGCTGCCGGGCAAAGAGATCGCCGCTGTCTCCCGTACACTGGACGAGCAGGTCTGGCTGGTAACGGCCCACAGCGATACCGAGCCTGGAGAAACATATCTTTTTGACCGCAAAACCCACAAGCTCACCTTGCAGTTCAAAATCCGGGAGCGGCTGCCGCGTGAATCGCTGGCTGCAATGAAGGCGGTGCATTACAAATCCTCGGATGGCCTGGAGATTCCGGCCTATCTGACACTGCCCAAAGGCGTACCGGCGAAAAATCTGCCGGCGATCATTATTCCGCATGGCGGCCCGTGGGCCCGCGATTCGTGGGGATACAATCCGCTGGCCCAGTTCTTTGCCAATCGCGGATACGCGGTGCTCATGCCGAACTTCCGCGGCTCTACCGGATACGGCAAGAAATTTCTCGACGCCGGCAATCTCGAATGGGGACGCAAAATGCAGGATGACGTGACCTGGGGCGAGAAGTATCTGGTGGCGGAAGGCATTGCCGATCCCAAACACATTGGTATTATGGGCGGCTCGTATGGCGGCTACGCCACGCTGGCCGGAGTGGCCTTTACGCCTGATGTTTACGCCGCGGCGGTGGATATTGTGGGTCCGTCGAACCTGATCACGCTGCTCGAATCCATTCCTCCGTACTGGGAGGCAGCCCGCAAGGTCTTTGAGGAGCGCATGGGGAATCCCAACACACCCGAAGGGAAAAAGCTCCTGAACGAGCGTTCTCCGCTCAACTCTGCCGACAAGATCAAAACGCCCCTTCTGGTGGTGCAGGGCGCCAATGATCCGCGAGTGAACAAGCGCGAAGCCGATCAGATTGTGATTGCGCTGCGCGATCGCGGCTTCCCCGTGGAATATATCGTGGCGCCCGATGAAGGGCATGGCTTTGCCCGTCCCGTGAACAATATGGCGCTCTATATGCAGGCGGAGAAGTTCCTGGCGAAGTATCTGGGTGGCCGCTATCAGGATGGTGGAACGCCGGAGACAGTCGCAAGGCTGAAAGAAATTTCCGTCGATCCCAAAACCGTGGTGCTGGCGAAGAAGGTGGACGCCAATGCGGTAGGCACGCCCAAACCGGTTGCCGACCTGCAATCAAGCTCCTCGAAGTATCAGGTGAAGATATCTGTCAACGGCCAGGAAATCCCCCTGAGCCTCTCCACCACTATCAAAGAAGATAATGGCGCATGGATGGCAACCGACATTCTGGATACGCCCAATGGCCAGGTAGTGGATACAGCAGTCATTGAGAAGGGCAGCCTGATCGTGCGTAAACAGAGCGTGAAGCAGGGGCCGGTCAGCGTTAATCTCGACTTTGCCGGTGACAAAGCCTCCGGCTCCATGAGCATGAATGGCCAGGACCGGCCCATTTCGGTTGATCTGGGCGGACCGCTCTTTGCCGATGCCGCCGGTTCACCGCAGGTGATCGCCTGCCTGCCGCTGGCCGAGGGGTATACCGCCACCTACCGGAACTTCGACGTGCAGCAGCAGAAAGTGAAGCTGATGCAGCTGAAAGTCGCCGGCGTGGAAAGTGTTACCGTCCCTGCCGGAACGTTCAATGCTTTCCGAGTCGAGATTTCTTCTGCTGATGGAGGAAACGACAAAGAAACCGTGTGGATTGCCAAAGATTCGCGCAAACCGGTAAAAAGCTCTGCCGTGCTCGCGCAAATGGGTGGTGCGGTACTGACCTCGGAATTATTGCAGTAGTAAGCCACAAACTGTTGCCGCCGGAGAGTGGTCGCTCTCCGGCGGCATTTTTTTTGAGGAAAGTAAATCAATATTCATCGGGCAGCTGTCTGTACCGGCGTGGGTGTCATCTTCAACTGCCACATCAGAAAGCTCAGCTCATTGGTGAGGTCGTCGATCATTTTGCTTACGGGCGTCCCGCCGGCATGCCCGGCTTTCGTATCGTAGTGCAGCAGGACTGGCTTGTCCGATCCGGTGGAAGCCTGCATCAGGGCCGCCATTTTTCTCGCATGGAGCGGGGCCACGCGCGTGTCCGCGTCGCCGGTGACAAACAGGACCGCGGGATATTTTTCACCCGGTTTCACGTGGTGATAGGGTGAATACGCGTAGATGTAATCGAACTGCTTCGCGTCTTCCGCCGACCCGTATTCCGGCACCCAGTACCTGGCCACCAGGAAATTCTGGTAGCGCAGCATGTCGAGCAGCGGGAACCCGCACTCCACGGCGCCGAACAACTCCGGACGCTGCGTGGCTGCCGCGCCCACCAGCAGGCCGCCATTACTGCTTCCGCTAATTGCCAGCCGTTCCGGACGCGTGTATTTATTCTGAATCAGCCATTCCGCGGCAGCGATGAAGTCATCGAATACATTTTGCTTTTTTTCGAGCATCCCGGCATGGTGCCAGTCTTCGCCAAACTCGCCGCCGCCCCGCAGATTGGCCAGAGCATAGATGCCTCCATGGGCCATCCAGGATGCAGCCCGTGCGCTGAAATCCGGAGTCGACGCCGAATTAAATCCACCGTACCCGGTCAGCAGGGTGGGATTTGTACCATCCAGCTTCAGTCCTTTGGCGTAGGCCAGGAACATGGGGATTTTTGTTCCATCCTTCGAGGGGTACCATACCTGCTTTACTTCGTACTGGTCGGTTTGAATCGGTGTCTTTGTCTGAAACCAGATCGTCTTTTTTCCTGTGGCAATGTCATAGCGATAAATAGCCCGCGGAACATGCAATGAGTCGAAACTGAAGAACGCTTCCTTGCTGTCCCACCAGCCATTGAGTCCGGAGAGAGAGCCAATGGTGGGCGGAGAAATCTCGCTCAGGAATTTGCCCTCGAGGTCGTATATCTTCAAATGCGAAATCACGTTTTTGGTGGTCAGCAGCGCCATTCTGCCACCCACGAACGAGGCGTCCTCCAGCACTGAGTCACTTTGTGGCATTAGTTCACGCCATTTTTCCCGCGCCGGATTTTCGAGGTCCACTTCCAGCAGGCGATATCTGGGCGCTTTCCAGTTGGTCTTTATGTACAGTTTGCCGCCGGCGATGTCCCCGGAGAAGGTTGCTTCAATGTCGTTCACAATCGTCACAATGGGGCCGTCTTTTTTGAGGTCCTTTATGTAAAGCTCGGTTTTGGTGGCCGCCGAGCCGTAGGCAACCTCGATGAGCAGATAGCGACCATCTTCGCTGATGCTGGAAAATATAAGCTTGTCCGGGCCATATCCTTTACCGAAGATTTCGGTGTCACTGGCCGTGCCCGTTCCCATCTTGTGGAAAAATACGCGTGGACCTTCCGCGGTCACGCGGGTGATCCAGGCGCCGCTCTTGTCCGGCAGTACGGAGAATCCAAAATAGCGCGCGCGGGGAAACTCGTCCGGGAATTTCTCTTTCGTCTCCACATCCAGAATGTGGGGAGTAACTTCGTCTTCTCCGCCCTGCTGTATGAAATAGGTAATGACTTTACCGTCCAGAGTAATATTGGCCAGACGCGCGCTGGTGGTATGCGCGGGACTCATGGGCAGCGGGTCAACCAGCAGTTCGTCCTGGCCGCTGATGCCGTTGCGCATGTAAAGAGCGGACTGGTCCTCGCCGGCGCGCCGTTTGCTGAAAAAGTAACGGCCATTGCGTACACGGGGAGAACTCATGGCGTCAACTTTAAGGAGCCCGGCAAGCTGCTGCTTCAGCGCCTCGCGCCCTGGAATTTTTGACAGCAAAGAATCGGTGTAGGCATTTTGAGCGTCAATCCAGGCGCGGGTTTCCGGGCTGTTTTGATCTTCCAGCCAACGGTAATTGTCCGTGACCTTGTGGCCAAAGTAATCATCCACCACGGCATGCACCTGTGTTTGCGGCGGCGCAGCCACACTGGCCTCTCGCGGCGACTGGGCGAACAGCCCAAGCGTCGGCAGAGACAAAGCAGCAAATAAAGGCAGGGAAATAATTCGAAATAAAAGCGTTGAGTACATGAAGTGCCTCCGGAAAGCGGCCAAATTGCATACCTCGGAACCGAAAAAAGTGGTGGGGCCGTTGTTGCGCGATTCTATGTTTCTGAGCTGCCGGGGGTCAAGCCGCGCGCTCACGAAAAATACCGTGAACCACGATGATCCGCTAATTTGGCGGCAAAAATGGAAGCAATTTATGTTAACTATAGTTAATCGTATTTAGTGTATTATAGTTTCACTCGCGTCAGGACCACCCAATTCTGGTGTCCATCGACTGTTATGGTAAAGCTCTCTTCCAGCGCAATCGGAGCGGAAACTTCGGCGGCTCCAGCTCCGGAGATCACCCACGAAGATATTGACCGTGCGCGCGACCGCCAGCGGGTATTCAAGGCCCGCTCCCAGCGCGGCTGGCTTTCCAGAACTCGCCTGCTCTGGCTGCTTATTGGGCCAGGAATTCTGGTGATGCTGGGAGAGAATGACGGCCCCAGTATGCTTTCCTACGCCGCCACGGGAGCGCGATTCGGTACAGGGTTCTTCGCTCCCTTCATCGTGCTCACCTTTGTGATGGCCATCGTCGTCCAGGAAATGACGATGCGTCTGGGCGCTGCCACGCATCGCGGACACGCCGAGCTGATTTTTGTGCGCTTTGGTCCCTTCTGGGGATGGTTTTCCATGCTGGATCTTCTGCTGGGAAATTTTCTTACCCTGATCACGGAATTCATCGCCGTACGCGCGGGGCTGGGATTTTTCGGCGTACCTCCGTGGCTGGCCGTGCTGAGCGCAATCATTGTTCTGGTTTTGGCCCTGCTCACCCACAGGTACTGGACGTGGGAGCGCATCACCCTCGCCGCAGCCGCCTTCAATCTCATCTTTATTCCGGTTGCCTTACTTACCCATCCGGACTGGCATGCTTTTGGCAAAGCTCTGGGAAACTGGCATCCCTTGCCGCAGGGCGGTCTGAGCAAAGAAACATTGCTGGTGATCATCTCCGATATCGGGGCCACCGTTACGCCCTGGATGTTGTTTTTTCAGCAGAGCGCCACCGTGGACAAAGGACTCACGCGCCGTGACATCGGCTATGGCCGCTTCGATACCATTCTGGGCGCGGCTCTGGCTTCGGCCGCCGCGCTGGCCATGCTGCTCTGCACCACGCCGCTTTTTCTGCATCAAATGGATGCCGGAAGCTTTCAGGCAGCCGAGTTTGCCCAGGCCCTGCAGCCTGCGATCGGCAGGCTCGGAGCCTCGCTGTTCGCCCTGGGCATCGCCGAAGCCGGCATCGTCGCTTTGATTACTATCTCCATCTCGTCGGCGTATGCTTTCGGCGAAGTCGCGAGGCGGCCGCACAGTCTGAATCTTCCTGTCACTGAAGGCAAGAGTTTTTACGCCGTGCTGCTGCTTTGCGCCGCCGTTGCCGGAGCCGTGGCGCTGATACCCGGTCTCCCTCTGGTCTATGTGACTCTCGTCGTCAACGCGATTGCCGTGCTGGCCATGCCGCCCGCCCTGGTATTTCTCTACATGCTGGTGAATGATCGCGAAATCATGGGTGACCTCATCAGCCCCCGCTGGATCAATTTTCTGGCTGGCGCCGTTGTGGTCCTGCTCACCGCCGCGGGAGTGCTCTTCGGTCTGAGTGTGATCGCTCCGGGCGTGTTTGCCCGTCTGGGAGGCGGATAGAGTCATGAAGATGGATCCTGCAAATCCGCTGCCTGCTTCCCGGGGCAGATTCGTTACCTCCGTCCTCGAAGAGGATCAGCTCAGCCATGCCAAAAAACGGCCGATTCCGCGACGTCAATTGCGCGGCCCCGAACTTGCCGTGCTCTGGTTGTTGCGAATCTATCTTCTGTTCATGATCGCGGTGGTGCTGTATCAGGTGTGGTCGGGCGCTCACTAAGAATCCTGTCGCGGCAAATATTTTTGACCTTCAGCATGGTCTGCGTTCTATCACAATTTTTCACTATTTCTATCTGCGTTCTTCTGCGTGTATCTGCGGCAAAATCCGCGCTCGGCCTCCGGCGAGGGCATAAAGATTTTTGGTAGTATCTCAGTGCAGGACATTTGCACATCCCTTTGTGCTGTTGCCCCATGGAGCTTCAACCAGTGGGGGGTAAGACCTGGAATCAGAGGAACATCATCATGAACTCATTTGGCAGCCGCTCTCAGTTGCGTGCCGGCGGCAGGGAATATGAAATTTTCCGGCTCAGCGCCGTGGACAAGGAAATTTGTCCCACACACCGTCTTCCTTATTCTTTACGGGTACTGCTTGAAAATCTTCTGCGCACCGAGAACGGCCGCAGCGTCACCGCGGATGACATCCGCTTTTTGGCCGAGTGGAAACCGCAGGCCATTCCCGACCGCGAAATCGCCTTCACGCCCGCGCGCGTGCTGATGCAGGATTTCACCGGCGTGCCCGCCGTGGTGGACCTGGCCGCCATGCGCGATGCCATGCGCGCCATGGGCGGCGACCCCTCGCTGATCAACCCATTGCAGCCGGCCGAACTGGTAATCGACCACTCGGTGCAGGTGGATGAATTTGCCACCACCAACGCCTTTCATACCAATGCCGTGCTTGAATTTCAGCGTAACCAGGAACGCTATGCCTTTCTACGCTGGGGACAATCCGCATTCCATAATTTCAAAGTAGTCCCGCCCGATATGGGCATCGTTCACCAGGTGAATCTGGAATACCTGGCGCGCGTGGTTTTCTCCGAGCAGAAAAACGGCGTCACGCAGGCCTACCCGGACACGCTGGTAGGGACCGACTCGCACACCACCATGATCAATGGTCTCGGTGTGCTGGGTTGGGGCGTCGGCGGTATTGAAGCCGAAGCCGCCATGCTCGGCCAGCCAGTCTCCATGCTGTTGCCCCAGGTGGTCGGCTTTAAACTCAGTGGCACTTTGCGTGAAGGCGCCACCGCTACCGATCTGGTGCTCACCGTCACGGAGATTCTGCGCAAAGCGGGTGTCGTCGGCAAGTTTGTGGAGTTCTTCGGCGCCGGGTTGGCAGCGCTGTCCCTGGCCGATCGCGCCACCATCGCCAACATGGCGCCGGAATATGGCGCTACCTGCGGCATCTTCCCGGTGGATGAAATCACGCTTGGGTATCTGCGCACCACCGGACGCGATCCTAAGGACATCGCTTTGGTCGAAGCCTACTGCAAAGAGCAGGGGCTGTTCCACTCAGCCAGCAGCACAGACGCAGACTATTCGCAGGTGCTGGAGCTCGATCTGGGCACGGTAGAACCCAGCGTTGCCGGGCCGCGCCGTCCCCAGGACCGCGTGCCGCTTTCCCGGGCGAAAGAGTCGTTCGAGCAGGCGCTGCCCACCCTGATTGGCCCGCGTCCGACAAAAGATGCACGCAAAGCTGCTCCCAAACAGGTGGAGCGCTTTGAAGGAGAAGGCGGCAGCCCCGTTGCCGTGGCCGTTGCAGCCACCACGGAAGAAGAAGTAGATGTAAAGGAAGATGTCTTTGAGCGCCTGCACGATGGCTCGGTTGTGATTGCGGCCATCACGAGCTGCACCAACACGTCTAATCCCTCGGTGATGATTGCCGCCGGTCTGCTGGCGAAGAAGGCGGTGGAGAAAGGCCTCAGGCGCAAGCCATGGGTGAAGACCTCACTCGCGCCCGGCTCCCGCGTGGTCACCGAGTATTACCGCAAAGCCGGACTCCTTCCTTATCTCGAGCAGCTCGGTTTTCATATCGTAGGCTATGGCTGCACTACCTGCATCGGCAATTCCGGCCCGCTTCCGGCGGACGTTTCCTACGCCATCAGCGAAAAAGAGCTGGTGGTGGCGTCCGTGCTTTCCGGAAACCGCAACTTCGAGGGCCGCATCAACTCGGAAGTACGCGCCAACTACCTGATGTCTCCGCCCCTGGTGGTTGCCTATTCTCTTGCCGGACGCATCGACTGCAACCTCACCAGCGATCCTTTGGGCAAAGGCAGTGACGGCAAGCCGGTCTATCTGCGCGACATCTGGCCCACGCAGAAGGAAGTGCAGAACGCGGTGGACCATGCGATTGACTCCACCATGTTCACGCAGAATTACAGCACCATTTTTGATGGCGACCGCGAATGGCAGAGCCTGCGCGTGCCGCAGGGCGAGACCTATGGCTGGGCCCAGAACTCAACCTATATTCAGCGCGCACCGTACTTTGACAATATGCCCGCCCAGCCGGCGCCGGTGCGGGACATCAAAGCCGCCCGTGTGCTGGCCAAACTCGGCCACAGCGTGACTACCGACCACATCTCGCCCGCCGGCTCGATCAAACCCGCCAGTCCCGCAGGCAAATATTTGCAGGAGCACGGCGTAAAACCGGCAGACTTCAATTCGTACGGCTCACGCCGCGGCAATCATGAAGTGATGGTGCGCGGAACCTTTGCCAATGTGCGCCTGCGTAATCTTCTGGTGCCCGGCTCCGAGGGCGGCGTGACCAAACATTTCCCCAGCGAAGAAGTCATGTCGATTTTTGACGCCTCGGTGAAATATCAAAACGAAGGCGTGCCTCTGGTCATTCTTGCCGGAAAAGAATACGGCTCCGGCTCCTCGCGCGACTGGGCGGCCAAAGGCCCGAACCTGCTGGGCGTGCGCGCCGTGATCGCGGAAAGCTACGAGCGCATCCATCGTTCCAATTTGGTGGGCATGGGCATTCTCCCGCTGCAGTATCTGCCGGAAGAAGACGCGGAAACGCACGGCCTGAATGGCAATGAGGTCTTTGAAATCATTGGCCTGCCCAAAATGCTGGAGAACAAGTTCGGGGGAGGCCGCCAGATCACCGTCCGCGCCACGGCGCCGGATGGAACGGTGAACGAGTTTGCCGTGCTGGTGCGCATCGATACGCCGCAGGAAATTCTCTATTACGAGCATGGCGGAATTCTGCAGTTCGTACTGCGGCAGCTTCTGGCGGGCAAACGCAATACGGAAGTGGTGAGCGCAGTATAAGCACAGTAGCCGGTCTCCGGACCGGCCGCGTGGTGACTTAGCTCGGGGTGCCCTACCCTTTCGCGGGGTTTATGCGAAAGGGTGGGACATGGACAACTACAAACGTTAACTGGTTCTTCTTTTCCATTCATGTAGTAGCGAGGCTGCTCCACTACTTCAATTTACGGGGCAGACACTCGTCAAGCAGCAGATTCATTTGAGAGCTGCGGCCAGGCTGGTTCGGGCCTGCTCAAGCGCGGCGACGGCGTCTTGCTGGCTGACACCGGGAAAGTCTTCCAGAAACTCACTGATGGAGCGGCCATGTTCCAGGTAGTCGGTTAAGGACTTAAAAGGAACACGGGTACCGCGGAATACAGGCTCACCGCTGAGAATAGCTGGATTACTGATAACCGGATCGAAGCCCATACATGAACCTCTCTGATACCCTCCCTATTCTAACCCTGGTCCACTGGTCAGGGAGCCACGGATATGGTTCTGATCCTGGTTTCAATACAAATTCGCGCCGGAAAAGTGCGCTGCTCGCAAAACTTGCGCTTTTTTTAAATGTTATTACAATAGTAATAACTATCGAGAGGGGCGTTTATGGTCGAACTGAAGGTCCGCAAATTTGGGAACTCACTCGGTGTCGTGCTGCCGAAAGAGGTCATCAATCGTCTGCATACAGGCGATGGGAAAGCTTTGTTTCTGATCGAAACTCCGGACGGCAGCTACCAGCTAACGCCTTATGATCCTGATTTCGAGAAAAAGATGGCGAAAGCCGATGACATTATCAGCCGCTATCGCAATACGCTGCATGTTCTCGCCAAATGAAACAACCGGTCTGGATCGACGAGCGTGACGCGCTCGTGCTGCATGCTCGTCTGCTTGCGCTGCACGGCGGGGCAGCGGGTCTGCGCGATCGTGGTTTGCTGCAGTCTGCCCTGGCCCGGCCACAGCAGCAATTTGCCTATGCCGAGGCGGCCAATATCATCGATATGGCCACGGCTTACACCGCAGGCATCGTTCGTAACCATCCCTTTATCGACGGTAACAAGCGCACTGGTTTTGTGGTGGGAATCCTGTTTCTGGAACTCAATGGCTATGCTTTCACCGCCAGCGAGGAAAACGCGGCGCAAGCGGTTCTGGAATTCGCTGCCAACAACCTTGATGAAGCAGGCTACAGCTCTTTCCTTCGCGGCAATGTGGCGCGCCGGAAAAAGTAAGCGCACCACGTTACATTCGCAATTATTTTGTGGAAACATGCGACACTTCCAGCAATGCCTGATCTAGATCTTCCGTTAAGAATGGAAAGTGTCGCAGTTTGTCATCACCAACAGAACGGAGTGACAGTAAGGCCGTACGGACATCGGGTGAATCAATATGGCCCAACAGGATAAGTATTCTACGCAGGAGATCATCTGAATACTTCCGTGAGAGCAATTCCATCTGCTGCTGTGTTGATGATAATCGGATGTCTTTTTCGAATTGCTGGATTTTGGAAAGTAAAATGTCCTTTGCCAGGGCGATCCCCTCCCACTCAATAGGTTTTGCTTTGGGGTCTCTTCGAAGACGAGCCTTAATCTTAGCATCACGAATCGCCATTGCATCCATCAGGCCTGCAACATGCGACTGGAGCGAATATACACTAGATTGCACTGAAAGAGATGTGCTTAGGTCAGGTGCTTGTACTAAAAGCGCTGCGAGCGGTTTAGCTATTTCTCCTCCGAAAGGAGGACCATAATCAGCAAGAATTTGTACAAGCGCTGACTTGTATGCAACATCATTATTTGTTGTGTCAGAAATCAGTAAATCATCGGCAATTTTACGCACAGCTTCGGAGTCGCGTGAGCTGAATAATATTCGACTAAGATAGCCGACCATAGCGATACCATGGGACGAATTATGAGAGAGATCAATTGCGTCAAAATAATTCACAGGCTTCACGATGACAAAAAGACCATAGATGTTCTTGGCTAGTTCTGATCTTTTATGAAGTGGAGTGAATGAATCGTCTATCGACGGTATGGCCTCAAGCACAACAGTTCGCCAAAGTTGAGCCTCAAGAACTTCCGCCTTCAGATCATTCGGAATATTTTTATTGTCAGATAATTGATCGCGATGAATAGTCCGCCACTCGGCTGCCATTTGGCTGCTATGACGGCTAATTGCTGGAATACCACCAGGCATAGCAGCGGACATTACACGGAGAAAGTGAGATGTTTCGAGTCCGGATTGTACAAGAGTATGGCCTAGATCAATAGCAGTATCTGGATCAATAGCTCCTGTTGTAATCGCCGAGCGAAGTAGATATGCTTTTGTTACTAAATCAGTTTGATTGCTGTTGATTGCAGGGACAAATTCTTTCACGAGAGTAGCACGTTCAAAATCTAATTGTATCTTCTTGCTCTCATCTTGGTATTTTTGGTCAGCGTGAGTTTTCCAGGAGTCGTAAGCGGCAAATGCAATGGCTATTATTGCTCCAATCACAAGCTTGTCAATCATCAACAGCAGAACCTTTCCACGAAAAGACTCTGGCGGAATGGCCATATATTTACCTCGTGAAGAAGCTGTACGTAACTCCCTGCGCATTAGGAATTCTCTTAATGCCGAATACATGGGCATAGATATTACACTGGGAAGCGGCATCGCATAAATAATTTTGTGCCTCGAAAATATTGATAATTAGAAGCCATCTCATAAATGATTGTGCCCCTCGGAAGATATTGATAACTAAGGACTTTATCGACCATAAATCAATTTACGAGATGAGTTCTAATGATTGTTATCAGGCTGGAGCGACATGTAAGAAATAAGTTCTACTAAGTTTTAATGGCGTATTCCGGCTTCGCTCTTCTTCTGTATTTCTTCAGCCGCCAGACTCGGTTCAAAGCAGCGACGGCAGCGGGCTTCATACATTCCGGC
>Ga0209166_10002981_pt1 | contig 12452 bp, 10 predicted proteins | sample Coa_R1_3_FD_187151 | JGI IMG/M metagenome (GOLD analysis project Ga0209166, IMG submission 187151) | Surface soil microbial communities from Centralia Pennsylvania, which are recovering from an underground coalmine fire - Coalmine... | ecosystem: Environmental > Terrestrial > Soil >... | reverse complement strand
ACATGATAAGGCTCCGAATGTGAACGAAGGACGATGGATGAAGGACGGCAGTTGGGCATTTCGCTGTATCTTTCTTTTTCTCGTTATCTTCTCTTCTCTGAAGAAGTGGCGGCGCGTGCCAGGGATTCTAGCCTGAACGGGCTTTGGCGCAAATGCAGCCCGCTGCGGTCACGCTGCGCCTGTGCCGTCACGCTGTGTAGGTACTGTCACGCTGAGTAACCCTTGGTGCCGGGCGCCATGCTCCGCGGCAGAAACTGGGGCGCGGCGGGTGGTATAGTCCCCTCCAGCGCCCGACAAGCTAAGACCGGTTGCCCACTGGTGCGTGAGAGCCCGCCGCTGAGTATGGTTCCGGTCAAGGGTGATGCCTTCCCTGGTGGAGGCGCTCGCCGCCCCGGTGAGCGAAGTCTCGCGGCGCAAAGACGTGAACGACCTGCGCGCGAGCTGCCCTGTGCCCGCGCCGCTATCGGCCACGGCGCCGGCCGGCCCGGTGTGGCGCAGCACAGCGGCCGCCGGCGCGGCCGGGTGGGGCAGGCGGTAGCGATGGTAGAGGGCGGCTTTGACCGGAGTCACTGCGTTCATGGAGTATTGAGGCGCTTCAGCCAGCCCTCGGGATGGTGGGTGATCACGAACCGATCGCACAGCTCGTGGTCAACCGTGAACTCGGGGTGGCAGCGCAGAAAGTCGCGGATGGCCGGCAGCGGGCCGGGCCGCAACTGCTGGAAGTAGGGCGAGGTGTCGACGCTGCCGTCCTGCACCAACAGGTAGCTGCGCGGCGTGACGAGCGGGCTGTAGGCTTCCAGCTCTTGCCGCACGTGCGGGGCGCTGTGGTCATCGTCGAGGATGACCATCACCGGGCCGCCCGCCGCCTGCGCGGCGCGCTGCATGTGCGCCACCACCTCCGGGTCCACCGAGCTGGCGATGAGGAACTCGACGCGCGGGTGCACCTGCTCGTGCAGCCGGGCCACGTCCACGCTGATGACCCGCCCCTTGCCCATCAGGTCGAACAGGTTGGCGTAAAAGAGCGCCGAGCCGCCGCGGTCGGTGCCGCACTCGATGAGCAGCGCGGGCTGCACGCGCCACAGCGTCTCCTGGATGGTCCACAGATCGAGCGGCGCCTGCCGCAGCGGGTGGCCCAGCCAGGTGAGGCGGTCGTAATTGCGCGTGGCCTGCATCAGTTCCATGAAGAAGATCTGGTTGACGGCCGGCAGGGCCAGGGCGCGGTACAGGCGGGTCTTGCTCAGCCAGCGCAGCCAGCGCCTGGTGAGGGGTGCGTGGGCCATCATTGAGGAATGACCGAAAACCGGGTATCGCGCAGGCGCTCAGGCCTTGGCCAGCCGCGCTGGGGCGGGGGGCTGCTTGGCCGGCGGCGGCGGGGCGCTGGGCCGCGGGCGCACCACCTTGAGCTGTTTATAGTAGCCCTCCAGCCAGCGGTTCGACCAGCCGAAGAGCGTGGTGTCGCGCACGATGGCCTTGACCTCGTCGCGGGTCATCTTCACCTCGCCCACCAGCACGTTCACGTTCTGCCGGCTGAGCGCCAGCGTGCGCACGGCGAAGAGCATCGGCCAGATGCAGGCCAGCCGCAGCGTGTGCAGCCAGGGCGGCAGCGCCAGCACATAGGCCAGCGCCTTCTGCAGGTGGCCCTCGGCCTTGTCGGCCACCATGTCCACCACCTGCAGCGCCTGAATCTGATACTCGGGTTTGAACAGGTCGGTGCGGCGCAGGTTCACCGCCGCGCAGAAGCTCTCCGGCACGAAGATCCAGCCGCGCTCGTAGTCCTTGCGCAGGCCGCGGATGACATTGACCGTCTGCAGCGCCAGGCCGAACTCGCGCGCCAGCGGCATGAGCTGGCTCAGCCGGGCGCGGACAAAGCCCGAGTACCAGGCAAAGATGTCGGTCACCAGGTAGCCCACCCGGCCGGCCACCTCGTGCATGTAGTCGTCCATGTCGGTCTCGACGCAGATGTTGTCGGGGCCGCGGGCCACCCAGCGCGCCATGCCCTGGGTGGAGTTGCGCACGTGCACCAGCATCTGGGTCTGCACCGCCACCGGCAGGGCGCGCACCTTAGCCAGCACCTCGTCGGCCTGGGCGGCCACCCGCGCGTCGGGGTCGTCGCCGGGCTCGTGGTCGGCCAGTTCGGCCACCAGCTTTTCGGCCGGCTCGTCGCCGGCCAGCACGCTGTCCCACAGCTTCAGCAGCGCCACCTTGCGCTCGGAGGACATGTAGTTGTTGTCCTCCAGAAAGTCGGAGACGCGCAGCAGCAGGTAGGCCAGGCACATGGCATCGCCCACCACGCCCGGCAGGCGCTCGATGGACAGGGCAAAGGTGCGGCTGGCGGAGCGCAGCAGCTCGCGTTGATCAATCGTCATGTGCCAACTCTAGCGCCATTCCCTTACGCCTGACCGGCTCGCTACCTGACCGTTGACTGTCCATTGGCCCCCCTGCCCGCCAATTACCCGTCAGTCGGCGCGCTGGCCGGCTCGTCTGTCGTAGCGGCGGCGGGCTGTCCCGCGTCGTCGCCGGCTGCCACCGTTGAGGGCTCGTCCGCCGGCTCGTCTTTGGCCGCTTCAGTCGCGGCCCTGGCGGCCTGCGGCCGGTCCAGCAGCGTGATGTCCTCGGCGCCGCGGTCAATCTCCTGCAGCAGCGCCCAGGCAAACTGCTCGCTGCGCTCCAGCACGGCCGAGTCGATGTTGCTCATGTCGTCGCGCGCCGTGTGAAAGTTCGGCGGCATCTTCGTGCGCGGGTCAAAATCCAGCAGTCCCAGCGCGCTCTGCCCCAGCGCGCTGGCCAACGACATCTCTGAGTACAGCCCGCGGTAGTGGAAAGGCTTCGCGCCCAGCGCGCTGTTGGCAGTGGCCACCTGCTCGGCCAGCTCCACCAGGCCCGCGTCGGCCTCCACCGGCAGCAGCAGCGTCTCGTCCAGCACGTAGTTCACATCCGAGCCTTTTCCGCCGATGTTGTCCAGCACCAGGTAGTCGGCCTCCGGCGCGTCGTGCTCGGCGTGGCGCTTGATCCAATCCATTATCCCAAAGCAGCCCACCTCTTCGCAGCCGGTGTTCACCAGGTAGACGGCGGTGTATTGCAGCGGCTCGGCCTTCAGCCGCTCAGCAAAGGCCAGCACCGCCGCGGCGCCGGTGGCGTTGTCGTTGGCGCCGGCCACGAAAGGGGCAAAGTCCGGCTGGAGCGTGAACACCAGCATGACCGCCGGGATGATGGCCACGATCAGCGCCAGCTCGCGCGCCAGCGGGTTTGGCGCCAGGGCGCCCCACACAAACAACGCCAGCAGCGCCAGGTTAGCCGCGCCGGCCACCATGGTGAACACCTGGAAGAATTGCCACATGCCCGGCGACTGCATGGCCAGCGCCGCGCGGTGCGTGTCCACGTGGCCGCTGAGCACCACGCTCTGGCGCTCCTCGCCGCTGGGCCGCGCCACCGCCCACACATTCTGGCTGCGGTCCACCGGCAAGAACCACAGCAGCGGGTTCGAGCGGTGCATCAGGTGCAGCAAGAACGAAATGTTGATGACCAGGCTCAGCGCGGCAGCAGCCAGCCCGCCCGCGCCGGCATCGGCCCCCTGGCTCATGAGCCAGAAGATCGCCACTGCCAGCAGCATGCCGCCCTCGGCCAGCGCATACGGATGCCAGCCGGAGAGCGGCGACATGAACGACTCGCGGTGCACCTCGTAGCCCAGGCCTTCCAGCGTGGCCTGGCAGTAATCGTGCGCCTCGGCCTCTTTGGGCGTGGCGCTGCCGCGCGGGCCGATGGTGTTGGTGAAGTGCTCGACGTGACGGAGTGTGGTTTCAGACACCGGGTTTTTCTTCTTCGTCTTCCTGGGCGGCCGGCATGCGCATCACCTGCTGCGCCACCCGGTCGGCCTCTTGTTCGTACTGGTCATTGGCCGGGCCCACCGCCAGCTTGGCCTGCACGGCGCGCCCGCTCAGCATGTGCTGCACGGCGCGGTTGCCATAGCGCGCCTGGAGCTGGCTCACATCGGAGGTCGTGGCCGCCTCGGGCCGGTCGGGCAGGCGCTGCAAATGCGCCGCGGCCGGCGCCGATCCCGCTGCCCGCTCGGCACCTGCCCCACCGCCCCGGCGTTGGGGTGCGCGGCGGGTGGTGAGCTTTTGCTCGTTTTGGTCTGTGACGCGGGTTGTCTTAGACATAGCGACTGATTTTATCCCAAAACACGAAAATGGTCTCTAGCGGCGCAGCCACGCGTGCCCTCCCGTAGGGGCCGACCTGCGTGTCGGCTCTGGGCGCACATGCTAGTCCACTCCATAGGGGCCGACCTGTGTGTCGGCCCGGCGAGGACGCGCCGCTCCATCCCGTAGGGGCCGACCTGCGTGTCGGCGCGATGGGGACGCGCGGATCTGTCTCATAGGGGCCGACCTGTGTGTCGGCCCGGGGCGGACACCTAGGTCCGCCCCTACAATCCATGCACCCACGATGGCGTCTCGTAGGGGCCGACCTGCGTGTCGGCCCAGGGCGGACACTCGGCCGTGTTTCGGCTCCCGCCGTCCATCAACCCACCTGCAAACCGCTATACAATGGGCTGATGGATGACTTCATGACCGACTTCACGCACACGATTGAAGAGGCCGGCACCCGCCTGCGCGCCGTGCCCGCTGGGCGCGCCGCGCGCCCGGTGGAGGGCGGCTGGACCGCGCAGCAGATCGTCGGCCACCTGATCGACTCGGCGGCCAATAACCACCAGCGCTTCGTGCGGGCGCAGTTTACCGATCACCTGGACTTTCCCGGCTACGAGCAAGAGCAGTGGGTGCTGGCCCAGCACTACGACCGCGAGCCCTGGCCGGCCCTGCTAGACCTGTGGCTGGCCTACAACCGCCACCTGGCGCACATGGTGGCCGCCATCCCGCCGCAGGCGCTCAGCGCGCCGCGGGCCCGCCACAGCCTTGACCGCATCGCCTGGCAGCCGGTGCCCGCCGCCCAGCCCGCCACGCTGGAATATCTCATCCGCGATTACCTCGGCCACCTTAAAGATCATCTGCGGCAGCTGTACGCGGCGCTGGAAGACTGATTGGATGAACAATAAAGAGCGCTGGGTGTCGCTGAGGCGCAAGCCCCAGCGACACCCAGCGCTCTTTTTATCTCGATGATTAGAACGGCAGGATGCCGTGCGCCAGTGCCAGGGCCTGCCCCCACAGCGCGGTCAGCGTGCCCAGCAGCCCCAGCCCCACCACCAGCACGATGCCGGCCAGCGATAGGAACAGGAAGTACAGCTTGCGCCGGCCGGACCAATCGCGGCTGAACAGTCCCAGGAACGTGCCCACCAGCAGCAAGAAGGCCAGCCCGGCGTTGATCAGCGGCAGCAGGAACACCCACGTCAGGCTGCCCGGCAGGCCCAGCAGCAAGATGCCGTTGTTGGATTGCACCAGCGGCCCGACTGTGACGAAGAGCGCCACGCCAAAGGCCACCGGCAGCAGCCCGCACAGCACCGCCAGCCACGGCGCCAGGCCCAGCAGCATGCCGGCGTTCACCTCGGGCGGCTTGGGCGGCCCGGCCGCCATGGCCGAGGCGGCGCCGGCCAGCGCGGCCGGGTCACTGCCGGCAATGGCCGACGGGTCCAGGCCGGCCGCGTCATCCGCCCCGCCCGAGCGCGCCTTGAGCACCCACGCGATGGGGAACAGCAGCAGCCCCGAGAGCAGCGCCAGCGTGGCCAGCAGCACCGCCAGCACGCCCAACACCACGTTCAGCCGGCGCTGGAGCGCGCTGTAGATCAGGTCGAGCACCGAGAAGTTGACCATGTTGCCCGGCGTGTCAAACGTCAGCGGCGGCATGCTCAAGATGCAGCGCTGGTCCACCGGCGCGCCCGGGTTGTTCAGGAAGGCGGTCATGATGTCGGTGACGCACGGGCCGCCAGCCGGGTAGGCGCCGTGCGCGGTAGTGGGGAACGTGATGACGATGCTGTTGGTCAGGGTCTGCGCCGCTTCCACGCCGTTGGAGGGCGGGGCGATGGGGTCAAAGCGGCCGTTGAACAGCAGCGTGGGCACGGTGCTGGTGACGGGCGTGTTGAGCGTGCTCGACAGGTCGCGCACGTTCCAGGCCTGGCACAGGCTCTTCACAGCGCGGTTGTTGGCGTCTTGCCCATCCAGCAGCTCCGGCCGCACGCCCGGATAGGTGACCTTGGCCGGGTCGTAGTTGGCGTCCTCGGCGCAGTACACCGACCAGTACATGCCCACGCTCCAGCTCCGGTCCAGGTCGATGAGCGCGATGATGGGCTCCAGCGGGCCGAAGTCGCCCTGGTTGGCGCGCCGGATGATCTCCGGGATGGCCGGGATCAGGTCGGACTCATACATGGCCTGGAATATGGCGCCGATCAGGCCGTCGCCGTTGAGCACCGCCGGGTAAACCTGGCCCGTGTCGGGGTCGGTCAGCGTGATGTGGGCCGGCTCCTTGTTCAGCTTGGCCACCAGGCCAAAGAAGGTGTCGCTCAGGTTGGGATAGGTGGTGCTGCAGGCGGTGTCGGCCGTGCAGGCGTTGAACAGCTCGGTGAAGTCGCGGTCCTCGCTGCGCGGGGCGTCGGTGTTCATGTTGTTCTGCGGCGGCACCACCCCATCCACCAGCGCGCTGCGCACGCCCTGCGGGAACAGGCGCAGCGTGTCCAGCACCAGCAGCGACCCGTACGACACGCCGTACAGGTTGAGCTGCTGGTAGCCCAGCGCCTGGCGCAGGTCGTCGATGTCGGCGGCGTTCTCTTGCGAGTTATAGGCCGACAGGTTGACCCCCTGGTGCACCAGCCGGTCGCGGCACAGCAGGGCCGCCTCGTTGTATTTGGCGTCCGAGTCGGCCGGGCTCAGGTTGATGTTGAGCGTGGCGATGGTCTCGTTGATGATCTCCGGGCAGAGCAGCGCCGGGTTGGAGTGGCCGGTGCCGCGCTGGTCGAAGGCGATCTGGTCGCGCCGCCCGCGGAACGGGCTCTTGAGCATGAACGGCAGGTAGGTGTCGATGGAGCCGAAGCCCGGCCCGCCCTGGTTGAAGACGATGGGGTCGGGCAGCGGCCGCGAGCCGTTGGAGGGCACGATGGCCACCGCCAGCTGCAGGGTGGGGCTGCCCGGGTCGGCGTGCTCTTCCAGCACGATCAGCGTGCCGCACTTCACGTCCTTGCCTTCCACTGCGCCGCTGGGCAGAGTGAAGTTGCACGCGCCTGCCTCGAAGCGCGGCACGCCAGTGGTCTTGGCGACGGGCGGATAGATGGCGTTGGGCGTGGCCGTGCCGGTGGGCGCCGGGGTAACCGTGACCGGCGGCGGCGCGGTGAGCGCGACAGTGGCGCTGACGGGAGCGGTGCCGGTCAGCGGCGCGCCGGGGGTGAGCGCGCCGGCCGGATAGCCGGTAGGCGCCGCCCGCGAAGGCGGGGCCGCCAGTGAAGGCGTGGCCGCCGCCTGGCCGGCGGGCTGCGGGCCGGCCGCCGCGGGGCCAGCCAGCGCGGCCGCGGCCAGGATGGCCAGCGCCGCCGCCAGGCGAAAGGCCGGTCCTTTAATAATGGCGGTGAGCGATAAGGTTCGAGCGCGTATGGGCGTCATTGGCCCCAATATACGGCTTTTCGCCCGAAACGGCCATTGCGCCAGCCATCAAGGTGCGTTTCAAAACAAGGGCAGTCCGTCGACCCTGACTGGACAAGCCGCGGCCGGCCTGTCTTGACACATGGAACTTGTTTGTGTCATCCCGGCGTGTTGTCACGCTGCCTATGCTGTGACGCTGCAAATGCTGTCACGCTGCCTATGCTGTCACGCGGAGTATGGACTGTCACGCTGAGGGCGAATGCGCATACCCGATACTACAAGCACGGTCGCGCCCGAAGCGCCTCGGCTGGATTAACCGTGGCCATGTTCTCAGCAGCGCGCATCCGCAGGTTTGTGCCAAATAGAATCGACAGAATCGGCGGCGCGCGAAGGGCCTCGGCCAGGTGTACCCACCGCCGAGGCCCTTCGCGCGCCGCCTAGCTTTCGACTAGCGGCGACCGGGTGCGGCGCTCAGGGCGACAGTCTGCCTCCCGAGTGAAATATGCTCAACCAGCGCCCGTCATGCGCCGGCCGTTCTGTTATCGCATGTCACAGCGGAATTAAACAGGGCGGCCCGCTGTTCAGCGGGCCGCCCTGTTTATTAGTTTCGCTAAGCTTACTGTACCCAGTCCAGTTCGAGGCGCTTGAGCGTCTCCGCTGTTGGGTTGCCGGTTTGCTTGTCCCAGCCAGAGAGCTCGAAGTACAGGTCTTGCGCCTGGTTCAGCTCGTCGGCGCTGAGCGTGACGTTGGCGGTGGGACCGGTGCCCTGCAGCGCCTTGAAGAACTTCTTGGGCAGCTTGTCGTCCTTGCGGCTCAGCCCTTCGCGGGCGTTGAACAGGCGCATCAGGTTCAGCCGGCGCTCGCCCACCGTCATCAGCTCCTCCAGGCTGAAGTCGTTCCAGCCGGTGATGGCCTGCACCAGGTCCACCGTCTCGGATGGGCCGTAGAGCGTCCAGGCCGGTCCCCACACAAATTGGCACAGGTCGGCCGAGTCCAGGAACGAGTAGAAGTGCTGGGTCTTCAGCGCGAAGCTCACCTTATTGGGGCCGAGCGAGCGCGGGGCGATGGTCTGCTCGATGCCTAGCTGCTTCAGGCGCCCCATGTACAGGTCTGACGCGCCGTCTTCCACCATCGGGTCGTGCTCCGACGATTGGTGGTCGGCGCCAAACGGGTTCACCGAGTAGATCAGGCCGAGCGAGCGCTTGGCCTGCGGCATGTGGGCCGGCGCCTCCGAGCCCTTCACCGTGATCAGGTTGTCGTGGCCGCGCTCCAGCCGGTCGGCGGCCTTGCGTGAGCCCTCGGCCAGGATGTGGCCGATGCCCTCGCGCTTGCCGATCTGCTCGGTCAGGCGCACCATAGCCTCCGCGTCGCCAAAGGGGATGGGGAAGCCGACCTCAGCCTCGCTCAGCAGCCCCTGCTGGTAACACTCCATGGCCCAGGCGATGGTGGCGCCGGTGCCGATGGTGTCCAGCCCATACTCGTTGCACAGCTTGTTGGCCTGGCTGATGGCGTTCAGGTCGCTCACGCCGCAGTAGGAGCCAAAGGTGGACAGGGTTTCGTATTCGGGGCCGCCGTGCTTGCGCTCCACCGGCTGATTGTGCCACTGCGTTTCCACCACGCGCTTACAGTGCACGGTGCAAGCGTAGCAGGTGTCGCGGTCCACCAGGATGGTCTCGGTCATCACTTCGCCCGAGATGGGCTCGAAGTCGGCGAACTGCCCGGCGTTGTAGTTGTTGGTGGGCAGGGTGCCGGTGGCGTTCTGGAACGAGAGCACCGAGGCGGTGCCGTGCTCCTTCAGGCCGGCCACGTCCGGGTTGGTGTCCACCGCCTTCGGGCCCACGCGGGCCAGCTCATTCAGCTTCTTGCCGTCGGCCACGTGGATGCGCTTGTGGCTGCTGTGGGCGACGACGGCCTTCAGGTTCTTGCTGCCCATGACGGCGCCCATGCCGGTGCGGCCGGCGGCGCGGTTGGCCATGTTGATGACCGACGCCAGCCGCGACAGGCGCTCGCCCGCCGGGCCGCATTGGGCGATCTCACACCGGTCTTCGCCCAGCTCGGCCTTCAGGATTTCGTCCACCTCCGAGGTGGTGTGGCCCCACAGGTGGCTGGCGTCGCGCAGCTCGGCCACCGGCTCGTGGTCGGCGCCGGCATACGCCAGATACAGGTAGACGGGCCGCTCGGCGCGGCCGGTGATCACCAGCCCGTCGAAGCCGGTGAACTTCAGCTCAGCCGGGAAGAAGCCGCCCATCTGGCTGTCGCCAATGCCATCCACCAGCGGCGACTTGGCGTTGACGGTGGCGCGGCTCTGGCCGGAGATGGGCGCGCCGGTGAGCGGCGACAACATAATGGTGAGGATGTTGGCCGGGCTGAGCGGATCGACGCCCGGCGCCTGGTCCTTGAGGATGTAATACAGGCCCATGGCCGAGCCGCCCAGGTACTGGCGATAAAAGCTTTCAGGCGGGTTCTCGACGGTGAGGGTGCCGCTGGTCAGGTCTACGTGCAGGATGCGGCCGGCATAACCGAAGGGCATGGGGGTCTCCAATCTGAGTATGTGGGCTAGATTTTACCAGAAACAATGAGTGTTGAATGAGGAAGTGCCAAAAAAGGTTGATTTTGGGCGTTGTGCTGGGTAGACTGGCGCTCAGATAGTTGGGTAAACGCAGCAACTGGAGGAGGTCAGGCAAGCCATGAAGCAGGGCGCCGGTCAGATGATATTGCGGATTGGGATATCGGTCTTGGCGTTGGGCGATGGTGTGCTGCACGGTCTGCTGGACATCATACTGTTCGGCGGCAACCGCCGGCCGCCGACGGGCGGGGGCAACCGGCCGCCGGGCCCGCCCCCCAACGGCCCGCGGCCGGGCGGGTTCCGATTGCCGCTGCCCCTGCCGCTCAACCAGCTTTTCATTCTAAACCTGGTGGGCGAGGTGGTGCTGGTGCTGCTGTTCTGGTTCAGCCGGCGGCTGCTGGGCACGCGGCGCTGGCTGGTCGACGTGGCGATGATCCTCTACGCCACCACCACCTTTGTGGCCTGGTGGCTCTTTGGCCGGCCCAACCCCATGGGCCTGGGCTACCTGTCCAAGGGCATGGAGATCGTGCTGGTCATCGCGCTGCTGGTGGACATCTGGAACATCTTCCACGAGCGCGCCGCCGCCGCCCCGGCCGCGGCCACCCCGGCGCCCGCCAAGCCGTAGCGCGCACTGGACCTATTCCCCCCGGCCCCCCTTACTCCCCTTCGCTCCGCTACGGGGATCTACGACCTTAAGGGAAGGGGGGAGAAAAACAGGCAGCGGGCATATCCCGCTGTCGGTGCCCATCGTGCCGCGTAGCCGCACGATGGACCAGTCCCATTCGTGTGACGGCGCCTTTGCTTCCCCTTCGGTCGCGCGTTGGCGCCCAATGCGCTCTCATTCGTGCTATGACGCTCTGCTCCCCCTTCCCGTTACGGGAAGGGGGCCGGGGGGGATAGGTCTACCAGCCCGCCCGGCCCTAACTTTGCGCCCCTAGCGCCTTCCCCCTCGTCTTCACCCTGGCGGCCCAGTCCCTGCTTCTCCTCCTGCCTCCTGCTTCCAGCTTCCAGCCTCCTACCTGCCTCTTTCTGACTTCTGACTTCCGACCTCTGCCTACTGTCCTCCCGGGTACGGCGAGGCAAACTGTGTTGGGCAGGCCGGGCCCGGCGGAATGTTGAGCCACTGCACCGCCGGTATGTTCAGCACCTGGCCGGCGAAAATGGTCATCGCGCTCCCCAGGTGGTTGGTCTGGGCGATGGCTTCCGGCAGCACCCCATAACCGCGGCCAATGCAGAACACCGTCTCACCCGGCTGCACCGTGTGCTGGCCGATGATCGCCCCGGGCACCGGCGTGGCCGGCAGTGTGGTGTTGGTCGGCGCCGAGGTGTCGGTCGGCTGCGGCGTATCGGTCGGCGCCACCGTGGCGGAGGGCAGCGCGGTGCTGGCGGCCGGCAAACCAGGGTAGGGCGAGGCGAACTGCGTCGGGCAGACCGGCCCGGCGCTGATGTCTACCCACTGCACCGCCGGTATCTTGAGCACCTGACCCGGGACAATGACCATCGCGGCCGCCAGACCATTGGCCTGGGCGATGGCCGCCGGCAGCACCCCATAGCCGCGGGCGATACAGAACACCGTCTCGCCGGGCTGCACGGTGTGCTGGCCCATGATCGACCCGGGCACCGGGCTGGCCGCCGCCGCGGTGCTAGATGGCGCCGAGGTGTCGGTCGGCTGCGGGGTCGCGGTCAGCTCCGGCGTGGGCGTGCTGGCCTCAGTAGTGGCCGCGGCCTCGGTAGTGGCCGCGGCCTCGGTAGTGGCCGTACCGGTCGCGGGCGCCAGGGTTGCAGTAGCCGCGACGGTCGGCGTGGAGGCCTGGGTGGGCGTGCCAGTGGCGGGCGCCGTTGCGGCGACGGTGGGCGTAACCGCGCTGGTTGGCGCGGCGATGGTCGCGGCGGCAGTCGCGGCCGTCGTCGCGGCGGCGGTTGGCACGGTGGTATCGGTGGCGGGCGGGGGTGTGGCGGTGCCCAGATTGGGGGGCGGCGTGGCCGTGCAGGCCGCAGCAGCAATCAACGCGACAATGGCCAACAGCCGGTAGAGCTTCATGGGGCACCCCGCAGCATAGCGCTATTAATGTACGAGCTTACATAGTCATATCGCACAATTTGTGCGTTGACAAGCCGATCAAGACCTGGGTGCCGTTGGTGGCCGCTCGTAGGGGCGAAGCATCCGCGACGCGCGCTTTGTCCGCTGAACGAGCTCGTCGCGGATGCTTCGCCCTGGCAGCCAGGGGCAGTCTGTCACCACCTGCCCGCGCGGTTTGCGGGGTGAGCGCGAATGCGCAGGCTCGATAGCTAAGAGCGCAGTCTGTCGACCCTGAGCGCGAACGCATGGGCTCGCTATCACGGGCCCGGTCGCGCGCGAAGATACCGTCTTG
>Ga0209166_10002980_pt1 | contig 12454 bp, 14 predicted proteins | sample Coa_R1_3_FD_187151 | JGI IMG/M metagenome (GOLD analysis project Ga0209166, IMG submission 187151) | Surface soil microbial communities from Centralia Pennsylvania, which are recovering from an underground coalmine fire - Coalmine... | ecosystem: Environmental > Terrestrial > Soil >... | reverse complement strand
ATTTCCATGATCAGCCCAAGTAGTCCATACACGAGGAAGTCTCGTGCCTCTGGTTCCCAGCCTTCGAATACCCCTTTGAGAGGCATTGCCTCTTTCATGTGCACATAAGGAGGATTACCGCGATCTGAGAGAAGCTTGGCCCATTCTCTTTCGAAGTAAATCCACACCTGCTCATCGGCAGCCAACGCGGCCAAGGTCATCGACTTGGCCTGCGTGAAACTACCGTCGAAGTATATCTTGAGCACGAGAAATTGATGTCCTTCCAAAAAGTGGCAACAGCGCGATGTGCCGAGATCATGCTGGTCGAAACAGCTGAAGTGGCCCGAGCCTTTCCTACTTGGTTTTGGCCAGCATGCGGTCCAGCTCGCCAAACAGATCGCGGTCTTCGAAGATGCCCTTGGTGAGCACGCTGTAGGCGTAATCGTTTTGAATGACGCCGCGAGTGTCGACGATGAACAGGTGTGGCACGTTGATCTCGGAGTGCTGGGGCGAGGCTTTGTAATACGACGACGACACCTGGCCGCAGTCGAAAAGAATCGGCGTGCTGACCTTGTTCTGCGCCATGTACTGCTGCACCGTGGAGGTGGTGTCGGGCGGATTGACGATCGAGATCACCACCACGCGGCCCTTATACTTGGCGGCGACTTCTTCGAGGATACCGGAGAAGGTCGCGCAGTGGGCGCAGCGGGTCTGCATGATGTCGATCAGCACGATCTTGCCGCGGTAGTCCTGCAAGTCGTATTGCTTGAGATTCATGTCGGGCAGTGAGAAGCCGGGCGCGCGGCGGCCCGAGAGTTCGCCCGACGCCAGGAGAGCGGCGGCACACACCAGCATGCAGAGAAAAGAGCGCATGGATTTCACCTTAGCAGAAGGCGGCGGGTTACCGGGGACTTTACAGGGTAGCGGCTTCGGCGGAAAACTTCTGCAGCTCGGCGGCGAGCGAGGCGAGGGAAACCTGGCAGGCGCCAAAATCGCCGGCCTTGGCATCCACCTCGATGGTTTTGAGCAGCGCGGCCATGGATGCGGCGCCGACATTGGCGCAGGCGCCTTTGACGTAATGCGCGAGCCGCGCGCAGCGTGGGCTGTCGGCCAGTTCCACGGCCTCGGCAAGTTCCGGCATGTGCGAGGTGGTGTCGTCGATCAACGAAGTAGCCAATTCACGCATCAACTCCGCGTCTTCCATGCAGACGTCGCGTAATTGATTCAGATCTAGGACTGCCAGCGTGATCTGGCTCGGCATTACGGGTATGTCGCTCCTTCGTTACCTTAGTATTGCCGCAGCAAGGGCGTAAACCTATTGGTGAAAAGCCTTAGTTGTGTTACCAGTTTGTCAGTGACCCATCGGGCCGATGGAATAGCGGGATCGGGCGCACGCGCTCGGTGACCTCGAGGGCAAGCTGCAGCGGCTTGGTATCCAACTCGACGCCCAGACCGGGGCGGCGGTTGGGCCAGATCTTGCCGTCGCGGAAATCGTAGGCGGCCGGCAGATGCGGCTCTTTGGCAGGACCCGCCCCGACCATCTCCATGAGAACGGGACCGGAAAACGCCGCCGCGACATGCGCCACGGCAGCTTCGGCCACGGGTCCGGTGAAGTGCGGGATCAGGCCGACGTAGTGCGTCTCGCACAGCGCGGCGATCTTCTTGTATTCACTTATGCCGCCGACGTTGGGGATGGTGACGCGCGCGTAGTCGATCAATTGCTGCTCGATCAGTTTGTTGACGTCCCACTTGTCGCCGAACTGTTCGCCCACGGCCACGGGCACTTTGACGTGCGCGCGCAGCTCGCGGTAGACGTCGGTGTTTTCGGAGCGCAGCAGGTCTTCGCAGAAATAGGGCTCGAGCGGCTCGATGAGCGTGCTCAGGCGGATAGCGTCGGGCAAATCGAGACGGGTGTGATAATCGATGGCCCAGTCGCCTGCATCGCCTACGCCGGCGCGAATTTCGGCGCACTCGCTGTAGGTCTTGCGCACCATCTGGTGGGAGTTGAAGGCGGCGCCATCGCCGGGATCGGCGACCGAGGTGCGAAACGCGCGGAAGCCGGCTTCGATACAGGCGCGCGCGGTGTCCCGGAGGCTGCCCTTGTCGGGGAAGCCGGTGGAGTAGCATTCGATATGATCGCGCGCCTGGCCGCCCAGCAGCTCATAGATGGGCACGCCGAGCGCTTTGCCTTTGATATCCCAAAGGGCCATGTCGAGCGCGCCGAGCGCATGCAGCTTTTCACGTCCGGCCGGATAGAAGCGGCCGCGATAGACGAGCTGCCACAAGTGGTCGATGCGCGAGGGATCGTCGCCGATCAGCATTTCGGCGCACTCGGCGATGGTGTCGCGCGAGCCGCCTTCGCCGATGCCGGTAATGCCCTGATCGGTTTCCACGGTGACGATGTGGAAACTCTGGTTGAACATGGGGCGCGACCGCGGATTGTGATAGAAGCGAATGCGCGTGATCTTCATTTTCGGGAGGTCGGCGTGGAGAAGCGACGGACGGGCCAGCCCTGCGGCGGCGCCGGCGGCGAGTGAAGAGAGAAAAGTTCGGCGGTTCATGACGGAAACGATATCAGAAAACGGAGCGGCGAGAAGAGAACGGGAAGACCTGCAAGACTTACTTCGGGGCGGCTGCGCTAGCAATAGCCCAGTACGGAAAGGATCGCGAGCGGATCCGCTAATCGAAACGTGCCGGTCGGCATACAGCGCAGGCACAATTCACGAATGTCTTTTGAGTACGTGGTGGTGATCAGCAGTTCGAAACTGGCCGGAATCAATTTCTGGAGCAAGCAATTGGCTTCAGCGAAGGTTGCTGGGTGCGGCGGCCGACGGTGGTCTTGCCAAGCTGCTTCGATCTTCGCGGGGTCCACTAACTTTGCCAACCGCAGGTAATCGTGGGCGTGTTTGGAGGGCACCGGAACGGCGTCTGCAAGGTTCAGCACGAGCCTTGCCGCTCTCGCCGCCAGATCTTCCAGAGAGACGATCTAGACCGGACCAGGCGGAAGAAGAACGCGTTCCGCCCGACTCATGATCGCGGCAGCGGCTCGAAAGAGATCGATCCGCAACGTGCTATCCGGATCTATGAACTGCAACATCGTCTTTCCAGGAGGCTCCAACGGGTGAATGTGCCGAAACAGAAAGCTGTCACCCAATGTCTCCGGGATGCAGTCGAAGCCCTCGGCGACAAAATCGAGGTCATTCAGCGTGCGAGTGGAGGGCCGGTGCTCAAAGCGTTGGCAGTGAATCTCGATGGCGAGCCCGCCGGTGAGTGCCCAACGCGAGATATCATGCTGGGCAATCTTGTGAAATGCGCGCAACGCCCGCTCCGCGTCTGCGCCAGAAAGAAAGCGTTCAATCATTTATCCGGAATATTCTCCCGCCGCCTATCGCGGCGTCATTCTCCCAGCCAGCGTTGGAATACTTCGAGGACGTTGCGGCCGCGATAGACGACTGTTCGCGGCGAGACCTGCTTGTCGTCGCCGTGGCTCATGGCCGCCGCCGTCGCGCCGGGCTGACCGGGGAAGGTCTCGATTTTCATTTCCACGGGGCCGGGAATTTTCCAGGGAGCGAATTCGCGGATGCGCGCGACGGCGCGGCGGGCGGCGGCCTGGATCTGGGCGCGGGCTTCGGCGTGGGACAGGCTCAAGGTCGACGTTTTACCAACCAGGCGCTTGACGGCCACGGTTTCGGCTTTGGGCTGCAGGTCGAGCATCTCGTCGCACGCGGCTTGATCGCCGGCTAGCATGATCACGGGGATGTCGAAGTAACCGGCGATGGCGGCAGTCTGGCCGATTTCTCCCACTAGCTTGCCGTTGATGAAGATATTCTGCACGTTGAAGCTCTGCGAGTGCGCCAGTACGCCGCCTCTGGCGCGCGCCATGGCGTGCTGGCCGACGAACATCACGCCGTCGTAAAGCTTTTCGGCCAGATAATAGTTGGCGGGCGTGTCGCTGCCCTGGATCAGGCGCGCGCGCGGATGGATCTCGTCGATGGCGAGCGAGCGGCTGGAATCGTGGCCGTCCCAGATCACCACTTCGCTCGCCCCGGCTTCGAGCGCTCCGGCGACGGCTGCGTTGACCTCGCCCGTTAAGAGGCGGCGCGTCTCTTCATAGCGGCGCTGGCCGGGAAGCAACTGTTCGTCGGCGTTGTTGACCCCGCCTACGCCCTCCATGTCAGTCACGATGAAAATCTTCGGTCCTTGGGCGGCGCAGATGCCTAGGGCGAGACAGAGAATGACGAGACTGTGTACGAGACGGCGCATTTAATCCACTCCTGTTCGGGCTTACTATTCTATTCGCACGGCGCTTGAAAATCTGAAGATGCTACCGCGGCCTAGCCACGCCGAACTGGTACCAGGCGCGGATCACGCGCTGGTTCGCGTCGAGAACGGCGGTGGCGACGAAGCCCGGCGCGCGCGGATCGCCGAAACGGAGGTCCATGGCTTCAACGCGCGTTCCGCCTTCGGCCTGCTCGGCGGGTGTTACCTGCCAGAACGGATACTGCGAGAAGCGCAGAAACTCTTGGAATACGGGTGCGCGACGCGCGGCTTCGATGGCGGGCGAGGATTCGGGCTTGTAGAAGGTGCGTCCGCTGGCGGGATCGAAATCGCCAAGCAGGTTGACGTCGACGATGCTGACCATGTCGGAGGTCTCGGCGATTCCCCGCCATGTAAACAGGCTCACCGGTCCCGGAAGCGCCGCCACGCGACTTGGAGCGGCGCCCGAATAGACGCGGGACTCGAGCGTGGAAAGGGCGCGGGCGTGAGCAACGGAGCGAGCTCCTTCATAAAACGTCAGAAATAAAACAGCGAAGATAGCGAATCCCTGCCTGGCGCCGCCTCGCGACCGGCCCGTGGCGCCGATCTCTGCGTTCACCAACCGCGCCAACACCGGCGCACAAGTCGAAATGAACAACACGCCCCATATCCAGAAATCGATGACATTGGTGATGTCCCAGTGGAGCCACTGCCCGGAAAACGGCAGCAGCAGCCTAACGCCATACGTGTTGGTGAGGTCGAGCACCAGATGGCTGGCTACACCGATGAACGCGATCACATAGGCGCCCAACCAGTTCACTGGTTTGCGCGAGACGAAACGCACCACCAGCACGCAAAAGAGCGGCAGCACCGGGAGCGCGACTAGGGAGTGGGTCAAGTGGCGGTGATAGTGCAGGTAAGTGAGCGACCCGCCAAAGGCGCTCACCACGTCGATATCGGGCGCGTTCGCGGCCAGGAGTAGAATCCATGCCGCGCGCGGCGTGAGCCGCTCAAGGCCGGCCCGGCTGAGCACGAGCCCGGTCAGAGAGTGCGTGATGTTATCCACGCGAGCGCCGTCTAGTCGCCCGACCGCGCATGGCGCACGTGGGCAATGTTGGGATAGCCGTTCATGGCGAGGCGGCAGGAGGGATTGCCGTGATAGCGCGGGGCATGGAAGGTGAACATCGGCACATAGACGATGTCGCCTTCATCGGCGATGATCACGCCTTGCCCTTCGATGGGATAACGGATCTGGCCGAGCATGATGAGCCAGGACTCAGAAGATTCGGGATGGTAGTGGCCGGGATTTTTGGGATCGAGCGGCGGCAGCTCGTTCTCGTAGCCGTAGATGATGTTGGCGAATGAGCGGTCGTCGGTGACGAAAGCCTGCCCGCGGAACTTGGGATTCTTGGCCAGCTCGAAGAGGTTGACAGTTGGCAGATTGCCCTTGCCGTAGGCGCCTGGTTTGCGGTTCAGACGGGATTCAATCCAGGTGAAGCCGGGCATCTCAGGCGGCTTGACGTCGATGGGGTAGAACGTCTTCGCGTGCGCTACGTTCACCTCGTAGCGCAGTGCGGGCTTGTCGCCCAGGGTCTCGATTGAGTAGATGGTCTGCATGGGGACTTGCACGAGCGAGCCTCGCGTGGCCATGACGGGCTGCTGCCCTTCGATTTCGAATTTGAGCTGTCCTTCGAGCACGGCCCAGAACTCGCGCGTATCGGGATGGAAGCGGCGCGGCTCTTTGGTGCCCGGCGCCGACTGGATGTACTCGCCGTGCAGGGTGTTGTCGTCCACCACGAGATGCCGCCAGCTCGCCTCGCCGGCGTGCTGCTTTTTCAGGTCCGCGAGGCGCGTGACCGGTTTGTGCGGCGGCACGTATTTCGGAATCTCGATGGGTTTGGGCGCCCACGAAGGCTGCTCCACCGGCCCGCTACCGTTCTGGGCGAAACCGTGGGATGCGAGGGCGGCTGTACACACGATGATGGCAAATCTCACGACGCCTCCTCTTTCAAGACAGTGCCGCACGGAAAAAATGCATGAGGATTGTATCACGCTCGCCGGGCTGTGGAGCTACGGCTGAAAAGTTGGGCGCTACCGGGCAGACACTTCGCGAATTCGGATATTGCGGAACATGGCGAGGGCCTTGTCGTCGTGCAATTGCAAGCCGATGGGGCCTACCTTGGAGCGTTTCGGGTCGCCGGGCGATTCGGCCACCAGATGATCGTTGAGCTTCACACGGATCATTTCCTTACGGGACTCGATGTCCAGCGAGTTCCAGTCGAAGTCATGTTGGAAGCCTTCCTTGGCCTTGGCAAACAGATAGACGCTGCCGGTGCCGTATTCATCGCCGTCATTGGCAATCTGAATCTCGTAGCCGATGTGGGAGGGAGTGCGCTTGGGATCGAAGCCGGCGCCCTGCGCATATTGCGCGCGCGAGGTATCGCGGATCGAGACGCCGCTATTGCCGCCGCGGCGCAGCCAGAACTCGAGGTGCAGATCGTAGGCGCCGAACTCCTTTTTCGTGTAGAGCCAGCACTGGTGCTCGGTGGGCTTGGCGATATCGCGCTGCCCCAGCAGCGTTCCATCGCTCAAAACGTTCCAGAATCCCTCGCCGACCACTTGCCATCCGTCGAGATTTTTTCCATTCAGCAGATTCACCCATAAGAGACTTCCGGGTGTCTTCTGAGCGGGAGCGAGCTGGGCAAATGCGAGTCCGATGGAAACGGCCGAAGCTGCGTTGAGGAAACGAAACATCCCCCCATTGTAGGTGAAGCCTGCGATGCAAAGGTCCGCCGCCTTCAACTCTCGCTCGCGCACCGGTCGGTGGTGGCACGGATAAGAGCCGAAGACGGCGGTCCGCATGTCACGCGATCTTCAGCAGAGGAGGCGCGACGGGCGGTTTCGGCAGCTGGGTTACGAAGGGCGTCGATGGGGACGGCGCCTTCCGAACCGTTCCGCCGAAATATTCGTCCAGCGGGTACAGGCTGTAGGGCTCAAGATCTCGAAAGATCCGGCCAAGTTTTTGTTCCACACGATAAACAGCGTGAAAGAAGCTGCCGCGATCGATTTTCATCTGGCGGCAGCAGAGCCGCCAGTCGGCGCCCAGCAGAAAGTGGAAGCGAAACACTTTGTATTCGAAATCATCCAGTGTACGGCGGCTGACCAGGCAGAAATCAGCCACGTAGTCTTCATCCTTCCGCACCCAAGTCAATCTGCGGTCCTTTCCCGCACAAAACGTGAGCGTCACCTTGCTCATATATTTTTCTTTGGTGGCGCAATACCGGAAGCGTGCGTAGCAGGCGCGGAAGATGGCGCGCAGTACGCAGTTGCAGGCGCTGGACTTGCCTCCCCTACCCGGGCGCAATCCATCTCCATGGCAATGCGTGCAGGAAGTTTTCGCGAGTGCGAGGGTCTCTGATCTGCTCCAATTCTTACTCAAGTTGAATGTCCTCTCCAGGCTGCCCCGCGACGTTGGGGCAGGCTAGTGAAACGGCTGATGTCCACTGTAAGGCGAATTAGCCGCTCGTCAATATTTCTAATTTTTATTTTATGAATATTTTTATATATATGCCCTCCCTCATTAGAAGCAACCCGCGTGTTTACAAGAGGAAAGACATAATTTTTTAGCGCCACAAATTCTTATTTAAATTGTACTTAATTTCTGTTACGATCAAATTCGGGTGGCCCCTATTTCCAGGGGAAATCATTTCCTTGGCGCGCGCCATATATTTCGAGTTGCTTCAGCTAAGTCTCATCGCGAACATTCATCAGCGGGTCCAGCGCGGTGAATTGACGGAGCGGGGACTCGCGCGCGGCACCGGCATCTCTCAGCCGCACCTCCACAACATGCTCAAGGGAGTGCGCGTGCTGTCACCGCCCATGGCAGACCTGCTGCTCCGTCACCTCCACATGACGGTGCTGGATCTGCTGGATGCCGACGAGGTACCCGGTCGCCGCCCCACGGACCGCGCCGGGTGAGGCCAACGGCGCGCCATCCGCCACGCCCGATTCCGACTCGCTTTCCAACCGTGAACCGCTTATTCTGGTTGGGCTGCCCACCGCGCTGAAATCAAGGCCGGCAGATGGAGCGATTCGCAACGTGGCCAAGGACCGTCTGAAGAAGCTGGCGCGAGCCATTGAAGCTCTTGCGGCGAAAGACAGCTTTCTGATTCAGAGAACGCAAGAGATCGCCGCGCTTCGCCGCCAGGCCGCCACGGAACTGCACGCCATCTGCTGCACGTTTGCCGCGGAAATCAACCGTCATCTTTCCCAGCCAACGGTGCAGTTCGACCCCGCTGTATACTCGGCCGAGTCCTTTGACGACAACGGCGTGAATCTGCTGCAGATCAACGTGCGCGGCCGGATCCTGCAGATCGAATTCGAATCGACGCCGGAAATGATCTCGACCGAGAATTTCCGCGTCCCGCACATTTTGGAAGGATCGATCCGCTGCTTCAATCAGGAGTACCTGGAGCAGGCGGTGATCGAAGAGCAGTACATCTTTTACTGCCTGGAGAAAAAGCGGCAGCTCTGGCGGTTTTTCGATGCGCGGACGTACCGGTCAGGGCCGTTCGATCGCGAGTACCTGATCTCGCTGATGGAGCATGTGGTGTGAAGGAAGCAGGTGCCAGGTTCCCAGGTGTCGGGTGTTAGCAAACTGCGGACTGCTTCGCACGATCAGTGTACCGTCGGGTAGTGGATGGCGAGTTGGTCGAGGTATGTTTTGTACTTTGAGGGGTCGTAGCGCAACTTGCGGAGTTCGGGGCGGAAACGCTCCATTTTTTCCGTGTTGAGATCGGTGGGGGCGGTGGCGCCTTCGGGGAGCAGCGGCTGCCACTTGGTTTCGCGGGTTTGATCGCCGAAATAGCTGCGGGCAGCGCGCAGGAGCTCGGGCTTGAGCAGCAGGTCGATGGCTGTCATGGCGTGAGCTTCGGCGCCGGCGGTTGCGCCTTTGTGGGCGATTGGAGTCGCCATCGAAATAGCGCTCGACCAATGGTGGCCGACCATCCCAGGAATATTACCCGGATAGCGCAGCACCACCGTGGGGAGGTTCCAGGAAACCTCGGCAATGTCGTCCGATCCGGCGTTTGAATAATCCACGCCCGCGGGCTTCAACTCGGCCACGTCTTTCTTCAAGCCTTCAACCTTGCTTTTCATTTCGGCCTGGGACGCGCGGGCCAGCGTCTCATCGGCTTCGGACCACTGTGGCATGCCGACTTCCTTGATGTTCGCCGTGAGCGCTTCCGCCACCGGTTTATTGAAGTGACCTGGCCAGGTGGCGGCGAGCACGCGCTCCGTCACGGTGGTGTCGGTCATCATGGAAGCGGCTTGCGCCATTTTGGTACCGAGGGCATGCAGATCGCGGATGTGATCGTAATCCCACTCGCGGAAAAAATACCAGACAGTGGCTTCTGGCGGCACGACGTTGGGCTGATCGCCGCCGTGCACGATGACGTAGTGGGAGCGCTGCTCGGGGCGGAGATGCTCGCGCCGGAAGTTCCAGCCGACGTCCATCAGCTCAACGGCATCGAGAGCGCTGCGGCCCTTCCACGGCGAGCCCGCGGCGTGCGCGCTCTGGCCATGAAAGCTGTACTGGGTGGAGACCAGGCCCGAGCCGATGGGCCCAAAGCCGGTGCCGAACTCGGCCGCGATATGCGTGCTCAGCATCACGTCCAGATCGCGAAACAGGCCGGCGCTCACCATGTAAGCGCGGCTGGCAAGCAGCTCTTCGGCCACGCCGGGGTAGACGCGGATAGTGCCGGCGATGTGGTACTTCTGCATGAGCTGCTTCACGGCCAGGGCGGCTGTGACATTCACGGCCTGGCCGGCGTTGTGGCCCTCACCGTGACCGGGGCCGCCGGGAATGAGCGGATCGTGGTACGCCACGCCGGGCTTCTGCGAAGTTTCGGGAAGCCCGTCAATGTCGGCCATGAATCCGATAACCGGAGAGCCTGAGCCCCAACTCGCCACAAACGCCGTTGGCATGCCGGCTACGCCGCGCTTAATGGTGAAGCCGTTTTTCTCGAGAATGCCCGTGACGTAGGCGGAAGTTTCGAATTCCTGGAAGCCCAGCTCCGAGAAGCTGAAGATGGAATCGACCATCTGCTGCGTGAGGGTAGCGTTGGCGCGCACGAGTTCGCGGGCTTCATTCTTGAGCGCGGCGAGCGTCGGAGGCGCGGCGAGGCACGCGAGCGGCGCGGTCACGAACGTCCACAAAAAGGTTGTTACCAGTCCTGCTTTGAATAGCTTCATTTCTTTCCTCCCGCTTCCTCGTAGACTTCGAGAACTTCGCACGCGGTGCGCTCCCAACTGAAGCGCGCGGCTTGCTGCTTGCCGCTGGCAATCAGGCGTTCCCGCAAAGCTTGATCCATGAGCACGTCACGAATCCCGCGCGCGATGTCGAACACGTTTTCCGGATTCACGAGCATAGCAGCGTCACCCACCGCCTCGGGCAACGAGCTGACGTTCGACGTGACTACAGGTGTCCCCGACGCCATGGCCTCCAGCGGCGGCAATCCAAAGCCTTCGTAGAGCGATGGAAACACGAATGCGGCCGCGCACTCATAAAAAATACGCAGCGTATCAAACGGCACGAAGCCAAGAAAACGCGCGCGGTTCTCCACGCGGCTGTGAATCACGGCCCGCCGGACGGCCGGATTGCGGGCAATTTGATCGCCGATGATGATCAAGCGCAGGTCGGCATAGACCGGATGGCTGGCAAGCTCGTTGCGGACGACGGCAAAGGCTTCGACGAGCCGCGGAATATTTTTCTGCGGGCGAATATTTCCGGCATAGAGCAGGAACGGGTATTGGATCTGATACCGCTCCATGATGCGGCGCCTCTCGCGCTCCTCGGTTTCAGGCCCAGCGGCACGGGCATCGGCGGCGCGGCCCCGCCGGAAAAACTCAGGCGCGGGCGCGCTATAGACCAGGCGGACGCGGTCGGCCGGAATGCCCAGCGCCTTCACCACGTCGCGGCGGGTGGCGGCGGAAACGGCCATCACTCTGGCGGCCTTCAAAAGTCCGCGCCGGAAGCGGTAGCGCCGGAGATTCATCCGGACGCCGGTTTCGTCGCTGAAAAGGAGGCTGGCCATATCGTGAATCGTCACCACGTACGGCCTGGGCATGAAAAACGGCGCGCGATTGAGAGGGATGTGGTACACGTCGGCGGAGAATCGGCGTAAAAAAAGCGGGAAAGCGATGTTATCGCGGGCGCGGTCGTCGGCTGAATTGTAACTGGCGATTTCGAACTGTGGCGGAAGGCCGGCGAGCAGCGGCGCATCGGCCGCCGAAGTTACCAGCACGTACTTGTTCCGCTGATCGACTTTGGCGAGCGCCTGGATCAGATTGCGGATGTAGGTGCCAATACCGAAATCGCGGATGCGGCGCGCATCAATGACGATTTTGAGCATACGCGCCGCAGGCCGGACGGCCTACCTTATCGCTGGAGCCTGTTCCAGTTTCCAACTGTAGAGGGGATAGCGATTGGTGAGGTTCTGGACTTTGCGGCGCACATCGGCGATGGTTTCTTCCGACGTCATATGGCCCAACACCTGGGCGATCAGCGCAGCCGTTTCGCGCATCTCCGTCTCGCGGAAGCCGCGCGTGGTAACGGCGGGACTGCCCAGACGGATGCCGCTGGGATTGAGCGGCGGATTCACATCGAACGGGATGGCGTTCTTGTTGACAGTGATGCGCGCGCGATCGAGCGCGGCCTCGGCTTCTTTGCCGCGAATGCCCTTCGAGAACACATCGACCAGCATGACGTGGGTATCGGTGCCGCCGGAGACGACGCGATAGCCCTCGTCGATCATGCCTTGGGCCAGGGTGCGCGCGTTGGCCAACACCTGCTTCTGATAACTGATGAATTCCGGCCGCATGGCCTCGAGGAAACACACCGCCTTTGCAGCGATCACGTGCTCCAGTGGTCCGCCTTGCACGCCGGGGAAAACGGTCTTGTCGATGGCCGCGCCGTACTGCGCCTTGGCGAAGATCATGCCGGCGCGCGGACCGCGCAGCGTCTTATGCGTGGTGGAGGTGACGATGTCGGCCCACTGGCACGGGTTGGGATGCAGGCCGGCGGCCACGAGTCCGGAAAAATGCGCCATGTCGACCAGCAGCAGAGCGCCGACGGAATCGGCAATCTGGCGGAAGCGCGGGAAATCCAAAGTACGCGGATAAGCGCTGCCGCCGGAGATGATCAGCTTGGGTTTGTGCT
>Ga0209166_10002979_pt1 | contig 12456 bp, 7 predicted proteins | sample Coa_R1_3_FD_187151 | JGI IMG/M metagenome (GOLD analysis project Ga0209166, IMG submission 187151) | Surface soil microbial communities from Centralia Pennsylvania, which are recovering from an underground coalmine fire - Coalmine... | ecosystem: Environmental > Terrestrial > Soil > Unclassified... | reverse complement strand
CGCTGCGCGACCAGCCAGGCCACCTCGAGGAGTTAGCCCAGCATGGTCTGAAGCCGTTTGATCTCGTCGCTTCCAACCTGTACCCGTTTCTCGAGGCCGCCAGAGACAACGGCTCGCGACTGTCGGTCGCACTCGACAACATCGATATCGGCGGACACACGCTGCTTCGCGCCGCGGCCAAGAACTTCCCGAGCGTCCTGGCCGTGTGCGACCCCCACGACTACGTCCGCGTCCTCGAAGAACTGCGACGGGGCGAGGGCGCCAGTGCGGATACGCGGCGGCGCCTGGCCGCCAAGGCCTTCCAGCACTGCGCCATCTACGACACCCACGTCGCGAGCTACCTGCGGCCGCACGACGACATCTTTCCAGCGGAGTACACGCTGGCGCTGTCGAGGATCGCCGACATGCGGTCGGGCGAAAATCCGCACCAGCTCGCGGCTTTCTACGCCGAGGCGTCGCCACGGCCCCGCCCGGCGGGCATCGCCACGGCCGTCCAACTGCACGGCGACGCGCCGACATTCAACAACACCTACGACGCCGATCTGGCCTGGCAGGCGGTCTCCGACTTCACCTCCATCTGCGTGGCGATCGTCAAGCACGGCAATCTGTGCGGACTCAGTCTCGGCGACTCGGTCGCCGACGCGTTCCGCAAGGCGCTGGCGACCGATCCGCAGACCGCCTTCGGCAGCGCCGTCGCCGCCAACCACGTCATCGACGACGAGGCTGCCCGCGAGATCGCGTCGGTGTTTTTCGAAGACCTCGTCGCGCCCGATTACACCCCGGAAGCACTGGAGTTGCTGCGGCCAAAGGCCGACCTGCGGGTATTCGCCACCCACTCGGATCCGAGTGCGCACGGCCCGAACGGCTCCGGCCGGTTTCCGGGTGAGCTCGACTACAAACGCCTGATGGGCGGGTTTCTGGTCCAGACGCGCGACGCTCTGCCGGGCCAACCATTCACTCCCAAAGTGGCCAGCCATCGCCATCCGGTGCTGGAGGAGCTCACGTCACTCCAGTTCGCCTGGCGGGCGGTCAAATACGTCACCTCCAACGGGGTCGTGCTGGCGAAAGGTCTGTCACTGGTCGGATATGGCTCCGGCCAGCCGAACCGGCAGGACGCGGTGGACCTCGCGCTCCGGAAGGCGGGCGATCGCGCGCGGGGCTCCGTCCTTGCCTCGGACGGATTCTTTCCGTTCATCGACGCGATCGAGCGGGCCGCCGACGCCGGTGTCACCGCCGTCATCCAACCCGGCGGCTCGACCCGCGACCCGGAGCTGATCCGCGCCGTCAACCGGCACGGCATGGCCATGATCTTCACCGGCGAGCGCCACTATCGCCACTAGGGACGCGCGCGAGCTCCAGCTCCGCTACGGAGTCAACCCACATCAGACGCCCGCCCGTGTCTGGACCGACCGGCCGTTGCCGTTCCAGGTGCTCAATGGTGCGCCGGGCTACATCAACCTGTTGGATGCACTGAATTCGTGGCAGCTGGTGCGCGAGCTTCGCGCGACGCTTGGTCTGCCGGCCGCGGCCTCGTTCAAGCACGTCAGTCCGGCGGGTGCGGCGATTGGTGTGCCGCTCAGCGACGCGCTGCGGCAGGCATATTTCGTCGGCGCCGCGGACCTGACTCCGCTGGCGATGGCGTATGCCCGAGCCCGCGGCGCCGACCGCGTGTGCTCGTATGGCGATTGGGTCGCGCTGAGTGACCCGGTCGACGTCGAGACCGCGCGGCTGTTGCGGCGCGAAGTATCCGACGGAGTGATTGCGCCGGCGTTTGACCCGGCTGCCCTCGACCTCCTGAAAGCCAAGCGCGGCGGCCGCTACACGGTGCTGCAGATCGACCCGGTGTACGCACCCCCGGCGATCGAAACGCGCCAGGTCTTCGGGATCAACTTCGACCAGCAGCGCAACGCCGTCATCCCCGGCGAAGCCCTGCTGAACAACGTCGTCACCCGCCGACGCGAAATCCCCGACGCTGCCCGCCGCGACATGCTGCTGGCGCTTATCACCCTGAAATACACGCAATCCAATTCGGTTTGCCTGGTTGCGGAGGGCCAGGTCATTGGCAATGGCGCCGGCCAGCAGTCGCGCATCCACTGCACGCGCCTGGCCGCCGCCAAGGCCGACACGTGGTATTTGCGACAGCATCCCAACGTCCTCAGTCTGCCGTTTCGTCCGGACCTCGACCGGGTCGATCGCGACAACGCGATCGACCAGTACCTGCGCGACGACCTCACCGCCGCCGAAGAGGCCGCCTGGCGCGACGCGTTTTCAGCGGTACCTCGGCGGCTGTCGCACGATCAGAAACGCGCCTGGCTGAGCCGCCTCAATGGCGTCGTCATGGGCTCAGATGCCTACATCCCCTTCCGAGACAATGTCGACCGCGCCCACGCGAGCGGAGTCCAGTACATCGTAGAGCCCGGCGGCGCGATGCGCTCCGCCAGCATCGTCGCCGCGTGCGACGAGTACGGCATGGTGATGGTCCACACCGGCCTTCGCCTGTTCCACCACTGACGCTCCGGGGCTCCGCATCGCTTCGCTCGCTCGTTCGAGACCGGCAAGAAAAACCAACGTCGACTGGTCGATCTCGCCCGCACCAACGTCCCGTGGCAACTCGAGCAAAAAAACCAACGTCGACTGGTCGATCTCGCCCGCACCAACGTCCCGTGGCAACTCGAGCAGGGCCGGCCCGGGCTTGCCGTTGCGCAGCCTCAGAGGATCTTTGCAAAGGCCGGATTCCGGCGTCGGAGTACCCGTCAGGATGTTCTTAAGCGGGGGGTCGCCGCGGGAAGGAGCGCGCAGCGAGCGCAGCGAGCGGAGCAGCGACTGGCGGCGGGGGGCCCGCAGGGCTCCCCCGACCCCGCTCTGTCGATAGAACTACATGTGAGCATCGAACCAGCCGTAGATCCGCTCGAGCCGCTCGATGCGGCGATCGGGCCGGCCGGAGCGGCTGAGGTTGTGGCTCTCCTCGGGAAACCGGACCATCTCGACTTCGACCTTGCCGATCCGACGTAGCTGGACGAACAACTGCTCGGCCTGTTCGATCGGACACCGCAGGTCCTGCTCGCTGTGGATGAGCAGCAGCGGGGTGCGCATGTCGCGCGCGTACGTCAGCGGCGAGCGCTCGCGGTACAGCGCCTCGCGCTCGTACACCGGCCCGCCCAGGATGTAGTCGCCGAACCACGGACCAATATCTGAGGTGCCATAGAACGACGCGAAGTTGTAGCAACCACGCTGTGAGACCGCGGCGCGGAAACGATTGGTGTGGCCGACCAGCCAGGCAGTCATGAACCCGCCATACGAGCCACCGGTCAGGCCGACTCGAGACGTATCCACCCACTTCCACTGGCAGGCGGCGTCCACCGCGGCCATGCAGTCCGCGGCGTCCTGATTGCCCCAGTCGGCAAAAATCCGCGAGGTAAAGGCCTCGCCGTAGCCCTTGCTGCCACGCGGATTGGTGTACAGCACGGCATACCCGCGTGCGGCCAACGCTTGAAATTCGTGCATGAAGGTGGCGGCGTACATCGTCTCGGGTCCACCGTGGACCTCGAGGATCAGCGGCAACTTCTTCTTGCTCGCCGACCCGGGCGGCTTCATCAGCCAGCCGTGGACAACCTGGCCGTCGGTACTGCTGACCTGAAACGGCTCGGCGCACGTCACTTCGAGGGTGTCGAGTAGCGCGTCGTTCTCGTGGCTCACGCGGCGCTCTGCACCGTTCGCGGTCGCGGCGACAACTTCGTAGGGGTGCGTCGGGTCGGAGACCACGCACGCCAGGTGTTGACCGTCCCGGGCCACGCTGAAGGCGCAGATTTCACGGTCGCCGCCGAGCACGACCGCCGGTGGCGCTTGTCCGGCCGCGTCAAACCGGACCACCTCCACCCGCCCGTTGCGTGACACCAGGTTGAGCAGGCTCCGCCCGCTCGCGTCCCACGCCGGCGGCTGCGCGGCGAATGGGTCGCGGGCATCGGACAACGCGGCGTTGCCCAGCTCGGCGTCAAAGTCGCCGGCGATCGGGCGCGAATCGCCACCCTCGACGGGTACGGCGCGTAATTCGGTCCGCGCGCCATACGTCCAACCGCGTTCGTGGCCGAGATAGGCCACCTCGCGTCCGTCTGGCGAGAAGACGGGCACGCTCGCCTGGCCACGATGCCGCGTCAGGCGCCTGGCGCGACCGCCGGCGCTGGGCACCGCCCAGACGTCAGTCAGCAGACTCGTATCGCGGTCGCGCTCACGGTTCGACGTGAACGCCACCAGCTTTCCATCAGGCGACCACGTCGGTTCGGCGTCGTCCCAATCGCCGTCGGTGATCTGGAGGGGTTCCTTCTGGCGACTCGCGTCGAGGACGAACAGGTGTTTGCGCAGGGCCTCGAAGAAGCCCTCGCCGTCGCCCTTGTGACGGATGCGCGTGATGAGCTTGACGCGTGGCGGTTTGGCTTTGTCGTCCGACTGGCCCTCTTGCCTGGCGATGGCCTCGATGTCGACCCGCGCGCTGAACGCGATTCGGTCGCCGGTCGGCGACCAGACGGGTACGCCCGCGCCGCGTTTGAGTGACGTGAGTTGGCGCGGCTCGCCGCCTTGCAGGGGCAGCACGAAGAGCTGGGACTTCGCGTCGACGCGGTCGGAGAGGAAGGCCAGCGAGCCGCCGTCCGGCGACCAGCGCGGCGCACTGTCGCGGTGGAGGCCGCTGGTCAGCGCGCGCGGCGGCTTGCTGGCGTCAAAGTCCGCCAGCATGAGCTGCGAGCGGTAGCGCGTGTGATCCGCAGGATCAACCCAGCTGACCACGTACGTTACGAGCGAACCGTCGGGGCTGATCTGTGGATCCCCCACAAACCGCAGTCGATACAGGTCATCGGCCACCACACCCCGGCGGCGAGCTTTCTGAGGAGCCATCTCCGAGAGAGTAGCGGAGATCCTGCCTACCCGCCGCTCGCGCGGCTCGCGGCTCCGTTCCAAGAGTTCGCAAAGTGATCCTCCGCATCCCCAATGCGGTCGGTGCACACGTCGCGCGCATTAAAGCGTGTTTCAAGAATTCATCGATAAGGTGCACACGTCGCGCACATGATGCGTGTTCAAGAATTCATCGATAACGTGCGTCGGATCGTGCGGCGGCCGGGTACTGACTCCCCAAATCGGTGAAAGACTGATGGCGCCGCGAGCTGCGCGAGCGGCGGGTAGGCACCGAGCCAACGCTGCTCCCTTACGCTAAGCGGCGATGGCCTTCGTGGCAGTCGCCGTGGCGACGGCGGTGCTGTATGCGGTGTGGGCGCTGTGGGTGCCGCTGCTGCCGGACAACCTGTATACGCCGCTGCTGGATCTGGGCAAGATCACGGGCTACCAGTGGCCGGCGGCGCTGCTTTATTTGCAGCTCATCCTGGGCCTGTATCTGCTCTACGCGCTCGGCTATCGAATGGTTGCGCGTGGGTCGGTAAGGCTGGCGTTCGTCTTCGCCTGCGGCGCGTGCTTTTGCTTCGAACTGGTCTGGGCGTACCCGGCGACCGCGGTCGACGTCTTCGGGTACGTGGCCCACGGGCGGGTGCTGGCGCTACACCACGTCAACCCGCTCATCATCGCGCCCGACCTGTTCCCGTACGACCCCATCATTCCGTATCTGGCGTTTCCCAGCGAGCCGTCGCAGTACGGGCCCGTCTGGGTCTTGCTGAACGGCGCGCTGGCCCTGCTGGCAAGGGGCGATCTGCTGGTGGAGGTCCTGCTGTACAAGGGCGTGGCCGTCCTGGCCCACCTCGCGGGTGCGGGGCTCGTCTTCGCCATAGCCAGGCGACTGGGCGCCGAGCCGCCCATGGCGCGCGCCAGCGCCTACCTGTATCTCTGGAATCCCATGCTGCTGTGGGAGATGGTCGGCAACGCCCATAACGACGGCGTGATGATGCTGCTGGGGCTGGGCGCCGCCTGGCTGTTCGTCGCGCGCCTGGATCTCCTGGTGCTGCCCGCCATCGCCGCGGGTGTACTCGTCAAAATCCCGGTGGGGTTGATGGCGCCGGTGCTGTTCATCGGCCTGTGGCATCGCAATCGCGCCCGCGCCGTAGAAGGCGGGCTGCTGGCGCTGGTGTTGGCCGTCGCCGTCTACCGTCCGTTCTGGGAAGGGCTCAACACCCTGACGGCGTTGAAGCGCACCGACCTGTTTACGGCCTCGCTGGGTAGCGTGCTGCGCCTGGCCCTGGCGCCCAGCGTCGGCCTGCCGGACGCCACGGCCGCCGCCCGCTGGACCTCGCTCGGCGGCTTCGCGGTGGTGGCCCTCGTCGCGCTCTGGCAGGCAACCCGAACTGACTCGTCATCGGACATCCTGCGGCTGGCGTACTTCACCCTCCTGGGCGGCCTGCTCCTGGCCACGACGTGGTTTCAGGCCTGGTACGTCGTCTGGCCGCTCGGCCTCGGTGCCGCCCTCGCCGCGCCGCGTCGCCATCTCGAAGTCGCGTTGCTGAGCCTGGGCGGACTGTTGCAGTACTTCGTGTTCATCTACCTGTGGGTTATGGGGGTCTTTCCGCCCTACGAGTCCCTGGCACTCCAGGCCGCCGCGTACCTTGCGATCGTCGGGCCACTGGCGCTGGGCGTACTGAGCCTGAAGCAGCCACGTGTCCACAGGCTCACCCTCGGCTCACATCCGCGCTAGACGCCGTGAGGGCAGACTACTGAGTTACGCTGATACGCAATGGAAACTGAAGTCGCCCCAATTGCGCGGACGCGGTCGCGCCACCCCAATAGCTGGGTCTTTTTTGATGGTGAGATGGTCCGCTACCACGACGTGCACATCGGGGTGATGACGCACGCCCTGCACTACGGCACCGGCTGCTTCGAGGGCATTCGAGCCTACTGGAACGCGGCCCAGGGTCAGCTGTATGTGGTGGCGGCCGAGGCCCACTACTCGCGCTTGCGTCGCTCCGCGGCCATCTTGCAACTGGAGTTCCCGTATACCAATGACGAGCTCATCCGCTGGACCGCCGAGATTCTCCGCCGCAACGAGGCGCGGACCGATACCTATATCCGTCCATTTGTGTTCGTCTCGGCCGAAGAGATCGGCGTCCGCTTGCACGGGATGGAGCAGAGTTTCCTGATCTACACCGCGCCGCTCGGCCAGTACATCGCCGGCGACGGCATTCGCTGTATGGTCAGCACCTGGCGCCGGATCTCCGACGGAGCCATTCCCGCGCGGGCAAAGATCAGCGGGTCGTACGTCAACTCGGCCCTCGCCAAGTCGGAGGCGCTGGACAATGGCTATGACGAGGCGATCATGCTGAGCCAGGATGGCCACGTCAGCGAAGGGTCGGCCGAAAACCTGTTCATGTTCCGCGACGGCGTCTTCAGCACGCCGCCGGTGACCGAGGACATTCTCGAAGGGATTACCCGCAAGCAGGTGATCGGCCTCATTCGCGACGAGCTCGGCATCCCGGTGGTCGAACGTCAGATCGATCGCACCGAGCTGTATACCTGCGACGAGCTGGTGCTGTGCGGTACTGGCGCGCAGATCACGCCGGTCATCGAGGTCGATCATCGCGCGGTTGGGGATGGCCGCGTGGGACGCCACACCCTTCAGCTGCAAGACCTGTACTTCCGCGCGGTGCGCGGCGAAGATCCGCGTTATCGCGATTGGCTGACACCCATTTACGGGTGACCAGTTGGCCGAGAGCGCGGCGCTTCCGTTTCCGCTGATCGACATCCACACGCATCTCATGCCCGAGCGGCTGTTCCAGGCCGTGCGCGCGTATTTCCATGCCCACTTGTGGCGCCCGCACTACGAAGGGCCAATCGAAGAGCTTGTCGAGACCCTGCTCACCAGCGGGGTGAGTCGCTTTGTGTTCATGCCGTACGCGCATCGGGCGGGCATGAGCCGCTCGCTGAACCACTGGGTGGCCAATGTCCAGGCAACGTTTGCGCCGCACGCCATTGGCTTTGGGACGTTCCATCCCGAGGATGACGCCCTGGTGCCGGAACTGGCGGACGAGGCCTTCGTTCGGCTCGGGCTGCGCGGAGCCAAGCTGCACCCCCAGGTCGGGCAGTTCGGGCTCGAGGATCCGCGCCTGGATCCGCTGTACGAACGCGCCATTGAATACGGGGCGCTGCTGCTGATTCACGCCGGCCGTCGGCCTGAGGCAAGTGAGCACATCGGCTCGCGACCGTTCGGGCGGTTGATGCGTCGTTATCCGCGTCTCCAGGTCGTCGTCGCCCATGCTGGCGCGGACGAGTTCGACGCCTTCTTCGACCTGTGTGGGCTGTACGACGGTCTCTACCTGGATACGGCGATGGTGTTCAACAAGTTCCTTGGCGGTCCGCCGCCGATACGCCGGGTCATCGAATTTCAAGACCGGGTGGTCTTTGGAAGTGATTTCCCAAACATCCCGTATCGCTTCGAAACCGCGCTCCAGGGCATCCTGGATCTTCGACTTGGTCGCACGCTCGAAGAAAAACTGCTGTTCACGAACGCGGCCCGGTTGCTGGGCCTCGATCTCGCCACGCTCGCGGCGCCGGTCTAGAACCCGAAGCGGGGACGCGCGACCGGCGCCGCGCGCAGCAATCGCTCGATGGCGCGGAGAAAGACGTCGAGATCGAACGGTTTTTCCAGGCACGCTTGCACGTGCAGGTCGCGCGTGGCCTCGCCGAGCTTGCGATACGCCGACATCACCATGATCGGCGTGCAGCTGCACAGGTCGTCTCGGCGGCACACCTTGAGGAAGGTCCAGCCGTCCATGCCAGGCATCATCAGATCCAGCACGATGGCGTCGGGTTGCGTCGCTTTGACCATGGCCAGCGCGGCGTTGCCGTCGGCGGCTTTTTCGACGCGGTAGCCCTCGAGCTCGAGGGTCTCGGCAATCACATCGCGGATGGCGTCCTCGTCATCGACGACAAGAATGCACTTCGAGCTCGTAGTGGACACTGGACCAACCTGTTGGTGGGTGGCTGCACTTCGCGTGCCGGTCGATGACCGAACTTCATGACGCGTGGACTTGCCACTGCCAGAGTGAGGCATCCGTATACGTGCGGGTGGCCAGTCACTCATCGAGCTGGCGTTGGTGGCACCCATCTTGATTTTGCTGGCGATGGCGGCGTGGGACGGCGGCGCGGTCTTGCGCGAGCAGGTCGTGCTGCAGCAGGCGGCGCGCGACGGGGCGCGGGTCGCCGCGACGGCGTGGGGCCAGAACGGCGTCAGCGCGGTGCCGCTGACCACGATCGACGCCACCGTCAAGGCGTCGGCGGCCGACCTCGCTGGCCTGAGCGCCACGCCAGGCTACCTCGCGGTGACCTATCCGGCCAGCCCGGCGCAGGCGGTGAAAGTGACGCTGCGGTACGACCACAGCCTGTACACGCCGGTCCTCCGCAATCTGTGGGGCGGGCCGACCGGCGTCGTGACGCTGCAGGCGTCGGCAGTGTTTCTGGTGCCGCAGCTGACCCAGACACCGGTCGCGATCACGCCGTCGACGCCGCTGCCGACCACCACGCAGACCCCGCTGGCGACGGGCACGCCAACCCAGACGCCGCTGCCGCTCGCCACCCTGACGCCGACGGCGCTGCCGACCGCGACACGCACGCAGACGCCGTTGCCCACGCCAACCCAGACGCCCACGGCACTACCGACCGCGACGCCGACACAGACGCCGCTGCCCACGGCAACGCCGACACAGACGCCGCTGCCCACGGCAACGCCGACGCAGACGCCGCTGCCCACGGCAACGCCGACGCAGACGCCGCTGCCCACGGCAACGCCGACACAGACGCCGCTGCCCACGGCAACGCCGACGCGGACGCCGCTGCCCACGGCAACGCCGACACAGACGCCGCTGCCCACGGCAACGCCGACGCAGACGCTGGTGCCAACCGCCACCCTGACGCCGACGCCGCTCCCCACCGCGACGCCGACGCCCGGGCCGTGCACCGTTGACGTGACCGTGCCTGACATCGACAAGCAAACCGGCTGGTGGCTGACTATCCAAACCGCCGCCTCAGGCACCATCAGCGGCACGTGGACGGTCAGCAACACAGCGATCGACCTGTCCGTGTATCAGGGCAATCCGTTCGCCGCTGATCCCAACCCGGACTCGATCGCGCCACCGACTTCGCCAGCACCGTTGGCCGAGGACAACATTCGACGCGTCGCCATCGTTAATACAGGCACGCAACCGGCCGGCCTGTACACCTTCTACTTCTACAAACCCGCCGCGGGTCAGCAACTGGGTGCGCCGTCTTCCGCGTCCATCACCTACGTCAAGGCGCGCTGCCCTTAAAAGGGCCTACGCGGACTGTGCGGTACGCGCGTTCGCTGATTGAAAAACGGTTAACTTCTTGTTAACTGCAGCTTGTTTCCTGATTAGCAGCCGGGGACGCATACTCACATCGCGATGCAGATAGCTGCCCCTATCCCCCGGCCGGTCCGCCGATTCCTGCTCGCGGGCACCCCGGGCGCGCGACCGGTGCTCATCGGCCTGCTGGTCCTGGCCGTGATCGCGGGCGCTGGGGTCGTCATCTATCAGCGCTTCTTCGCGCCCGCGCCCGCCGCGCCGGTCGGGCAGATCATTCCGGTGCAGCGCAACAACGTCGCCGCGACGGTCAGCGCTACGGGCAGCGTCGTCGCGACCAAGCAGGCCAAACTCGTCTTCGCCAATACCGGAAAGATCCGCGACATCCTGGTCAACGTCGGCGACGTGGTCACCGCGGGCCAACCACTGGGGCGGCTCGTCTCAGATACGACACAGGTGAAGCTCGACACCGCCCGCTCGCAGCTGACGACCGCTCAGCTCAAGCTCCAGCAGCTGACGGAGACGGCTACCGCGGCGGACCTGGCTGCCGCCCAGGCGGCGTACGACGCCGCGAAGGCCAAGCTGAACGATCTGGAGACGGGTCCCACCGCGGCCGATCTGCAGGCGGCCCAGGCGGCGGTGGTACAGGCGCAGGCAGGGGTTGACGATACAACCGCCAAACTGCAGACGCTGCTGTCAGGCCCAACCAGCTCCGATCGCGCCAGCGCGGTCTCGAGTCTGGTCGGTGCCCAGAACACGCTCGCGGCGGCCCAGGCCAAGCTCGATCAACTCGCGGCCGGTCCGACCACGGTCGACGCGACCACCGCTCAGGCGGCCGTCGCGGACGCCAACTCGACGTTGCGATCCGCGCAAGCCAAGCTGGACCTCCTGCAAGCCGGCGCAACCCCCGCCGACCTGGCCGCCAGCCAGGCCGCCTTCGACAAGGCGAATGCCGACGTGGACAACGCTCGGGTCAAGCTCGACCAGGCGAAGCTCACCGCCACGCTACCGCCCGACGTCATTGCCGCCCAGTCCGCCCTGGCCGCCGCCGAGTCGAAGGTGCACACGGCGCATCAGACCCTGGATCAGCTGGCGGCGCAGCTCGAACAGGCCAATGCCGACCTGGCCGGTCAGCAGTCTGCGCTGACCGCCTCCATCAAGTCGGCCGACCAGACCTGCAGCAAGTTCGGCGGCAGCTCCGGCGAGTGCGCCGTCGCCCGGTCGGGTACCGATGGCCAGCAAGCGGCCATCCTGAAGGCGCAGCAGCAGGTGAAACTGCTCAGCGGCAACGGCTCGTGGGATCAACTGGCCGCGCAGAAAGAGGTCGTGGCTGCGCAGGCCGCCTACGACGCCTCCGCGGCCAGCCTCAAGCAGACCCTGGCCGCCCACGACGCTGGCGTCGACCTGATCGCGGCCCAGACCGGGTACGACACCGCCGTCTCTCAACTCACCAGCGCGCGGGCCCAACTGGACAAAACGCTGGCTGGCCCGACCAGCGCCGACGTGATCGCCGCGCAGGCCGCCGTTGACCAGGGTCAAACGGCCCTGGCCACCGCCCAGGCCAAGCTCGACCAGACCATGCAAGGCGCCACAGACGCCGACACGGTCGCGGCGATAACGGCCGTACAGACGTCGCAGGCCAACGTCGATTCAGCGCAGGCGAAGCTGGACAGTCTGGGGGTGGCCACGCCGCAGGACGTCCAATCGGCGCGATCGGCGCAGGCCAGCGCGCTGTCCGGGTTGGAATCGGCGCAGGCCAAGCTCGCCCAGCTACAGGCCGGACCGACCCAGACCGATCTCGAGGCAGCCAAGAGCGGCATTGCCGGCGCGCTGGCCACGCTGGCGAGTAAGACGGGCAGTGCTCGATCGAGCGACATCGCGCTCCAGCAGGAAGCCGTGCGGCAGGCGGAGCTGGCGCTGCAGCAGGCGCAGATCGACTCGGACAACAACACGCTGCTGGCGCCATTCGACGGCGTCGTCGCGTCGGTCACCGGCAACCCGGGTGAAATGGCCCCGACCGGCACTACTGGCTTCATCTCGCTGATCGATCCTCACGAGGTCCGCGTCGACGTCACCGTCGACGAGACCGACGTCGCCCGGGTCGCCGTCGGTAAGCCGGCCACGCTCACCTTCGACGCCATCCCCGGGCGCCCGCTCCGCGGCCAGGTCATCTCGGTCTCGCCCAACGGGACCCTCTCGCAGGGCGTGGTGACCT
>Ga0209166_10002978_pt1 | contig 12457 bp, 9 predicted proteins | sample Coa_R1_3_FD_187151 | JGI IMG/M metagenome (GOLD analysis project Ga0209166, IMG submission 187151) | Surface soil microbial communities from Centralia Pennsylvania, which are recovering from an underground coalmine fire - Coalmine... | ecosystem: Environmental > Terrestrial > Soil > Unclassified... | reverse complement strand
TCGACATCAAGCGGCCGGTAGGTTGTCGTATTCAGTATCTGTCTGATCAGTTCGCCCATTTATAACCCCTGTGATCGGGTACGTGGTCTATTCAGTGACATATTGAGGTCGATCATACGGATATGGAAGAATAGCTGTGTGGCCTCACGCGCCCGCACTTTGGCTGCCCGACGCATAATGATGGGCGGCCTGGGTGATTTGATCGAGCAGAGCGGGTGGAACGTCATGCCGGTCGATCCAATGCTCACGCGTGAAGATTTCACGGTCAAATTCAGCGCTGACGACCTGTTCGATGAACGGCGTTCCTTGAGCGACTGGCACGCCGTCCATGTCCCAGATGCCACAATCCCCTGCGCCCAGGTGGTTGGGCTCCACTAACACTAAGTTCGAACGCACGACCACCATCTTCAGCAGAGTCGCCAGGGCAGACTGGTTGTTCAAAACCATGCGGCGATGTTGCCAGAAAGTAACCTTCCCGGTGGGCGTATCGATCCCGTCCGGAGGAATATTGTTGTAATGCGGGGTGAACAATAGCCGAGCGCCTTTCCAGCGCAGGCATAAGGCTGGCTCAACAAAGGAGGTGTCATGGCAGAGCACGACGCCAAAACGGATCCCTTTGGCCTCGAATACCGGCATGTCCAGATCGCTGGATGAAAATGGTGCTTCCTCCGCGGTCAAAACGGTTTTGTGATATCGCCCAAGCAGACCGCCAGCGTAGATGACCAGGCAGGTGTTGAAGACCTTGCCTTCAAAACGCTCGTTCAGTCCTACCAGGACGACCGTATCGTACTGCGCGCAAGCGCTCACCAGCGACTGGATCCTTGGATCATCTAGCGCCATGCTATTCTCACGATCCGATATCGCGGAAGTCCTACAGATAAAGACTTCTGGAAAGCAGAGAAAATCCAAATTTAGTGATCGAGTTTGTTGAAGTACTTCAACTAGTTTCTGGATATTTCTCTCGGGGCAGTTGTCTATGATCGGACCTTGCCAGGTGCCGATCCGGATTTTCTCAGACATGTTTTGCTCCTGCGGGTAAGGTTTGTGCCAATCCAGGTTGATGCCCAGCGGCTAAATCCAGCCTGGGTATTGCCCTCGCAATTGGGCTAACTCATCTTCGGTCAATTGGCGATAGTCCGTCTTGATTGCGCCCATATCGCTCGCTTCAACAATCAGCCAGGAGCTATCGCGGGTTCCGATCACGCTGTGCCAGGTGCCGCGGGTTACGTTGTAAATAACCCTGGGCTGCATATCTACCACCTGAATCACCTGGTCGCTGTCCACCACCAGGAGACCGTGACCACGAGTCAGGACAAAGACTTCATCTGTCTGGTTGTGACGCTCAACCCGGCCGGCCTGGGCCGCGTCGAAACGAGGTTCCCAATTCATCAAGGCCACCAACCAGTCTCGGTGGGACACCAGGAAGGGGCGGTAGCCTTCGCCTTCCCAGGTAAAGATGTCAATGCCATGCGATGTGGACATGCTTATTCTGGCCGGCCTGTCTTAGTCCGGCTTGTTGCCCGGATGGGCCTCTATGATTTGACAGCTCCCATTGTGATACCCGAGATCATCCTTTCGGACAAAATGATGTACAGGATGATCGTGGGGACCATGACAATGACCACGCCCGCCATCAGGCCGGTCCAATCTCCCGTGTACTGCATGGCATTTGTCAACGAATACAAGCCTAGTGAGAGGGTGCTGAGCTTTGGATCGTTCAGAAAGACCAGCGCCAATTGGTATTCATTCCAGATGTTGATGAAGTTAAAGATGGTCGCCGTGATCAGCCCCGGCGTTGCCAGCGGCAGCATCACGCTGAAAAACACCTGAAAGTCGCTGGCGCCGTCAATCGTGGCCGCCTCCTCCAACTCGGGCGGCAGTGATCCGAAAAAACCCGTCAGCATAAAGACGGTAAACGGAAGCGCCAGGGCCACGTACAGCACACCCAGACCGAACAGGGTATTGTTGATTTTGAGCGCGGTCAGGATAACAAACAAAGGGATGAACAACAGCGGCACCGGGATACCAATCCCGGCCACGAAGATCATCATGATCAAGTTGCTTCCCCTGAACTTCTTGCGGCTCAGGATATAGGAGGCCGGCGCAGAAAGGACCAGGATCATGAGAACCGCCGGCAGCACCACCACCAGGCTGTTGATAAAGAACCCGCCCAGGTTGACCGTGAACAAGGCCTTGGTGTAGTTCTCAAAGTGCAGTTTCGTCGGCAGGGCCCAGACGTCGGTATACAATTCTTTGTTCGTCTTCAAGGAGGCCAGGATAACCCACACAAACATGAAGAGCGTGACTAACGACCAGCCTCCCAGCACGAGGTAGGCTGGCACATGGCTGATGCGTTTCTTGATCAGGTCTGCCCGGCGCTGCCAGCGTTGGGCGTCATTGGCGCTCAAGGTTTCCGAAGTCATCTTCGCCTCCTAATATTGAAAGACTTCACGGCGCATGCCGCGGCGCAGCACCAGGACAATGACCAACACGATCAGCTGGAGCACAACACCGATCGCCGTGGCGTATCCCAACCGGTAAATCGGGACGCGCTTGCCGAAGCCCTCGATAAACAGGTAGATCCCCACCGTGTAAAGCTGGGGCGGCGGCCAGATCTGGTTGAAGGCATAGGGGAACTCAAACACTTTCAAGGCAAAAATGGAGTAGAGCACCATGCCCACGGCAATGACATCCCACAGCAGCGGCACGGAAATACTAATGAACATCTGCCACTGGCTGGCGCCTTCCAGGCGGGCGGCCTCGTAATATTCTTCCGGAATCTTGTCCATACCGGCCATCAGCAGAATCAAATAGAAGCCGACCTGCATGAATATCAGCGCGACCAACATCGCCCAAAAGATATGATCGATACTGGTAAACGTGAAGGCTGCCCCGGCTTTCCAGCCAATACGCGCGAATAAAGAATTGAGCACGCCAAAGCGGGGGTTATAAATAAAAGCCCACAGAGTCGTCAGGGCGATCGTGGCCACAACATTGGGCAGGAAGATCATGGCGCGGAACAGCTTTTTCCCTTTGATGCCGGAATTGACCAGCACCGTCAGCACAAAAGCCAGGGCAAAAATAATCACGCCACCCACCACCAGAATGACGAGGGTGTTCTCGAGGCTCATCATGAAGGTAGGGTCATGCAGCAACTGGTTGAAGTTGCCCAAACCGACGAACACCATGTTCTCCGAAAACCCTGACCAGTCAAACAGGCTGTAGTAGAGCGCCCACACGGCTGGAATGAGGAAGAAGGCCAGATAGACCAGCCCAGCGGGCAGCAGAAACAAGACAATTAACCTTTTTCGAGTCTCCATGCGACGCTACTCCTGAACAGCCGCATTGACCATTCGGGCCTGGTCCGGCCAGGGCCGCGATGGTCAGTCAGGCGATTGTGACAGCCGTGAAGGGAGGGGAGCTGGACTCCCCTCCCTTAGCAGGAAAAACAGCTACAGCTTCAACCGAAAACCGCTAGTGAGTTGACCAATAGTTCTTGGCATCGGCTGACATCTTGGCCGGGAAGTCGGCCACGGCCGTCTTGCCGAGGATGGCGGGCATCACATCGGCGTTCAACACGTTATTGGTGAACTCGGCATGCAGGTAGGCGCCGCCGTCTGACTCATCCAGGATCTGTGTGGTGTTGACAACGGCCGTATAACCATCCGCCACTGCTTTTGGCCATTCGACGCCTTTGCGGGTTGCCCCCCGCAATTGCGCGGTCATCAATTTCTGGGAATCGGCGGTCAGCACGAACTTCAAGAAGAGCTGGGCTTCCGCGGGATGCGCCGTCTTCTTGATGATCGCCAGCGTGAGCAGCGCCTGCTGCAAATCAGTGCTCTTGCCAGTGCCGCTGGAGACAGCCGGGAAGCCAAAGCCGCCCCATTCGAAGTCTGCGCCGGTGATCGGGAGGAGCTCGGTGGGCACCCAGCTGCCAACGAGTTCCATGGCCGATTTGCCGGTGCCGATGGTTTGCTCGCCCGCCGGCCACAAGTTGCCATGGGCCGAATCGGGGATGTAGCCCTTGTCCCACAGCTGCTTGATCATCGTCAATGCCTGGGTGAAGGCCGGGTCCTTCCACTTTTCGCCAGTCTTGTCGTTGATCGCGCTCAGCAGGAACCCGGGACCCTTGATGCGCTCGACCAGATAAGTGAAGTACCACGTATTGAAGATGTCGGACTCAACAGCTAGCGGATCAATCCCGCTATCCTTGAGCTTCTGCATGTCGGTCAGGAATTCATCCCAAGTGGCCGGTGCTTGAGTAATGCCAGCCTTGGTGAAGGCGGCCTTGCTGTACCAGAACATGATCGGGTTGTCGTCGAAAGGCAGCAGGTAATGCTGGCCATCCTTGACATACATGTCGAGCACGCCCGGGTTGAAGACGTCCTTGAACGCCACGCTGGGATTATCCAAGTCGGGGGACTTCAGTAAGTCGTCCAGCGGCAGCAATATGCCTTCCTGCTCCATGCCGCCGGCGATCTGGCTCGCGTCCTGGTCGACGATGTCGATAACCGTGTTGGCGCCCAGGGCGGTGCGGGCTTTGGTCTGGTTCTCGCGACCGTTCCAGACCACCGAGACCGTGATATTGGGATACTTGGCCTCGAAATTCTGGATGATCTGGTTATAGGCCACGGCCGATGGCTCGGTCTTGTTCCACATCGACCAGAAGACGAGATTCACCTTCTCACCGCTGGCCGCCGGAGCCGCGGTCGCGGCCGGAGCAGCCGTCGCGGCTGGGGCCACGGTGGCCGCCGGGGCCGAAGTTGCAGCTGGAGCCGCCGTCGGGGCGCCGCACGCCGAGAGCAGCAGAGCCGCCAGCAGGCTCATATAAACGAAGACATTCAGCCTTTTCATTAAAATTCTCCTCACCTTATTCTTTCGATTGGGACATAGCGAGCAGTGTTGCGCGTCGTGGGCGTTATAGATTATCGAGTCGAGACACCTCCATTTCACGTGGCGCCCCAGGCTTTTCAGAGGCCTTCAGGCCAGGCGCCCACTTGCACGCATTCTTCGGACAAGACGTTTGCTCAAAAACGTCTCGCGGGAGATACCATCCACGTACCCGCTGCCGTCCTCGCATCGATCTACCTTGGCGCCACTCGTCGGCGGTCGCCTAACAGTGAAAGTAGAGACGATCTGCCACCGCCCTAGGCGGATTTGGCATCGCGCTTCGGCGTCCGGTTCAGCGATTCTGCTGGCGCTACGCTGATTCCAGCGCCTTTTAGAGCCGCCACAAAATCTTCGTAATGCAAATCTGGCTTCTGCAAATAGGCTGACCGGCCGCCCACCAGCTTCCGGGCTGCCGCTTCTTTCAGCCACGAACAGATGATGAGCTGGATACCTGCCGTTTCGGGTGTCGCTCGCAAGGCGAGTGCCACTTCCCAGCCGCGTCTTTCTCCCGGAAGCTCTGGATCAAGCACGATGACCGTTGGCTGATCGCGGCGGCTCCATTGCAGCACCTGTTCGCCTACCTGTGCCCACATCGTGCGCAGCCCGCTTTCCTCAGCAAAGCGCTGTAATAACTTTGAAATGAAAGGGTCAGCTTCCGCGATAAGGCAAAGTTGGGAATTGGCTCTTTCCTCGTGAGGCGCACTTTGGTTGGACATAGGCTAGCGACCGCGGGACCCTCGGTGAGCGTTGGGCATACTGCCTGATGGGTTGAGTTTGCCCTAATCAGCCGAAGCTGTCTTGGAAAATTGGTGTGCGCTTTAGGACAATTGGAGCGAATTGCCAGTCCACTTTGTAGTTGAAGCCAGCCCGCGCCACGACCGGCACTCACCCGCCGCGACTCTTTCGCTGGCTTAAGAAAAGAAGGGCGACCCGGCTGCCAAGCCGGGTCGCCCACAGGAGATCCTCATGCACCACGCCAGATTGAGCTATTGGCTTTCGGTTTCGGCCGACCTGACGCCGCGCCTGTAAGCACTCGGCGTCACTCCCACCTCTTGCCGGAACACCCGGCTAAAATACCCGCTATCGACAAAACCCACCGCCAGGGCCGCCTCAGTGATGTTCGCCGCGCCTTTTTCCAATAGCGCTTTGGCTTGTCGCACCCGATAGCGGTTGAGGTAGGTCATGGGCGAGAGGCCGAGCTCTTCGTGGAAGCAGCGGGTGAGATAGCGTTCGGTGAGGGCCACGTGCCCGGCCAGCGTCGCCCGCGTGAGCGTTTCGGCATAATGCTCGTGAATATAGGCCATCGCCTGGCGCACCACCCACTGGATCTTGCTGCCCAGCCGCCGGTTGCGCGTCAGCGTTGCCTCCACCAGCGCCAGCACCTCAGCCCCGCTGAAGAGCTCCTTTCCCAGCACCGCGGCCACCCCTTGCTGAAGCCGCGCCATATCTTGCTGCATCAGAATCCGCGCGGTTAACACGATAACCGGCACGTCGCGGATGGTTGGTTTCTCGCGCATGGCCTCGAGCACCCCAAAACCATCCAGTACGGGCATCATCAAGTCTAGCAGCACCAGATCGGGCGGCTCGCGCTCCATCAAGCTCAGGGCCTCGCGTCCGTTGCTCGCCTTCAAAACGGCGCAGCCCGGCACGTGCGCTTCGACGAGGCGCGCCTGCAGGTCCAACAGACCGGGCTCATCATCTACGATCAGAATCCGCTGGCCCTCTTTGCCCGCGATCTGGCCGATCCCCTGGCGCTCCAAAGCCCACGCCAGGTCCACGCCCCGCACCGGTTTGGTTAAGTAGTCCAGGTCCAGGATCGCCCCCGATTTTTCGTCATCTGCCAGCGAGTAAAATACAACCGGAATATCCTGGGTGTCGGGATTGTTTTTGAGCACACGCATCAATTCCCAGCCGGCTTCAGCCGCTGGCCGAAAATCCAGCGCTACGGCGCCCGGAGGAGCAGCCACCACATGTTTCAGCCAGTTGGGATCTTCGTTGATGGCGATGATCTGCACGTCAAACCCGCGCTGCTGCAGATAGGCGCACAAACCTCGGCCGCCCGCTGGTCCCTCAGTCAGCAGCGCCACCGAGCGCGCTCGCACCGCCGTCGTTTCCGTGTTCACCGGCGCGCTCTCAAACGCCGGCAAGGTGAAATAGAAGGTTGAGCCGAAGCCCTCGACGCCTGAGGAGCGCACACCGATCTGGCCGCCATGCAATTCAACCAACCGCCGGCTGATGGCCAGGCCCAGGCCGATACCGCCGTAGCCGCGCTGCGCGGTGCGCTCTGACTGGCGGAACTCATCAAAGATGGCCGCTTGCTCCCCAGCTGGAATTCCGATGCCGGTGTCGCAGATCTCAACCTGCACCGATCCTGGCCTGGCGATCACCTTGAGGGAGACCTGGCCGCCGGGTGCCGTGAACTTGACGGCATTGCTCACCAGATTCAATACCACCTGCCTAAGCCGGGTGCGGTCAGCCCAGACGGTTGGCAGAGGCTGATCCACTTCTGCACACCAGGTCAAGCCCTTTTCGTGCGCCAGCGATTCACCGAGCAGAATGACTTTCTGAAATGTCTCCTCCAGGTTAAGGGGTTCACAAGTCAGCCGCAATTCACCCGCATGGCTGCTTGTCAGGTCAAGCACGTCTCCGATCAGCCTCGCTAGGTGCTGTGCGCTGGCGCTAATGTACCCCATGTCCCGGTCGAGATCAGGCAGAGCGGATCCGCCCCGCGCCCGTGCCATCTGCATCATCTCCACGGTCCCCACGATAAGACTCAACGGTGTGCGCAGCTCGTGGCTGACCATGGCCAGAAAACGGCTTTTGAGCCGGTCGGCCTCCTCGGCCAGCCGGCGGCCTTCTTCGGCCACCTGCCGCGCTTGCACGGCCTCGGCATGGAGTTCTACGTTATGTGCGGCCACAATGGTCCGCTTCAAGGCCCCGCTGACCTCGCCGCGCAAAATATCAAGCAAGTTTTCCTGGACCGGGTCCGCTTCGATTAGCACAAAACCCAGCTGGTCCTCCCGAAAGTAAAGGGGCTCGACGACGAGGCTATAACAGTTGTCTGGCGACAGCATGAGTGCAGCCGGGGCAAGCCGCCTCGACGGGAAGCGCTCCCAACTGTTACAGCTGTCCACGGAAACCCGCGCATTAGCCGCAATCACAACGCGGGACCATTCGGCCGGCGCCGCCGGATTCTCGTAGAGCGACAGGCAGAAGGTGGCCAGACCCAATTTGGGCAGCGCCTGAGCCAGGATATCGGATAAATCCCGCATATCAATGGTGGCGCTCAACATCTGATTGATCTCACCGACTGTTTGAGCCTGTCGCTCGGCCTGCATGGCCTGGTAGGCTCGCGAGCGCTGGGCGGCTTCGCCGATGAGCACACGCGCCTGCTGCCACAAGTTTTCAGCGCTCAGCAGACGGCCATCGGACTCGCGCAGCAGGGGCCGCAGATGGCGGCGTAGGACGGAAATGACGGCATGCCATTTGGAAACCGTGTCTTCGGCCGAGGCGCTCTTCCGCAACAATTCGGTCAGCGTCGAAAGAAACGTGCTCGCCGAGTCCTGCGTGATCCCGGCGATGCAAGCGTCCAGCAATTGGCGAGCCCAGCCAGAGTCCAGGTCTTGGGCGCTGGCATCGGCTACCTGGAAGAGCTCGGCCAGAATAAGTGGGCGGGCGGCGGCCAGTCCGGAAGCACAAGATTCACCGGCCACGGCTCCGGCTTGCTCGATCAGGGGGTCGGGACAACCGCATGACTGGCGAATCAGCAAGCGGGTGGGGAGGACAACCCGCTCGGGGACAGTCTGACCAGCCACGAGAGCCAGCACCATTTCCGTGGCCTGGCGAGCCTGCTCATAAAAGTGAAGCGGCCCGGTGGTCAGCGGCGGCATGACGACGCGACTCTGCGCATTGTCATTGAGTCCCACAATCGCCAGGTCATCGGGGATGCGGATGCCGCGCGCCTGCAAAGCTTTCATCGCGCCGATGGCCATGTCATCGCTATCAGCCGCCAGGGCATCAAAATGCGCGTGACGCTGATTAAGCAGTACTTCAACTGCCTGCACGCCACCACTCTCGTAGAAGTCTCCGACGACGACCAGCGCGGGATCGAACCGCAGACCGGCCTCTGCCAGAACGTCGCGGTAAGCGCGGTAGCGTTCCTCGGCTTCCTGGTGGAGCTCGGGCCCTCGAATAAAGGCAATGCGCGTGTGGTGGTGGACCCCGACCAGGTGGGCAATCACATCGCGCATGCCGTGATAGTTGTCCACGATCACGCCTGGGATACCTTCTACCAGCCCGCCGGCCGTGACGATAGGCAGCGGCGCGTAGCGCATACAGAACGCTTTGAACTCATCTGGCTGCACCCAGCGCGTGAGCCCAGCCACCCAGATGATCAGGCCATCGAGCCGTTCCGTGTCGACCAGGTCGTATAGCACATTGGCTTGCGCTTCGAAACCCAACGGCGAGCGCAATGGCCTGCCAGGGAAGCAAATCAGGTTCACATCGCGTTCGCGAGCCATGCTGGCAGCACCAGACCAGAAGGCATAGTTGTTAGGATCACCCGCGCCATAGGCGAGTAGACCCAGGGTGGGCCGCCTCACGCGAGTTTGCGTTACTTGCACAGGTGAGGCGGCCGGACCAGGAAGGTTAGGTGAGGGTGCCATGACAATAGAGGCTCAGGCGGAACTGTTTGGAGTATAGACCCTTGCCTTCTAACTAACGTTATAAGGCAGGGATGCTCCAAATCCTACTGTCAACCGTCCTCTAGCTTGGCGACGGAAGTCACTGTGAGGCGAACCTCCCTCTGGATCTGCCCTCCCACTTCGATGATTGGCTGGCCAATCACGCAGGACGAGGAAAGACGGGCGTCAACACCGGGCTGGCGTGACGAGCCGGACTGCCCGCTGGCACGTGGCGTGTCACTCAGCGCGATCGGCGATTGAACCTGGAGACACTCAGCAGCGGCGAGCGCCGCTTATGTTGGGCTGCTTTCCCGGCGGCGAAACCTCAACTGATAACCGGGCTGAGATCCCTGTTTCGTGACAATGATGGAACAGTAACTGGCGCAGACGGCGCCAGGGCTGATGATCCTGGAGCGCCAGCGTGCTAGGGCAGCCGGCCCTGCAGCAGCACTGCTTCGCTGGGGCCCATGGTGAAGTTGGTCTGCTGCTGCACGGTCAGGCGGTCGCGTTCGAAGCGGCAGGTGAGCGTCCATGCGTGCGGCGTCTCGTACCACCACAGTTTCGCGCTATAGGTCGATTCGTCGGTCCAGGCGCCACTTGCGCCGACTTTCCACGGCCCGGGATTCCGCAGTGCGGCGTAGTGACTGGAATTATCAATGGGGCCCAGGCTGGCAGCGCCAATCAGCCAACGCTCATAGCCGCAGGCGATATGCTGTTCGCCCTGGTCGTTGCGGATGGTTATCAGCGTTTCGCCGAAGCCGAAATCGAAGGTGATTTCCTTAATCCCCTGCCTGTTTTCGGTCATGGCAAAATGCTGGCCTGAGACGCGTGCGGCGGTCGTGGAAAGCGGCTGCCCCTGTGGCGTGCGTAGTTGGAGGCTTGCCAGCTTGTTGGCCAGGGCGGTCTGCGCCGTGGCATCTTCTGGCAAAGGCGCACTGCCCATAACGGGCAGCAAGTGTTCCCAAACCAGGTCTAGGACTAGCATGTCGCCAAGCCCAGCAGTGATGGCCAGCACTGCGTCCTGGGCCGGCATGACCAGGCAGTACTGGCCGAATGCTCCAGCGCCCATGTAGGCGCCATAACGACAGCGAAAGAATTGATAGCCGTAGCCTTGTTCCCAATCGCTGGTAGCCGAGGAGCCATTAGAAATCTGGAGCGAAGTGGCCTGTTCAACCCAGGCTTGCGGCAGGATGCGGGAGCCTCGCCACAGCCCTTCTTGCAGATACAGTTGGCCAAAAGCGGCGATATCGGCTGTGGTGACGCTCAGCCCCCAGCCGCCGGTGTCGATGCCCTGTGGCGATGTCTCCCAGCGCGCGTTGGCGATGCCCAGCGGCCTAAACAGGCGCGACTGGAGGTAGTCGAGCATGCGGCCGCCGGATAGTTTGTGCACGATCGCGGACAACAAATACGTTGCGCCATTTTGATAAGAGAACTGTTTCCCCGGCTCATGCTCGATCGGCTGCTCCAGAAAGACTTGCACCCAACTTCTGTCAGCCTGGCCGGCCATTGCGACCATCGTATCAAACGTGTGTCCAGTTGACATCGACAGCAGATGGCGCACCCGCATTGCCTTAAGGTTGGCGCTTGGCTCTGGCGGAGCCTCGTCTGGAAAGATGGCCAGCACTGGGACGTCAAGCGACAACCGGCCTTCGGCGATCAGCAGTCCGATAGCAGTGGACGTGAAGCTCTTGCTCAGCGAAAAAACGGCGTGCGGCTCTAGCGGCTGGTAGGGCTCCCACCAGCCTTTGGCAATGATGTGGCCGTGGCGCAGCAACATGAAACCGTGGACTGCGTCGAGGCCGCGCTCCGCCCCGGCGACGAAAGCGCTGATGGCGGCCGATGAAATGCCGTGGGCCTCGGGCGTGCCATAGGGTAGGGGAAACGCCAGACTCATCAGCGTAGAAGCTCAAGCTGGCGGTAAAAGTCTCTCAGCCGGTCCAATTCGACCTCACTCGCCGCGCCGTATGGCGAACGACGCCAGCGCGGCGCAATCCCAAAGACCTCGAGTGTTGCATGCCAAAGCGCATCAGCCCCGCCAGGAAAGACGTTCGCCAAATCCCACCATGGCTCGTCGTAGCGCAAGATGACATCTTTGACTTTACCGAAATTACCTTGCTTCAGCGCCGCCCAGTAGGTTTGGTCGATCTGCGGCGCAAAGATAATGAAGTTGGAAAGCCAACCCGCCGCTCCATACGGCCAAAGTGCTGCGTGCTCCCACATATGGCCCGAAGTGATATACACCCATTGCTTGCTGTACTGCCGCGCAACCTGGAACCCGTATTGGCCCAGCACATCATCTTTGAAAGCGACGATCGCGGGATGGCTCTTGAGCGCTGCCAGGGTCTCGAACGGGATGTGACCCACCAGCATGACCGGCAAAACGTCGGCTACCGTGGCAAAGTGTTCGGCCAAGCGTTCCGGGCTGGTTTTGCCCAACTGCGGGGGCTTTACCATGACGAGGTCGGCCCCCTGATCGCGCGCAAAGCGGGCATAGTCCGCGGCCTGGCCGGTCCACCAGGAACGGTCGGCGGCGATGACGATGGCCCGGCCGGCAACGTGCTTGACCACCAGACGGGTGAGCGCCAGCACCTCGTCGTCGCTCAGGAGCGGGTAGAGGCTGTCGAACCAGGTCAGCATAACCACCTGGCTGCCTCCGGCGATGGCAATATCGATGATGCGCCGAACGCCGTCTTCGTTGATCTGCCCAGTATCGGTGAATGTGGTCGGAATGGAACAAACCGGGCCGCGCAGGCGTGCCTGCAGGCTGGCGAATGTGGACATGTGACCTCGCCTGGCATTTAGCGGCTCAGTTGCTCCGCCAGGAAGGCTATACGAGCCAACTCCTCCGTCAGATCGGCAATGTTGTAGGCCGTGATGACGTTGGC
>Ga0209166_10002975_pt1 | contig 12463 bp, 7 predicted proteins | sample Coa_R1_3_FD_187151 | JGI IMG/M metagenome (GOLD analysis project Ga0209166, IMG submission 187151) | Surface soil microbial communities from Centralia Pennsylvania, which are recovering from an underground coalmine fire - Coalmine... | ecosystem: Environmental > Terrestrial > Soil > Unclassified... | reverse complement strand
ACCGCCACCGCTACCCCACCGGCCAGCGAGCCGCACAGCAGGTCCCCGTGTCGTCGGGGACGACGCTCACCACGAGAACGGATCGACGCGCCCCGGCTCCCCGTCGGCCAGGGTCACGATCACGCGGGCGTTGCCTGCCGGCCCGGCCATACCAAGGTTGCAGGTCCCACCGCGGGTTCGAACTGATGGCATGCGCCGCATGCTAGCGCTCCCCGGCGACTTCCGAGCATCTGAAGCCCCGGCGAGGCCACCGTTCGAAGCTCATGGCGGCGGACTGCTGCTCTTCGCCGAAGCCCGGCAGCTCATGATCTTCGCCGGCATCGTCGGGGCCAATGGCGGGTCCGCTCATTCCCGCCCATGCCGGCTCGGCCTCCCGCCACGCTTCCCGCTGCACCCTGTGCGAACGTGTACTCATACGGACGGCGGCGTGCCATGCCCACTCTCCTCAACCGCCGTTGCAGTCCCCGGCGACCGCCCGGCAGCGGGCGGCCAGGCGTATGTTTATGCATCACCCACGGTTGACCTGAATGCTCGCTTCTGCCGCGAAGAGCGCGTGTGCCTCGCAAGGCCCACACGCGGCGCGCGATCTGCACGATGATTGAGAGGCGCAATCGAAATGCCGGGCCGATGCCTGGACCAATTTGTTGGTCATACGAATGGTCGATCATGTGTGGTGGCGGGTTTCGGCCCGGACGGTCGCGTACCAGGCCGCGATCTCGGCGCGGCGGGCGGCGCCGAGTTTGGTGAGAATGTGTGCGACGTGCGCCGAGATGGTCTTGGGGGCCAGGAAGAGTCGCTCAGCTATCTGCTTGTTTGTTAGGCCGTCTGCGATGAGCCGCGCAATTTCGAATTCGCGGTCGCTCAGCGGGTGCCACGCTGGTGCGGGCCGTCCAAGGCGCAGCGAAGTAAGGAACTGCGCTGCCGCATCGGCGAGGGGGCGGGCGCCGGCGGTTGCCGCAGCCGTGCGGGCCTGGTCGGCCAACTGGTCCGCTTCGCCGTGCCGACGCGCCCTGACGGCGGCTGCGGCGACGTCGAGCAGGGCCCACGTGCCTTCCCAGAACCGGCGCCGGGCCTGCCATTCGGCGCGGGCTGATTCCAGCGCCTGGTGTGCCGCGCTTACATCACCGTGTGACAGGAGGATGAGCCCTCGCCCATGCTCGATCGCCGGGAGCGTGCCGGGGATGGCGCGAGCGGTGAGTATAGCGCTGACCCGGTCCAGCCAGTCTTCGGCGGCGCTGATCTGGCCTACAGCAAGGTGAGCCCGGACACCGGTGAGGAGGTAAGGAAACAGGTAAGCGGCGTCGGTGACGCTGGCGGAGGCCTGATAGCCGCGCGCGCACCGGGCGAGGGCGGTCTCGTGGTCGCCCTGGCACCGGGCGGCTTCGGCTAGCCCCCACAGTGGCGGCGAGTGCCGCTGCAGTTCAGCCATGCGCTCGCCGAGGGTGAACGCCTCCTCAAGCAGCCTGGTGGCGGTGTCCCAGTCACCGCGTCCCAGGGCCAGGTAGCCAAGCACGTACTGAGCAGTGATCCGGGTGGTGATGCCGCCCCGGCCGTCAGCAAGGGCCTGCTGCGCGGTCTGCGCCGCCGCCGCCCAGTGCCCCGTGCACCACTGGACGTGGGCTAGGTGGGAAGCCATGTAGTGCCGGTGGTTCCACAACTCGACCTTCTCCGCGTAGCGGATGCCGTCCGCCATCCAGCGTTCCGCGCGGTCATATTCCACGAGCACGGACGCGGACGAGGTGAGCATCCGGAATCCACGCGCCGCCTCGGCCTCTTGGTGGGTGCTGGCGGCACGGGCTATCGTGTCTTCCAGCATCCGCCAGCCCTCATCCATCCGCCCGGCGAAGACCAATACCGAGCCGAGTGTTGCGGCGGTGTTGAGTGTTGTCTGCTCATCGCCGACCCGCTGGCTCTCCTCCAGGCTGCGCTCACCATGGTCGATTGCCTCGTCCAGCCGCCGGTCCAGCATGTAAACGTCAGCCATGCCAGCGCGAAGCCGGGCGCGTTCCCGGTCGGTTTCCGGCAATCCCGCCAGACTGTCCAGCGCCGCCTGCAGCGCGCCAACCCGGCTAGTGAGGCCGTGGCCGAGCAGATGCCCGACCGCGACCATACGCGGCACCAGCGCGGCCGCCGCCCGCACGTCGCCAGCCTCAGCGGCCAGCTCATGCGCCATCCGGTAGGCCTCGTCGGCGGCGGTGTTGTCGTCGGCGGCCGCGGCTTCGCCGCCGAGCGCGGCAAACAGGCGGGCGCGCGCCGACGCGGGGAGTTCGCCAGGTACGTTACGCACCGCCCGGCGATACAGTTCCAGCGCCTCGCCGTGCGCTGAGATCAGCGTGGCCTCGGCCGCGGCGTTCATCGCGTGCCGGTAGGCCTCCCGGGGCTGCCCGGCCTGTTCGAAATGCGCCGAGACGAAAGCATCACGGTAGCCGCGCGCCACGGCGGTCCGTGCCACCCGCTCATGCAGGCGGCGTCGCTGAGCCAGGCCAACATCGGCATACAGGGTGTCGCGGATCAGCGCGTGCCGGAAGTCGAAGCTGTCGGCATCCGCGCCGGGAAGGACGAAATAGGCATCCTGCAATTCCCGCAGCGCGTCCGCGACCTCATCAGGGGTGGCACCAGTGACGGCTGTGAGCAGATCAAAGTCGAACGAGCGCCCGATCACGGCGGCGGCCGACGCCACGTCCCGGGCGGCCGCGCTCAGATGCTGCGCCCGGCCCAGCACGGCATCGCCGAGCGTATCGGGGACCGCGGCCGCCTGCACCGCCGCGCTCGACTGCGGCGTCAGTGCGTCGTCGGTGATGGCGGCCAGGAGTTCTTCGATGTGCAGCGGTATGCCATCGCTGCGTTCCTGGATCGCCGCGACCACCTGGGCCGGAGCGGGGCGGCCAAGCGTCGCGCTGGTCATCGATGCGGTCTGGTCAAGGGTCAGCCGGGGCAGCCGTATCTCCTCGGCCAGACGCTGGCCCACGAGGCGGGCTCGCAGTTGCCGCATGGGCAGCCGGGGGTAGAGTTCGTCACTGCGGTAGGCTCCCGCGACCAGGACGGCCCGGTCAGCGAGCCGCGCGGCAAGGTGACCAAGCACATCCAGGCTCAGCTCGTCGGCCCAGTGCAGATCCTCGAGGATGATCAGCAGGGGTCGGCCGACGTGAGCGCCAACGATGGCGTCAGCCAGGTCTTGCACGAGCAAACGTCGCCGGTGGTGTGCGTCCCCCCTCCCGGCGGGCAGCGTCCGCGAGGCCAGTATCCGGCCCATATCGCTTAGCGGCGGCTCCTGGGCAGACGCCAGGCTGCTCGCCAGGTCCAGCAGCACCCCGGCAAAGGACTGCACATCGCCGGGGAAAGCCGCGGCACGCACGACCGCGAAGCCGCTGCGCTGCGCACGTCGGGCGGCCGAACCAAGCAAGCGAGTCTTGCCAATGCCCGCCTCACCTGCCACAAACAGCAGCTGGCCAGCGCCGGCAGCCGCGTCGGCCAGCCTCCGCTCAATGAGGGCAAGCTCGCTATCCCGGCCGACTAGCACCGGAGACTGGACCACGTCACGAGCCAGCACCGCACCCCCTGGTCAGTCAGTATCGGACGCCCGCGGAATAGGTCATCTGACCGATGAACCGCAAGGCTTCCGGGCCGAAGGTGAAATCCTCAACCCGAATCGCTGATCAGGAGGAGTCTGACATGGCGAAGTTCATGGACGTGCACAGCGGATTCGTCGGCGTCACCGAAGGCCAGCTCCGCGAGGCACACGAGCGGGATCTGGCGATCGAAGCAGCCGAAGGCGTGCACTTCGAACGCGCATGGCTCGACCCGGATGCGGGCAAGGTCTTCTGCCTGTCATCCGGCCCATCCAAGGAAGCAGTCCTGCGCGTGCACGACAAAGCCGGGCACCCCACCAACGAGATCTACGAACTGCCAATCGAAGTCGACTAGGCACAGCGGCATCGGCCCGGCGGCGATCACGGCCGGGCCGAGCCGGACTCTGGGGATTGTGATCCTCAGCGACCATCACTCCTCCCTCGGGGGCGCGGGGCGCCCCCGAGGGCACCGATATTGGCCGGCATAACCGAACAGCCGTCGAAGCCGACCGTACGCTCCGCCACTCCCGCAGGATCACGGCACCGGTGAAGCAGGCAGCGCCTGCCGTAACTGATCTGGGCGGCCGGCGCCACGCGATCACATGACTATCTGTTCCGCCCGAGGCGGCGACCTGGCCGTGGCCGGAAACTCAAGTGTCGTAGCCGCCCTGACTCTGAGTAGCACCGTCGGGGTTCGTCGACGGCCGGTGGGGGAAGGTGGCGGAGTGGCGCCCGGCATGCCTGCCGCCGGATACGGCGTCGCGGACGGCGTATGCGGCCGCGGAGATAGCACAGGATGACTTCTGGTTCCCCGATGTGACGGTCCCGGTGGGATATGGGCAGGTCAGGTCGGCGAAGCAGTTGCCGGTGCTGACGATGGTGTGCGGGTGCTCGCGGTGGGCCTCGGCGATCCTGCTGCGGTCACGGTGCGCGGAGGACCTGTTCGCGGGGTGGTGGCAGCTGATCGAGGGGCTGGCCGCGCCGGGTGGCCGTAGAATAAGGAGTACGGCGATGGAGCTCGCCGGAGGTGCCCTGGTGGCTGATGGCTCCTGTTGACCGCCCCAACGGTCGCAACACAGGAGGGCATGTCATGGCGCCGCGAGCATCCAGATGGATTGAGGGGCTGGCCGGCGCTGGGACTCAGCGGTGACCAGGCCAACCCGTGACTTCGCCGACGGGCAGGAAGACCAGCCACCGCTGACGGGGTACTCGCCGACACGCGGCAATACCGCGGCCCGCCCTGGCGGCGGGGAAGGCATGCCCTCTAGTCGACCCCAGCCGGACGTTTCCCCACAAGACGGTAGTGGCCGCTTCCCCAGCTTGCTGTTTGAGGAGGCGCATGCGGTTGGAGCCGTCAGGCAGCATGACGGGGGCGGCCCCTTCGCGGCGGATCTGAACCTCGACCAGATCGTAGCGGCGATCGCGGGTGACCGCGAGGAGCGTGACCTCATCACTAGCGGCCTGTTCGGCCATCTCCGTGATGCCGGCGCTGTGCGCTACCGGCAGGAGGTCTTCCAGGACCTGGACGACCCTGCCCTGTTCGAGGAGGCCCAGCGTTTCGCCGGTCTCATGCGTGAGGCACGCTCCCACCTGGGTCAGCTCTCGAAGATGCAGTCCCGCTACCAGCGTGAGGGCTGGCTCCTGGACGCGGCGGCCATCTACTGCGGCGCAGTGCAATCCCTGGCCGGGCGGCTCGCCGTGGCGCAGATCAGCTCCCGCGCCCTCCTGGCCTTCCGGGAGTACCTCGCTGCCTATGTGGCTTCAGCCGGATTCATCGCCTTGGTGAGCGACACACAGAACCGCAAAGACGCCCTGGCGCAGATCCGCTACACCACCCGCATCCGGGGCGACCGCGTCGAGGTGAGCCGCTACCAGGAGGAAGCTGACTACAGCGCCACGATTCTCAAGACTTTCGAACGCTTCAAGCAGGGCGCGGTCAAGGATTACCGGATCCGCTACCGGACGTGGCCGGGGATGAACCACGTCGCCGCTCAGATCCTCGAACTGGTGGCCAAGCTGTTCCCGGAGGAGTTCACAGCCCTGGACGAGTACTGCGGCCAGCATTCTGCGTTCCTCGATGAGGGCATCCGGCAGGTGGACCGGGAACTCCAGTTCTATCTCGCATACCTTGACCACATCAGGCCGCTTCGCCTCGCCGGGCTGCCCTTCTGCTACCCGGAAGTCTCGGCCAGCTCGAAGAAAGTCTTCGCCGCCGGCACATTCGACCTGGCCCTGGCTGCCAAGCTTGTCTCGGAGCGCAAGCCGGTGGTCACCAACGACTTCTGCCTGGAAGGCCGTGAGCGCATCTTCGTCGTGACCGGGCCCAACCAGGGAGGAAAGACCACCTTCGCCCGGACCTTCGGCCAGCTCCACCACCTGGCCAGCGTCGGCTGCCCGGTGCCGGGCAGCAGCGCCCGCCTGTTCCTCTTCGACCGCCTCTTCACCCATTTCGGAAAGGAAGAAGACCTCACCAAGATGAGCGGGAAGCTGGAAGACGACCTGGTGAGGATCGGGGAAATCCTGCGCGCGGCCACCTCCAGCAGCATCGTGATCCTGAACGAGATCTTCGCCGCCACGACCCTGAACGATGCCCGTTTCCTGGGGACGAAGCTGATCACGAAAATCATGCAGCTCGACGCCATGTGCGTTTACGTCACCTTCGTGGACGAGCTGGCCACACTCGGGGATCAGGTTGTCAGCATGATGAGCACAATCGTCCCTGATAACCCAGCCGAGCGCACTTACAAGGTGATCAGGAAACCAGCTGACGGCCTGGCCTACGCGCTGGCGCTCGCCGAGAAATACGACCTCACCTACGAGCGGTTGCGCCAGAGGCTCACACCATGAAGGTCCATCTTCTCTACGAAGCTCAGGACTTCGACTTCCAAGCCGACCCGCCAGCCGGTCACGAGGCACTGACCCAGGACCTGGAGCTGACCACACTGTTGCGGGCAATGGCCCTCGGTGATGAGTTCCTTTCCGAAGTGTCCAGGAAAGTGCTGCTCGCCAGCCTCCACGATCCAGGATCCATTCGCTACCGCCAGCGGGTCCTGGCCGACTGCCTCGCCCACCCTGAAATCATCCGGGAGATGTACGCCGTCGCAGTCGGCGTCCTCCAGGATAAGCGGCGCCTGTGGTGGGGAAGCTACGGCGGGAGCTACCAAAACCCCTCATCCAACCTCTCGGGCGCGGTCACCCATCTCGAAGGCTACGTAGCCCGCCTCCGGCAACTACGGAAGATCGCCGACGACCATGCCGGGAAATTCCGCTCCGATGGGCTGAGCACGCTCTTCGCCACGCTGCAGCACGAGTTGGACGACGAGTACTTCGAGGAAATCAGCTACCACCTGAGGCAGCTGCGCTTCCGCGCAGGCGTTCTGATCAGCGCTGAGCTCGACCGGGACAACAGCGGGATCAACTTCGTGCTGCGCGCCCCCGCTGACGCCCGGCGGCCGTGGTGGAAGGAGCGGCTGGGGATCGGGCCCCGCTCGTCCTACTCCTTCACCCTCCCGCCCCGCGACGAGGGCGGCAGCCAGATTCTGGCGGACCTCACGGGCCGGGGGATCAACCTGGTTGCCAATGCGGCTGCGCAGTCCGCTGACCACATCGGGAGCTACTTCACGATGCTGCGGGTGGAGTTGGGCTTTTACGTCAGCTGCCTCAACCTTGCCGACCGGCTGGCGGTCAAAGGGGTGCCAACCACGCTCCCCGTGCCAGCGCAGCCGTCATCGCTCACGTTCTCGTGCACCGGCCTACGCGATACCTGCCTGGAACTGCAATCCGGCAGCCCGGTCGTGGGCAACGACGTGCACGCCGACGGGAAAGCGCTGGTCATCATCACCGGCGCCAACTCGGGAGGGAAATCAACGTTCCTGCGCAGCGTGGGCCTGGCTCAGCTGATGATGCAATGCGGGCTGTTCGTCACCGCCGACTCCTACCAAGCGAATACGGCTCACGGGATCTTCACCCACTTCATCCGGGAAGAGGATTCCAGCATGATCAGCGGGCGGCTGGACGACGAACTCAGGCGCATGAGCGCCATCGCCGACCAGATCGGGCCGCACTGCCTCATGCTGTTCAACGAATCCTTCGCCGGGACCAACGAGTGGGAAGGATCCGAGATCGGCCACCAGGTTGTCCGCGCCCTGCTGGACGCGCAGGTCAAGGTGTTCTTCGTAACCCACCGGTTCGACTTCGCCGAGCGTTTCCGCCGCCAGCGCGCACGCTCCACCCTCTTCCTCAGAGCTGAGCGCCAGCCCGACGGACACCGGAACTACAAGCTCGCAGTGAAAGATCCTCTCCCGACCAGCTTCGGAGAAGACCTGTACTACCGGCTCGGCGGCTGGCTGGATGAGGATGAGGCCTCCATGGGTTGACGGATTCCGATGTCGAAGACCGGACCAGTTGCGGCCGGGGCCTTGGGTCATCCCCACAGCCTGGCATTGTCAGCGAGGCGAGGCGGGCTGCTGGTCGCCGACCCGGGTGGCGGTGGCTTCGTCCAGCAGGGCGAGCACGTGGCTCAGCGCCTGCTGGCGCGCGGCGAGTTCGTGGTCCAGCCGCGCGGCGTCCTCAGTGGTCGCTTCCCGGGCGATCGCGGCGGTGCGCAAAGCGCTTTCCAGCCGGAAGGTGCTCTGGGCATACCGGGCGCCGATCGCCCGCACGAGCTGACGGGTGGCCTCGGCCAGGCGGTACTGCAAATCGGCGCGCGCCCGGCCGATCTGCTGCGGAATCAGGCTCGCGCCTTCCCGGTGAAGATAGGCGCGTGCCCGGCGACGCCCGGCACCGCCAGGGAGCCGTCTGCGGATCGCCCCAGCCAGCAGCTCGGTCTGCCCGGCCTGCTCGGCTGCCAGGTAGAAGAACCGGAGATCCGGTGCCAGGCGCTGGCCCGGCCCCGGCACGGTTAGCCTCAGCCCCAGCAGCTCGGCGGCGGCATCCCGGACCGCGTCTAGTTCGCTTTGCAGGTCTTCGGTGAGCCGGGCATCCAGCCGCGCCAGGGCCTTCTCCAGGTGCCCGGCCTGCTGCTGGCGCCACGTTTCGGCTGCCTGTACGGCGAGTTCGGCCAGCCGCGCCCGGCCAGTGCGCTGGATGTCGGCAGCCGCCGCTGCCGCCAGGTCGCCCATCAGCAAGGCTTCCATCTGCCGTCCGACGCTTGCCGCAGCGTCACGGGCCGCCCGGTCGGCCGCCGCGTTCAGATCGGTGAGCAGCCGGGCCGACTCGGCCCGGGCCAGGTCCGCGGCGTCCTGGCACCGCGCGCCGACCGCCGCTAGGCGGGCGGCAAACGCCTCCACCCGGTCCGCGGCCGTGCCGATGCGCATCTGGGCGGCATGACGGGCCAGCGCAGCCTCATCTCGCAGCGACTCGGCCATCCGGCGGGCATGAGCACTCACCGACAGCCGCAGGTCAGCCGCCCGGCCCCGGTCCAGGTAGCCGGTGAAATCGGCGGCGAACGCGGCGAAACCCGGATCATCCCCGCCGGACAATGCCGCGCGCGCGCATACCGGGTACACCCGAACAGGCCTCCTGGCGGCCTCTGCGGCGACGCGAACGGTGAACTCCAGGGCCTCGGTGAACTCGCTGCCGATCGCGTCAGCCCGGTCGGTGGCGGCGGCACCAGTCCCGCCGCCACCGGGCACTGCCAGGTTCCCCGGGCAAGTCCCGTATCCGGCCAGGTAATCTGCCTTGTTCAGCACCACGAACATGGTCACCGACAGCCCGGCCACCCGGGCCATCAGGTCCCGCTCGCTGGCCGAGACCGGTGGATCGGCGGTCAGCACGAACACCGCCGCATCCATGGTCTCCAGGGCCGCTTCTGCCTCGGCGGTGTTGTGCGCGTATACCGACCCGGTCCCTGGGGTATCCACCAGCTCTGCGCCGCGCGCCAGCAATGGCGCATCCACCACGACGCTCACCGACGCCAGGCCACGGCGGTTCCCCGGGTTGCCGCGTTCGGTCACAAGATCATCAAGCGCTGTTAGCGGGAAGCTCTCGGCGTGACCGTCACCGAAGACCACGGTGACACCCTCGTCCTGGCCATAGCGGACCGTCGTGGCCAGCGCCGTCAGCGGCGTGACCCCCATCGGCAGCACGGGGCTGCCAAGCAGCGCGTTCACCAGCGTGCTCTTGCCCCGCTTGGCCTCCCCGGCAACCAGCACCCGAAGTCTGCGCTCCGCCAGTCGCCCCCGCAGGTTGTCGAGTGTGACGCGGTCATCGCCGCCGCCCAGGGCGGACAACTCCGCCAGGGCCGCCAGAAGGGGATCCGATTCACCCGGTACACGCACGCGGCCTCCTACCATCGTCAGGTAGGGACCATTGGCGGCAGCGCCGCGATTCCGGCGAGCCCCTCCGCCGTCTCCGCCCAGCGTACTGCTCGCGTCTCGCTGCAGCGCCATGACCTGACCGGCTGGGGAATCCCCGATAGGGAACTTCTCGGCGACACCTTTGATCCGTGCGATGACAATGCCTGAGTACTGGGGCGTTCCTGTGACAGAGCGTCGAAGAGAGCACGCCCGGTTCCCTTGGGCAGTTGCCCCTCTTCCACCTGTGCCTGGAGAGCACGTCTACGTATCGAGGGCTCGATGCGCTTCACCCGGGCTGCTGAGAAGGCTGATCGCGACGTAGGCGGCTGATGGCACTTCGTCCTGGATGGGCCCGGCCGGGGGGCTGACGGGCCATTTCCGCCGGCTGGCAAGTGGCACCCGCTGTATCCCTGGCGCGCCGATCGCGGCGCAGGCTTGCCGGGCCAGCGTTGGGCCGGCTGGTTGGGGGGTGGCCTGGCGTGGATGAGCGCGGGGGGCGTGCTGCCAGATGAGGTAGGCGGCGGCGCCGAGGGGGATGGGGGGCAGGTATGTGACGGCCCGGTACAACAGTACGGCGGCGGTCACCTGCGCGCCGGCGCTGGGGCCGGCGCCAGCGGCCAGGGTGCCTACCAGGCCGAGTTCGGTGATGCCGGCACCGCCGGGGGTGATGGGCAGGGCGGTGAGCAGCCCGACGAACGCGAATGCTGCGAGTGAGGTCTGCCAGGGCACCTGGGCCTGGGACAGGCCGGTGCCGCGCAGGCACGCCAGCAGGACGAGCCACAAGGCGAGCTGGCTTGCCGCGGTGGCGGCGGTGATCCGCCAGCCGCGCGCGGCGAGCAGGCCGGCCGCCCGGCGGCGGAACCCGAGCAGCGATCCGGGAACGTCACGGGGCGGCGGCCGGCGCACGAGCTGGCAGGCGATGGCCAGGACACGCTGCAGGGCATGGCCCGCGCGGGTTGCGAAGGGCTCGCTGCACAACAGCAGACGGAGCCCGGCCGCTGCGGCGGCGAGCAATGCCAGGCCTACGACCGCGGCGGCGATCAGGGCCGCGCCGGGGCGGCTGACCGTCAGCAGAACCAGCAGGGCCAGGACTGGCAGGCCCAGGCGGACGAACACGTTCCAGATACCCGATACCAGGGTGTAGAGCATGTACTCGGCCGTATTGATGCCCCAGCTGGACAGCATTGCCCAGCTGACCCCCATGGCGAGGGCACCGCCGGCCGGCAGCGTGTTCGCCACCGCGTTGGAGCTGAGGTTGACCACCGCCGCCTGGCGCAACCGTATCGACGGCAGGACGGAGCAGATCATGACCCAGTACGAGGCCATGCTAGCCGCGGCTGCGGCGGCCACGAGCAGGGCCTGCGGCCACGTCATCATGTGCATACTGGCCCACACGCTGTGGTAGGACGCGAAATGCGGGAGGGCGAACCCGAATGTGGCCGCGACCAGGGCGGCCGACACCGCGGTGCGCAGGGCCTTACGGCCGCGGCGTGGCCGGGGCCCGGCTGACGGCGGCTGCCGCTGCTCCAGAGCACCGCGACCAGGTCCGGTTCCGGGAGCGGCGGGCTGACCGGGCCGTGTGCTGCTGATGGCCGGCGGTGCGGCATCGGGGCTGACCGGTGACAGCAGCCGGGGCCGAGGCCGCTGGCCGCCCCTGTTCAGCGTCCCGCCGGCTGGAGGAGCCGGTCCGGCCGGGCCTGGCTGGGGCCGCGGCGGCGGGCGGCGGGCCGGGCGGGGGCCGGCCAGTGTACCGCGGTGGCCCAGCCGAGACGTTCGAAGATCCGGATCAGGCCGGCGGAGATGTCGATCTGGTGTGCGCCGATGCCGTGCCGGGCGCAGGTGGGATCGGAGTGATGCCCGTTGTGCCAACTCTCCCCGAAGGAGATCAGTGCGAGCGGCCACAGGTTGGTCGACCGGTCGAAGCGGCGGCTCGGGTAAGGACGTGAACCGATCATGTGGCACAGGGAGTTGACGCTCCAGGTGACGTGGTGCAGCACCAGGATCCGGACCAGCCCGGCCCACAGGAACGCGGTCAGCGCGGCGCGCAGGTTACCGCCGGTGGCCCAGCCGGCCAGAGCGGGCAGGATCAGCGAGACTGCGCACAGGGCGGGGAATGCCCTGGCGATCCGGGTCATGGCAGGGTCGGCGAGCAGGTCGGGGGCGTATCGGGTGGCGGGGGTGGGGTCGTCGCGGAACAGCCAGCCCATATGGGCGTGGGCCAGCCCGCGGAACTGGCCGGTGACGCCGGTGCCGTAGCGGTAAGGGGAGTGCGGGTCACCGGGGCGGTCGGTGAAGGCGTGGTGCCGGCGATGGATCGCGACCCAGCCGATCACGTCGCCCTGGAATGCCATTGACCCGGCGATCGCCAGCGTGATCCGCAGCCACCGGCGAGCGGTGAAGCTGCGGTGCGTGAGGAGGCGGTGGAAACCGACGGTGACCCCCAGCCCGGTGACGGCGTAGAAACCGGCCGCCAGCAGCACGTCGGCGAACCCGAGTCCATGTCCCCACAGCAGCCACACCGCGGCAGCCAGCCCGGCGAACGGCAACCCAACGATCAACCCGGTCACCACCACCTGGAGTTTTCTGCTGTCCGTCTGG
>Ga0209166_10002974_pt1 | contig 12463 bp, 8 predicted proteins | sample Coa_R1_3_FD_187151 | JGI IMG/M metagenome (GOLD analysis project Ga0209166, IMG submission 187151) | Surface soil microbial communities from Centralia Pennsylvania, which are recovering from an underground coalmine fire - Coalmine... | ecosystem: Environmental > Terrestrial > Soil > Unclassified... | reverse complement strand
CCGCGGCGGCGGGAGACATTTTCGCGAGGCGACTCAACTCCCTCAGGGCTTCCTTGCGCGCTTCCTCCGGCATGCCCGCCCCTTCGATCTTGCGGCGCAGTTCGTCAATATCCTGTTGCTCGTCCACTTCACCCAGCTCTTTCTGAATGGCCTTCATTTGCTCGCGCAAATAATACTCGCGCTGGGTCTGCGTCACCTGATCCTGAACGTCGGATTGAATCTTGGACCGGAGCTGCTGCACCTCCACTTCACGCGCCAGATGTTTATTCAGCCGGTCGAGCCGTGTCTTAAGATCAAAACTCTCCAGCAATTCCTGCTTTTCAGTCGATGAAAGTGACGGAAGGTTGGCCGCAATAAAATCCGACAGGCGCCCGGGATCTTCAATATTCATCACCACGGTCTGCAGGTCGTCCGAAAGCGTGGGCGAAAGTTGAACAACCTGCTGGAAGAGCGAAGTCACGCTGCGCACCAGGGCTTCAAAGTCGGGAAGCTTTTCCGGCGCCACTGTGTCCTGGAGCGTTTTGACGCGGGCGCGCATGTAGGGGTCGGTTTGAAAAACCTCCTGAATGGCAATGCGCTGCAGTCCTTCCACGAAAATAAAGAGGCTCTGGCTGGGCAGCTTGATGATTTTGTGGATAAAAGCCACTGTCCCAATCTGATAAAGATCGACCGCCTGAGGGTTATCCACGCGCGGGTCTCGCTGAGCGACCACGCCGATAAATTTTTCCTCTTCTTTAAGCTCCGTGATGAGCTTCAACGAACTTTCTCGCCCCACCGTTAGCGGAAGAATCGCGTTGGGGAACAGGACCGTGTCGCGCACGGGAAGAATAGGCAGCTCGGTGAAGTCAGTATTTTTCTTTTGTTTAGTCGCCATGGTTTCCTATCCTCAATAATCTTGACGTTCAAAGCCAGTCCTTTCCACACCAACTACCAAATGAATCTGGCAGACCCAAGCGCGGCATTCTATCACGTGAACGGAAAGTTGATTAATTTTCAATCATTTCCGCCACCCCCCGCGCGGCTTTCGCTGGCCGACGCTTTGGTTCTTTGGATTAGATGCTGGAACGCTTCCCGTCGGTGCTTTTGATGATGGTCTTGCGATCGCCGGTGCAAGCGCGAGCACATCCTGAGGAAGCTCGAAGAAAATCAGGGCAATATGAGCTGCACTGCCGAAGTTCTGAGCCTCGAGCGCAGCCACTTATATCGTAAAATGAAGTCTCTCGGAATCGCGGCGGGCGAATAGCGAGGTTGGATGCCGCGTTATTATAAGATGTGATTTAATAAACATAATATTACTAATATAGTTTACTACCTTCAAGGGTTGCTTGAGAACGCGAAGGAACCGCCAGGTACCGGCTTCCTTCTTCGACCTATCTTATTCGTCCAAAAGGCCGGGCTCATTCCTGAATGCTTCTTTATTATCAAATACTTACGCATCTTAATCCGAATAAAGCTTGTATTATCAATAACATTCCAGCTTTGATCTTTGAGTCCCACAAGTTTTGCTGATTCTAAAGGACATTCCAGCTTCGTTCCTCGAGACTTGTACTTTGCACAACTTCATGGCTAAGGTTCGCAATTCGTTCTCCCACTTCATCACTTTCCCTTAAAAGCTCCATCTTCTGCCCGATACGAGTCGACTGAACCAAGTCGGGCCACGTAAGACACAAATTTTTTCGCTCCATCAACACTCCAGCATATCAGATCAAAATGTTGCTATGGTTAATGGCGTTACCAAATGATCTAAATATTTATATGCATGAGAACGCGAAAGTTGCATGGCAATCATTCCTGTGAAAACCGCTTAAAGGAGGTTCTCGCCCGTGGAAATCCAAACTAGCGCGCCCGCCCGGCTGCTGGTATAGTGCGGCCATGAGCGTACCGCGCGTTGGTGATGCAGCGCCCGAAATCGTGCTTTCCGATTCGACGGGTGAGAAGCGCAGTTTGTCGTCCCTGACTCCGTGCGTCCTGATTTTCTACCGCGGCCACTGGTGACCCTTCTGCATCCGCCAGTTGGCGGATTATCGCGAGCGCTCGGACGACTTCTTGCAGGCGGGATATCGCATCGTCGCCTTGTCGGTGGATGAGCCACGGCGCACCGAGCATCTGCGGCGGACGTTGAGCTTGTCCTTTCCAATTTTGTGCGACGTCGAGCGGCAGGTGGTGCGCGAGTGGGATTTGTTCAACCCGAGCGAGAAGGGCGGCATCGCCGTACCGGCCACGTTCGTGCTCGACGGCGAGCGGCGAGTGCGTCTCTCATCCATCGACAGCGTGCGCCATCGCGCCGCCGCCGAAGAGGTCCTGGCGTACGTGCGCGGCCAGGCGACACAGGCGGCCAGGCGAACGTTGCGTCCCGCCATGTTGCGCGCGCTGAGCAACATGTTCCGCTACGGTCTCGTCTCGCCCCGAAAATAAGTTGAGCGCCGGGCCCTATTCGATCTGCGTCTGTTGATGTGAGCGGGTAGATTCAGCATGCTTTTTATGCTGTGGGCTTTTGCTACTCCGAATATCGACAAGCCCGCGGCACAAATGACGTGCCGAGGTTCCCAACTTCGAGGCAAAGAGGAAATGGGAATGAAACGCAGGAGGGCTTGTTTGCGCCCGTTGGGTGGGACAAGGTATCCTGAGGACGCCTACAGGCGCAGAAGGAGCAACGAACGATGCTTCAAAATTTGGCGAAGACATTGCACCTCTCTCCCGCCACATTTTATATTCTCGGGTTCTCCGCCCTGTTATTGCTGGCGCTAACCCTGGGTTTTATCCTCAAAGGGCTTTTCCACCGATGGTCGAAAAAAGTTGAAAATAGCCTGGGCGAATTGATTCTCGCCATCGCGGGATCACTGGCAATCCCCATGTCTATTCTGACGGCGGTTTACGCCGCCCTGGAAATACTCACTCTGCCGCGCAAGTACGAACAGATCGGGTCGAAGGCCATCTTCGTCCTGGTGGTCATCGTCACCTTCTATTTCCTGGCCAAAGTGGTGATCCTTTTTCTCTCCCGTTGGAGCCGGCAGGAGCCTGCCCTTGAGCGAGTGACGCAACCCGCAAGCTTTATTGTCCGGATCGTTTTTACCCTGCTCGCCGTAATCATAATTTTTGAAAACATGGGCATACATTTGACCGCCGTCTGGACCACTCTGGGAGTGGGCAGCGTGGCGGTGGCCTTTGCATTGCAGGAAACGCTCAGTAATTTTTTTGCCGGCCTGTATTTACTGGCGGACCGCCCGATCAATCCCGGAGACTACATTAAGCTGGATGCCGGCCAGGAAGGCTACGTGGTTCTCGTGGGATGGCGGTCCACTTCCTTTCGCACCCTCGCCAACAATATGGTCATCATCCCTAATTCAATCCTGGCCAAGGCCATCATCACAAATTATTCGATGCCCGAAGATCGCATGTCTCTGGATATTCGGGTCAGCGTCGCCTATGGCACGGACGCCCGCCGCGTGGAGAAGGTGCTGATTGAAGTGGCTCAACAGGCTGCCCTTGACGGTCTCGCAGGCTTGCATGAAGCCTTCGCGCCGGAAGCCAAATTGGTTCCCGGATTTGGCGCGTCTTCACTGGATTTTACCCTGGGGGTCAAGGTGAAGAGATTTGTTGACCAGTTCGCAGTTCAAAGCGAGTTGCGGAAACGAATTCTGGAGCGCTTCCAAAAAGAAGGGATCGAAATGCCGTTTCCCACTCAAACGATTTTGCTCAATGCGCCTGGCGCCATTTCCGCCGATGCGGCCGGCCACCCGCCACTGAAATCTTCCGCGACCCCTCCGTCCGCTCAAGAAACTAAATCAACGGACCCGGAATAACCAACCCGCCCAGTGAAACCAGGCGGAATGATTTCGGAATGGAACTGTTTTTCCAGGGCGCGGACAAATTGCGGCCACGAGCCTCATTCGCCGGGTTCATGGCAAGGTTTGAAATTGCGAGATCAGGTCTCAATTGGCTTACCAGCAGGCCCCTGAGGCTCGTAGTGAACCCCGTAGATATTACGATTGGTTCCAGCAAGTTGTTGGGCGCGAACGAACCGGGCCGGCACCTCAATGTTCCCGCCGTCGGCATTGTAAGGGCAAGCCACTGAGATGCCTTGCCCAAGATAATAAGTTTTTTCGCTAAGAAAACAAAAACCGCTCTTGGATACATTTTCAGTCCGGCTGATTTCAAATTGGCCGTAGAAATCGCGGATGAGGAGAGGAAGTTGAATAGCGACACGACGATGCTGGCGATTGTCCCTGGTACCATTCGCGGCTTGAGCCAGGGCTTGCGCCTCGCGGAACAAGTGTTCATCGCCGGGTTGACCGTTCAACTCCAGTTCCTTCTCCGCGAATCCCCAGGGGCTATTACTGGAACCACATTTCTCACAAGCCTTGGAGAGGATGCCGGCTGATTCGAGGACTTCGTACTCAACCGCCGACAACGGAAGAAAGGCAGTGGAGTGACAGCGACGACACTCCAACAACCCTTTGGAGTAAGCGGACTCGCCGATGGGGAGCAGGGGGAATTGGATTCCCCAGATATTGCGGTCGGTTTGTAAACATTCCACGCCCCACTCGCCTTCATTCTCTGAAATAGGTGAGAGCGGCCCCACCACCCGAAAATCAGCATCACTGTGCCCTGCCTGGTTTATGATGTGCACAATTTGGCCCACTTGAAGCGTGCCCCGAGTGCGGATCCGGGCGCCATGCCTGTTCAGGGTGATAGTTCGTCCGTCTTCCTTAAAACATTCTCCGCCAGCGTCACGGCCCAGAACCCGCAAGCGAACCGTTAGCATGATGCGGTCGGAACGTCGCTTTCCCCTCACTTCCAGAATGCTCAAAATTCCCCCTGGTTGATTATTCGCGCCGTGGAAGATTCACGCGGCAAGCCTTGCAAAAATCTTCCCGTTTGCCCGCAGGCAGTTTTCCTTCGGCGGCTCAATTGGCGCGGTTGAGTAGTCCGTTATCAACGCTTGCCATTCACTTATTCGGCTGATAAACGGGCTGACTTGAGGGGCGCCGGGAAGAGTTTTGACACGTTACCCCCGGCGCCTACGGTCGATAGAGCATGGCACGGACAGAGTATTTGAAGCACTCGATCCTTTGCTGTTAAGTTCCAAGCCAGGGTGCACGGCGAAAATCAAGTTGATTTCGGCGCCAAGTCCTCATATCTTAGTACATACAATTCTTATAAAGATAGTTCTCTAAATAGGACTGGCGAATAATGGAAGAAGGAACGCCGTGCCGAAGATGTGGATCTACCAAGACCGGATCAGCGCGGCACGGTTTCAGCTACAATGTGGCCCGAATGTTTGGGTATCGCCTTCGGCGGTGCGGGGGCTGCCACCGGCTACGGCTGGTTCCGCGCCACCCTGAAACCGAACCCGAAGTGATTCGTGCTGCCCCCCAGAAAAACCCTGAAGCCTGTCCCTATTGCGGGAGCTTGGATTTTCGGCGGTCGCGCCGGCGTTGGTATGACCGGGTTTTACGGCGCCCGAAAATGGTGCGTTGCCGGAATTGCCGTCGCAGATTTTCCGGTCCTCAGATTTCGTCACGCTCGATGGATTCAATGCCCGCCAAACCGGCGTAGTTTTCCGCGCTGACTCAGTTTGTTTTTTTATAGTGATAGAGAAAAGAAAAGTGGTACGCCCGGAGAGATTCGAACTCCCGACCCCTTGCTTCGTAGGCAAGTGCTCTATCCAGCTGAGCTACGGGCGCACAAGAAGAATTGCGCTTTGGGACGCTGAAGTGACCGGAAGGTGAATTGCTCTTCAACCATCCAAAATTAAAATCAACGCAAGTTCAATTTTGCACGGTGGCAGCGAATCTGTCAACCGCAGCCCGATAGATGGGAGCCGCTTGGGGAGATTCAACGTCGAAAGAATCGCAGCCTTCTTGTTTTGCCATGATGGCATCGTGTATGATGAACTTTCCACCGGTTGACTGACAGTTCGCACGCGGGAGAAGGGGGCAGGTTGATGGCAGAGTTAAAAGCAGGCCTTCAGGATTTGGTGGTCGCGACATCCGCGATTTGCTCCATCGACGGCCAGCGCGGGAAACTGATTTATTGCGGTTACGATATCCACGACCTTGCCGCACATTCTAGTTTTGAAGAAGTCGTATACCTGCTGTGGCACGGGCGCCTCCCGAATCGCAGCGAGCTCGCGGACCTCCAACAGGAGCTCGCCTCGAATCGTTCGATTTCTCCCGAGATGATTGACTTGCTAAAGCGCCTGCCGCCTCCGCAGCATCCCATGGAGACACTGCGAACGGCGATTTCTACCCTGTCGCTTTATGATCCTGAGGCCGAGGACATGTCTGAGGAAGCCAATCGCCGCAAGGCGCTGCGCCTGACCGGACAAATGGGGACGCTGGTCGCAGCGTTCGGCCGCATTCGCGAAGGCAACGCGCCCATCGCCCACGATCCCAAATTGGGCCATGCTGCAAATTTTCTTTACATGCTGCAGGGCAAAGCGCCGCACGCCGATGATTCTCACTGGTTTGACGTTGCTTTGATCCTGCACGCCGACCACAGCTACAACGCCTCCACTTTTGCCGCGCGCGTTACCGCGTCCACGCTTTCGGATATGCATTCCGCCGTCACCTCCGCCATCGGCACGCTGAAAGGCCCGCTGCACGGCGGCGCCAATGAACAGGTGATGAAGATGCTTCTTGAAATCCAGACGGCGGACAAAGTGGAACCCTACATTCACAATCTTCTTACCCAGAAAAAGAAGATCATGGGTTTCGGCCACCGCGTATATCACACGGAAGATCCCCGCGCCAACGTTCTGCGGCGGATGTCGGAAGAGCTTGGCCGCCGAAGTGGCCACGCACAGTGGTTTGAAATTTCGAAGAAGATCGAAGACCTGATGATCCGCGAAAAGAAGATTAACGCCAATGTGGATTTCTATTCCGCTTCGGCGTATTACGTCCTGGGAATTCCCATCGATCTTTATCCTCTGGTCTTTGCTGTCAGCAGAATCTCCGGTTGGACCGCGCACATCCTGGAACAGTACGCCCACAACAAACTCATCCGCCCACTGGCGGAATATACCGGTCCCACCGATTTGAAATATGTTCCCCTTGATCAGCGATGACCAGCGATGAGGGCGCTGCGTAACAAGGCAAAGTTGGCGCCCTTACGATGGAGCATCCCGCCCGACCCACGTCCATTTTCAAGATTCAACATTTCCTGCCCCGTCCTCTGCCACTGATCGGCTTAACACAAACCTGACACAATCTCCATGCTGGCCTCACGCTGGTCGGCTATAATCACGCCAGCTTTCCTTTGAGAAAAACCATGCGCTTCATGCAGTGGTTCCGACCGCCGCATCACCTGCTCGCGCTGTTTCTGGCGATCACGCTCGCGCTGGCAACCGGCCTCGGCTGGCTGGGCTGGAGGATTCTGCAACAAGATCGGGCGCTCGAAGGGCAACGCGTTCAGGAACGTCTTGGCCAGGCGGCAGACCTAATCTCAGCAAATCTTACGCGGATTATTGCCGCGCTCGAAGAGCGCATCAGCGGGATATCCGCCCTGCCGCAGACTGTCGTGGCGAGCGAAGCCACGCGCTTCGCGCAGGAACTGGGGGACGCCACCGTGATTGTGGTTTTCCGGCCTGATGGAATCGACTCCTATCCCCAGTCGCGTCTGCTTTATTACCCATTTCTTCCGACTCCGCAGGAACCATCGCAGCGCGTCTTCGAGGCAGGCGAAAACTTCGAGTTTCGCGCTAACGACTTTGACCGAGCCCTGGCAAGCTATCGCGAACTGGCGCGCGCTCCTGACGTTCTGATCCGGGCGGGCGCAATGTTGCGACTGGCACGCGTGCTGCGCAAGATGCGCCGGCCCGATTCCGCCATCGCAGCGTATGGCGACCTGGCCAAATTGGACCCGGCGTCCGTGGGCGGGCTGCCCGCCGGTCTCGTGGCTCGCGCGGCAACATGCGAGCTGCTTGCTGAAATGAAGCGCGACGCCGAACTCAAACCTGCTGCTCTCGCCCTCGATCGCGACTTGAACAGCGGCCGCTGGAAGCTGACGCAGGCCACTTACCGGTTCTATGCGCAACTCGTGAGCGGCTGGCTGAGCCCTGCCGCGCAGCATGATGCGGATCAGCAGGTCGGTGGAGCGCTCGCGCTTGCCGCCGGAGTGGACTCGCTGTGGGAAGAGTGGGAGCGCATCCGGCAAGGGGAGACGGCTCCTTCGGGCCGCCGAAGCCTTTGGGTCTATGACCAGTCTGTGTTCCTCTTGTGGCGAAGCGCGCCGGAGCGCATGGTCGGTTTGGTGGCCGCACCCGATTATTTCCGCGAACGCTGGCATGGGACCGTGCAATCTTTCGAACGCCAGGGCATCCAGGTGACGCTGACTGACGCCGACGGCCATCTCGTCCTGGGACAGAACAGCGGCGCTCCCAGCCCGCGCGTGACGCGCACTGCAAGCGACACCCAATTGCCCTGGACGCTGCGCGTGGCGAGCGCCAATCCGATGGCGGACTTGGCCGAGTCAGTTTCGCGCCGCCGCCTCCTTTTGGCCGGGATGGGTCTGGTAGCGTTGATCGTGCTAGCCGGCAGTTACTTTATTGGGCGTGCCGTCACACGCGAGTTGGAAGTGGCCCGAGTGCAATCCGATTTTGTCTCCGCCGTCTCGCACGAATTCCGCACTCCGCTCGCTTCGCTGCTCCAACTGAGCGAGCTCCTCGCTGACGGTCGTGTCTCGACCGATCGGCAACGCCAGGTGTATTACCAGAATCTGCTGCACGCCACCCAGCGGCTCAGCCGCCTGGTGGAAGGCCTTCTCGATTTCGGGCGCATGGAAGCCGGTGTGCGCGAGTACCACTTTGAGTTGCTCGATCCCGGCGGACTTATTCGCGGCGTTGTGGATGATTTTGCGCGGGAAGTGGAACAGCGCGGCTATCAAGTGGAAATCAAGCTCGATGGAGAACTTCCACCGGTGCGCGGCGACCGCGAGGCGCTGGGGCGCGTGCTCTGGAATCTCCTCGACAACGCGACGAAATATTCTCCGCAGTGCAAAACCGTGTGGGTGGACGCCGGATGCAAAGACGGCTGCGTGGCGATTCGAGTCCGCGACCGAGGCTTTGGGATTGCACCGGGCGAGCAGGAACTAATCTTCAAGAAGTTCGTGCGGGCTTCGAGCGCCCGAGAGGCCGGCGTGAAAGGCACGGGGCTGGGTTTGGCCATGGTGGAGCGCATCGTCGCCGCGCACGGCGGCCACACTTCAGTGGAGAGCGAACCGGGCGCCGGAAGCACGTTCACCATTCTTTTGCCCGCCGCCAAGCCGTAGGGGCGATTCATGAATCGCCCCGGCATTTTAAGGAGTGACAATGCCACGCATCCTGGTAGTTGAAGACGAGCCAACCCTCGCGCACGGTCTCGAAGACGACTTGAAGCTGGAGGGTTATGAAGTGGAAGTGGTGGGTGACGGCCAGAGCGCCTGCGACCGCGCCACGGCAAAGCCGTTCGACCTGATCGTTCTTGACGTGATGCTGCCCCGCAAGGACGGTTTTGAAGTCTGCCGCGAACTTCGTCACGCGGGCCTGCACACGCCCATCATCCTGCTCACTGCCAAGGCGCAGGAATCCGATAAAGTGCTGGGGCTCGAGTTGGGCGCGGACGATTACGTTACGAAACCTTTCAGCCCGCGCGAGCTGCGGGCGCGCGTCAAGGCGTTGCTGCGCCGCGCCGCGGGCGAGCTGTCGGAAGTTTTCAGCTTTGGTGACGTGGAATTGGATTTCACCCGCGCCGAATTGCGCCGCGCCGGAAAGCCTGTGGAGATCACCCCGCTCGAATTCAAGCTGCTCACCGCGCTCATCCGGCATCGCGGGCGCGTGCTCAGCCGGGACAAATTACTCGACGAGGTCTGGGGCCGGGGCGTGTTTGTCACCGACCGCGTGATTGACACGCACGTCACCAACCTGCGCAAAAAGATTGAGCCCGAACCGGCCACGCCTCGCTACGTGGTGAGCGTGCGCGGCGTCGGGTACCGCTTCGATGGGTGATTTGTAGCGCGGGTGTCCTCACCCGCGATTGGCTTCCGCGGATTTTCTGAAATCGCGGGTGAGGACACCCGCGCTACAACTTGACCGAACTCTGACCGTCCTGTCATTCAGGGCTGACAAGCATGGATTAGCCTTTTCGCCCATAGGGTGAGGGCGGAGAACGATCCAACGCCCCAAGCGGCGAAAACAGCGGTGGAACCCAGTCGCATCGCCGCGAAATCAGTTGGAGGTTTGGTCATGAAACGTAATCGAAGCATTGCGGTGTTGTTCGCGGTCGCCGTTCTGGCCGCTGCTTTTGGGGCCAGCCGGGCGAGCGCGCAGGAATTCCACGGCAAATTCACTCTGCCGTTCGCGGCCCGGTGGGGCACGGCGAATTTGCCGCCGGGGAACTACACTCTTAAGGTCAGCCACACGCCAGTCGGCCAGGGCAGGGTGGAGGTCAGGAGCGAGGACGGCCCGCAGGCATTTGCTTTCTCCGTGACGGGGTCGGCAAGCCCGTCGGTAAGCAAAAATGTGATTTTTTGCATCCGCCAGGGCTCGGCCGGAATCGTCCGGGCGCTTCAGCTCGGACCGCTCGGCGAAACCATGTACTTCCACGTCCCCAAAGGCACCCAGCTCTACGTCAAAAACCGCAGCGCCAAGAAACACGCGCTGCTGGCCCAGGCGCCGGAGTTGCTCGAACGTGTCCCCGTGGTGGCTTCGGGAAAGTAGCAGGGATGCCCGACAGAGTGGCCGCCCCTTGGTCGTTCCCGCGAGGACGGGAATCCAGAAGTCTGCCATTCGCCAGGGCGGGGACGGCTGACCGCTGATCGCCAACTCAACCTTGACCGAATCCTGACCGTCGCGTCATTCGGGCCTGACATGGCCCGGCTAACCTGCTTCACGAAAGAGCGTGGAGGAGAATATGAAAAACATGAGATCCAATAAAGTCGCGGCCCTGCTGCTGTCCACTTTGGTGAGCCTGCTGATCGCGGCGCCGGGCTTTACGCAAGGAAACGATCAGGCGGAGGTCCAGCTCCAGGCGGCGGAGCACGAGCAACGAGTCGAAGGGAATCTCGAACAAGCCATCCAGATGTACAAAAAAATCCTGACTGAGTACGCGGGAAACCGGCCCGTGGCCGCCAAGGCGCTGCTCGAAATGGGCGAGTGCTACGAAAAGCTGGGCCAGGGCGAAGCGCAGAAGGATTACCAGCGCGTTCTGCGCGATTACGCCGACCAAAGCGCGGAGGCCAACGAGGCCCGCGCGCGCCTGGGTGCGCTCTCGGGCGGCGCGAAGTCCAACCAAATGGTCATGCGGCGCGTCTGGGCCGGGCCGGATGTGGACCCCGAGGGCTCGCCCACACCGGACGGCAAGTACCTCCCCTTCGTGGACTGGAGTACGGGCGACCTCGCACTCCGTGACCTCATCACGGGCGAGGAGCGCCGCCTTACGCACAAGGGGACCTGGGAGGAACATGGCGATGAGTTCGCGGAGATCTCGGTCCCTTCACCCGACGGCAAGCAAGTCGCTTACGCCTGGTTCAAGGGCACGATGTACGAGCTGCGAGTGATCGGCATTGACGGCTCCCACCCTCGTACGATCTACCGGAAAGAATCTGTCTATTATATCGAGCCGAAGGCGTGGACACCGGATGGGAAGCAGATCCTTGCCGCATTCGTGGCGAAGGCTCACAACAGCACGCAGATCGTCATGGTGTCCGTCGCTGACGGCTCGGTCCGGGTCCTTAAGAACCTGGGACTAAGCACCGCCTTGGGACATTCACTGCTCTCACCAATGTGCATCTCTCCTGATGGGCGTTACGTCGCTTACTCTCCGCCTCAGAAAGGCAACGAAGACCGGCATGACATCTTTCTGCTCCCGACAGACGGGAGCGAAGAGTTTCCAATCGTGACCAATCCGGCCGATGACTATTTCCTTGGCTGGGCGCCGGATGGAAGGACGATGCTCTTTGCCAGCGACCGCACCGGGGCGCTCAGCGCCTGGGCCATTGAGGTCGTCAACGGCAAACCTCGGGGCACGCCCAGATTGCTGAAACCCGACATCGGCGGAATCCAACCGCTGGGATTCACGCAGAATGGCTCTTTCTATTACGATCTGAGCGACACGGTTCGCGATTTGTACACTGCGTCGCTCGACCTCGACACAGGAAAGCTGCTCGCGCCGCCAGCTCCCGTCAGTCAGCTCTCCACGGGCTCCAATTTCGCGGGGGCTTGGTCACCCGACGGCACGTATCTGGCCTATCTGTCAACGCGTCACCGGCCCCGGAGAGGCCCCGGTGTGCGCAAGCCCGATACAATTGTGATTCGCTCGCTTGCGACCGGCGAGGAGAGAGAAGTCGTCCCCAAACTCGATGCTCTGTTCCCCTTCCCAGGACTGCGATGGTCGCCTGACAGCCTCTCGCTTCTGGTTCGAGGAACCGATGAGGAAGGCCGCGAAGGCGTCTTCCGAATCAACGCCCAGACCGCCGAATCGTCTAT
>Ga0209166_10002973_pt1 | contig 12463 bp, 12 predicted proteins | sample Coa_R1_3_FD_187151 | JGI IMG/M metagenome (GOLD analysis project Ga0209166, IMG submission 187151) | Surface soil microbial communities from Centralia Pennsylvania, which are recovering from an underground coalmine fire - Coalmine... | ecosystem: Environmental > Terrestrial > Soil >... | reverse complement strand
AAATGGCGGGAGCGGATACCGGTGCGCTCGGTGATCCATTTGTCGGACGTGTCCATCAGCTTTTCCAGGTCGAAGTTCGTGACGACTTTCTCCGGCGCGTAGACGCCCAGCCCGGCGATCGCGCTTGGCCGGCCTTTGGTCTTGAAGGACCGAAGGGCGACAGCGTCCGAGCGGGTTCGATAAGCGGTCGTGATCGCCATCTCGGTCAGGCCTCCAGCCGCTCGGCCGATTTCTCCTCGAGAAACTTCCAGAGGTCGCCGATGACCTTCATCTTCTCGAGCTCGGCTTCTGGCAGCTCGACGTCGTATTTGTCCTCGACCGCGGCGATCAGCTCGACGAGGTCGAGCGAGTCGGCCGCCAGGTCGCGGGCGAAGCTCTTGTCCATCTGCACTTGGTCCTCGTCGACGCCGAGGATCTCGCCCGCAAGCTTCTGCAGGTCTTTGAAATCGAGCTGGGTTGCCATTCTTCTTTCTCCTACTTGCCCTGAGGGCCTTTGATCACGAGGGTCGCGTTGTGGCCGCCGAACCCGAATGAGTTCGACATCGCCACCTTGACGTCGGCCTTGCGCGCCTTGTTGGGCACGTAGTCGAGGTCGCAGTCCGGGTCGGGGTCGTCGAGGTTGATCGTCGGCGGCAGCAGGCCGCGGTTCAAAGCGAGGATGCATGCGGCGGCCTCGATGGCGCCCGCCGCACCAAGCAGGTGACCGTGCACCGACTTGGTCGAGCTGACCGCCAGCTTGTAGGCGTGGTCGCCGAACACCGCCTTGATCGCCTTCGTTTCGGCCACGTCGCCGAGCTTCGTCGACGTGCCGTGGGCGTTGACGTAGCCGATCTCTTCCGGGGCCACGCCGCTCTTCTCGATGGCGCGATTCATGGCGCGGATCGCGCCCTTGCCCTCGGGATGCGGCGCGGTGAAGTGGTACATGTCCGCGCTGGCGCCGTAGCCGGCAATCTCGGCCAGGATCTTGGCGCCGCGCTGCTTCGCGTGCTCCATCTCCTCGAGCACGAGCATCACCGAGCCCTCGCTCATGACGAATCCGTCACGGCCGAGGTCGAATGGCCGGCAGGCCTTCTCCGGTTCGTCGTTGCGCTCGCTCGTGGCCTTGATCTGGCAGAACGCGCCCATCGTCAGCGGGGTGATGGTGGCTTCGGAGCCGCCGGCGAGCATCGCGACCGCGTCGCCTCGCTTGATGATCTCGGCCGCCTCGCCGACTCCATGAGAGCCGGACGCGCAGGCGCTGACGATCGCGTAGTTGGGGCCGCCCGCGTGTGTGTGGATGGCGACGATGCCTGCCGCCATGTCCGCGATCATCATCGGCACCGTGAAGGGGCTGATGCGCTTGGGGCCACGCTCCATCAGCTGGGTGTGGCTCTTCTCAATCTCCTCCATACCGCCGATGCCGGAGCTGACGATGACGCCGACGTCGTCTGGATCCATCTCACCGGGGTTGAGGCCTGCCTCGGCCAGCGCCTGCTTGGAGGCGGCCAGGGCGAACTGGCAGTAGCGCCCGATGTGGCGAGCCGTCTTGCGGTCCATCCAGTCCTCGGGGTTGAAGCCTTTGACCTCGCCCGCGATCTTGGTGTCGAAGCCGTTGGTGTCGAAATGCGTGATCGGCCCGATGCCGGAGACGCCCTCGACCAGGTTCGACCAGACGGTCTCGACGTCGTTCCCGATCGGTGTGATGAAGCCCATGCCGGTGACGGCGACACGGCGGTGACCGTTTGCTTTCGAGTCCATTGCCCTCAGGCTACGGACTCACCGGCCTATACGCATCTGTGGCATGTGGGAAAACAGCCTCCCCATTTTGGACATGGTGTCCAAGCTCTGATGCGGATTTATTCACAGCAGCCGGCGCAGGTCGAGGGCCAGCTGAAGCCTCAGCCGGTTGGCCGGCGCGTCCAGATCCACTCCGAGCAGCTCCTTCACGCGCTCGAGCCGGTACAGGACGGTGTGTCGGTGCAGGTTAAGGGCGGTGGCCGCGTCCTTCACAGCGCCCGTGGCGAGGAAGGCTTCCAGGGTCTCGGTGAGCTGCCCGCGGTTGCGGGTTTCGGGATCGAGCAGCGGCCCGAGGCTGTCGCGGACGAAGCGGTCGGCCAGCAGGGCGTTCTGGGCCAGGACCAGGTACGGGATCACCTCGTCGTGCCTGTGCACGGTCGCCTCGGGGCGCAGCTTGCGCCCGACCTCGATGGCCTGCTGCGCCTCGAGGTACGAGCGCGAGACGCCACGCAAACCGGCATGGAAACCGCCGATGCCCGCACGCACCCGCGCCTTGGCCGAGCCCGAGCGCGACGTCGCCTCCGAGTTGAGCCCCATCACGAAATCGCGGGCGCCGTCAGTGGTCGCGGAAGAGTCTGCCGGCCACAGGATGACCAGCGTGGTCGGATCGGTCGTATGCGAGATCGCCCCCCGCGGCAGCTCCAGAGACGCGACCACCTCGGCCAGCGAGTCGCCACCGCGGGCGCCTTCGCGATGGCCGACGATCAGGGTGCAGACCACCGCCACGTACCCGGCTGTCGCGATCGGCATGTTGAGCGTCAGCGCCTGCTTTTGGAGCTCGAGCTCGGAGTCGAAGTTGTCCGTGATCAGCGCGTGAAAGAGCCGGGCGCGGGCGCGCGTGCCCTTCTGCATGTGCTGCTCGCGCGCGTGGAGATAGGTCTTCGTCACCTCCGCGGCCACCTGGTCGAGCGCCGCGAAGACGTAGTTGGCCGTGATCATGAGCGCCTCCGGGGTGACCTCAGGGTGCCCGCGCCAGGCCCGGAAGATCGCATCCCAGGCCACCCTTGCGGCAATGCGATAGGCGGCCAGAATCGGCTCGATCGACTGGCTGCTGCGCGCCTGAAGGATGCCCAGCTGCGCGACCCGCCGAAGCTCCTCGGGCGCGGCCGGCCGGGCTTCGCGAGCGGTCGAGAGGAACAGGTCCAGGCCGGCCTCGCAGGCCTTGGCGATGGCCTCGCGCTGCGGCGGCAGGCCGGTCGAGGCATCCCAGCGGACCACGCTGACGACGGCCCGGGCCATGTGCCGGGCCAGCCCGGCACGGCGGTGCTCGATCTCGGCGACGAGCGAGTCTGGCAGGCGGAGGGCGCCGGGCCTGGCCGGCACGGTTCGCGGCAAGGGCTTCTTGGACGCGGGGGCCAGCCTGGCCATCCGCCCGACTATACCGGCCGAGGGCCAATTAGGACTTGACGTCTAACCATCGTCCCCACCCGGCGCGCCTCTGCGCGCCGACCTCCCCGCCAGCGGCGAGGCGCTTAGCTGTGCTTTTTCACGAAGGCCAGGATCCGGCGCCAGGCGTCGTCGCAGGCGTCCTTCCATTGCTCGGACGAGCGGTCGAAAAAGCTGTGCGGAGCGCCCTCGTAGACGTGCTCCTCGTGCGGGACCTTGGCCTCTGTGAGGCGCTCCTCGAACTCCCTGGCCTGCTCGGGGGTAGTCGCCTGGTCAGCCCCGGCGACCATGACCAGGAGGGGCGCCTTCATCTGCGGGATCAAGGGCTCGCTGCGCATCGGCCGGCCGTAGAACCCGATGCAGCCGTTGATCCCGGGCTGCGCCGCTGACTGGTTCCACGAGTTCGAACCACCGAAGCAGAATCCGACCGTGAACACCGACTTCACCGCGCCGCCATCCTTCGACTTCAGATAGGTGATCGCGGCGGCGGTGTCGGCGGCGACGCCCTCGGGAGTCGTGGCCTGCACGTGCGGCATGTACTCGAAGCTGTCGCTGCGGTCGCCCATGCCCGCGGTGCGCCCAAAGTAGTCGATCGCGATCGAATCTATCCCCGCTTCGGCGAAGCGCTGGGCAAGCTCCTTGTAGAACTGGTGCAGGCCGCGCACGTCGGGGAGGACCACCATGCCCGCCCCTGTCGGCTTCTCGGCGCGCGCGAAGTAAGCCGCGAACTTGTTGCCATCGGATGCGGTCAGGGTGGTCTCGCCATGATCGGCGGCGGCTCCGCTGATCGGCGGCAGCGGCGGGCGGGCGTCGTCGGTGTAGCACATACCTTGATTCTCCAATACAGTGGGGGGTCACTGTGAAGATCGAGAGCCCTTCGTTCACGCAGTCCGATCTGGACCAGTTCCTCGACGGGCAGCTCGACCGCGAGCGCATGCACATGGCCGACCGCCTCGAGCGCGCCTCCGAGCGGCTCGCCGCGATCGCTCCCTTCATCCAACCGGAGGTCGGGCCCGACGGCGCCTGGACGGATCACGAGGTCCTGGCCCACATCGCGGTCCTGTCCAAGTTCTACGGCGTGATGGTGCACAAGATCTCCAGTGGCCAGCTCACCGAGGTCGACATGCTCGCGAACACCAACCTGCGCGACGTCGCCGGTGAGCAGATGGCGGCCGTTCCCCCTGCCGAGCTGCTTCAGATGATCCGCGCGGATCACACGCGGACGGTCAAGCTGCTTCGCACTGTCGACGCCGCGTCGCTCCGACGCAGCGCGCGGCTCCCGTCAGGCGAGACCGTCACCGCGGAGTTCCTCGCGAGGTATCCCTTGATCAACCATCTCGAGGAGCACGTCGAGCAGCTCGAGCACGACCGTTAGCCGGCTCCGGCGGCCTCCGCGAAGCCGAGCGCTCGAAGCTCTGTGCGAATCGCCGCGGCGGCTCGGTCCATCTCATCAGGGTCCGGATTGCGATCCTGGTTGCTGAAGTCCAGGTCGTGGACGCCGCGAATGGGGACGACGTGGACGTGCAGGTGCGGGACCTCGAGCCCGGCGATCATCATGCCGATCCGGTTCGGCCTGAACGCGACCATCTGAGCCTTCCCGATCACCTGCGCGGTCTGCATGACGTGGGCCAGGAGGTCCGGCTCTGCGTCCAGCCAGTGGTCCACCTCAGCGCGGGGCACGACCAGGGTGTGGCCCGGCCGCAGCGGCGAGATGGAGAGAAAGGCCACGCAGAGCTTGTCCTGCCAGACAAAGCGCGCTGGTAGTTCGCCCCTGATGATCCGGGTGAAGATGCTCGCCACGTCACAAGCCTAAAGTCCGTACGCTCTCGACCGTGAGCCCAGCGATGGTCGAGCTGCAGAACGTGTCGAAGCGGTTCGGCGAGGTCCAGGCGCTCGACGACGTGAGCCTCGCCATCGACACCGGCGAGGTCGTCGCAATGCTTGGTCCTAACGGCGCGGGCAAGACGACCTCGATCAGCATCATGCTGGGCACCCGGCGGCCTACATCGGGCACAGCTCGCCTGTTCGGACTCGATCCACGCGATCTGCGCGCGCGCGCCCGGATCGGCGTGATGCTCCAGGAGTCGGGCGTGCCGGGCATGTTGAAGGTCGCCGAGATCGTCAGCCTGTTCGCGTCGTACTACCCCCAGCCCTTGAGGACGCAGGAGGCGATCTCGCTCGCCGGGCTGGAGGAGAAGTCGGGGAGCCTGGTCAAAGACCTGTCCGGCGGGCAGCGGCAGCGCCTGTACCTGGCCCTCGCCGTATGCGGAAACCCGGATGTCCTCTTCCTCGACGAGCCCACCGTGGGCATGGATGTCGAGGGGCGGCGGAAGTTCTTGCAGGAGGTGGGCGAGTTCGCGGCCAAGGGCCGGACCGTGGTCCTCACCACTCACTATCTCGAGGAGGCCGATCAGCTCGCGAAGCGAGTGATCGTCGTCGACCGCGGTCACGTCATTGCCGACTCCACGCCGGCCGCCATCAAGGCGCGCGTCGCCGGCAAGCGCATCGCCTTCACACCGGCCCAACCGCTGACCGCCGCCGACCTCGACGGCCTGCCGCTGCTTTCGAGCCAGGTCGACGATGGGCACGTGCGCCTCCTGACGAACCAGCCGGAAGACGTCCTTCGCGAGCTGTTCCGCCGTGGCGTCGAGATGGGATCCCTCGAGGTGGCCGGAGCGGACCTGGAGGAGGCGTTCCTCGCAATGACCCACCACGAGGAGGCCAGATGAGCGCAGCCCTCGCGCAGATGCGGACCGCGCCGGTCCTGCCGATGCTGCGCAAGCAGGCGTGGGCGGAGTTCATCAAGCTCTTCCGCGTTCCCGCGTTCAGCACGACCAGCATCGTCCTACCCGCGATGTTCTACGCGTTCATCGGCCTCGGCCAGGCCAAGACGCCGCTGGCCCCCGGCTCGCACGTCACCTTCGGCGAGTACTTCCTGGCCTCGATGGCGCTCTACGGCGTCGCCAACGTGATGGTGCTCGGTTTCGGCATCTCGCTGGCCAACGAGCGCGGCCAGAAGCAGGACCTGCTGATGCAGTCCACGCCGCTCCCCGCCTACGTGTTCTTCGTGGCCAAGGCCCTGTCGGCGCTGGTGATCGCCTTGATGGCGGTGGTGGTCCTGTCCGTGCTGGCCGCAGCGGCGGGCGGAGTCGACCTGACCGCGACGCAGTGGGCGACGCTGGCGTACCGCGCGATGCTCTGCTCGGTGCCGTTCATCGGTCTGGGCTTTGCGCTCGGCTACCTGGCGGGCCCCAACTCCGCGCCGGCGGTGACCAACCTCATCTACCTGCCGACCGCGTTCGCCTCAGGCCTCTTCTTTCCGCTCCACCTGCTGCCCCAGTTCCTGCAGAACATCGCGCCCTACCTGCCGCTCTACCGCGGCGCGCAGCTCGTGTGGGACTCCGTGGGCGCGCCGATCGAAGGCGGCAGCCTCACCACCGACTGGCTGTACATGGCCGGGTTCACGGTGGCCTTCTTCGCGCTGGCGTTGTGGGCTTACCGCCGCGACCAGGGCCGCAAGTTCAACTGACCGGCGCGAAGAACTCCCGGGGAAGGTAGGCGCCGAAAGCGTCGCGATAGCGCTCGGAGAACTCATCCTGGCTGTAGGCATGCTCAGCCGTGCCCACCTGCTCAATGGCGTAGGTCGCCGCGAGCGAGGCCACCCGGCCGCTGGCGGCCAGGTCCAGGCCGCGCAGCAGGCCCGCGACCAGGCCCGCCCGGTAGGCGTCGCCCGCGCCGGTCGGGTCGACCACCGGGCCTGAAGGCGCGGCGGGGATTTCAGTCAACCCGTCGCGACTTGCGATGCGCGAGCCGTCGCGGCCGAGGGTCGTGACCACCATGTCCGCGTGACGCAGGAGTGTGTCGTCGTCGCAGCGCATCCGCTGCTTGATCAGCTCGATCTCGTAGTCATTGCCGATGAGGATCCACGCACCGTCGGCGGCGACTGTGAGATCGGCGGCCTCCAGCCGCGGCAGCTGGTGGGCGGGGTCGAACACGAACGGCACCCCGCGCTCGCGGCACTCGGAGGTCAGCCGCATCATCGCGGCCGGGTCGTTCGGGCCGATGACCACGGCATGCATGGCGGCCGGGCCGTCGTCCAGGCCGAGCATCGCCGCCTGGCGCATGGCGCCGCCGTAGTATCCCGTGATCTGGTTGTCGTCCAGGTCGGTGGTCGTGAAGCCGGTCGCGGTGATCTCACCATCGATCAGGCGCAGTCCGCTGCAATCGATGCCGCGGGCCTCCAGCCAGTCGCGATACTCGGCCGCGTCGGCGCCGGCCGTCGCGAGGACCGCGGCGGGATAGCCGAGCAGGGAGAGGTTGTACGCGTAGTTCCCGGCCACACCGCCCCGCCGCTTGTGAAGGTTATCGACGAGGAAGCTGAGGTTGAGGATGTGGGTCTTGTCCGGGAGGATGTGCTCCTTGAACCGGCCCTTGAAGTTGAGGATGTAGTCGTAGGCGATGGACCCGGTGCAGACAACCACGACGGCTGAACGGTAGCAAAAGAAGAAGGGGCGCCCCCAGGGGACGCCCCTTCTTGTGTCGGCTCTTGCCTAAGCGGCGCGGCGGCGGCTGCGGGCGGTGCGGCGCGCCGGGCGCTTGGCCGTGGCGGCGGGCTTGGCGGCGGCCGCCGAGCTCCGTGGGGCCAGCTCGCTGGCGCTCTCGAGGCGGTTCGCGACCCGGGCGACCGTCTTGAAAGAGCGGTTGAAGAAGCGAAGGGTCGTCTTGGCGACGTCGCCGACCATGTCCTGGCGCTTGGCCTGGACCTTGACGAGGCGAAGTCCCTTGATCGCGACCTTCTCCGGCATCAGCTCGGTGACGACCCGCTCGGCGGTCTTGCTGAAGGTCTTGAAGGCGTCCTTCGCGGGCGCGGTGGCGTAGTCGATCTGGGAGTTGATCTTGCGGTTGATCCTGCGCGCGGCCGGCGTGCCCTTGCGCTCGAGTCCCTTGACCTGCTTCCGAACGGTGCCGATCGGGTCGGACGCGACCTCGGCGGCCGTCTCAGCCGCCCCGAACGCGACCTCTTCCATGGTGTCGGTGATGTCTCGTACGTCTGTGCTCATTGGTTTGTCCCCCTCGGTGACTTTGGCTTTTGGCCTTGTTTCTTGACGCGTCGCATTATAACGCATTGCGTCAAGCTGTGTCAAGGGGGTCTCGCAGCCGATCGATCAGCTGCTGGGCGGCAGGGCCGAACACGTCGTAGTGGGCCACCCGGCGCCGCTTCTCCGGCTGGATCCATTCCGGCCGCAGGCCGTGCAGTCGGCCCCAGGCTTCGAGCCTGGGCCGCAGCCCGATGATGTGCAGGAAGGGCTTCTCCCGGCGCATGCCGCGGATCGTCGAGCCGTGGTAGGAGTCGAAGTTGCGGTGGATCGCGATGCCGCCCGCCTCGGCGAAGGCGATCGCCTCCCGAATCTGCCGGCGTTCGAAGTAGCGCTCCTCCAGCGGAGGCTCGGTCACGACCCCGACCGGGTTGCGCGCGCGTCCTTGCAGATCGGCTTGTAGGCGCACAGGTGGCATGGCCGGCTCGCGTGCTGCGGACCCAGCCCGAAGTCTCCCGCCCGGATCTTGGCCACATCCTCGGCCACTCGGGCCTCTACCCCGGCGTGGTCGGGATCGACCTCTATCTCCACGCCGCGGCGCAGGTCGAACAGCACCAGACGGGGAGCTTCGCCGCCGGGCAGCAGGCCGCGGCGGGCGGCGAGTCCGTAGAGGCGCAGCTGCAGCCTGTACGCGTCGAGCAGCGCCTCGTCGAGGGTGGCGTTGGTCTTGTAGTCGATGAGGACGCTCCGGCCGTCGACCTCCGCGATGCGGTCGACCAGCCCTCTGATCCGGGCACCCGCGAGCGTGAGGTTGAACTCGACCTCGACGCCAAGGGTCGGCGCTTGGGCCAGCGGGCGCGTGAGGTAGGCGGCCAGCATCGCGCGGCCCGACGCGGGCCCTCTGTACATGCCCGTCAGGTCTCCGCCCGCCGTGTGCCAGGCGGCCAGCGCCGCGTGGACCGCGGAGCCGAGCTCGGCCGAGCCCGCCGCACGCGCGGCACGGTTGAGGAGGTCGTCCGGCGGGGCCGGCACCCCCCAGACCTTGCTGAAGCGATAGCGGACGGGGCAGACCTCGAAGTCGTGGAGGTGGGAGAAGCTCAGCTCGAGCGCGGCTGGCGGGCGCGGAGCCGCCACCTCGTGCCGCGGCCGGATCTGGGCGTATCGCTCCAGCACCTCCGCGACCACCGCGTCGTCGCCCGTGGCCTTTCCGTTCAACACCTCGAGCGCGGGCAGCTCGAGCTGCTCGGCCTCGACCACGGTGGCCTCCTCGGGGTTGGCGAGGGCCCAGCTCAGGATCTCCGCGAAGTGGTCGTGGTCGCCGATCTCGACCTCGGCGGACGACTGCTCCTCGCGGGTGGCGGTCACGTAGAGAGCGTCCTTCGCGCGCGTGATGCCCACGTAAACGACGCGCCTGCGCTCGCCGATGGCAAGCTTGACCGCCGGCGCGCCGGGCGAGGTCGCCTGGTAGCGCGGATGCTTCTCTCCACGCCAGCTCTTCATCACGAAGCCCAGGCCGTCGGGATCGAAGAACAGGCGCTCGGAATCGCGCGGGCGGGGCGGCCTGAGGTTGACGAGGAACACGACGGGAAACTCGAGCCCCTTGGCGGAGTGGATGGTAAGCAGCGAGACGGCGTCGGTGGCGGCGACCTGCTCCAGCGCCTCGCCCACGGGAAGGTCGGCGTCGATGACCTGGTCGAGGTGGCGCACGAAATCGCCGACGCCGGCCAGGGCCAGGTCACGCTCGAAGAAGGCCGCGAGCTGGAAGACCTTGCGCAGGTTCAGGAGAGCGCGCGGCGAGCCGTCGCGCTGCGCCCGCAGCTCGGCCCACCGCAGGTAACCAGATTCCTCGAGCAGTCGATTGAGGATGTCGGCGACCGTCATCGCATCGCGCATCTCGCCGAGGCGGTCGGCGATGTCGATGAGCTTCACCGCCTGCGCCGCGGCGCGCTCGTCGAATTCTGGAAAGCCCTCGCGACGCGACTCCTCGAAACAGTCGCGAAGCCGCATGCCCCGGCGCTCCGACCGGCGCGCCGCAAGGCGGTAGAGCGAGCGATCGGTGACGCGCACGATCGGGCCCTGGAGAACGCGCACGATCGCGCCGTCGTCCATCGGGTTCTCGGTGAGGCGAAGCATCCCGAGCACGTCCTTTATCTCCTGGCGGTCGAAGAAGCCCGACCCGCCGCTCGTCAGGTAGGGGATGCCCTGCCGGCGGAGCTCGTCCTCGAACTCGCGCGGGAGCATCCGCACCGAGTGGGAGAGGATGGCGACGTCGGAGAGCGGCCGGCCCGAGCGGTGCAGGCGGCGGATCGTCTCGGCGACAGTGCGTGCCTCTGTGCGGGAATCGGGCGCCATCACGACGGTCACCGGGCGCCCGGCGGAACCGCGGGTCGCCGTGAGGTCCGGCTCGGCGGCGAAGTCGACGTCGCGCCGGATGAAGTCGGTCGCGCAGTCGAGGATCTCCTGGAACGACCGCCGGTTGTGCGTCAGGGGCAGGCGGCGGCCGCCGAAGCGCGACCTGATGTTCTCGATCTCCGCGTCACGCCAGCCGTAGATCGACTGCTCGGCGTCGCCGACTGCGGCCACGTTGCTGAAGCCGTCCGCGCTCAGCTGGCGGATGAGATCGAGCTGGATGCGGTTGGTGTCCTGGAACTCGTCGACCAGGAGGTAGCGAAAGCGTTCGCGGCAGCGGCGGCGGAACTCGGGCACGCGCTCGAGGGCGTCGGTGACCGCGAGGATCAGGTCGTCGAAGTCGCGCAAGCCCCCCGCGGCCAGGGCTTCCTCATAGGTGCGGTAGATGAGGGAAAGGACCTCGATCGCCTCCTTCTCCGCCACCGCGGGGCGGTCGGAATCGGATGCGCCCCAGTTGTGCGCGTGGAGCTCGAGCGCGCGGTTGCGGAACTGATCTGGGCGGATGCCGCGACCCTTGAGCTTGAGCACGAAGCGCAGGCCGGAGCGCAGCAGATCGTCGAGGTCCTCCACGCCCAGGGCGGTGAACGAGTCGGGGTCGAGCGGCGCGGTTGCGCCGCTGCCGAGCCTGGCGATGAGGCCCTGCTCGAACAGACGCTGCCCCGTCTCGTCGAGGACTCTCAACTCACGCGGCGCGCCGATCAGGTATGCGAACTCGTCGAGCAGGCGGGCGCACACGCCGTGGAACGTGCCTATCCACACGCCGTCCAGGTCCTGGGCGCCGATGTCGGGACGGCGGCGGCTGAGCTCCGTGGTGATGCGCAGGCGCAGCTCTTCGGCCGCGCGGTCGTTGAAGGTCAGGGCGAGGATCCGCTCCGGCGCGACTCCCTGCTCGACCAGCCAGCAGAACCGCTCGGTCGCGGTGAACGTCTTGCCGGTGCCCGGCCCGGCGGCGATGAGGAACGCGCCGTCGGGTCCGGCGTGGGCGGCCGCGGCCTGCTCCTGGCTGGGTGCCTCGAGCGCCACACTCATTCGGGCGGCTGGCCTCCGTATGGGCACAGCGACGAGTGGGGGCAGCTTGAGAAGCGCGAGACGCACGTGCCCGCGAGGTCGCGCGGCGCGGGCTCGAAGTGCCCGCCCTTGATCCCCTCGATGGCGCCCATCACGACGTCGCGGCTCCGCTGGAGGTCCTCGTCGGTGAGGAGCCGCTCGCGGTACTCCTTCAGGCCGGCGGCCTGGCCGACGCTGAAGATCACCTCGCGGATGGAGCCCCAGACCCACTCCTTCGGGTACCAGAGGGAGAGGAAGCGCGGGTTCAGTCCGAGCGGCTTGCCCTCGTCGTCGAAGCCGAAGCGGCAAGCGAGGTAGTAAAGCGCGAGCTGAACGTCGTACAGCTCGGGGCCGAAGTACGCCTCGTAGGCCCAGCGCATGGCCTTGCCGCCGCCCGTCTTGTAGTCGACCACCTCGACCATGCCGTCCCCGACGTCATTGATGCGGTCGATCTTTCCGACGATCTGCGCGCCGTCGAGCTGCAGGTGGAAGCGGCGCTCGAGCGAGACTGTCCCGAGCCTGCGGACGCGCTGCATTCCGGTGGCGAAACGGATGTAGTTGCCGAGGATGTTGCGCACCTGCTGCTCCTCGCGTTTCCGATCGAGCACGCCCTCCGCGCTCGACAGGTAACCCTCGAGGTGGCGCTGCAGCGCTTCCTCGAGCCACGTTCGCTGATGCTCGCCGTCGAGCGGGCGCCACTCCGGCTCGTGTGCGTGGAAGTCCTCGAGCACCTGGTGCAGGAATCCACCCCGCTCCATCAGCACAGACCGCGGCTCGGACACTAGACCGGGGTGGTGGTTGTACCAGTA